>Ga0194060_10001384_pt1 | contig 17306 bp, 18 predicted proteins | sample SepL225m_MetaG_FD_163427 | JGI IMG/M metagenome (GOLD analysis project Ga0194060, IMG submission 163427) | Anoxic zone freshwater microbial communities from boreal shield lake in IISD Experimental Lakes Area, Ontario, Canada - Sep2016-L222-5m | ecosystem: Environmental > Aquatic > Freshwater >...
GAGTTAGATGAAGTGGTAGAAGAGCTTAACAATAGACCTAGAAAGGTGTTACAATATCGTACACCTAACGAAGTTTTTAACAGTTTCCTTACTAGCTGTTCGGATTCGACTTAGAATTCAGCAGAATTATTTTTTATATGAATTCCAAAACAGTAACGCAAAAAAAATATATTCAAAAAGTATGAAATAGTTGAAACAAATCGAAAACGAAGATCGCGGAGTGTTTGATCTCGTTCTTTCATTCGTAATAATTCTATGTCAAGAATAACAAGTCGTTCCGATGATTTATTCTCTGAGATAACGATATTAAACAAGTGAGGTTTTTTCCAAGGAACAACTAATGAATATATACATTCTCTCAATCCTTGCTGTCCGAGAAAATCTAATGAATCTCCATGACGATCATATAACCGAATATTTTTTTTCACGATGTCATCAAATTGATCTTGTAATAGAGCTACGTCATTTTTTGTAGGATGACGAGGGTTTGTAATTCGTTCCTGAATGATGCAATAATAGTCGGATTTTGGTGTTGTTATAATCTCTGTATCTTGAATGTAGTCTTTGAAATACCTGTTAATTATTTGCAAATCTGATTTTGCATGTGGTAATGAAGGTGGATGATAAATGAAAGAAATTTTGGGAATTTTTAATACTTGTTTTTTTCCATATTCATAGACACGATTCCCCATTCCTTCATCAATCAATTTTCCGATTTGTTTTATCTTAATTTTTTGAAATTGTTTTATATATCGCTCTTCTTGTATTGTCATGGCAACCCATTATACCTCTAAAGGAGTCCAAAGTCTAAAGGGAAAAGGGGAAAAGAGTTTATAAAGTTCGTAATGTTATAAAGTATAAAGTCTAAAGTCCAAAGTCTAAAGTATTCTTTTATAAAAAATATTCCCTGCAAACTATAAACTCACTCACAACTTACTTTTTCTTGGTATAATAGGCTAAAATGTCATCTGCTGAAACACAATATCGACGGGATGGAATTTTTCCTATAGGGAGAGCTCAATCCCGCGTTCAACCTTCCTTTAATTCTGGTCAAAAAGCTGAGATTCTTAATACCATTTCAAAATTGAAACCACGAGAAACTAAGCAGAGTCAAGGTGATGTTGGGGTGGCAGGCCATGAGCTTAATCATATTTTTGCTTCACTGGGCAATTTTGTGTTCGCTACGTGTCGTCCTGGTGATGGGTATCGTGGAATGATGGTCCATGATATAACACTAACACCTAGTAATTTGCGAGAAGTACAAATTGTTGCATCAGCAGGAATGGTAGACACTCCTGAAGGTCCCGCTCAAGGATATGGGAGTGATTGGTACAAAGCAAAAATGCTAGAAATGTATGGAGTGGGTTCAGCAACAACTGCACAAGCAGAGGCAAGTGCGCGCATTAGGAGTGTGCCTCATGCGGTCCGTGCAAGAATGGCTGTACTATTTGCAGAGAGAGGAAATATTACGCAATCTGATTTGTATGAAATAGAGAGACAAGCACGTTTTGATGTATTTGAACGACCAAAATTATTAGCAGATAATCTAGCCGAATTATTACGCCTTGAAGACGAAGAGAGAAAACATCAAATGTTGGCACGACAACAACAATCTCTGGATCCACGCACGTTATTTCAACCCGGACGTACCTATCAAATTGATGTTGTTGGTAAAGATGGAAGAATGGTTGTCTTTATTGTGAAGGATAATAAAGCATTTCCAAAATGTATGGCCTGTGGAGGTGAGATGTATCATTCATCATCCTGTTCACAAGGATATGGAGGGAAAATTCAAACAGGAATGGTTCCGATAGATGAATTGATAGGTAGCGGTTCAACATTAAATCCAAAGGGATCAGATAGGTTTGATCTGAAGGCTCCTCGAACCACTATTTATAGCAGAGTATAAAATCAAATCAGTAATTTTGTCTCGCTATTTAAGTGTCGATAAATAACGTTCGATTTGAGGAAGTTGTCTTGCAACATGTGCGATAGATGCAATTTTGTAATTACCTTGATTTTGATATGCCTCCAGTACTCTAACAATTGAAGCTTTTGCAGTTAGTCTTGGAGGTAACATTCTCATAGTTGCTAGTGTATCCCACGCATGATAAGTCGATCCTAAAAGATTATTTGTATCTAAGTCGGGCTCTTCTTTCGAATTATCGATATTCATATCTTCCATAAAATGCTCTCCCATCGGTAAAAATTCATCCCTAATATTCTTATATCGCGATATTTTAATAGGTTTATTTTTGTGATCACTTCCAAGCCATTTTCCAGAAGTTAAGTCGTTGCGAGCATAGAGTTTAACAAAAAGTGCCGTATCTTGAATTGCCATTGATAGATTGCCAATTGATTGTTGGAGAAAAAAATTGAGTATAAAAGATGTTGAAATAGGATTTTGAGAACCAATTTTTTTAATGAGGGTATCTAGTTTATTTATAAGACCTTGAACATCTTGATCAGACTTATTATAAAAACTACTATGTGGAGTTTTTTTTAAGTCTTCTAGACTGTAAATAGTGTAGTTAGCCCCCAATATTGAATTAAGAGTAGAAGGATCAGTATCAGATTCATAGCTTACTATTTGATCAGAGGTATTTTGTATTTTAGTGCTAGCATAAAGATCTCCTTGTATAAATTGTACTAAATCAACACCATTAATCTGTGAAGCTAAGTTTGAAATTTTCTCATCCCATAATTCATCAGATTTTCTTTGTTCATAAAATGTGTAAGAGACTGGTTTTCCATATAACCTCACACCTTCTTGCACTATTTTTAATAATGATTGGCGTTGCGAGTTTGGTTGGGGATCTCTTCTATATGTAGACCTAGCTACCTCATTCCCTTTATTTGTATAATAATATTCTAAGGCATTCAGAGTGAAATCAAGTCGATCTGGGTTGCGTAGTAAATATTCTGCAATTTGTGGTGATTTATAAGTACCAGATGATATAAATGTAGCAAAAGCAATGAATCTTAAAAATTGACGACGCGTCAAATCTTTGTTATGTGCGTTTCTCTCTACCATAATTATTATAAATCTTGATACCCAATCAAATTATAGTGAGATTATAATATAAAACTCTTTGTAATAATATGATATAATATAGTATGATACAGATTGATATTAATGCTCTTGGATTTCAGATACCGAATTTTAGTCTCGTCCTCACATTTGTGATTAAAGTATTTTTTGTTATAGCTGGTATCATGGCGCTATTTTATCTTCTCTTGGGTGCATTTGCATGGATCACATCAGGTGGAAGTAAAGAAGGTATTGATAAAGCACGTTTGAAAATACAATCTGCGGTTATCGGAGTTATTCTCGTAGTTGTGGTACTATCTATTATCGTAACACTGGAGCAGGTAGTATTTCGTCAGCAGATGTGTTTTGGCATATCCTGTCCGATTGTACTTCCAGCACTTCTTCATGCTCCGGGTAGTATTCCGGGTGCAGATGAAGTCAACATACCAAACACATCTCAGGGTGTGATACCATTGCCAAATATTTTTCTCTATCCAACTGATAAACCGAAATCAAAAATAAGTACAACACCAACTCCCACTCCTACTGGTACCAAGATTCGTATATAATAACAGTATATGTTTGTAACTATTTCATTTACTGAAACTATTATTGCGATGGGTTTTTTCGGGTTTTTGTATGGAACGATAGTGCTAGTAGCAGGATGTATCATGAAATATGTTCTTAAGCATAGGCCTCAAAGAAGTCTCAATAGAATTTTTAGCACGATTCCTTCTGCTGGAATTGTATTATTCTATTCAATAAAAAGCATCACTTACGGAACTGAAGTTTTTATTGGATTTCTTATTTTAATAGGATTACCAGTTGTGATAACTTCGTTAGCACTATATGTTATATTTTCAAATATTCAATTTTCTTTAGCACAAAAACGATATTCGTATATTTACAAAATTGAATTATTTTTATATTATGTGTGGATGGGTGTAAGTTTGATATTGATTCTTGTATCTAGCATACACCTTGTATACATCATTGCGACAAATGTTATTACTGCCGATTTATTTATTGCACGATTATTGAATATAGGATTGGGGACTTTGAGTTTTTTTATTGCAAAGAAGATGAAATCAATCTAAAAATTATTACCTATTTGCAAATATTATTGCTGTAGGGATCTGTCTTCCCGGACCATAGAGATATCGTCCATTAAAATAAAGTGCAGACGATCCCCCCCCATCTATATTGAGTGCATTTGTTGCTCCGAGAATACCAAATACTTGACTTGCATCGGGTACTGTCGCTTTTTCTACTATACATAGATAGATATTTGCATCTTTTTCAACAATTGCTCCTCGATTTGATTTTGTAACTGTTTGTTTTGTAACTAAACCATCAGTTGAGGTATTTGCTTGACCGTTGAATACCAACATTGGATTTCCTGCTGTTCCTGCCATGACATTGGTATCTCTCCCCCATTCAAGTGATTTTTGCATAAAACGTGGGTTTGCATCATTATTAAATACAACAAATGGAATAGTGCTATAAATATTATTTTCTGAATTAAGATACACTTTTTTATTAGATTGGAAAAATAAGGTATCAAATGAATTTTTTTTATCTGTACAATCGGGATAATCAGCTGGGCAAAAATACATGCCATTGATTCCTGCATATCCTCCATTTTTACTCACATAGTTATCGAGTGATGAGACAGGACAGTCATTTTTACAAGTATCTTCACTCGCAGAATCTGTGATGACTTTTGTAGTAGATTTATTTGCACCGATACAACTCACGATAAAATTACCAGTTGGCGTCTCGACTTCGCCTCGAGTATGACCTATACCCGGCATGGTTGTAAGTTTTTGGATTGGAACTTTTGTAGGCTGTATTTTTGTTGGCGCTGGAGTAAGTGTTGGAGTGATAGAGTTTATGAAAGTTACAAATAATTGTGCTTTTTCTTCCATTTTTTTTCTTGAATCTTTTTCTGATGAAGAGGTATTCAATTCTGAATTAAGTTTAATCCATGCATCTTCTTCTGGTGAAAAAGAAACTGGCGAGACTGTTGCAGAACCACTTGCAATAGATTGTATTCCCTGCATATTTGTTTCGATAACCGCCGATTCACTGGATGTTGTAGATGAGAGATTTACTTTATGTTCCAATACAATGAGTTTGGTACTTTTTTCTTTATTAACCCATAAGTTAAATATTGTGCCACGCACTGATGCAATTGCCGATGGAGTATTAATTTCTAATCCTTCACGAATACCTACTAATTTTTTAAATCGTCCATAGATGGTGCCGATTGTTAACGAAAGGGAGTCGATATTTTTTTGTGCTTCTTTGAGCTCAATTACTGTTTCGGGTGCGAGACGAATAACTGTTCCCTCTCCAAAATCGACCGTTGCTACTGCTTCTTTTCCAGTTGTTATAATGTCTCCACCTACAAGAGTTCGAACTGTTTCTGTAATTACAGGATACGATTTACCTTCGTGTTGGACGGTTACTGGGCCCGTGATTGTTTGTACTATTGTTTGATAATTTTTTTGAATATTAGCACTAAGTGTTGGTCTGATTTTTTGTGTTTTTTGAAAAGCAAGAGGAAGAGGAATGCTATTTTTATAGAAAATTATAGCAATGACGAGAGAGCTCAAAAAAACAGATCCGAGAATGAATAATAAGAATTTTCGCATTTCACAATTATATATTAATTTTGTTATACTTTTAGTATGTTAATTAAAGTTAAAAATTTATGTAAGTATTATCAGGTTCATAAAAAGGAACCCGGATTTGCTTCATCAGTTAAATCATTTTTTCATCGCACGTATTTTGATGCAAAAGCAGTGGATGATATTTCTTTCACTATAAATCAGGGCGAACTTATAGGATTTATCGGTCCTAATGGCGCAGGAAAAACAACAACATTAAAGTGTTTAAGTGGTCTCCTTTACCCGACTCACGGAGAGGTTTCTGTTTTGGGGTTTAGTCCATCTAAACGCGAATATGATTATCTCCGACAGATAGCTCTTGTTATGGGACAAAAAAATCAATTATGGTGGGATTTGCCTGCTTATGATTCATTTTTATTGAATCAGGTTATTTATGGAATTTCAGATCATCAATTTCACGAAACGGTGAATGAGTTGATGGAATTATTAGACCTAAATGAAGTTTCAAAAATTCCAGTTCGTAAACTTTCGCTTGGTCAACGTATGAAATGTGAACTAGTTACCGCATTATTACATAGGCCTAAAGTATTGTTTCTCGATGAACCAACTATCGGACTGGATGTGGTGATGCAAAAAAACATTCGTGATTTTATCAAAATGTACAATCAAAAATATAATGCCACAATTATGCTTACTAGTCATTATATGGAAGATGTAAAAGAGCTATGCGATCGGGTTATCATCATTGATCATGGCAAACTATTGTTTGATGGAAGACTAGATGATATTGTAAAAAAATATACATCTCATAAAGTGCTAAGCATGTCATTTGATAGACTGCCTGAAAGACTTACATTAGAAGAGTTTGGCTCAGTTCTTGAATATGAGCAACATCTTGTTAGGATTTCTGTTCAACGAGAAAAGACAAGTTATGTTGTGGGAAAATTGCTCGAAACATATCAAATTGATGATTTGAATATTGAGGAAGTAAAAATAGAAGAGATTATACGAGAAGTTTTTAATAAGGAATAATATCATGTGTCGATTTTTTACATTATTTCGACTTCATTTTGACTCTGCGTTTCAACAACGAGGACGGAGTTTTGTGTGGTTTTTAGCTTCAATTATTCCACCAGTTTTGTTGATGATGTACTGGAATAGTGTGATGAAAAGTACACAGAATCCTGTCGCTTCAATGATTACTCCTGCATTTATCACCTCATATTATGTGTATTATTCAATCGCAATCTCAGTATTTGTGGCTCACGTTGAATACGAGATAGCAGAGATAGATATCAAGCGAGGTGAATTGTCGCGATATCTTGTACGACCATATCCATATATCTGGTTGAAATTTTTTGAGGAACTTCCATGGAAATTGATTCAAGGATCTTTTGGATTAATTACTGCCATTTGTTTTTTCCTCTTTTTTCCAAAATTATTGAGTTTACCTCATGATATTTTTTTTGTTGTAGGAGCCTTTTTGATTGCTATTAGTGCATATATTCTTTGTTTTATGTATAAGATGGTTTTAGGTATGTGTGCATTTTGGTTGGAAGATATTCAAGGTATTGGTCAGATTTCTGAGATCGTGATGGTAATATTTGGAGGAAGCATCATGCCACTCATTCTAATGCCTGAATGGCTTCGTGTGGTATGTAACAGCATGCCCTTTGCATATTTTTTGTATTATCCGATAGCCTCATTTCAGGGTGTATTGAGTCAAACTGAGGTCTTTGCTGTGCTAGGTATACAGTGGATGTGGATTGGGTTTTTTATGGGGTTATATATGATATTATGGCGGGCAGGATTAAAAATATTTACTGCTTCGGGAAGCTAGTTTTTTTTACTGAGCATTGCTACAAATTGTTCAGCATGACATAGCATGATATGTATTTAAAGTAATAATTCGAATATGAATAGATATTTCAACACCTATATTCAACTAATTAAATTAAATATCGCTACGATCTTGATGTATCGTACGAATTTTATAAATGATGTTGTTGCTTCTATAGGTTGGGGTTTATTGACAGTAGTCTCAACTTTATTATTAACACGGAATGTTACGTCAGTTTTTGGATGGACGGGGCCTGAGATACTGTTTCTTGTTGCGTGGTTTAATATCACTGCTGGTGTTTTTCACTTATTTTTTTCTCGCAATTTTGAACGAATGGGGCAAGTGATACATAAGGGTGAGTTAGATTTAATACTACTAAAGCCCCTTAATTCACAATTTTTATTAAGCTCATGGATTATGAGTTTACATAGTATCATACGAGTAATAATTGGAGTTATTCTTACGTTATTCATCATATATTTTTATCATCTTCCTGTTACTTGGGGATCTTTTTTTTCTGGAATACCATTTATGTTATTTGGTGTAGCAATATTATATGCTGTTTGGTTTATGGCAATGACAATATGTGTGTGGAACTCGCAGTTGTCAAATATTGTAAATCTTTTATATAGCTTGAATACGTTATTAAAATACCCCATAGAAGCATATCGGGAGATGAATATTATTATCTTTATGATTGTTTTGCCTTATGCATTGCTTGTATCTACGCCAACTAAAATTATTCTTGGAAGATGGAATATGTTTGAATTAGTTGGAATGATGGTGATTTCTGTTTGTATGGTGTGGGCTTCACATTTATTTTGGAATTTCGCTCTTCGATCATATACGAGTGCGAGCTAAAATGGTATAATCACATTATGAGAAAATCATTTGAAACTGGAAGTGTCTCGATGTATTTACTGGTCTTTTTGGTGATTGGTGGATTGCTTGCACTTGTGATTTCATTGAGTTACCAAAATTCTCAGCTTCGTAAACAATCTGAGCAAACATTACAAACGGTGTTGCCCACTCTTTCCCCCACTCCAGTAGAGTTGTGGGCATTGCCAAATCAACATGTTACAAAAGCTGATGATCGTGCGTTATCATTTCCTTCGGCAGTTCCAACAGGAAAGATCAGTCTTCGAGTAATAAAGGATGGGTGTGTGATTGGTGGGTGTAGTAAAGAGCTTTGTCAGGACCCAAATGCTAAAAGTAAAAGTGTTGGCATATGTGTGTATCTTGAAGAATATGCGTGTTATGAAACTGCAATTTGTGAGAAACAAAAAGATGGTGCTTGTGGGTGGACGCAGAACGATTCTTTGAAAAAATGTTTTGATGATAAAGCACAAAACAAAAAAAACTTTCCCCAATAAAATACACATAAAATGAGTAGAATTATACTATGGGATGGTTTATAATTGAGGATATGAGTGAAAAACCTGATTTTTTGCAGTTACCGCAATATAATTACATTTCTTTTCCCGATCCTTCATATCCTTGGACTCCTCTTCCTCCAGAAGATCTAAGTTCCCTACCACCATTAATGCTTTTGTCCCCATATGCTAATGAGACAGTCCATGGATCATGTTTGAGGCAAAAAATAGTTTATAATAATTATACATATGAGGTAATTGAAACTCCAGGAGCTCTGAAGATTTTTGACACAAGTAGTAAAGTTAATGGACTTTTGTATACAGGACCAGCAACTTGTAAAAATAAAGATGGATCAATACATTCTGATGGACTAGATTTTCTTACAATATTTCCACAAGTAGATCAGAGAGATTATCAATGGTTGGATGATTTAAAAGGACCAATGGCAATAGAGCTTAGAACTAAAATAGCAAAAGTTAATATTCCGTATCATTTTTATGATGAAGATAGTATTCATGTCGATGTACAACAATTATTGGCCATTTTTCGACTTAATGCGCCAAATTATCGCAAACTAGTTAGACGGAAAATAGTAAAATTAGAAGATGGGTCTATAATTGGAGTTTTAAATCAAATAGTATATAAAACCTTAGATCCTGATAAAATTATACTTCAATTAAATTCAGCAAAAGAATTGATGAAAAAAGGTGATGCGACAAAAGCTGAAGTTACAGCTAGAAGTGTGGTCAATCCACAATTGAGAATTTTTAAGTTGACGTAACATAAAAGATCCTTTATATTGAATATATGAAGACTAAAAAACCATTTCATATCAAACACTTTAAGCACCTCAAACATCTGAAACGTCTCAAACATATCACTATTAGTCAAGAACTCATCTATCTCGCATTATCAATGTTTGTACTTATTGTCATCGCGATCATACTTCTCTCCCCTCGATAAACCTCGACTCATCGCCTATGAACAACCTGCTATAATACACTTATTATGTTAGCAGATGAAGCACGAATTATAGTAGTAGCAGGACATGGCGGAAAAGGAAATGTATCATTTTTTCCCGGCTCAAAAACAGGACCCGCAGGAGGTGATGGAGGTAATGGAGGCGATATTTATGTACAGGTAAATACTCAAATGACAAATTTGAATCGATATCTTAGTACAAAAAAATTTATGGCCGAAAATGGAGGTCCGGGAGACACGTTTACTTGCGAAGGAAAAGGTGGTAAAGATCTGATCCTTGAATTTCCTCCGGGAACTTCTATTACTGATGCACGTACTCATGAAACTATCGAACTTACTAAGAAGTACCTCAAACCAATCTTGATCTGTAAGGGTGGTAAAGGAGGACGAGGGAACGAAAAGTTTAAAAGCGCAACTCATAGATCACCACGTGAATCTGAACCTGGGTTATCTGGAGAAGAACGAGAACTCAAAATAGTGATGAAATTAATTGCAGATGTAGGTCTTATTGGATTGCCAAATGCAGGAAAAAGCAGTCTCTTAAATGAACTAACTCGCGCAAATGTCAAAACTGCAAATTATCCCTTTACAACGCTTGAACCCAATCTTGGTGTGTGTGATACAGTGGTTCTTGCGGATATTCCGGGACTTATCGAAGGAGCTTCAAATGGACGTGGACTTGGAACCAAATTCCTTAAACATATAGAAAAAGTTGGACTCATAATTCATTGTGTGTCTGTAGAATCGGTGGATCCCCTTGCTGAACATACAGTAATCATCAATGAATTGAAGACATTTAATGAACAACTAGCAGGAAAAGAACAACTTATTTTACTTACAAAAATAGATTTGGTTACTCCTGAAGTGGTAAATGAAAAACTCAAAACATTAAAACATTTAGGCAAAGAAGTTCTTCCCGTTTCAATTCATGATTTTGATAGTTTGGAAAAACTAAAGGGTATAATAAAACAATATGCTTGATCTTCATACATTGCTTCACCATGTTACCGTTGGAGGGACATTTGATCATTTTCATGCAGGACATGCATCAATGATTGATAGTGCATTTGCTTCAGGAAAAAGAGTTTCAATCGGAATTACTATAGATAATTATATTTGCACAAAAAAGTTTTCACGATATATTGAATCGTTTGAAGATAGAGCAACATGCGTAGAAAAATATATACAGAGGAAAAACTATAAAAATACATATACTATTATTCCTCTCCACGACGCATATGGGATCACGTTAACTGACATAACTCTTGATGGTATTATCGTATCAAAAGAAACATTGTCTGTTGCAAAAGAAATAAATGTTAAACGACTGCTGAACAATAGATTGCCATTAAAAATAGTAGTTGTTCCTTTTGTGAAAGGCCAAGATAAGACGATAATTAGCTCTTCTAACATCCGCTCAGGCCTCATAAATAGAACGGGGAAACTGTATGGAAATGTTTTTAGTGAGAGAAATAATATTGTGATGCCCGATTCTCTCAGGAATGAGTTGCGAAATCCATTGGGAATAATTATTCATGGAAAGGATCACGACGAAACGACAGAAACAATTATTCGTTATATTGAGGAAGTGAATCCTCCTATGGTGATAGCAGTTGGTGATTATATTTCAATGACGCTTCGTCAACATCATTACACGCCAGCTCTTTCAATTATTGATGGAAAAACAAAAAGAGAAAAAGTATTAGTTCCGTTAGTAGGTTCTGAAGCATCAGTTCTTAATGCTTCAGGTACGATTACAAAAAGTGCATTTGTGCGAATAAAAAAGTCGATTCAAACATATTTTGATACGTTAGTTCCTCAAATAATTCAGATTATTGGTGAAGAGGATCTTCTTGGTCTTCCTGTTATTGCGATTGCTCCACTTCATTCTATTGTTCTCTACGGATTGCGTGATGAAGGAGTTGTGTGCATTGATGTGACAGAAGAAATGAAGGAAAAAACTGAAAAATTATTAAATCGTTTTTGATCTCTTTTTTGTAACTTTTTTTGCTTTTTCCACATCCTCGCTACATGCTATTAAAAGATTTTTTATAAATGGTTGATCTTGAAGAAGTTTTTCATCAATGATATATTGGTCTTTTGCTCCAACGTAAGGAGGACCTTTTTCAGTAGCTGGGTCAACAAGTTTTGTAGTTTGTTCAGTTATTTTGATATAGATTGTTTCATCACAAATGAGTCCTACAACTACTTCATTATAGTAGAGTGCATATTCACCAAACATAGCGCGTGTTCTGATAGCGGGGATATGACGCAACTGATGTTCCAATGCATCTATAAAATCTTTTGATGTAGGCATGGATATATTCTACATGATTTTGAGTTGTGATTGTGGTGATGGATTAAAATCCTAACAGAGATATTTGATTTGATATGTTATAAATTATTTCTTGATTTGCAGGAATACTTCCTATATCACTTATCATATTTGATCTACAGCGAAGACTTCCTATATGAGTAATTCCTCTAACTTCAGCTATTCCTTCTCCATTGAGTGAAAATTCTACACCAGTACCGCCATTTTCTATTTCGGTGCTACTTTTCTTAGGATTATAACTTACTTGTCGTGAGTGTATTGATAGTTGTTGATTTTTTCTTGTAAGATATTTCTCTGGTTGAGCGTACGTAGACGGAAGAAAACCAGACAAAGTAACAACACATTCTTCGACAGGTCCCGCGGCGAAGTCTAATTGGCCATTATTATTTCTAAGTCTATCAGAAGGGCTCAGAATAAGTTCTAATTGCTCTGATGTTCCTGTAAATGTTCGTAATGTATGACTATTAAAGTGATTTAATGCATGAGTGCTTAGATTCTCTAGATGAGATAATACCTCTTCTATTCTATAAGTAGAACCATCCGGTCGAGGTTGAGCATTTAATTCGCGTAATTCATCTATTAAATCTCCAACTCCAATAGTTAATAAATCTGCAAGCCCATCACTTCTAATAAATTGCTCATATCTCTGCATTGGGGTAAGTTCTCTTGAAGATGCCGTGTTGACTGTCCGTGTTGACTGTCCGTGTTGACTGTCTGATTCGTTCATAATAAATAGTGTGAATACGTATGAATAATCCAATCATATAAAATTAATTGATTAAATGCAAATTGAAAAATTTTATGAGCTTTTTTCCTTAACCACACATGAAATGAGTTCTATTTATACATCTTATGTTTTCCTGAATGACCTCCAACGGCAAGGAGTAAAATTAAAATGTCATGCCCTTGAAGAAGAAGGGTATCACTAGAGCAGAGCTCTAGTGTAAACCAGACATAAATAACAATTAGAAATATAAAAGACTGGATTCACTTGATTTCAAGTGTAAACCCGCCGGAGTTTACCCTGAGGTATCTCAGGGCGGGAATGACAAGCCGAATCGGAGGATTCCTCCACAGAGGAGAATTTCTCTTCTGACTTTCCACTTTAGACTTTCGACTTTATGACTTTATGACTTTATAACTTTATGAACTTTATAACATGATAAACTCTATCTCAACCATGGGTGTATAATAGTCTCATATGAAAAAAAATCCGATATTTCTATACTTCGTTTTTATGTTGTTTGGACTTTGTATTTTGTTTTTTGGACAGGCTCTCTCTTTCCTCACTGACTGGTGGTTCTTTGTGCAGATGGGATATCAACAAATAATTGTTACTTCACTTTCATCTCGACTAATCATTGGTTGTGTTGTTTTCCTCATTTCTCTCATCTGGTTTTTTACTCATATTCTTATAGCATCACGAGCAACTCAAAATATCTTGATAATGATTCCTCGTGCATGGTTGGGTACCGCTGTTGATTTTGTTACCAATTTTTCAAGAAGAGTTTTATTGATTGGTTCGGTGATATTATCGTTTGTTCTTGCTCTTGGATTTTCTTCTAATTGGTTTACGATATTGCGATTTATAAATAGTGTTTCATTTAATACAAACGATCCCCTTTTTAATAAAGATATCTCGTTCTATGTATTTAAGGTTCCTTTTTATAATCTTGTAATCCAATTTGGGATTACACTTTTATTTCTTACACTTATTGGCGTTCTTATTCTTTCACTTCTTAAAATTGGGAAACGAATGCTTGGTCAGCGCACGTTGTCAGCATTTATGAGTTCCATTGATAAGGGAACTCGAATACATGTTGGATTATTGATATTAGTATTATTTATTCTTTTTAGTTTGCAATCGTATTTTTCAATTTTTTCACTTGTGTACAGTGATAATCTTGTTTATGGTGCGGGTTTTACGGATGTTACCGCTCTTATTCCACTAAAATATATCTCTATCGTTTTGATGGGGTTGGCAGGAATATTTCTTTGTTTTAGCATTATCACAAATCGAATAAAGGGAATTATTTTTATCTCAGTATTGATCGTGATAAATAGTGTTTTGCAGGTAGTTATTCCGGGATTTATTCAGCAATTTATCGTTTCACCAAACGAACTTGCAAAAGAGACTCCGTATATTTTGAAAAATATTGATGCGACGTTAAAAGGGTACAATCTCGATTCAGTAGAAGTAAAATCATTGAAGGCAGATAAAAAGCTCACTCAACAAAATATTGTGTCTAATGAAGTAACAATGAAAAATGTGAGATTATGGGATCGCGCTCCCCTTCTCTCAACGTTCTCACAAATTCAAGAAATTCGTACATATTATGAATTTGGTCAGATTGATAACAGTAGATACATAATTGATGGCGAACCAAGACAGATCATGATTTCAGCTCGTGAGATGGCAACAAATTCACTACCAAGTCAGACATGGATCAATCGCCATCTGACATTTACTCACGGATATGGTATCGCTGCTAGTCCTGTAAATCAGGTTACAACACAAGGGTTACCGGTGCTGTTTGCTCGTGATATTCCTACCAAATCTTCATATCCAGAGCTTACTCTCACACGTCCCGAGATATATTATGGAGAATTAACAAACGATTATATTATCACAAATGCAAAAACAAAAGAATTTTCGTATCCAAAAGGTGAAGAAAATATTTATGCCAACTATGAAGGAAATGGTGGTGTGCCGATGGATTCATTTTTCAAAAAAATTCTGTATGCATTGCGTACTGGATCAATTGAACTATTATTTAGCAGTGATATAACAAATCAATCACGTATTCATTTATATCGAAATATAGTTGAGCGAGTGCAAACAATCGCACCTTTTATACATCTTGATAATGATCCATATATAGTGGTAAATGATGGAAAATTATATTGGATCATAGATGGATATACGATGACAAATAGATATCCCTATTCTCAACCAAGTACATACAACGGAGAGAGTATGAATTATATTCGTAACTCAGTAAAGGTAGTTATAGACGCATATAATGGGACCACATCGTATTACATATCTGATAAAACTGATCCTCTTATTCAAACTATCGCACGTATTTTTCCCAATGTATTTAAAGATCTATCGACAATTTCTGCAGGACTTAAATCACAAATTCGGTATCCAGAAGATATTTTCAAGCTTCAATCGGACATCTATCGCACCTATCATATGAATCAAGCACAGAATTTTTATAATCGTGAAGATCAATGGGAAATTCCATCTATTGCATCAGATCAAGTTGTACAAGCAGGAGAAACTGATGTAACAGCTGTTGCTCCCCGTCACTTAGTGATGAAACTTCCCGGTGAAACAAAAGAAGAATATGTATTTATGCAACCATTTACTCCTCGGGGAAAAGATAATTTATCTGCATGGTTAGTTGCACGAAATGATGGTGAGAATTATGGGAAACTTCGAGTGTATCGTTTCCCAAAAGATTCACTTGTGTATGGGCCCAAACAAATCATTGCACGTATCAATCAAGAGCCATCAATTTCTCAACAGATTACGTTATGGGATCAGCATGGTTCACAAGTTATTCAAGGACCATTGTTAGTTATCCCAATAGACGAGTCTGTATTGTATATTCGAGCATTGTATCTTCAAGCAGAAAACGGGAAAATTCCCGAATTAAAACGTGTAATTGTGGCGTATGAAGATATGATAGCGATGGAAGATACATTATCAAATGCATTGGCAAAAATATTTGGAGTTACTTCTCAAAGCGTAAAAGAGAGTTCCCAAAATAGTGAAATAAGTCCGACGCCGTCTGTTCCAAATACTATACATACGGATCAATCAAATATTACACTTGAAGCGCAAAGTCTGTATGATTCTGCAATTCAAGCTCAAAAAGATGGTGATTGGACAACATATGGAGAGAAAATTAAAAAATTGGGTGAAATTCTCAAACAAATGAAGAATAAATAGGAGTAAAATATATAATTATCCATTTTAACTAATTCTATGGACATTATTGCTCACGATTCATTAATGAATCTTTCAGGAAAAGTTGCTATTGTTACGGGTGGTTCTGAAGGAATTGGATACGGTATCACTTATCGACTGGCTGAGGCAGGTGCAAAAGTGATGATTGCGTGCCGTACAGAAGAACAGGCCGAAAAAGTTAAACAGGAAGGTACTTCAAAAGGTTGGCAGATTGATTATATAAAAACAGATGTTGCAACAGAAGCTGATGTAGTAAATCTTGTTCAAAAAACAGTAGAAACATTTGGCGAAGTAAATATATTGGTAAATAATGCAGGTATTTATCCTTCAATTCCTCTTGCCAATCTTACTCTCGCAGATTTTGAAAAAATAATTCGTACGAATTTATTTGGTGTATTTTTGACGACAAATTATGTATCAAAACAGATGATCAAACAGGGAAAAGGTGGGAAAATTATCAATATCACATCCATTGATGCGCTTCATCCTTCATCTATTGGACTAGCTGCGTATGACGCATCAAAGCATGGCGTTTGGGGATTTACAAAAAATGTTGCTCTCGAACTTTCAGCTCACAAAATTTGGGTAAATGCTATTGCTCCGGGTGGTATAGTAACGCCGGGTGTGAAAGAAAGCCAATCAAATGCTCCAGTACCAAATGGTGTGGATATGGCAAAAATCATGGAAGCATTTATGCAAAAAATTCCTATGCATCGTATGGGAGAACCAGATGAAATCGGGAAAGTTGCACTATTTCTTGCATCCGATATGTCTTCGTACATGACGGGCTCTCAGATAGTTGTCGATGGTGGCGTGCTGTTGTCATAAGACTGATTGTCATACTGGGCAACATAGCGACTCAAGTTCATCCCTCGTTTGATCGCTAGGTGGGGCAGGCAGGAAATTTGATGACTTTGGAATCTCATAGGGTGTAAACAAGTCTATTTGACAACGGTTGTACTAGATTGTATTTTTTTCTAACAATAATACTTTTGTCATGGAATCGTTGTATTTTTATATTGATTTTGTACAAATAACGATTCTTTTGAAGCGAAAATTAGAATTATTTATTAAATATGATTAAAAAATTAACTTTAACTTACATATTCCTAAAAAATTCCTCAGTAAATTGG
>Ga0194060_10001386_pt1 | contig 17295 bp, 11 predicted proteins | sample SepL225m_MetaG_FD_163427 | JGI IMG/M metagenome (GOLD analysis project Ga0194060, IMG submission 163427) | Anoxic zone freshwater microbial communities from boreal shield lake in IISD Experimental Lakes Area, Ontario, Canada - Sep2016-L222-5m | ecosystem: Environmental > Aquatic > Freshwater >...
GGCGAAATCCGTCGCGGTGCCTGGCCGCAAACTCGTCGTCAAATGTGGCGAACCACCGCTCTTCGTCTGCGCGCTTCGCCGCGCTTTGCTCCATGCCGGCGTTGAGGTAGTGCAGCATCCAGTGATCGGCCATCGCGGCGTGACACGGGAACGCACCACCATCCACGAACGCCACGCGATACTTGCGGTACAACCCGTCCACGTTCCGATAGTCCACGAACGGCGAGAGGTAGAAGCGCTCGGCCGACTGCTCCCCGACATAGGCGGCGAGTCGTGCGGCGGTGTTCACGCGCTCCAGGCCGAGCCCCGCGTGCGATCCGACGGGTCGCACGATGATGGGAAACTGCCATCCCGGCAGCGCCGACGCCAGCGCCGAATCGTCGTGCGCCAAATCCGCAACGGCCCCTCGATCGAGACGGACCGTCGCCGGAACCACAACCCCGGGAGCGTCCGCCAGCACCTTCCACAAACTGTCGCGCGACAATTGTGCGACGCGGCCAGGATCGAGCAGCACCCGCGTCGGCCAGGCGCCGACCATCGACGAGAGCGCCTCGAGAATGGGCCGGCTCTCATCCGCTTCGCCGACGCCGACGATGGCGAGATCGTGCTCGGGAATGCGGGCGGGAACAGGCTGCCCGGGTACCAGGTAAACCAGATCGAGCGAAACATTGGCGCCCTCGAGCAGAAACTGCACGGGGATGTTCGCCATAAAGTCGCCAGGGCCCACAAACATCAGAAGCCGCAGCGCGTCGCGCGTCGCGGTCGGGATCGGCTGCCGATAGACCTGTTCGATGCCCAGCGCGTCGGCCTGCAAGGCGAGGCCTTCGGCCCGTTTTTGCAAGACGATGTGAATCGACGCCAGGTCCATCAGCGCTGCGGCATCGTGTGGATTCGACCGCGCCCGCTCGGTAAGGCCGTTGACCAGCGGCATCAGATCCTGCCCGTGGAACGCCATGTCGATGATGCGGGCCTGGCCGACGATCTCTGGCGGCCAGCCATCCGAATCGTTGATGGGCCGAGTCGAAACCTGCGGGAACGACGCGTAGGTCACTGAGCGATCCCTTCGAAGCGGGAACGTCGGCCGGTCGCCGCGGCGCCTAACGCCAGGGTGCCCGATACGAGGCGGTCGATGTCCTCGACCCGGGTGCGGTGGTTCACAATGGCAGCGCGAATCGCCAGGCGCCCGCCGATGCTCGTCGTCGAGGGTGCCGCAATCCCGGATTCCTGCAGATCGGCGACGATGCCGGCGTTGAGGCGGTCGGCGTTGGGGCCCCGATACCGGAAGCACACGATGTTCAGGTTGACCGGGGCCATCAACTCGAGCTCCGGCGTGGCTTCGATCACGTCCTTGAGGTGCTGCGCCAGCCGGCACGTTTGTTCGATCACCGCGCCGATGCGCTGCGTGCCGTGCACCTTGAAGGTAAACCACGTCTTGAGCGCGCGGAATCCACGCGACAGATCGGGACCGAAATCGCACGGCCACGGCGACCCCGCCGAGAGGCCGCGCTGTTCGCGGCGAAGATACGCAGCTGGCGACGCAAACGTGCGCAGATGCGCCGAACCGTCGCGCACGATGAGATATCCGGCGTCGTACGGCACCTGGCCCCACTTGTGGAAGTCGAGCGCAATCGAATCGGCGAGCTCGATGCCGGCGAGGCGCGGCGCCAGCGAGGGCGCCAACACGCCAAGGGCGCCGATGGCGCCATCGACGTGGAACCACAAGCCTTCCGACTGAGCGATCGCGGCCAGCGTCTGGAGGTCGTCGATCGCGCCGATATCAACCGTGCCGGCAGAACCCACGATCAGGAACGGATCGAGACCGGCGGCCCGGTCGGCGGCGATCATCAGCCTGAGCGCCTCGACGTCGATTTCGCCGTTGGCATTGGTCGCCACCCCTCGAAGCGCGTCGCTGCCCAGGCCCGACATCTCCATCGCCCGCGTCACGCAGTTGTGAACCGCGACCGATGCGTACGCCACGAGACGACGGGCCGTGGCCCGGACGCCGCGGCGACGGACGTTCTGGCCCAGCACCTCGCCGCGTGCCACCAGCACCGCCATGAAATTGGCCATCGACGTCCCGGTGACGAATAACCCGCTCGACGTGTCGGGGAAGCCGAACCACTCGCGCACCCATCCCAGCACCTGCCGCTCGACCTCGAGCGGCGCCTGGTCGCGGCCTCCCACATTGGCGTTGAGCCCGGCCGCCAGCATCTCGGCCAGCACCCCTTCGATTGTCCCCGCGCCCTGAACCCAGCCCATGAATCCAGGGTGCGTGTTGCCAGGCCCGTACGGCAGGATCGACCGGCAAAACTCGTCGTGAACCGACGACAACTCCGTGGGCAATTCAGGAAGCGGCTGCCGAAATTGCGTCCGCACCGCCGAGGGCATCTGCCGCCATACCGGCTGGTTGCGAAGCGTCTCGAGATGATCGAACACATCGTCGAGCATCAGATGTGCCTGGGCCCGAGTGTGCGCCCAGTCGGTCGGGTCCAGATCCTGCTCTTCGCGATCGAGGACTCCATCGGTCAGTTCGGCGAGGTTGATGTCGTCGGAGCCGGCCCCTTGGCTGAGGCGGTGGTGCAAGCTCGCCGGCGGCATCGGCAATGGAGACGTGTGATCGTCGCGGCGGCGGCGGTCGCCCTGGGGGAACGGCACAACCTCGGCCGATGCGGCAGGCGATGCCGGCACCGGGGAATCCGAACAGACCGGTCCGTCGCAATCGGAAAGAGGTACCGCCTCGTGGGTTCGCCCGAAGGTGGGAAAATCGCTCATCCCTGGGCATCGAAGCAAAAACCGATCCGGAAGGCCGCGGCCGGAACTCCGAGGGATTTGGAGGATTTTGATCGCCTCTGCCGAATCCGTTCAGCCATGCGACTGTTTGGCCGCCGGGCCACTGAGTCCGGGAGATGTCGGCTAGGCGACACCGACTGGGCAGGTGAGCCCAGTGCCGCCCAGACCGCAATACCCCTGAGGATTCTTCGCCAGATACTGCTGGTGGTACTCCTCGGCGTAGTAGAACGGTCCCGCCGGGGCGATCTCTGTCGTGATGAACCCGAACTTCGCCTCGGTCAGCCTGGCCTGGAACGCGTCCATCGACCGTTCGGCCGCGACGCGGTGGGCCTCGGAGTGAAAATAGATCGCCGACCGGTACTGCGTGCCCACGTCATTGCCTTGCCGCATGCCTTGCGTCGGATTATGGCTCTCCCAGAAAATCTTCAACAGACCGTCGAACCAGACAACGGTCGGATCGAACGCCACCAGAACCACTTCCGCGTGGCCCGTGAGCCCGGAACAGACTTCCTCGTACGTGGGGTTAGGCGAGTAGCCTCCGGCGTATCCCACCGCTGTCGAATGCACGCCTTTGGCCTGCCAGAATTTTCGCTCCGCGCCCCAGAAACAGCCGAGTCCGAACACCGCCAACTCCATGCCGGGGAACGGCCCTTCCAGCGGCGCGCCCAGCACGACATGCGTTGCGGCCACAGGCATCGCCTGCGAACGTCCCGGCAACGACTCCTCGCGGCTCACCATCACGGCCTTTCGCGTCGTTCCGAACATCCGCGCCTCCAGATCGTGTGACGCCGGAAACGGCGTGTGGGATTCGTCCGAACCTGCCAGTCTCGCGGCCAGACACGGGGCGAACCGCACCGTTCCGCCCGCGCTCGATCTACCATCCCAGAGATGGACCAGTACCCAGCGTATCAGGCAACCACGCTCGGCGCCGCGTACGCCGGCATTCACCGGTTGCCCGTCCAGATCCTGCTCGACAACGTCCGCAGCCTCTACAACGTGGGATCGTTTTTCCGCACCGCCGACGCCGTTCGCGCCGAGGCGCTTGTGCTGAGCGGGATCACCCCCACACCTCGCGATCCGCGGATTGCGAAAACGGCGCTGGGCGCCGAATCGTCGATGCGGTGGACGCAACACACCGACGCCTTGAGCGTGGTCGAAGACCTGCACGTCCGCGGCTACCAACTGGCAGCCATCGAGACCAGCCTCCACGCTCAAGACCTATTCGACTGGCACCCGAGCTTTCCGGTCTGCGTCGTCTTCGGTCACGAAGTCGACGGCATTTCCGCGGCCCTGCTCGACCGATGCGACGTCCACGTCCGCATTCCCACGCTGGGGATGAAGCAGTCGATCAACGTCGCGACCGCCGGGGGCGTCGTCCTCTACGAACTGCTCCGGAAGTACAGGCAACTGCAGGTGCGGCCCTGACCGGCAGGCCGGACCCCGCATCTGGAGTATCATCGCGAGCATGGAAGACGGATCACCCAAAACCGCCTACGACATCGCCATGGAGCGGCTTCGCAAGAAGGACGCCGACGCGGGCATCGCGAACGTGCCGCTGACCGACGCGCAGAAAGCCGCGATTGCCGAGGCGAGGAATTTCTACGATTCCAAAATCGCCGAACGCGAAGTGCTTCACGAATCGACGGTGCGCCGCACGCAGGATCCCGAAGCGCTCAAGGGACTCGAGGCCGACTACCACCGCGACCGCGACCGCTTCGTGTCCGACCGCGACTCGAAGATCGAACGGATCCGCCGCGGCAACAGCTAGGCATGACAGGCGACCCTTTCCGGATCGCCGAGCGCGGATCGACGGTGCGCCGCGAAATTCTCGGCGGCGTCACCACCTTTGTGACGATGGCCTACATCGTGGTGGTGAATCCGGCGATTCTGAGCGCCGCCGGCATTCCCATCGGACCAAGCACCGTCGCCACCATCCTCACTGCGGCGTTCGGCTGCCTGTTGATGGGTCTGTACGCCAACCGCCCTATCGCGGTTGCTCCCTACATGGGCGAAAACGCGTTCATCGCGTTCGGCCTCGCCAGCCTTGGGGCCACCTGGGAGCAGCGCCTCGGTTCGGTCTTCGTCGCCGGAATCATTTTTCTCGTGCTCACCGTGTTGCAGGTGCGATCGAAGCTGGCCAACGCGATTTCGCCCAGCTTGAAGCACAGCTTCGCCGCGGGCATCGGCCTGTTTCTGGCCTACATCGGCCTCTACGAAACCGGCATTGTCACCAGCGGGGCGGCAGGATTGCCGGCAGCGGCCCTGTTGGTACCTGGTCAATCCTTGTTGCGGGCGCCTGACGTTCCCGTGAGGATTGGCGCGATTCACGACCCGCACGTCCTCCTGGCGGTGGGCGGCTTTCTGCTGATTGCGTTGCTCCTGCTGCGCCGCGTGCGCGGCGCCATTCTGATCGGGATCGCCGCCACCGCGGTCGCCGGCTTTGCCCTCGGCTTCGCGCCCGCACCTGCCGGCATCATGGCCATGCCCTTCACCGGCGAGTACACGCTCGCGCCCATCGCGCTGCACCTCGATGTCGCCGGCGTGCTGCAGGTGAGCTTTCTTCCGGTCTTGCTCACCCTGGTCTTGATGTCGTTTCTCGACACGCTCGGCACGCTGGTCGGCGTGGGTGCCGCGGGCGGCATGCTCGACGAGAACGGCAACTTTCCACAGATGGAACGGCCGATGATGGTCGACGCGCTCTCCTGCGTGTTTGCCTCGCTGGTCGGCACCTCCACCAGCGGCGCGTACATCGAATCGGCCACCGGGATTCGCGAGGGCGCCCGGACGGGCGTGGCGGCCATCGTCACCGCGGTCCTGTTTCTCGCCGCGCTCTTCTTTCTGCCGCTCGTCGCCCCGCTGCAGCAGTCGCGTTACGCGTACGGCCCGGCGCTGGTCGCGGTGGGCATGCTGATGGCCGGATCGATGCGCAAGATCGACTTCGACGATCTCACCGAAGCGCTGCCGGCCTTTGCGTGCATCACGCTGATGGTGTTCACCTACAACATCGCCAACGGACTGACGGCCGGACTGCTGCTCTATCCCGTCGCCAAGATCGCCGCCGGCCGCGCGCGCGAACTCAACTGGGGCTCCGTCGTGCTGGCGCTGCTCTGCCTCACCTACTTCCTGTTCGGGTTGCCGCACTAAGCCGCCGTGATCGCCGGATGTGTTCGCCGTCTGGCCGCGCGTGCCGCCGCACACGAACGGGCGCTGGTGGCGACCGTCATCACCGCGCTGTCGCTGGCGACGACGTGGCCGCTCGCGCGTGACGCGAGGGTGGCGCTGCCGTCGGATTTGGGCGACCCGCTCCTCAGTACGTTCATCCTGGCGTGGGATGCCGACCGCATCCGGCACGGGCTCGCCGGCTTCTGGTCCGCGCCGTTCTTCTTCCCGCTGCGGGACACGCTCGCGCTCTCGGAACACCTGCTCGGGATTGCGGTCTTTACGGCTCCGATCCAGTGGCTCACCCGGAATCCGGTGCTCGTCTACAACGTCGCGTTTCTCGGGTCGTACGTGCTCGCGGGAACCGGCATGTATTGTCTCGCCCGGCAGTTGTGGTCGCGCCGCGACGCCGCGGTCATCGCGGCGGTCGCGTTCGCGTGGGCCCCGCATCGCGCCATGCACCTGTCGCATGTGCAGGTGCTGATGTCGGGTTGGATGCCCGTCAGCTTGTGGGGATTACACAGATACTTCGAGACCGGATCGCGCCGCGCCCTGGCCATCGGCGCTGCCGCATTCGTCCTGCTCGGCCTGTCGAACGGCTACTTCCTCTATTTCTTCACGCTCCCGGTTGGCGCGGTGGTGATCGCGGAATTCGCACGCCGGGCGTTGGCCAGACAGGACGTTGACGCGCCATGGCGGCAAAGATCTATCATCGACCTCGCGTTCGCCGGGCTTGCCGTGGTCGCCGTCTTCATCCCGATTGCGGTGGCCTACCTTCGCGCGCAGTCTGCTTTGGGCCTGCACCGGCACCTCGGCGAATTGCGCGACTTCAGCGCGACAGCATCCGACTATCTCCGCGTTCCGTCCACGCTGATCTTGTGGGCAGAGCGATTGAGTATTGGCGCGCCTGAACGGAGCCTGTTTCCGGGCGCCTTTACCGCGTGTCTGGCCGCGCTCGCCTGCGTCTGGCTGATTGGGCGATGGGCGCCAGGCGACGCATCGGAGAGGCCACGTTTTCGATTCGTGGTCGCGCTCTACCTCTCGATTGGCGCCGTGGCGGCGTGGCTCACATTCGGGCCGTTCGTGCCTGGGCCGTACCGCGCATTGATCGACAATCTGCCCGGGTTCGCGGGTCTTCGCGTGCCCGCCCGATTCACCGTGATCGTGGCCCTCGGGCTGGCGGTGCTTGCGGCTGGGGGAGCCGCTGTGATCCTGCGGCGACTCTCGCGCGTTGCGGCCGTCGCCGTCACGGTCGTCATCACCGCCGCCATCGTCCTCGAAGGATACGGCGGACCATTGGCGATGGAGCGATTCGATCCCAACCAACTGGCGCGACGACAACTGAACGCGTGGTTGAAAATTGGACCGCCGGGCGGGGTGCTCGAGTTGCCGATTTCGGTCGAAGGCCCGGCCGCTTTCACGCTGCCGTATCAATACAACACGCTGTTTCACGGTCGCCCGGTCGTCAACGGGTATTCGGGCTACGACTCCGTGCTGCAGCGGTTGCTGGGCGGACCCGGATCGCCGCTTGCCGGATCTGTGGCCGACATTGTCGCGACGCTGGCCGGGCTGCGGTCGATTGGCGTCCGGTTCGTCGTGTTGAGCGACGTGATCTACGCGCGCCACGCCCCGCCATGGAGCCCAGACCCGCGGGTGATTGCCACGACCCTGTCGCAGTCGAGCGAGCACGTCGTCAATCAGCGTCACGAAAACAATATCTGGGCGTGGCAGCTCGCCGAAGGCCCGCCGCACGCATCTGCGCCGGCGGCGAACCTGTTGAGGGTCACGGCAGATGCGTTCCGTGCCTCTGCGTCGGCCGAGTGGGCCGACGTGCGGTTTGCGTTCGACAACAGCCTGGCGACGCGCTGGTCGACGATTGCGCCGCAGGTTGGCAACGAATGGATCCGGATTGCGTTTGATCGCGACCGCGACATCCGCCGCGTCGAGATCGACATGGGGCCCGAACATCCGGGGGAGTATCCGCGGGCGTTGGTCATCGATTCCGAGGCGGCCGACGGGAACCGGCGAGTCGTGTTCGACGGATCGGTCGTCACGCCGCTCATCGAAGGCATTGCGCTAGACGGCCGGTCGTCGAGAATTCGAATCGATCTGCCAGCCAGCCGGTCGCGCACGCTGGTGATTCGCCAGACGGGCCACGTGGAAAGCGTCCCGTGGACCATCGCGGAACTGCGCATCTGGGAACGCCAGTAGGACGCGTCCCACGACGGCGGCCCAGACCCAGTGCGCCAGCGGGCAATAGATGAACGTCGTTCACAACACGACAAAGACGACGTAGGCCGATAATCGCCATCGCCGCGAAACTGTGGAGCACGTCGTCAAGACGTTCTTGCGCCGGACCAGGCCTCCGTAAAAAAGCGCCAGGCCCGGCACCATAAGCAGGACGAGCGCGGAACTCATCAGCATCCACGCCGTGCTTCCCGGATCCACGGGCATCGCACCGGCTGCCACGTCGGTCATATTCACACCTCGCCACAAGCGGATCCCCCCGCACAGAGCTCCGCCCGCTCACATCGATCGCGTCCGTTAATGGTGATGGGGGGGCGCGCACGGTGTGGCGCCCCCCGGTCTGACTCTAGAACTTGCTCCAGAGGTGCTGGTTCGTGACCTCGTGGTGGAATTGCACTTCTGCCGTTTTGATCAGCGCGCCGAGCGCCTTCGGACAGCGATCGGCCGAGGCCTGTTTCACCTCGATGTATTTGCCGTGCACCTCTTCGCCGATCAGCTGGCGCGAGAACTCGCTCGCCTTGAACAGGCGGATCGCGTCGTAGATATTGTCGGGCAGGAACCGCGTGCGCGACCGCCGGATTTCGTTCTCGGCGTCCTCGGGCAGCGGGCCCTCGACGCCCGTTCGCAGCACCGCGTAGATGGCCAGATACGGGTTGGCGTCCGGGGCAATCGAGCGGACCTCCACACGGGCCGCGTTTTCGTTGCCGAGCGGGATGCGGACCATCGCGCCCCGGTTGATGGCCGACGCCTTGATCTGATTGGGTGCCTCGAAGTGCGGATCGAGACGCCGGTACGAATTGACGCTCGAATTGAGAATCAGGCAAATGTCGTTGGCGTTGGCCAGCACGCGATCGATAAACGTCCAGCCCACTGCCGACAAGCCGTCCTCGCCCTTGGCGTCGTGGAAGACGTTCTTGCCGCCGCGCATGAACGACAAGTTTGTGTGCATGCCGCTGCCGTTGACGCCGGTGAGCGGCTTGGGCAGAAAGCAGGCCGTCATGTCCATCTGCTGGGCCACTTGCCGGCAGATCAACTTGTAGAGCTGGACCTGGTCGGCCGCGATGCACGCCTCGGTGTACGAGTAGTTCATCTCGAACTGCGACGGCGCCACCTCCGGGTGATCTTTTTCGTTGGCGAACCCCAGCGCCCGCTGGGCTTCGGCCGCACTGTCGATAAAGCGGCGCAACGCGTCGCCCGGAAGCGAGTGGTAGTAACCGCCGGTCGAAATGAAGTCGAACGTGCCGGTGAGGTAGTGCTGGCGCTCGGCGTCCCGCCCCTTGAAGAGGAAGCCCTCGATCTCATTGGACACATTCGCGATGGTGCCGTCCTTGGCGAACAGCGCCGCCGCGTACAGCTTGAGCCGGCTGCGCATGTCGGCCGCGTAGGGCGTCCCGTCGCGCTCCCTCACATCCCCGAACACGAGCACTTTACCGGGCCCGAAGATGTCGGACGGCAGCCAGTAGAACGCCGGCCAGTCCACCACCAGCCGCAAATCCGATTCGGCCTGCTGCGAAAAGCCGCGAATCGACGACCCGTCGAACGTGAGGTTGTCGGCCGACTTGAGCAGAAATTTCTTGTCGTAGTCGAGCATGTGCAGCCGGCCCTCGAGGTCGGTAAAACACACACTCACGGCCTTGATCCTCTTCTCATCCGCCAGGTATTTGCAGCGCTCTTCCTGAATGAAATCGACAGGCACCCGGTCCAGGCGCTGCTGCTTGGCCTGAAGATTCAGTTCCTCAAGCTTGTCGTAGGGAATTTCCAGAAAATCTCGCAGCGACGTCTGATTCATGTTGAGCTCCTCGAAAGTGGCACCAAAGATTAAGACGCCAAAGTTTATCATTAACACCAAAAGGTTAAATATTAAAACACGACATTTTATTGTTGAGCGCCGGCGCCGATGGATATTCGTCATTCCAGAAAACGAGCGAATCCTTGGCAGGTGCCATCCAGGGCCGCGACAGAATACAATCGTAGGGTGAGCCCCGAAACCAGCAACGAACGCCCGCAATCGCTCGGTGAGCAGATCGCAGACAGCGTGACGCACGGCGTCGGTCTCGTCGCCAGCGTCGTGGGACTGGTCGTTCTCGTGGCGACCACGCTTCATCGCGGCGACCCGTGGCTGATCGCCAGTTGCCTCATCTACGCGTCGACACTCGTCCTGCTCTACGCCGCTTCGACGCTGTACCACGCGCTGTCGGCCACGCGAGCACGACACGTCTTCCAGATTCTCGACCACGCCGCCATCTATCTGCTGATTGCCGGCACCTACACGCCATTTGCGCTGGTGAACCTGCGCGGACCCTGGGGATGGACCATCCTTGCCATCGTCTGGTCGCTGGCCGTCCTGGGCGTGGTGGCGAAGTCGGTGTTCGGCACTCGGTGGCCTGTTTTCTCGACGGTGCTCTACCTCGCGATGGGGTGGACCATCGTCGTCGCCATCAAACCCCTGGTGACCCATGTCGCCCCGGCCGGTATCGCTTGGTTGGTCGCGGGTGGCCTCGCCTACACGGGAGGCGTGGCCTTTTTCGCCTGGGACCGGCTCCGCTACAACCACGCGGTGTGGCACCTGTTCGTCCTGGGCGGCAGCGCCTGCCACTTTGTCGCCGTGCTCTTCTACGTCGTCAGATAACCCCCCCCGGGTGGCGGGGAACGCGTGCTCCCGCCTGCGGCTTTGCCGCCTCGTAACCGGCTGTTGAGTGCATGGTCGCGTACTGGCCAGAGCACGCTGCCCCGCGACGGCCCCTCGAACCAAGCCGACAGTGTCAATCTGCAAAACGTGCCGTGAGGGCCAGGACAGGCTGCGCGAAGAGCGTCAACGTAAGGTCGGCGACACGCCCCGGCAAGGTGCGTTTTGCCGGCTTGTGTGAGCGGGGCCGCGGCGGGGAAGCGCACTCCGGCCTCCGACGCTGCTGCCTCACGCTCCGTTGTGGGAAGTGTCGGAGAACGACGAGAGTGCGCTTCCCCGCGACGGCCCCTCGAACCAAGCCGACAGTGTCAATCTGCAAAACGTGCCGTGAGGGCCAAGACAGGCTGCGCGAAGAGCGTCAACGTAAGGTCGGCGACACGCCCCGGCAAGGTGCGTTTTGCCGGCTTGTGTGAGCGGGGCCGCGGCGGGGAAGCGCACTCCGGCCTCCGACGCTGCTGCGTCACGCTCCGTTGTGGGAAGTGTCGGAGAGTGGCGGGGAAGCGCACTCCGGCCAGCCACGCCGCTGCCAGCCAACGTCCGTTTGCTATACTCCCCGCAACTGACCGATTCCGATTGCCCTTCATAGAGGTTGATGCATGCCCGCACGCGTCTCCGGTTCCCGTTGGATGTATTCATTCGGCTTGATGGCCGTCGTCGGCGTCGCACTTCTCGCGGGCGCCGGTGCGGAGAAGGTCGCGGGCGTCAGCCGCCAGGCTGCCGCGCCACCGCAAGCGCCCCTCGAAGATCCCAACGTCGTCGTCAATCCCGCGATGTATCAGGGGTTGCGATTCAGATCGGTCGGACCGAGTCGGGGCGGCCGCGTCACCGCGATCGCCGGCATTCGTCAGCAGCCCTGCACGTTCTACATGGGCGCCACCGGCGGCGGCGTCTGGAAGACCACCACCTGCGGTATCCAGTGGGAGCCAGTCAGCGACGGCCAGATAGACACCGGATCGATTGGCGCGATCGCCGTGTCCGAATCGAATCCGGACATCGTCTGGGTCGGCACCGGCAGCGCGGCAATTCGCAGCAACGTGATCATCGGCCGCGGCGTGTATAAATCGATCGACGCCGGAAGAACCTGGAAGCTCGTGGCGCTCCGCAACGCCGGCCAGATCGGCTCCGTCGTCATTCATCCCACCAACCCCGACGTCGTGTGGGTGGCGGCCCTCGGATCTCCGTTCGGCCCCAACGACGAGCGGGGAGTGTTCAAGACTACCGACGGCGGCAAGTCGTGGACACGGGTGTTCTTCGTCAATCGCGAAACCGGCGCGCGCGTCATCGCCATCAACCCGTCGAATCCCAATGAACTTTACGTCGGGATGTATCGCGCCTTCCGCAAGGGCTGGGACATCATCAGCGGCGGATCGGCCACCGAGGGCGGCATCTACAAATCGATCGATGGCGGCGCGACCTGGTTCAAATTGTCCGCGGGACTGCCGCAGATACTTATCGGCAAGATTGATATCGACGTGGCGCGGAGCAAACCCTCCGTCGTGTACGCGATGGTCGAGGCGCCGGGCATCGAGGGCGGTCTCTACCGGAGCGGTGATGCGGGTGCCACCTGGGCGCTCGTCAACAACAGTCAGCGGCTTCGCGCCAGGCCCTTCTACTTTCACTACGTCGATGTGAACCCGAAGAACGAAAACGAGGTCTGGATTAACGAACTGAACCTGTGGAAGTCGATTGATGGAGGCCGGAATTTCGGCGTCGTGCCCAATCCGCACGGCGACAACCACGGAATCTGGTTCAATCCCGACAACCCGAACATCGCGATTCAGAGCAACGACGGTGGCGCCAACGTTACGCTGGATGGCGGCCGAAGCTGGTCGACCAACATGAATCAGCCGACCGGCGAGTTCTACATGGTGGCGGTGGACGAACAATTCCCATACCGGCTCTACGCACCTCAGCAGGACTACACCAACGGAACGCCCGTGGTGCCGAGCCTGCCGCCGGTGTCGTGGGCGCTCGACGCGCCGACCCAAATCTGGGGCGAGACCGCGGGCTGCGAGACCGGCCAGGTCTGGCCGCGGCCCGATGGCAAAGTGATCTTCGGTTCCTGCAAGGGCGAACTGGGACGCTACAGCGTCGTCACGGGCCAGGAACAACACTATTGGGTGTACCCGCAGAATCGGTACGGCAACAATCCAAAGACCATCAAGTACCGCTTCCCGCGTCAGACTGTCGTCTACCTGTCGCCGCACGATCCCAAGGTCGTCTATCAGGCCTCGCACGTCCTGCATCGCTCCACAGACGATGGCAAGACGTGGGAGACCGTCAGCCCCGACCTCACCGCCAACGAACCCGACAAGCAGGTGACACCGGGCGCGCCCATCACGCGCGACATCACGGGCGAAGAGGTGTACAGCAGCATCTACGCCATGGTGGAGTCGCGCCTCGAACCGGGCGTGCTCTGGGTGGGCGCCAACGATGGCCCCGTGCACGTCTCGCGCGACAACGGAAAAACGTGGACCAAGGTTACGCCGAAGGACCTGCCGTCAGGGGGCCGCGTGCAGACGATCGAGGACTCGCCGCACCGGAAAGGTTCCGCCTACATTGCGGTGTATCGATACTTGCGCGAGCACGATCTGCAGCCCTACATCTACGCGACCACCGACTACGGCGCCACGTGGACCAAGCTGACCGATGGCAAGAACGGCATCCCGATCGACCACCCGACTCGCGTGGTTCGCGAGGACCCGAGCCAGGAAGGGTTGCTGTACGCGGGCACCGAGTTCGGCATGTTCCTCTCGTTCGATAACGGCGGCCACTGGCAGACGTTCCAGATGAACCTGCCGAGCACGCCGGTCACCGATATCAAGGTGCACCACAAAGACCTCGTGCTCTCGACGATGGGCCGAGGGCTCTGGATCATGGATAACGTGACGCCTCTCCATCAGTTGGCTGGAAGGCATAAAGCCATCATGACGAGCGAGGCGTATCTGTTTCAGCCGCGCGACGCCTATCGGATGCGATATCCCGCATCGGGCGGACGAGCCGATCAGCCCGAGTACCCGCCGCCAGGTGTCTATCTCGACTATTACCTCGCGGGCGAGCCGTCCGGCGACGTGCAGATCGACATCCTCGACGCCAAGGGTGGGCTCGTGCGAAGCATGACGAGCACGCGGCCCTCGGGCGACGCGACCCCGGCCGCGCCGGCAACGGGCCGCCGACGCGGCGCGGCAAGCGTGTTGCCGAAGCGCGAGTGGCACAGCCGGGTCCTTTGGGATTTTCGGTACGGCGGGCCGACGGCGAACGCACCTGGCGCCGCAGCGGGTGAGGGTGGTGGCGGAAGCGCGGGCGGCCCGCTGGTCGTTCCGGGCAGCTACACGGTGAAGCTGTCGGTGGGTGAGTGGACGCAGTCGCGAACCCTCGAGGTCAAGATCGATCCGCGCGTGTCGGCAGACGGCGTCACACAAGCCGACCTGCAGGCGCAACTCGATCTCGGCCTCGAACTGCGCGACGCCGTCGCCGCGGCCAGGGCGCTGGCGACGCGGATCGCCGAGGCACGAGACAAGGCGAAGGCCGATCCCGCGAAGGCCAGAACGCTTCAGGATCTCTACAACCGCGTCGTCACCTCCAGCATCGTCTATCCTCAGCCGATGCTGATCGACCAGTTGTCGAATATCGCCCGCATGATTGGCGAGGCCGACCAGAAGCCAGGCCGCGACGCGTACGAGCGTTTCGCCGACCTGAAGAAAGAGTTCACAGGCATCCAAGCGGAACTAAAAAAGCTCGGAATGTAGGCCGGGCCTTCAGACCCGGCGCCAGCAAGGAGGATCGATGGCGTTCTCGCGACCGCGCTATACTCGCCAACGTTCCGGCCCGAGCGCTTCGTCGGTCATCGCGCTCCTCCTGCTTGTCGGATCCACATTCGCCGCGCTCACGATGGGCGGCCCACCCGCTCCTGTACCGGCCACTGCGCCAGCGGCCGAGTTTTCGGCCGAGCGGGCCATGGCCCTGGTGGCCGACATCGCCCAGCGCCCCCACCCAATCGGGTCGGCCGACCACACGCGCGTTCGCGACTACCTGATCGCGACGCTTCAATCGCTCAAACTGAACGTCGAGCGCCAGAAGACGACGGTCGTTCGCCTCGAGGCGGGCGGAGCCCGCGCCGCGACTGTGGAGAATCTGCTCGTTCGGATCAAGGGCACCAACAGCACTGGTGCGATCCTCGTGGCCTCACACTACGATTCGGTTCCCGCTTCGCCGGGCGCAGCCGACGATGGGGCGGGCCTGGCCGCGATGCTGGAGGCGTTGCGAGCGCTCACCGCCGTGCCGCAGTTGCAGAACGACATCATCATCCTGTTCACCGACGCAGAAGAATTGGGATTGCTCGGCGCCGAGGCGTTCGTTCGCGATCATCCCTGGGCCAAAGACGTAGCCGTCGCCGTCAACCTGGAGGCGCGCGGCACGAATGGTCCGTCCATGATGTTCGAGACGGGCGAGAACAACGGCGCCGTCGTTCGCGAGTGGGCCGCGGTCGTGCCCAGAGCCACGGGTTCGTCGCTGACCTACGAGATCTACAAACGCCTGCCGAACGACACGGATTTTTCGGTGTTCCGCCGGCTTGGCATTGTCGGACTCAACTTCGCGTACATCGGCAACTGGCGTGCGTATCACACGCCGAGCGACTCGGCAGCCGCGCTCGACCCGGGGAGCCTGCAACATCACGGCGTGGCGGCGCTCGCGCTGATGCGGCGTTTTGGCGCGATGGATCTGGCCAGCCTCAAAGAGCGCGATGCGGTGTACTTCGCGCTGCCCGTGATCCGCACGGTCGTCCGCTACTCCACGGTGTGGGTGCGGCCGCTTGCCGTGCTTGCGGTGATCGCGTTCGTCTGGGTGGTCGTGTCCGCCCTGCGCCGGCTGAATACGAGCGAAGGAGGGCTGCTGCTGGCGCTGGTGATGTGGGCCCTTATGGTTGGCCTCGCTGGACTGTGGGCGTTCTACTTCAGCCGCGCGGTCGGATGGGTCCACGCCCGCTGGCTGAGTCCCGGCGATCTGCTGATGAGTGGACCGTACGCGCTCGCGTTGGTGATGACGATCGTCGGTGCCGGCGTGTTCGCCTACGCAATGCTCAGGCGCGTCTTTGCCGCGCAGACGCTGGCGCTGTCCGGCCTGTTGTTGTGTCTCGTCGTCACGAGCGTGGCGTCGTGGACCGTCATTCCTGGAGGAAGTTACGTGTTTCTCTGGCCCCTTCTGGCCAGCCTGATCGCGGTGACTCTGCTGCCCTCGGCCATTGATGCGCACGCCGCAATCAGCACCACACGCACCGTCGTCATCTGCGCGCTCGGCCTCCCATCAACACTTATCCTGTGGCCGCTGGCCTTGATGCTGTTTCAGTCGCTGGGCCTGACGCCGGAAAGCGGCGCGGGCCTTGGTGTGCTCACTATGTTCTCGCTGTTCGCGCTGGCGCCCCAGGGCGAACTGGTGGCCGACAAGACCCGCGTGTGGCCGGCGTGCGCTGCGCTGCTGGCAGCGGTGGTCTGTTTCGGATACGGAATGGCCACCACGAGGTACTCCGACGCGCAGCCACGATCGGTCAACGTCGTGTATGCGGTGGATGCCGACAAGCGCGAAGCCTACTGGGTGTCGCGAACGCCGGAGGTGAATCCCTGGCTGCGGCAGTTTCTTGGAGATAAACCGGCGTCGGGCCGTCCCGCTGTGTTACTGCCGGCCTCAGCCCCGGAAGGCACGCCGGGCTACTTTCATCAGCGAACCGACCTTGCGGACGTAAAACTCCCTGCGGCCGTTGCGGTTCCAGGTGGCGAAGCGGCGGAACAGGGACGATCGTTGAGTGTGCGCGTCACTCCGTCGGCCGAGGGTCATGCATTGTCGATTTGGTTGAGCGGGGCGGCAGTGCTCGAAGCGCGAATCAACGGTCGCGATGTCGGGATGGGCGCCGCAGGAATCCAGCCGAGCGACGATCGGTGGACACTTGAGTACGGGAACGCGCCGGCCTCTGGCGTCACCATCGCGTTGATGCTCAAAAATCGGGATCGCATCACCGTGGCCGTGCTCGATCGCAGTGCGGGTTGGCCGACGCTGGCAGGCAAGATGTTTACGCCGCGGCCGGGCGACCTGATGCCGATTCACTCTGGCGACCAAACCGTCATCCGCCGCAACTTCGTGTTCTGATCGGTGCTCTGACCCGCGTCCTGCTCTGACCCGCGTACCGGTCTGGCCCGCGTCCCGCCGCCCCCCGGCCGTTGCGATGCCACGCGCTGGGGCCGCGACCCCCGTGTCGCACCGCCTGCCCGTGTCGGATCCGGACGCGATAGATGGCGCCCCTATGCGCCCGACGCGATGTACTTCTCGAGGTGGTGAATCGTGTACCGCTGTTCGGCGACGATGGCCGACACCACAGCCCGAATCGACACCACACCCAACACCCTTCCGTCCTCCAACAC
>Ga0194060_10001387_pt1 | contig 17280 bp, 17 predicted proteins | sample SepL225m_MetaG_FD_163427 | JGI IMG/M metagenome (GOLD analysis project Ga0194060, IMG submission 163427) | Anoxic zone freshwater microbial communities from boreal shield lake in IISD Experimental Lakes Area, Ontario, Canada - Sep2016-L222-5m | ecosystem: Environmental > Aquatic > Freshwater >...
GAGCCGCTGCCGCAGTTCGTCGCGCCGGTCGCCGCCGAACACCAGGTGGGTGTGCGGATCGACCAGGCCTGGGATGACGGTGCACCCCGAGGCGTCAATCACCTCGACGCCGTCACCACCGGGAAAACGCCGGTCGCACTCCGTGGTCGAGCCCACAAACGCGATGCGGCCGTCGGTGGCGACAATGGCGCCGTCGGCGATCGTGCGGACGTCTGCCTGGTCGGGGCCGCACTTGGGCGCCGCGCCCGCGCACGTGAACAGTGTGTTGGCGTGTCGGACAATCAGAGAACCCACCGCGCACCCCCGGTACGCCCTGCATCGTATCCCGAGACGCGGGCGAGCGCGAACCTGGAGCCCCGAAGACCCCGGCGCGATGGGCGGGAGGGCGAGGGTGAGAAGGGCGAGGTGTGTTAGGCTCGGCGCTCGACGGCGCTCGCGTTCGCGCCCGTGCTCGTACCCGCGGCGGGGCCGGTGTCCCCGGCCGTGCTGGTGCCGGGGCCCGCGGCCGTGCCGGTGACGGTGCGCGGCAGGTCCTGGCGTTGCTGGCGGTCCTGCCCCCAGATCGACACGCCCTCGCGCCCGTCGGCCTGACGCGGTCGATGGATCGCGATTTTGTCGTCGCGTTCGCGCCGGTCCTGGTCGTGAATGAAGTCGAGCGTGTTGGTCAGCGAGGCGACGAGCGACTCGACGGACGTCTCGACTTCGCGCCGCTTCATCCGCAACCCGTCGATCTCGCGGTGCACGTCCTCGACCCGGGCCTGCGCCTTGTCCAGAATCAGATCGGCGCGCCCCTCGGCTTCGCGCACGATGGCCTCCGCCTGGCGGTGTGCCGCGTCCTTGAGTTCGTCGGCGAGACGCTGGGCGGTGAGCAGGGTGTTGCGCAGATTCCGCTCGTGCTCCCGGTGTTCGTTGACCAGGCCTTCGAGCCGCGCCACCTCCTGCCGCATCCGGTCGGCTTCCTGCAGCGCCGCCTCGTAGTCGGCCGCCGCCTCGGCGAGAAACGCCGTCACCTCGTCGCGATCGTACCCGCGCATCGCGGACCGGAACTGCTGCTGGCGTAAGTCGAGCGGTGTCACGTTCATGTGGTTCCTCACCCTACCCGCGGCCGCCGAAGATCGCGGTGCCGACCCTGACGAGGGTTGCGCCTTCCTCGACCGCCACCTCGAAGTCGTGGCTCATGCCCATCGACAGCTCTCTGAGCATCGACGGGGGAACGCCACGGCTTGCCAGTTCGTCGCGGATCTCGCGCAGGTGCCTGAAATACGGGCGGGTCTGCTCGGGATCGTCCAGCAACGGCGGCAGCACCATGAGCCCGGCGATGCGCGCCGCCCGGCACGTTCCACCTGCCTCGAAAATGGCGTAGAGCGTGTCGGCCGCCGTGCCGTGCTTGGTTGGTTCGCCTGCCAAATCGACCTGGACCAGCAGTTCCGGCTGGCACCCGGCTTCCTCGGCGGCCCCATCCACCCGGCGCAGCAGGTCCACGCTGTCGATGGAATGGATGCACGCGAACGAGGACGCCGCTTTTCTGGCCTTGTTCGACTGCAGGTGGCCAATCAGGTGCCACTCGATCGTTGTATCGGACGACAGGCTGATCTTCTCTAGGGCTTCCTGGACGCGATTTTCGCCGAAGATCGTCTGCCCGGCCGCCGCGGCGGCCAGCACATGGGGTGATGGGGAAGGTTTTTGAAACGGCGACGAGGCGAACATCCGTTGGACGTCGGCCGGCCCGCTGCGTGGCGCGGGCCAGCCGATTCCGGATACTGGCGAGACTGGCGGCGATGGCGTCGTGTAGCGACACGGACCCCACCTGCTTCTCTCTACTTCTTGATCTGCTTGAGAATGCCAGTCGCCGCTGCCGCGTTCGGGCCTGTCGGGGCCAGCGTGAGGTACTTCTCGAACATCGTGATGGCTTCGGGCATCTTGCCCTGGTTGAGAAATGCCATGGCCAGCTGATAGTGGGCCTCGGCGTGGTCGGGCTTGAGCTCGATCACCTTCTGGAAGTGGACCTCGGCTTCGGCAATTTTGCCCGCGTTCCAGTCGATCACGCCATTGTTGTATTCCGCGTCCACGCCCCCGCCGCCGCCGGCAGGACCCGCCGCCGTCGCCAGTTCCGACGCCTTCTGACTGGCTTCGCCGGCTTTGTCGAATTTCTTCTGGGCGTTATAGACGGTCGCCAGGCCGTTGTAGGCCTCGACGTAATCCGGCTTCAACTCGGCCGACTTGGCGAAGGCTTCTTCGGCCTTGTCGTAGTCCTTCTTCTGCATCTGCGCGTAGCCGATGTTGTAATAGCAGTCGAAACACTTCGGCACGATGGCGGCGGCCTCGGAGAACTTCGCGATGGCCTCATCGAAGTTGCCAGCCTTACTGGCGGCGACACCGTCCTCGAACGCCTTCTTGAGGGCGGTCGTTTTGGCGGCATCCTCGGGCGATGGGCCGCTGCCGGCGCCACCCAGAATGAAGTTGACCTCTGCCGGGTCGCCGATTCGGACGCGCACGTTGAACGACTGCACGCCGAGTTCCTTGGTCGAGGCGGTCACCTTGTAGTTGCCCGGCCGCAGACCGATCTGGATGAACTCGCCCTTGCCGTTCGTTTTGGTATCAACCTTGTAGTTGATGCCGTCCACGTACTCGATCAGGATCACGGCCTTGTCGACCATCTTCCCTTTCGAGTCCACGACCTTGCCCTTGACCGACCCGGTCTGCGCGGACACCGGGGCTGCAAACGCGATGGCCACCATCGCCGCGAGGGCGAACACCAGCAGGCGGCGGCCAGACATGAGGCGAAGCATAGCGCTCCTCCGTAGGAAAAAAGTGCAGAGTGTTGAAACTACCAAAACACAACCGTCGATCTGGTTAAGTTTACATCAAAGACGCCGCGCCGCGAAACAGACTGACTGGCAATACTGCACGGCGCGTACCAATAGCAAAGCCGCCGAATTCCCAACCTTTTCTCTCCGCCAACGCGCCGGGTGGGGTCAGGCCGACTCCTCGTCGTCGTCGAAGAACGTCGTGATGTCCTCGATCGATGACGTCACCGGCGCGGGCGGAAGCGATGCCAGGAACCGGCGACCGTAGGGCATCGTCGTGATGCGGGGATCGAGGATCGCGAGCACGCCGCGGTCCCGGCGATGGCGAATCAGCCGGCCGAGTCCCTGAAGCAGCGTCAGCACGGCCAGAGGCACTTGCAGGTCGGCAAACCCGTCTCCGCCGCGCTGCACGATCGCGTCGATGCGGGCGGCGGTCACCGGATCCCCGGGAGACGCGAAGGGGAGCCGGTCGATGATCACGCAACTCAGGGCGTCGCCCGCCACGTCGACGCCTTGCCAGAAACTCGAGGTCGCCAGCAGGACCGAGTGGGGCGTTTCGCGAAAGTGCCTCAGCAGCGCCGAGCGTGGCGCACTGCCCTGGACCAGTATCGGATAGTCGAGGGCGGATTCCACCACGGGCTGCACCGCCCGCAGCATCGCGTAACTGGTGAAGAGCACGAAAGCCCGGCCCTGGGTTCGCGTGAGGATGCCGACGATCTCGCGGGCGGCCGCCTGGGCGAAGGCCGGCGTTTTGGGGGACGGCATGCGCGGCGGCAGATAGAGGATCGCCTGCCGGCGGTAGTTGAACTCCGAAGGGAACTGCAGTTGCTCGGCTTTTTCCACGCCGAGGCGGCTTCGGATGTAGGTGAACTGGCCCTCGACGGTGAGCGTGGCCGAGGTGAGCACGGTGGAGGCAAACCGGTCGAGCAGCAGGTGGCGCACCAGCGTCGAGACGTCGATCGGCGAGGCCCGCAGGAACACGCCCCGCCCCCGGAATTCCAGGTAGAACACATAGTCGCGATCGCTGGCGTCGAGCAGAAAGCGGAGCTCGTCGCGCACCTCGGCGGCTCGGCGGCCGATGGCCCGCAGGTCTTCCGGCGACTCCCGTGTCAATGCGACCGTCGCCTCGAGGCCCGTGAGCGCGTCGGTAAGATGACGGCCGGGCTCGCGCACCGGTTCGAGCATCTCCGGCGACAGTCGTCCGCGGTCGTCGTTCCCCGGTCCCGACAACACCTTCGCCAGCGGCGCGTGCTGGTGCCGGGCCAGGGCGAGCGACGAAAAGAACGAGCGCGCGTGATCGTCCACGCGATTCAGCGCACGTCCGAGTTGGCCGTCCTGATCGGCCACCTCGCGGGAGGACAGCAGTCGTTCGAGATCCCGCGTCAGTTCATCGAATCGGTAGTTGCTGATCGAGAACCCGAAATACTGGGTCGCCACGTCTTCGAGGGTGTGCGCCTCGTCGATGATGGCGAGCGCGCATTCCGGGACGACCGCGCCGTAGTCGTTCTGCCGCACCGCCGCGTCCGCGCACATCAAGTGGTGGTTGACGATCACCACGTCCGACTGGGCGGCGCGCTGACGCATGCGGGTGACATAGCAATCGTCGTACTCGGCGCACTTGGAGCCGATGCAATTCTCGGCGGTCGCGGCGATTTCGCTCCAGAACGCCACATCCTCCGGAAGATCCTGGATTTCGGCGCGATCGCCGGTGTCGGTGGTCCCGGCCCAGTCGTCCACCATCTTCAGATAAATGCGGTCGGCTGGCGACCCGGCCTCCACGTTGTCGCGCATGGTGGCGAACCGGTGCAGGCAGAGATAGTTGCCCCGGCCCTTCATGTAGGTCGCGGTAAACGGCTGATCGAGCGCCTGCCGCAGAACGGGCAGGTCCTTGAAATAAATCTGCTCCTGGAGGTTCTTGGTGCCCGTGGAGATGAGCACCCGCTGGCCCGAGAGGATGGCCGGCACCAGGTAGGCCAGCGTCTTGCCGGTACCGGTGCCCGCCTCGGCCAGCAGCACACCCCCGCGCGTAAACACGCGGGCGACCGCCGCCGCCATTTCGCGCTGTCCCTGGCGCGGCTCGAATTCGGCCACGGCTCCGGCCAGCGGACCGTCGTCGGCGAAGACGCGATCGACCTTGGCGGCTAGATCTGTCGGTCCGGGTACAGCGGGAACTTCCTGCACAGCGCTTCCACTTCGGCCCGGACCATCGCGTGAACGCGCTCGTCATCGGGCGCGGCCAGCACGCGGGCAATGACGTCGCCCACGATCACCATCTCGGCTTCGGCCATGCCGCGGGTTGTGACGGCTGGCGTGCCGATGCGAATGCCGCTGGCGACCAGCGGCGGATTCTGATCGAAGGGAATCGTATTCTGGTTGACCGTGATGCCGGCCTTGCCGAGCGCAGCGGTCGCCGCCTTGCCGGTGACGCCCTTCGAGAACACGTCCACCAGCATCAAGTGGTTGTCGGTGCCGCCCGACACGATCCGGAATCCGTGCGACGCGATCACGGCGGCCAGACGCGCCGCATTGGCCACGACCTGCTGCTGATACGCGCCGAACGCCGGCTCGGCCGCTTCCTTCAAGCAGACCGCCTTGGCCGCGATGATGTGCACCAGCGGACCGCCCTGCACGCCGGGAAACACGCTTCGGTCGAGATCCTTGGCGTACTTCTCCTTGCAGATCACCAGGCCTCCGCGCGGACCGCGCAGCGTCTTGTGCGTGGTGGTCGTCACGAAATCCGAGTACGGCACGGGGCTCGGATGGACGCCGGCGGCGACCAGGCCGGCGATGTGCGCCATGTCGGTCACCATCACCGCGCCCGATCGATCCGCGATGGCGCGAATGCGCGGAAAATCGATCACGCGGGGATACGCGCTGGCGCCCACCATGATCATCCTGGGACGGTGTTCCAGGGCCAGCCGCTCGAGTTCCTCGTAATCGAGCCGCTCGTCCTCCTTGCGCACGCCGTAGGCGACGATGTTGTAGAGCTTGCCGGAAAAGTTGAGCGGATGGCCGTGCGTCAGGTGGCCGCCGTGCGACAGGTTCATGCCGAGCACCGTATCGCCCGGCTTGAGCAGCGTAAAGTACACCGCCATGTTGGCCTGCGCCCCGGAGTGCGGCTGCACGTTGACGTGCTCGGCGCCGAACAGCGCCTTGGCGCGTTCGATGGCAAGCCGCTCGACCACGTCGGCGTATTCGCAGCCCCCGTAGTACCTGCGCCCCGGATAGCCTTCGGCGTACTTGTTGGTAAAGACCGACCCGGCGGCCTCGAGCACGGCGTGGCTGACGAAATTCTCGGACGCGATCAGCTCGAGCCCGGACGCCTGCCGCGTCGCTTCGTCGCCGATGGCCTGCGCGATGTCGGGATCGGCGTCACGAAGCGACCGGCGATGGGCGGCGATGATGGCGCTGGTATCCATGATCTAGGCATCCTGACAGTCGAGGGCGGAGAGTTTCCGGACGCGGCGGCCGTGCCGGCCGCCTCCGTCGAACTGGGTCTGAAGAAACATCACGACCATGGCGCACGCACGATCGACCGGCGTGGTGCGACCGCCCAGCGTCATGATGTTCGCGTCGTTGTGCTCGCGGCTCAGACGGGCCGTCTCCACGTCGGTGACGAGCGCGGCGCGAATGCCTGCAATTTTGTTCGCCGCGATCGACATGCCGATGCCCGTGCCGCACACCAGAATGCCCTGCTCGAACGCCCCGCTGGCCACGCCCCGAGCCACCTTGACGGCGATGTCCGGGTAATCGACCGCCTCGGGGGTAAACGTGCCGACGTCCTCGTACGACACCTGCAGTTGGTCGAGCAGACCCTTGAGGTGTTCTTTGAGCTCGAAGCCGCCGTGGTCCGATCCGATCGCTATGCGCACAACCAGGAATCTTACCTGATTCGAACCCTTTCCCGCGCTTTCTGTCATGATGGGGGCGTCTCTGGATGGGACTGCATTGTGAGCCAAACAGCCGAGCCTAAAGTCGTCGTCAGCGCTCGCGGAGAAGACCGCGCCCGCGCCGGGCATCCGTGGATCTACCGCACCGACGTCGTCGACGTCGTCGCGCGCGGCGGCGACACCGTCGTGGTGGTGAATCCGCGCGGGCGGATCCTCGGCCATGCGCTGTTCAGCGACAAATCGCAGATTGCCCTGCGGATGTTGACCATTGGCGAGGCGCCGGCCGGGCCCGACCTGTGGCGCACCAGACTCCTCGCGGCGATCGCGTTCCGCCGGCAACTCGGCCTCGACGCCACCGCGTTCCGACTCGTGCACGGCGAAGCCGACCTGCTGCCGTCGCTCGTCGTCGATCAGTACGACCGCCACCTCGTGGTCCAGGCGCTGTCGCAGGGGACCGAGCGGATGCTGCCGCGGATCGTCGAGATGCTGCAGGACGCGCTGGCGCCCGCCGGCATTCTCGCGCGCCACGACGTGCGCGTGCGGCAGCTCGAGGGGCTCGAACAAGGCGTGTCGCTGCTGGCCGGTGAGGTGCCGCCGCTGGTGAGCGTGCGCGAGGGGCGCATCGAGCACGACGTGGACCTGTGGCACGGCCAGAAGACCGGGCTCTTCCTCGACCAGCGGGAGAACCGGATCGCGGCCCGGCAGTATGCGCGCGGCCGGCTGCTCGACTGTTTCAGCTACCACGGCGCGTTCGCCCTGCAACTGGCCGACCGCTGCGATCACGTCGTGGCGCTGGACGTGTCCGAGGAGGCGGTGGGCCACATCACGCGCAACGCGGCGCGTAACGGGATCGCCAATATCGAAGCGCAGTGCGTCAACGTGTTCGACGAACTGCGGCGTCTGGATCGCGCCGGAGCCCGCTACGACACGGTGGTGCTCGATCCGCCGGCCTTCGCCAAGAGCAAGGACGCGGTGGAGAAGGCCTACGCCGGCTACAAGGAAATCAACCTGCGGGCGCTCAAGATCCTCGAACCCGGCGGCACCCTCATCACCTGCAGTTGTTCGTACAATATCGACGAGGCCACCTTCGGCCAGATTGTGTACGAGGCCTCCATCGACGCCCGCGCCCGCGTTGTCGTCCTCGAAAAGCGCATGCAGTCGCGCGATCACCCCGTGCTGCTGGGCGTGCCGGAGACCTACTACCTCAAGTGCTTCATCATGCGGAAGGTGGCGTAGGGCGGGGCGTCGTGACGACAGAGCCGAGCCGTTTCCTGCGCGCGTGCCAGTTGTTCGGCCTCCATCCGTTGGTGGGCTTCGGCATGTTCGCCGTGGACTGGATGCTGTTCGGGGCCGAAGCCGTCACCGCCGGGCTGTCGTGGCCCGTTTCCATACCGGTTGGCGCGGCGCTCGCCGTGCCCTGTCTCCTGATCCAGCGCCATAGCTTCGGCGACAGTTGGGGAGCCGCCATCGGCAAAGGCCTGCTGGTGGGGTTGCTCACAGCCATTCCGACGGCGCTGCCCTCGGCGGTGCCCCTGGTGGGAGCCGTGCTCGGGGTCGCCAGGCTGCTGGGGACGCGGCAGGACGAGCGCAGAGACTAGCGAATCGGACCAGCCGGCGCGGCCGGCGGCGGCACGATTTGGATCACCGTCGGGAACGCAGGCGGCGTGGCACCGGGTGCAGCGTTGGCGTAGCCAGGCGATCCGCCCCACGTGTAATCCTTGATCGTCACGCTCGGCGGAAACGCCATCGATTCTTCGCGGAACTTCCCGACCTCGAACATATGGGTCGGCGGCGCGTCAAAGACCAATTCGCCCTTGTCCTTGAGTTCCGTCTTGTAGAACGTCACCATCTCGGCAAACGTCTGCAACGCGCCGAACAGGTAATAGCGCTGCCCTCGGCCGGCGTCGTACGACGTGATGAATCGGGCACCCGGATAGATGCGCACGCCCAGCTGGGCCTCGGTCGGGGCGTTGCCCTCTGACGGATCGGCTGACGCCGGCGGTGTGGCCGGCGCCGAAGGCTGCGAGTGAGCCGGCGCCACCGCAACCGCAGGCTTGGCTGTTGCGGCCGGGGAAGCCGGTGACGTGGTCGCTGGTGTCGTGGTCGCCGGTGTCGTGGTCGCTGGCGTCGCGGGCCTGGCTCCCGGCGCCTCGGCTACCGGCGGGGGCGGCTGCGGCTTGGCCACCGGCGGCGGCTGGGCGTGCGCGAGCGACGACAGCAGCAGGCACGCCGCGCACACAAGAGCGCCGGTTAGTCCTTCGACGCACAAATACCGCGACGTATTTGTGCCCTCAGGACTTCGTGCTGAGCGAGCCCCACCGGCCACGCGCGCCCGACGCCGATCGTGGCCGTAATTGCGAGTCGAAGTGCGTAGGTACCGAAGGCGGAACATGGGATCATTATAGCGTGGCGGGATGAGAGAAGCCGCCGTTGCGTGAGAGGGATGGGGATTCCCGATTCGAAGTGATGCGGAGACGATGAGCAACCACCTCGCGTTTTGTGAAGCGGCGCGGCCGTGGACGGTGGACACGATCGAATCGCTCGTACGCCTCGAATCGCCGACTGGCGACAAGGCGGCCGTCGACGCGTGTGGCCGCGAGGTCGGTCGACTGGTGGCCGCGGCGGGCGGCCTCGTCCGGATGCTGCCGCGCGAGTGTGCCGGCGATCACGTGCTCGCCGAGTTCGGCTCCGGCGCGCGTCAGGTATTGATGCTCGGGCATTTCGACACCGTGTGGCCGATTGGCGAACTCGCCCGGAGACCTTTGCGGCGTGACGGCGACCGGCTCTTCGGACCCGGCATTTTCGACATGAAGGCCGGCATCGTGCTGGCGCTGCTGGCGGTGCGTGCGCTGCAGGATTCGGCGTCGGGTGTGCAGGGTCGCCTCGTCGTGCTCCTGACGAGCGACGAAGAAACCGGAAGCGCCGACTCGCGCACCCTCATCCAGGAGCAGGCGCGACACAGCGAGGCGGTGCTGGTTCTCGAACCGCCACTCCCGGGAGGCGCGCTCAAGACGGCACGCAAGGGCTGCGGTGAGTTTTACCTGCGCGTCAAAGGCAGGCCCGCGCACGCAGGGATCGAGCCCGAGCGTGGCATCAGCGCGATTCGCGAACTGGCACGGCAGATCGTCGCGCTCGACGCGATCCAGGATGCCGCCAGCGGCACCACGCTCAGCGTCGGCGTGATTCGCGGAGGGACGCGCGGCAACGTGATCCCGGAGGAGGCCGAAGCCGTCATCGACGTGCGCGTGGCGAGCATGGACGAAGCCGCCCGCGTGGCGCGCGCGATGCAGGGCCTTCGACCCCAGATCGCCGGAGCGACGCTCACCGTGACGGGGGGCATCGACCGGCCGCCGTTCGAGCGCACGCCAGCGGTCGAGGAGCTCCTGCTATTGGCGCAGGAGGAGGCCAGGTCGCTCGGGCGAACGCTTGGCGAAGGATCGACCGGGGGCGCGTCCGACGGAAACTTAACCGCGGCGCTCAACGTCCCAACCTTAGATGGCCTCGGCGCGATTGGCGCCGGCGCTCACAGCCTGGACGAGTGCGTCGAGATGTCCGAACTGCCGTGGCGGGCGGCGCTGCTGGCGGGTTTGATCGCGCGGATCCTGGCGCGGTAGAGTGGCGACTGGACCAATGGCACCGGCATCGCTGCTGCCGCGGCCTTCGCGTGAGACGTGATCCGAGTCATCCAGTGTGGCGGCCGGGTTGGTGCTGTGAAGGGTGTTCTTATGGGAAACGCAATCAAAACGACGCTTCTGTTGGGTCTCCTCAGCGGTGTGCTGATGGTGATGGGCGACATGTTCGGCGGACGCGGCGGCCTTGTGATGGGTTTCGGATTCGCCGTCGTGATGAACTTCGGCTCGTACTGGTTCTCCGACCGGATCGTGTTGCGCATGTATCGCGCGCAGCCGGTTGGTCCGGAGCACCGTTTGTATCAGACGGTGATGCGGCTGTCGCAACGTGCGAGCCTGCCGATGCCCAAGGTGTACGTGATTCCCGATGCCTCACCCAATGCGTTCGCGACGGGGCGCGATCCGTCGCATGCGGCCGTCGCCGCGACCGAAGGGATTCTGCGCGTGCTGGACGACCGCGAACTGGAAGGGGTGATCGGCCACGAGTTGGCGCACGTCAAGAACCGCGACATTCTCATCAGTTCGGTGGCCGCGACGCTGGCGGCCGCCATCATGATGATCGCGAACATGGCGCGATGGGCGGCGTTTTTTGGCGGGGGCCGGAGCGACGATCGCGAAGGCGGGAATCCGATCGCACTGCTGGCGACCATCATTCTTGCACCGGTGGCGGCGATGTTGATTCAGTCGGCGATCTCGCGCTCGCGCGAGTTCGGGGCGGACGCCGGCGGCGCCGCGATTGCCGGATCGCCCTACGGGCTGGTGGATGCGCTCAAGAAACTGGAGGTGGCGTCCAAGCAGATTCCGCTCGACGCGAACGCCGCGACGGCGCACATGTTCATCATCAAGCCGTTCACGGTCTCGGGGCTGATGTCGCTGTTCAGCACGCATCCGCCGACCGAGGCGCGCGTCCGAGCCCTGCTGGGCCACACGATTGGCTAGAGCAGGTAGGCCAGGGCGAAGCCGATCTGCGCCACGAACATCATCCGGTACATGTGCGCCCACGACACGTGATTTTCCTCGACCGCGAGCGTGTCGGGCTGGCGCAGCATCAGGTAGCACACGTACAGGCCGTACACCGTCATCACGACGCCAAGCGCCTGCAAGAGCCAGAAATTGCCGGTGAGGATGCCGGTCCACGCGCCCAGCGGAATCATCAGGAACGGCAGCACGAACGACGGCGAGATCATCCACGCCGCGCGAGCCACGCCGTACTGAATCGGCAGCGTGCGGCAGCCGCCCTTCGCGTCGCCTTCCATATCGGCAAAATCCTTGGTGGTCATTGCGCCAAGCAGGAACAATCCGAAGATCGCCCCCAGGTACCACGGTTCGAATCCCTCCGCGCTCTTCACCGACGACCAGCCCGCCACTTTCAACAGCACGCCCCGAGGGATGGCAATCGTCACGTTGGCCCAGATGCCGAGCCGTTTGGTGCGGAACGGCGGCACCGAATACAGGGTCGTGATGACGGCCGCCGCGACCACCATCCAGAAACATTCGTGCCGGCCGCCAGGGGCGACCAGCCACGCCAGAACGAAGGCGACCGCGAAACTCGCCATCGTGACGATCCACGCCTCGCGCAGCGTCATCCGCCCGCTCGGCAGCGGTCGCTTTGGCTTGTTGATCCGATCGACGTCGAGGTCGAAGATCTGATTGAGCCCGTTCGACGCGACGTTGAGAACGGCCGCCATGATTGCGCCAAGGACCGGGGGAACCACCAGCCACCAACTCCACGGTTCGCGCGGCTGCGCCCCGATCGCGGTGGCCGCCGCCGACACGAATCCAAGCGCCGGCGCGATGAGCGTGAACGGCCTGGCGAAATCCACGACCGCGCGCGTCCGCTCGAGCGACATCAGTGCACCCTCATCAGAACGATCGCCACAATGGCGCCCGTCGCGGTGTTGAGAAAATTCAGCACGTCGTTGTTGACGACGCCAGGCGCCTCGAGCGTCGCCGCCAGGGCGCTCTCCACGAGCGACCCCGCGATGGCGCCGACCACCACCATCCAGACACACGCCACCGGGATCAGCTGAAGCCACGCCCCGAGCACCGCCAGCGCGACCGCGGCGATCACACCCGCCACCGTGCCCTCGAGCGACATCGCACCCGGCGTCCCCGGCCTCACACGAGAGAACGTCGTCACGAGATAGGTCTGACCGCCCCAGGCTTTGCCGATTTCGCTCGCGACCGTGTCGCTGCCGCCCGTGGCGAGGACCGCCACGAAGGCCAGCATGGCCGCGTCGTGAAACGGCGTGAGAACAGCCAGCAGCGCCGCCACCGCCGCCAGGCCCGTATTGGCAAAGGCGTTGCCACCGCCGCGGTGTCCGCCCCGTTCCTCGGCAATCCCGAGCAGGGCTTTCTTCTTCAAGCCCAGCCTCGACGACACCGTCGCGGCCAGAAACGTCACGAACAGCAGCGTCCAGCCCGCCGGGCCCGCGCAGGCCAGGACGGTGACACCGATGGCCCAACCGACGAGCACTCCGGACGCCCGTACCGTGCCCGCACGCCACCCGCCGAACGCGACTGCCGTATTCACGACCAGCGCGAGCGGCAGCCATTGCCACACCACCGGCTGCGCCACAATCCACGCGTCTGTCGTGACGAACCCCAGCAGCCACAGCGTCGTGCCGGCGACCGCAGGCACCGTGAGGTTGTCGTCCAATTTGACAGGAATGGTCTCGGCCAGTCCCGCCGCCAGCGCGGCCAGCACGGGGGCGACGACGATGAATTCGACGGGAGGGTGAGCGGCGACCGCCGGTGCGGTCCACCAGGCGAGCAGGATGCCCGCCGCCCCGCCCAGCATCACGAAGGCGACCAGGCCCTCAACGGTCTTGTCCGGCTGCCACGGGAGGGGATGGCGTCCGCAGGCGCGACCGATGATCGTCGCCGATCCGTCGCCCACCGCCAGGATGCCCCACGCGGCCGCGACGATGTCGAGCCGATCCGGAAATGCCAGAATCAGCAACAGCACCGACAGCGGATAGAGCACGATGCCAATGGAGTATCCGCGCGACCGATCCTCCGGCCGGTGGAACGAATGACCGAACACCCGCGGGAGCACGAACAAGTTGAAGAGCAGCGCCCCGACTGCGCAGACGGCGGCCTGCTGCCACGACACCACGCGCAGCACGAGCGCAAACCCGCCCATCCCGATGTGCAGCAGTTTCCGTCCGGTTTCGGTATAGGCGCGGGTCACGACGGCAAGGCTCCCTGAATCGGGCCGCGATCCGACGCGAGGCGTTCCAGCACGTTGGCGATGCCGTCGCGCAGCGGCGTCATCGTATATCCCAGTTCCTGTTGGGCGAGCGTGCTGTCGAGCGGCCAGTGGTGAAACAGAATCTCGAGCGTGCCCGTCGTCAGTTGTGGCATCACGCCGAACCATCTGGCGCGCGATTCGTCAACAAAGGCTGCGCACGACGCGATCCAGTCGGGAAGCCGGCGCGGCAGCCGTCGGCCCGTCAACGTGCGAACGATCTCAAAGGCGCGGATCTGCGGAACGTTCTCACCGCCGAGACAATAGCGATGTCCGATGTGGCCCCGTTCCAGTGCAGCCACGTGCGCCGCCGCCACGTCTTCGACGTAGGCGAACGACCAGGTTCGATCAGCGCCCACCAATCCCGGGAGTGTCCCGGCGAGATGGTCCGAAATCATCTTGCCGACCAGATTGCCATCGGTCATCCGGCCCGGACCGTAAATCACACCGGGAAACAGGCAGACCAGGGGCGCGCCGTCTGCCAGCGCGCGATCGGCGAGTCGGGCGGCCAGCACCTTGGTCCGCTGGTAGTCGTTCCATACCGAGCCGTCGCGAGCGTCGGCCGGCGGCAGCGCGAGAAACGACGACGTGTAGACGATGCGCGGGATGCCGAGACGGCGGGCGGCTGCGAGGACGTTGGCAAGGCCGCCGACGTTGATGTCGTCGAATTCCTGGGATCGTTTGCGCCACACCGCCACCAGGGCGGCGGTGTGAATGATGGCGTCGCACCCCCGGGCCGCGTTCTCCACGGCGGCGGCATCCCGAATGTCGCCATCGATGGTGGTGACGGGAAGTCCGCTCGACGTCGCGGCGCGGCTAAAGGCGGCAACCGTGTGTCCAGCCCGCAGCAGGGCGCCAACAATGGCCCGTCCCGCATACCCGGTGCTTCCGGTGACTAGCACGTGCACGTCTCAAGCCTCACACGCTGTGGCGCCAGTAGTCGAGCAGATCCTGCAGCGTCTGTGCAAACGAGATGGCAGGCGTCCAGCCGACCTCGGTGTTGATTCGCGTCGGATCGCCCAGCAGCAGCGGCGTATCGTTGGGTCTGAACCTGTCCGGATCGGGCTGGACGGCGACACTCACGCGCGACTGCGCGAGCAGACCGTCGAGCAACTCGCGCATCACCCGTGCCTGGCCGGTGCAGACGTTGTACACGCGGCCCGGTGTCCCGCGTTCCGCCAGGGCGAGGTAGGCGCGCACCGTATCGCGCACGTCGGTAAAATCGCGGCGTGCGTCGAGATTGCCCACGTGAATCACCGGATCAAGGCGGCCCGCTTCGATCTGCGCGACTTGACGGGCGACCGCCGAGCCGAAGAACGAGGCGTCCTGGCGCGGGCCCAGGTGATTGAACGACCGGGCGACCACCACGGGAATCCCGTCGTACATCGCCGCCCGTTTCGCGGCCAGTTCCGTCGCGATCTTGCTGATGGCGTACGGATTGGCCGGCTCGAGCGGATCGTCTTCGCCCAGCGCGCGGTCGGCAGGGCGGTAGACGTACGCCGAACTCGGGATGATGACGCGTGTATGCAACCGGGCGAGGCGAATGCCCTCGAGCACGTGGTGCGTCGCCAGCACGTTGATGGCCAGCGTGTTGGTGGAGCTGCCCCACGACTGTCCGGCATGCGGCGCGCCGGCGAGGTGATAGAGGGTATCGGGCGACACCTCGGCGAGGGCCTGTCGCACCGCGACGCGATCGAGCAACTCGATCTCGCGCCACTCGACCTGCGGGTACCGCGCCTGCACGTCGGCCCCGACGCCGGGCCTCCGCAGTGCGACCACGCGGCACTCCCGCGCGATCAGAAGGTCGAGCAGGTGGCTGCCGGCGAATCCCGCCGCGCCCGTGACCAGCACCGTCGGTCCGTGGGTCATCGCGGCTCCACCGCTGCGACGGCCTGCGGCGCGGGGTCACGCCCCACGGCGCGTCTCGTACTGGGCCTTGTAGTAGGACTGAAACGCGGCGTCCTGATGCTTGATCGGCTCCCACCATCCGGGGTTGGCGCGATACCATTCCACGGTCGCGCGAAGGCCATCGGCAAACACCACCTTCGGCGCCCAGCCCAGGCCCTTGAGTTTCGCGGTGTCGAGCGCGTACCGGCGGTCGTGGCCCACGCGGTCGGCGACCGGCGTGATCAGCGTGGCCGGCTTGCCCGTCAGATCGAGAATCCGCTTCGTCAACTCGACGTTGGGAATCTCGTTGCCGCCGCCGATGTTGTAGACCTCGCCGGATTCTCCCTTGTCGATGATCAGATCGACGCCGCTGCAGTGATCCTCGACGTGGAGCCAGTCCCTCACGTTCATGCCGTCGCCATAGAGCGGCAGGCCGCGATCCTCGAGCGCATTGGTGATGAACAGCGGAATCACTTTTTCCGGAAACTGGTTGGGGCCGTAATTGTTCGACGCCCGCGTGATGACGACCGGCACGTGGTACGTGGCCCAGTAACTGTACGCCAGACGGTCTGCGCCGGCCTTGCTGGCCGAGTAGGGATTGCGCGGCCTGAGTTCGTCGGTTTCTTTCGAGGCGCCCGTCGGCACCGACCCGTACACTTCGTCGGTCGAGATCTGCACGAATCGACGCAACTTGGGGGCCTGGCGCGCGGCTTCAAGCAGGACGAACGTGCCGAAGACGTCTGTCCGAATGAACTCGCCCGCGTTCTGAAGCGACCGGTCCACGTGCGTTTCTGCGGCGAAGTGCACGACGATCTCGGACGCCTTGACCAGCGGCGCGGCGATCGCGTCGTCGCCGATGTCGCCCTTGACGAAGTGGTGACGCGGGTGCGCCGCCACCTCCTGCAGATTCTCCATCCGTCCGCAATACGTCAGCTTGTCGAGCGTCGTCACCCGCCAGTCCGAATGGGTCCGAAGCGCATACTTGACGAAATTGCTGCCAATGAAACCGGCGCCGCCGGTCACCAGAACCTCGACCATGCCTAGCCGTCCTTTCGCGTCCAGTCGTACGGAAGCACACCGTGCGGCTCCGCGCGATATTCATCCGGGTTGTCGTAGCGGTAGACCTCGGTGGGCATATTCACCACCAGCGAGGTCTCCGGGCTGATGCATTTCCAGCCGTGGTAGACCATGTTCGGCACGACCACGAGGTTGCGATTCTGTTCGCCGAGGCAGAATTCGTTGATGGCGCCGTGGGTGGGCGAATCGGCGCGCGAATCGTAGAGCACGAGTTTGACCATGCCGGCCACGCAGACGAAATAGTCCACCTGCACCGTGTGGTAGTGCCACGCCTTGACCACGCCCGGGTACGTCGCCGAGATGTAGGCCTGGCCGAACTTCGCAAAAAACGGATCGTCGGCGCGCAGCATCTCGAGCAGGTAGCCGCGTTCGTCGGCAACCAGTTTGAGGGGCTTGACGTGGACGCCGGCAATGCGGGGCGCCTTGACGCCGGGGTCCGAGTACTTCGCAGGTTCAGCCACGATATCTGCCTCTTGGATCTGCAGTGGGGGTGAGGAATAGGCGCTACCGGCTCGTCGTGCCGGACCCGAGCGCCCCGAAAATATTCGAAAACGTCCCGATACCTGCCAGCGTGATGGAGAAGTTCCAGCGGTGGTCCTTCACCACGCGCGGATTGTACCCGGCGAGATAGAGCCCGCTGTAGTCGAACGTCTGGTATTCGACAATCAGGCCGCAGCACTGGGCGTTGTAGAAGCCGACCACACGCCGCTGCAGAAACTTGTTGTTGCCCAGGTCCCAGT
>Ga0194060_10001388_pt1 | contig 17276 bp, 19 predicted proteins | sample SepL225m_MetaG_FD_163427 | JGI IMG/M metagenome (GOLD analysis project Ga0194060, IMG submission 163427) | Anoxic zone freshwater microbial communities from boreal shield lake in IISD Experimental Lakes Area, Ontario, Canada - Sep2016-L222-5m | ecosystem: Environmental > Aquatic > Freshwater >...
GGCTATAGGCGTCAATCCGGACGGTCTCAACATCAACGACCAGGTCGGTGCCACCAATCCGCAGTCGCTGCAACTGGCGGTGAAGCAGCACAAGGCGCATTTGGGCGTCGCGCTTGACGGCGACGGTGACCGGCTGCTCATGGCGGACGAGCGCGGCGAAACCTACGATGGCGACCAGTTGCTGTATGTGATCGCGCGCATGCGCGCCGCGAAGGGCGCGTTGCCCGGAGTGGTCGGTACGCAAATGAGCAACCTGGCGCTGGAGCGCGCGCTGGAGAAGGCCGACATCGCTTTTGCGCGCGCCAGGGTGGGCGATCGCTACGTGCTCGAACTAATGCAGGAGAAAGGCTGGCAATTGGGGGGCGAGAACTCGGGCCACATCATTTGCCTGGACAAGCACACCACCGGCGACGCCCTGGTATCGGCGCTGCAGGTGCTGACCGCCGTGCGCGAGAGCGATGCCCCATTGGGGGAGCTTTGCAGCGAGCTGACGCTGTATCCGCAGAAGCTGGTCAACGTCAAGATCGGCAAGGGGTTCAAGTGGGAGGCGAATGCGGCCGTGGCCAAGGCCAAGGCAGTGGCCGAACGAGAGCTGGGCAAGGAGGGGCGGGTGCTGCTGCGGCCCTCGGGCACCGAGCCGGTGCTGCGGGTCATGGTCGAGGGCGAGGACGGCGCCAAGGTGGAGGCGTTGACGGCAATGCTGGCGGAAAGCGTGCGCGCGGCGGCCGGGGCTTGATCCGGCTATCCTCTATCCGAAACGTTCCGTGATGCACTGACTTCCGCCGGGTGTTCAGTCCTTATCGCGCGTTACGCGCAAGTCAGCCGTCGCTGCTGTTTCACCGGCCAATCAGCCGAATCTGCCGGTGATATAGTCCTCGGTTTCTTTCTTCCCGGGATTGATGAAAATCTTGTCGGTGATGTCGAATTCGATCAGTTTTCCCAGGTACATGTAGGCGGTGAAGTCGGACACACGCGCGGCCTGCTGCATGTTGTGGGTGACGATGGCGATGGTGTAGTCGGTCTTGAGTTCGTTCAGCAATTCCTCGATCTTGGCGGTCGAGATCGGATCCAGCGCCGAGGTCGGCTCATCCAGCAGCAGTACTTCGGGTTTGACCGCGACCGCGCGGGCGATGCACAGGCGCTGCTGCTGCCCGCCGGAAAGGCTGAGTCCGCTTTGCTTGAGCTTGTCCTTGGCTTCGTCCCACAGCGCAGCTTTGCGCAGCGCCCATTCGACGCGTTCGTCCATTTCCCCGCGGCTGGGCCTTTCGTACAATTTGACGCCGAACGCGATGTTTTCGTAGATCGACATCGGAAACGGCGTCGGCTTCTGGAACACCATGCCCACCCGGGCGCGCAGGGCGATTACGTCCTGCTTCGGATCGAGGATGTTGGTGCCGTTCAGCAGGATCTCGCCGGTCGCATGATGGCCCGGATAAAGGTCATACATGCGATTGAACGTGCGCAGCAGCGTGGATTTGCCGCAACCCGAAGGGCCGATGAAGGCGGTGATCCGCTTGTCGGCAATTTCAAGGTTTACGTCGGTCAGGGCGTGGTAGCCGCCGTAGAAAAAATTCAGATTCCTGACCTTGACTTTGCTCGCGATCGGCGACGTCTGGTTGGTGGCTTCGATGGTGCTGTCCATGCTCTGGTCTTGGTTGTCGGATCGGTTAGGCGAGCGTATTTTTCCGGGCGAAGAGGACGCGCGCGGCGATATTCAGCGTCAATACGCTCAGCGTGATCAGCAGCGCACCGCTCCAGGCAAGATCTTGCCAGTCCTGGTACGGGCTCATCGCGAACTGAAAGATCACCACCGGCAGGTTTGCCATGGGAGCGTTCATGTCCATGGACATGAACTGGTTGTTGAGCGCCGTGAACAGCAGCGGCGCGGTTTCGCCGCTGATGCGCGCAATCGCCAGCAGCACGCCGGTAACGATTCCGGTGCGCGCCGCGCGCAGCGTCACCGACGATACGACTATCCATTGAGGGGCGCCGAGCGCGGCGGCAGCTTCGCGCATGGTGTCGGGCACCAGGCGCAGCATGTTCTCCGTGGTTTTCAGTACCACCGGTATGACGATCAGCGCCAGCGCGAAGGTGCCGGCCCAGCCGGAAAAGTGCCTCACGTTGGCGACGTAGACGGCGTAGACGAACAGCCCAATGACGATGGATGGCGCGCTGAGGAGGATGTCGTTGATGAAGCGCGTCGCGGGTCCGAGCCAGCCGCGCCGGCCGTATTCGGCCACATAGGTGCCTGCGAGTATGCCGATCGGCGTGCCGATCAGTGTCGCGAGCAGCGACATGAGCAGGCTGCCGAAAATGGCGTTGGCCAAGCCGCCGACACTGCCGGGCGGCGGCGTGGTCTGGGTGAACATGGTCAGACTAAGGGCATGAAATCCTTGTGCAAACAGTGTCCACAGGATCCATACCAGCCAGAACAGGCCGAACAGCACCGCCAGCATAGAGATGCTCAAATTTACAAAATTGACGACGCGCCGGCGGCGATAGATTGATCCTCTGTCCATGATTCGCTCAGGTACGCGCACCCTCGCCCTTGGCGAGCTGGTAGAGCAGAATCTTGGACAAGGCGAGTACGATGAAGGTGATCAGGAACAGGATCAGGCCGAGTTCTACCAGCGCCGAGGTGTACAGGTCGCCGACGGCCTCGGTGAATTCGTTGGCGAGGGCGGAGGCGATGCTGCTGCCCGGTGCAAACAGCGAGGTTCCCACCCTGTGGGCGTTGCCGATGACGAAGGTCACCGCCATGGTTTCGCCCAGTGCGCGCCCCAGTCCCAGCAGTATGCCGCCGACCACGCCGATCTTGGTATAAGGCAGGACCACGTTCCAGACCACCTCCCAGGTTGTCGCGCCGACTGCGTAGGCCGATTCCTTCAGCATGGCCGGAACCACCTCGAACACATCGCGCATGACCGAGGCGATGAACGGTACCACCATGATGGCGAGAATGATGCCGGCGGTGAGCATGCCTATGCCCTGGGGTGTGCCCTTGAACAGGGGGCCGATGAGCCAGACCGGGCCAAGATTATCGATCAGCCAGGGCTGGATATAGTCGGCGAATATGGGGGCAAAAATGAACAGGCCCCACATGCCGTAGATGATGCTGGGAATCGCCGCGAGCAATTCAATTGCGGTGCCGATCGGCCGGCGCATCCACAGCGGCGCGAGTTCGGTGAGAAAAACCGCGATGCCGAAGCTGACCGGGATGCCGATCAATAGCGCGATGAACGACGTGGCCACGGTGCCGAAAATCGGCACCAGCGCGCCGAATTTCTCGGTCACCGGGTTCCATTCGTGACTGGCGAGGAAGCCCGGGCCGAACGCCTTGATTGCAGGCCAGCTGCCGATCAGGAGCGAAATCATGATGCCAAGCAGCGTTGCCAACACCAGAAAGGCGAAGATTCGCGTGACGTTGCGAAACACGAGGTCGTACAGGTGCTGCCGCTGGAGCAGGCCTGCCGGGATGCCAACTGACATGTTCGGAGAAATCGAGGCCCGTTGCGGGGCCGCGATCGGCTGGTGAACGGCCTGCATTCTAGCGTTCCGGGGCGATCCCTGCCGGAAACCCTACCAGATCGGCTTGCCGGCAGTGTCCTTGATCTTGCTTTTCCATTCCGCCTGTACCAGCTTTACCACGGCGTCGGGCATGGGGATGTAATCCATTGCGAACGCCATCTTGTCGCCATCCTGGTAGGCCCAATCGAAGAATTTCAGCACTTCCTTCGCCTTGTCGGCATTGGCCTGGCTTTTGTGCATCAGGATGAAAGTGGCGCCGGTGATGGGCCAGCTGGCTTTGCCCGGTTCATCTGTCAGGATTTCATAGAACCCGGGCGCATTATTCCAGTCGGCGCCGGCGGCCGCGGCCTGGAAGCTCTTCTCCTCGGGGGCGACGAATTGGCCGTCGCGGTTCTGCAGCAGCGTGTAAGTCAGCTTGTTCTGCTTGGCGTAAGCATATTCGACATAGCCGATCGAACCCTTGAGGCGCTGCACGAATGAAGCCACGCCCTCGTTGCCCTTGCCGCCCGCACCGGTCGGGGCCGGCCAGGACACCGAGGCGGCGTTGCCGACTTTGTCTTTCCATTCGGCGCTGACCTTGGACAGGTAATTGGTGAAAATGAAAGTCGTGCCGGAACCGTCGGAGCGATTCACCACGGTGATGTCGGCGTCGGGCAGCTTGAGGCCCTTGTTGAGATCGACGATTGCGGGGTCATTCCACTTTTTGATCTTGCCGAGATAGATGTCGGCGAGGGCCTTTGCCGTCAGCTTCATTTCGCCGGGTTTCACGCCTTCGATGTTGACCACTGGCACCACGCCGCCCATGACCATCGGAAATTGCACCAGGCCTTCCTTTTCCAGTTCCTCCAGTTTGAGCGGCGCATCGGAAGCGCCGAAGTCGACCGTCTTTGCCTTGATCTGCTTGATGCCGCCTCCCGAACCGATCGATTGGTAGTTCATGCCAACGCCGGTCTTGGCTTTGTAGGCTTCGGCCCACTTGGCATAGACGGGATAGGGGAAGGTGGCGCCGGCGCCGGTTATGTCCACGGCGCTCGCCGCCGACGAAACTCCGATTCCGAGCAGGAGCAGCACCGGGGCGAGCATGCGACAATTGAATTTCATGGTCTAGCCTCCAAAAATATAGGATTGCCTATGGCAACGTATGCACGCATTGCAGCCGGTGTAGCTGCCGCCAGACCGACATCCTAGGAGGGCATTGTTACGGTTGTATTACATGCGCCGATTCAATCGCTTGCAAGGGATGACAAGGGTTGATGGCGACGACCGCGCCGGTCACAGGCGCAAGGCGATGACGCCGAGCGCGACCGCGCAGGCGCCGATCAGGCGTTGGCGCCCGAAGGGTTCTTTGAGAAAAATGCTGCCGAGCAGGGCGGCGAATATGACCGAGGTTTCGCGCAACGCCGCTACGGCCGCGACCGGCGCCCGGGTCATGGCCCAGAGTACGATGCCGTAAGACCCGATGAGAAACAAGCCGCCGGCGAACCCGCGCCTCCAGTTGTGCCGGGCGTAATGCACTGCGGCATGCCCGCGCAGCACGATGACGAATGCAATGAAAATGGGGCCCTGCAGCAGGAACATCCAGGAGACGTAGCTCGCCGCGTTGGCGGAAAGACGCACACCGGCGCCGTCCACCAGCGTATAGGTCGCGATTATCGCCGCGTTCGTGAGCGCCCAGGCGGTAGCGTCGCGGTGGGCGCGACCTTGCTGCAGCAGGCCGATGCTGAGGATGCCGGCGCTGATCAGGACTATGCCCAGCCACATGCTTGCGCTAGGGCGTTCGTTCAGCAGCGCGACACCGAACAGCGCCACCAGCAACGGCGCCGTGCCGCGCATCAGTGGATAGGCATGGCCCAGATCGCCGGCGCGGTAGGCGCGCGCAAGGGTCGCGAAGTAGCCGACGTGAATCGCGATCGAGGCAGCCAGGAACGGGCAGCTTGGGTCTGCCGGCAGCGGCAACGAGACGATAAGCGGCAGCGCCAGGACGCTTGCGCCGGCTGCAACCAGCGCCGTGTCCAGCGTCACGTCGCGACTTGACTTGATGATCGCGTTCCAACTCGCGTGCAGCAATGCCGCACCCAGCACCAGCGCGGTTACCAGCGGCGTCATTTCCATTGCGCCGGACCGGGTGCAGAGCTTGAATTTGACGCCGCGCGGATGGCTCTGCCGCGGCCCTGGTCGGCACCGCCCGGATCGCCGCGGACAGTACGACGCTGCCTGCTGCGATCAGATCCGCGCATGGTGCGCCCGATGCGAAAACTCAGCTTTCTTTCGAGCAGTCGCGCGGCGAAATGCCTTTTTCCTTGGCGTACTTGCCTGCGGACTCCTCGATCATCGGACGCACGATCGATTGGTCCGAGGCGATCCAGTCGGTAATCACCTTCCACGCCTTGCCGTCCCACTGCATGAATTTCACCGCGCCGCCGCCCTCGTGATCCATGCAGGTAACCTTGAGCGCCTGCATGAAGCCGGTTGCGCCCAGTTCCTTCAGGCGCGCCTCGGTGATATTCAGGTGCTCCAGCCCCCAGCGCACCTGTTCGCCGGTGAGCGCCTGCTTGCCGTATTTTTCCTGCGCCTTGCGGATCGCCTCCACCGTGATGATGCCGTGTACCACGCCGCGGTTGTAGTAGATCGAACCGATGCGCGTCTTGTCGTCCATCTCGCCCTTGCCCTTGGCATACAGGCGTTTCTGAATTTCCTGCACTACCGGGTAGTTGGTGCCGGCCACATTGAATCCCGCCGCGATATAGCCCTTGGCCGCATCGCCTGCGGGTATGGTGTCCTCTTCGGCGCCGGACCACCAGACGCCGAGAATTTTGTCGCGCGGGAAGCCGATCTTGGCCGCCGCCTTCAGCGCCACCGGGTTCATCACGCCGTAGCCGCGCAGGATCACCCAGTCGGGCTTGATCTGGCGCACCTGCAGCCATTGCGCCTGCTGCTCGTTGCCCGGATGCGGCACGGCGATGTGGGTGACAACGAAGCCATACTTCTTTGCCTGCGCGTCGAGCACCGGGATGGTTTCCTTGCCATAGGCCGAATCGTGATAGATGTTGACGATCTTCTTGCCCCTGAGCTTGTCCATGCCGCCTTCTTTCATGCCGATGAACTTGATCTTGGCCGTGTTCTGGCTCCAGTAGGTGGTGATCAGCGGGAACACATAGGGAAAGACGCGGCCGTCGGCGGCGTCGGTGCGGCCGTAGCCGATGGTTACCATCGGGATCTTGTCGGTTGTGACTTTGTCGATGAGGGAATAGGTTATGCCGGTGGAGAACGAGTGGATCATCGACGCCCCGGTGGCGCCTTTGTTTTTGCTGCGCTCGTAGCACTCCACGCCGCGGGCATTGTTGTACTCGGTCTCGCACTTTTCCCAGGTAAGTTTGACGCCGTTGATGCCGCCGTCGCGCTCGTTGATCACCGTCATGTAGTCGATCCAGCCGGCGGCCATGCCTGAGCCTGCAGGTGCATAAGGACCCACCCAATATGAATTCACCGGGGTGAACTGTTCCTTCGCCTGTGCCTGGACCGCTCCGGCTGCCAGCGTGAGCGCAACTGTTGCAGCCGCCACACCCAGGAGTCGGGCCGCTCTGCTTGGAATTCCGTCAATCATGGCATTTACCCCCTCAAGTTAATAATTTCGTCCGATCGACCGCGCTCGCTGCCGAAGTCCAGGTTGCCTGAAGACAACTTCTTGGATATTTGCTAATTTTGAAATATACCACTAGATTCCGCTTGATCGTGGCAGTGGCCTGGCAGGGCGCTGCCGCTCAACCGTGGTATTGCAGACCAGGCAAGGAGCGTAGCCATGACTTCAGATCAAAACAAGACGAAAGTAACTATTCTGACCGGGACCTACCGGGTGAAGGGATATATCGACCTGTTGCCCGGCGCGCGAGTGACGGACTACCTGGTCGAGTCCAAGGACTTTATCGCGGTAACCGATGCCGAAGTGTGGGAACTTGGGAACCGCCATGTTCTGAATGCGCCGTTCATCAACGTAAGCCTCGATCACGTCCAGATTGTCACGCCGGGCGTCTGACGCGGCATCGTGGCTCATGCCGGCCGGCATTCGGAGCCGCGTTCCCGGCAAACCGGTCTGAACATAGTTGGCATCTGATTGACCCACCTCGTCTAAACGCTGTAAAATCCGTCGGTTTTGGAGCTTACCGCGGCTTCTTGGGAGTAAAAGGCGATGCGCGCCCGGCTGGTCGCAGGCAATTGGAAGATGAATGGCAGCCTGGCTGCCAATCGGCGCTTGATCGACGTCCTGAAATCCGGTCTGCAGGCGTCCGCTGGCGCGCAATTTACGGTATGCGTGCCTTTTCCGTACCTGGCCCAGGTTCAGACCAGTCTGGTCGGCACTTCCATAGCCTGGGGGGCGCAAAACCTGAGTGAGCATGCGCAGGGCGCCTATACCGGTGAAGTGTCGGGCGCGATGCTGCGCGATTTCGGTTGCCGTCATGTCCTGGTCGGACATTCCGAGCGCCGCGCGCTTTACGGCGAGACCGACAAGCAGGTTGCGGCCAAGTTTCAGGCGGCGCAGGGGGCGGGGCTGATTCCCATCCTTTGCGTAGGGGAAACTTTGCAGGAACGCGAAAGCGGTGTCACTGAAATCGTGGTCGGGCGCCAACTTGCGGCGGTGCTCGATTCCAGCGGGGTTGGCGCCATGGCCAACGCAGTGATTGCCTATGAGCCGGTGTGGGCAATAGGCACCGGCAGGACGGCGACGCCGCAGCAGGCTCAGGCGGTGCACGCATTCATACGCGGAGTCGTGGGGCGGTTGGACGCCAAACTGGCCGCGGGCTTGTGCATTCAGTATGGCGGCAGCGTCAAGGCCGCCAACGCGAAGGAACTGTTCGCCATGCCCGATATCGACGGCGGGCTCATTGGCGGGGCTGCTCTGGTCGCGGAGGAGTTTGTGGCGATTTGCGCTGCGGCCGGTGCGGCGTGAGCGCTGCAGCGGGAAGTGGAGCAGTCGGCGCCGATACCCTTGGTAGCGGGTTAGTCCAATATAATTTCTATCCGTCGTTTTGCGGATGAGTCTTAGCGAGTAAAGAATGGAAATCTGGTTGACAGTGATTTTGACGTTGCATGTGCTGGTGGCTCTCGGCATCATCTTTCTGGTGCTGCTGCAGCACGGCAAGGGGGCAGACATGGGGGCTGCCTTCGGCGGCGGTTCTTCGGGCAGCCTGTTCGGCGCCACCGGGTCGGCCAATTTTCTTTCACGTACCACGGCCGCGCTGGCGGTGGTGTTTTTTCTCACCAGCCTTGGGCTCGCCTACGTCGCGACGCACAAGCCCAAGACCGGTGGCAGCGTGATGCAGGATGTAAAGGCGCCGCCCGTGGCACCGGCGTTGCCAGCAACCGATGTACCGAAACCGGCTGAAGCGCCTTCCGGATCGAAGGCGAACGACGTGCCTAAGTAGAAACCAGAACCTAGAAACTAGAAAAGCCGCCAGGTGGTCCTCTGATATTGAGAGTCTAGTTTCCAGACTGCCGACGTGGTGAAATTGGTAGACACGCTATCTTGAGGGGGTAGTGGCGAAAGCTGTGCGAGTTCGAGTCTCGCCGTCGGCACCAGAATGTAGTCTAATGCAGTTCGATGAAGGCCGTAAATCCAAGTAACTACAAGGATTACGGCCTTTTTCTTGTCTGTAGCGCTCCGAAGGGGTCCGTTGTATCTATCACGTGGGGGGACGCCAAGGACGAAATGACGGGGCATGGCTTCCGATCTATGGAGTCAACGCTATTGCACGAGCTTGGCCTGCCCCATGCAGTGATCGAGCGGCAACTGGCGCACGGCGAGCGCAACAGGGTATCCGCTGCGTACAACTTCGCCGAGCACCTGCCATAGCGGCGCGTGATGATGCAGACTCCGGCTGACTATCTGGACAGGCTGAAGGCCGGCGCCGAAGTGATACCGTTGCGCGGGCATGCGGCTTGAAGGTTCGATGATTATTGACACTCGGACATTTATGTCCGATACTGAATAATGCGCGGAAACGAGTTCATCCGTCGGGTGCAGAAGTACGCCAAGCGTAGCGGCATCGCTTCCATTTGGCGGGCAGATCGCGGCAAGGGTTCGCACGGCGTGCTGACACTTGGCGATCTGCGAACAGTGGTCCGCAATCCCAAGGACGAACTTAAAACCGGCACCTATCACGGGATGCTCAAGCAACTCGGACTAACCGAACGCGACCTCTTTTAGCGAGAACAACATGCTGCGATTCACCTACCCCGTCAAACTCACGTCCGACAGCAAGGCCGGAGGATATGTCGTCACCTGTCGCGACGTTCCCGAAGCCATCACCCAGGGCGAGACCACCGGCGAAGCCCTTGCAGAAGCCGAGGGCGCGCTCCAGGCAGCGATTGAATGCCGGATCGAGGACGGGCTGGACATTCCCGCGCCATCGCAGCCAAAACGCGGCGAACGGCTTGCCACTACACCCATCACTACCGCGCTGAAAGCTGCGGTCTACATCGCATTGCGCGACTCCGGCATCTCGAAATCCGAGTTCGCCCGTCGCATGCAGGTGAACGAGAAAGAGGCGCGGCGCATGCTCGACCCGAAGCACCCGACCAAAGTTCCGACGCTGGAACGTGCCCTCGCAGCACTCGGTCGGCGCGCTGAGATTGAAGTGAACTGAGGGCGGGCCTATCGTTAGGAGAGATGGAGTCATCGCTGGTGTCATCGCATAACTCCAGGGGGACCTCCTACCCTTTGGCGTAGGGCGCCGGGGCGGGTTCCTCCTGTGGATTTATGCTACCGTGGTGTTGTATTCGTACGCCCCAGTATTACTCAAAAGGGGGCTCGAAAAAGGTAGAGCTCATGAACGGCATATTAGTTCTCGCTGGTTTGCTAATAGCATTCGCTCTGCCCGTTCGTGCCGGTCTTGATGAGGTAAATGCCGCCTTAGCGCGAGCCGATTACACAACAGCACTTGACGAATTGCGGCCTTTGGCGAAACAAGGGAATGCAGACGCACAAAACAAATTGGGCAATATGTATGCGCATGGTCTGGGCCTCACCAACGATGACGCCGCGGCCGTTAAGTGGTATCGCAAGGCAGCAGATCAGGGGCTTGCCAAGGCGCAACACAATCTAGGCGTTGCTTATTCGCGAGGACTGGGCATTGCTAAGGACGATGCCGAAGCGGTGAAGTGGTATTCCAAGGCGGCCGATCAGGGGCTTATCGACGCGCAAACCAATTTAGGCAATATGTATAGGCAAGGGCGAGGCGTAGCTAAGGACGAGACAGAAGCGGCGGCATGGTATCGCAAGGCAGCAAATGGTGGAGATGCTGTCGCTCAGAACAACTTGGGGATTATGTATCGCTATGGAATGGGTGTCACCAAGGACTCTGTCGAGGCTGCGAAGTGGTTTCGCAGGGCAGCCGATCAGGGGCTTGCCCAGGCGCAAGAAGCCCTCAGCGGTCTCGGGCTACGCTAGAACGTGAAACCGGCGGTACTTTCAGCAGCCAAGAGTTCTCATTTTTGCCCTGGCCGGGGAGCCGTCCCGATACGAAACTCGGAACTCCCGCGGCAGCGACAGTACAGGCTTGTCCGATAGCGTGAGCCAGGACGGAGTATTTTTATTGCGTCCTTCGCGGTTGATCGCGAGCAGCGCGCATGATCCGAGGGTAGATTTTGGGGTAGAATTGCGCACGCAAAAATGAAGATCAAGCATTGATGCGGGTTAGCGGGAGATTTGAGGTGCCCGCCGTCGCACCAGATAGAATGCATGCGTTGGAAGCATGAACTTGGCGGAGGTTGCGCGACAGGAACGGGTTTTGAGCGGCGTTGAAGCTGGCCTATTGGACAATAAGAACGCGTTTGATCTAGGTCAACTCCGCAGGCTGCTCAATAGTGGACCATGTCGCCTGCCTGTATGATGACTGGACTCTGGGTGTTCGAAAGCTTCTCAATCCCGAATTTTAAGTCTTAACGATCCGTGATCGAAAATTACTTCCCCGTCCTGATGTTCATCCTCGTTGGTTTTGCGGTCGGCGTTGGTCCGATCGTCACCGGCGCGATACTGGGTCCGCACCGTCCGGACAGTGAAAAGAATTCCCCCTACGAATGCGGCTTCGAGGCGTTCGAGGATGCGCGCATGAAGTTCGATGTGCGCTACTACCTGGTTGCGATCCTGTTCATCCTGTTCGACTTGGAGATTGCGTTCCTATTCCCCTGGGCCATCGTGCTCAATGAAATCGGCCTGTTCGGCTTTTTGTCCATGATGCTATTCCTCGGCATCCTCGTGGTTGGCTTCATCTATGAATGGATGAAAGGAGCGCTGGAGTGGGATTAGTCATGCGAGCAGGAGGTGGCGGCGTCGAGCGGTTTGTAGCCACTCCGGGAGCCGGAACGGGCGTGAGGAGTTTCCCATATGGGCGTTGAGGGAATCCTGCAGGAAGGCTTTGTCACCACCACGGCGGACAAACTGATCAACTGGACCCGGACCGGATCCATGTGGAACATGACCTTCGGCCTTGCCTGTTGCGCGATAGAGATGATGCATTCGGGCGCCGCGCGCTATGACCTGGACCGTTTTGGCATCGTATTTTTTCCCAGCCCGCGCCGGTCGGACGTGATGATCGTCGCCGGTACGCTGTGCAACAAGATGGCTCCGGCTCTGCGCAAAGTCTATGACCAGATGGCCGAGCCGCGCTGGGTGATCTCCATGGGATCCTGCGCCAACGGCGGCGGTTATTATCATTACTCTTATTCGGTGGTGCGCGGCTGTGACCGGATTGTGCCGGTGGACATCTACGTGCCCGGCTGTCCGCCGACGGCAGAGGCCTTGCTCTACGGCATCATTCAGTTGCAGAACAAGATCAAACGCACCAATACAATCGCTCGCTAAATGGCCGGTAAGCTGGAACAACTCAAAAGCAATCTGGAGGCCGCTCTCGGCAGCCGGATCGCCAGCCTCACTCAGGCGCTGGGCGAAATCACCGTGGTGGTGAATGCGGCGGACTACGTCGCCGCGGCGCAGACGCTGCACGACCATCCCAGCCTGGGCTTTGAGCAGTTGATGGACCTGTGCGGCGTGGACTATTCGGCCTATGGCGAGGGCGCATCTGCTTGGCAGGGCGCGCGCTTCGCCGCAACTTCGCACCTGCTTTCGATCGAACACAATTGGCGCGTGCGGCTGCGGGTGTTCGCGCCGGATGACGAGTTTCCGGTGGTGGAGACGCTCACCGGCATCTGGCCCGGCGCCAACTGGTACGAGCGCGAGGCGTTCGATCTGTTCGGCATCATGTTCTCCGGCCACCCCGACCTGCGCCGCATTCTCACCGACTACGGATTCATCGGACATCCGTTCCGCAAGGACTTTCCGCTGTCTGGCCACGTGGAGATGCGTTACGACCCGCAGCAAAAGCGCGTCGTTTACCAGCCGGTGAGCATCGAGCCGCGCGAGATCACGCCGCGCGTCATCCGCGAACAGCAGTACGGCGATCTGGGCAAGCACTGAGATGGCTGACATTCGCAACTACACCATGAACTTCGGCCCGCAGCACCCGGCCGCGCATGGCGTGCTGCGCCTGGTGCTGGAATTGGACGGCGAAGTGGTGGTGCGCGCCGACCCGCATATCGGCATGCTGCACCGCGGGACCGAAAAGCTGGCGGAGTACAAGACCTATATACAGGCCTTGCCCTACATGGACCGGATGGATTACTTCTCCGTGATGGCGAACGAGCACGCCTATTGTCTGGCGGTCGAACGTCTGCTCGGCATCGAGGTGCCGGAGCGCGCGCAATACATCCGCGTCATGTTCGACGAAATTACCCGGATGCTGAGCCATCTGCTGTTTCTCGGCGCCCACGGCCTCGATATCGGCGCGATGACCATGTTTCTGTATTGCTTCCGCGAGCGCGAGGACCTGTTCGACATGTACGAGGCGGTGTCGGGGGCGCGCGTGCATGCGGCCTACTACCGGCCGGGAGGGGTGTACCGCGATCTGCCCGACGTCATGCCGAAGTATGCAGCGTCCAAGATCCATGGCGCCAAGGCGGTGGCGGAGATGAACGACAACCGCTCCGGCAGCCTGCTTGACTTCATCGAGAATTTCACCGACCGTTTCCCGGCCCACATCGACGAATACGAAACGCTGCTCACGGAGAATCGCATCTGGAAGCAGCGCACGGTAGGCATAGGCGTGATAACGCCCGAGCGGGCGACCGAACTCGGTTTCACCGGCGTCATGCTGCGCGGCTCCGGGGTCGAGTGGGACTTGAGAAAGAAGCAGCCCTACGAAGTCTATGACCGCATCGATTTCGACATTCCGGTGGGCGTGAACGGCGACACCTATGACCGTTACCTGGTGCGAGTGGAGGAACTGCGGCAGTCGAATCGCATTGTCCGCCAGTGCATCCAGTGGCTGCGAGCCAACCCCGGGCCGGTGATCGTCGACAATCACAAAATCGCCCCGCCGGCCCGAGCCGGCATGAAGGGCAGCATGGAAGAACTGATTCATCACTTCAAGCTCTTCACCGAGGGGTTTCGCGTTCCCGCAGGCGAGGCCTACGCCGCGGTCGAGCACCCGAAGGGCGAGTTGGGCGTATACATCGTATCGGACGGGGCGAACAAGCCATATCGCGTGAAGATCCGCGGTGCGGGGTTCGCGCATCTGCAGGGACTGAGCGAAATGTCCCGCGGGCACATGATCGCCGACGTGGTCGCGATCATCGGCACCCTGGACTTCGTCTTCGGGGAGGTCGACAGGTGATCGGTCTAACGAGTTTTTGGTGGATGACATGCTGAGCGCAGAATCGCTGAAGAAAATCGATCGCGAGATCGCCAAGTTCCCGCCCGAGCAGAAGCAGTCGGCGGTAATGGCGGCGCTGGCCATCGCGCAGGTCGAGAAAGGCTGGCTCGCCACCGAGACCATGGATTTCGTTGCGCAGTACCTGGGCATGCCGCCGATCGCCGTGTACGAGGTAGCGAGCTTTTACAACATGTACGACCTCGCCCCCGTGGGCAGGCACAAGGTCACCGTCTGCACCAATCTGCCGTGCGCTCTCTCCGGAGGCGTGGATGCGGCCGAGCATCTGAAGAATTGCCTGGGCGTGGGTTTCAACGAGACCACCGCCGACGGCCGCGTTACGCTGAAGCAGGGCGAATGCATGGGCGCCTGTGGCGATGCCCCGGTGCTGCTGGTCAACAACAAGCGCATGTGCGGTTCCATGTCGAACGACAAGCTGGATCAACTGCTCTCGGAGCTGAAGTGATGCTCGACTACGGTCCCGACGCAATTTTGATGAAGGGCCTGGACGGCTCGAACTGGCACCTCAAGGACTATGAGGCGCGGGGCGGGTATGCCGCGCTGAAGAAGATATTCAGCGAGAAGATATCGCCAGAGGCGGTGATCGCCGAGGTCAAGAAATCGGGGCTGCGCGGCCGCGGCGGCGCGGGCTTTCCGGCGGGGCTGAAATGGAGTTTCATGCCCAAGCAGTACACCGGCCCCAAATACCTGGTGTGCAACACCGACGAGGGCGAGCCCGGGACGTTCAAGGATCGCGACATCATCCGCTACAACCCGCACATGCTGATCGAAGGCATGCTGATCGGGGCCTACGCCATGGGCATAGCCACCGGATACAATTACATCCACGGGGAAATCTGGGCCGAATACGAATTGTTCGAGCAGGCACTGGACGAGGCTCGCGCCGCCGGCTATCTCGGCAAGAACATCCTCGGCACCGAATTCTCGTTCCAACTGCATGCGGTTCACGGTTACGGCGCCTACATCTGCGGTGAAGAGACCGGCTTGCTCGAGTCGATCGAGGGCAAGAAAGGCCAGCCGCGCTTCAAGCCGCCGTTCCCGGCGAGCTACGGCTTGTACGGGAAGCCGACTACCATCAACAACACGGAAACCTTCGCCGCGGTTCCCTGGATCATCAACAACGGCGGCGACGCCTTCCTTGCGCTGGGCAAGCCCAACAACGGCGGCACCAAACTGTTCTCCGTTTCGGGCCATGTCAACCGCCCCGGCAACTACGAATTGAAGCTCGGCACGCCGTTCGCGACACTGCTCGAAATGGCGGGCGGGATGCGCGGAGGCAGTAAAATCAAGGCGGTGATCCCCGGCGGTTCCTCGGCACCGGTCATCCCCGGGCACATCATGATGCAGACCGACCTCGACTACGATTCGATCGCGAAGGCCGGCTCTATGCTCGGTTCCGGCGCGGTCATCGTCATGGACGAGACCACGTGCATGGTGCGGGCGCTGGAGCGCCTGTCCTATTTTTATTTCGAAGAATCCTGCGGCCAGTGCACGCCCTGCCGCGAGGGCACCGGCTGGATGTATCGCATGGTCCACCGCATAGAGCATGGAAAGGGGCGGCAGGAAGACCTGGATCTGCTCACCAACGTGGCTGACAATATCGCCGGGCGCACCATCTGCGCACTGGGGGACGCGGCGGCGCTGCCGGTGAAGAGTTTCCTCAACCATTTCCGCGATGAATTCCAGTACCACGTCGACCACAAGCGATGCCAGGTCAGCGTGCCCGGCGGCTATTTCACCGCGGCCAGCGCTCCTGCCGGAAAAGCAGCCTGAGATCAAGATGCCAAAACTGGAAATAGACGGCAGGCAGATCGAGGTCCAGACCGGCGCCACCGTGATGGACGCGGCGAACGCGCTCGGCATCCGGATCCCGCATTTCTGCTACCACAAGAAGTTGTCCATCGCCGCCAACTGCCGCATGTGCCTGGTGCAGGTGGAGAAGGCGCCCAAGCCGCTGCCGGCTTGCGCCACCCCGGTCGCTGAAGGCATGAAGGTGTTTACCGAGTCCGAATACGCCAAGACGGCGCAAAAATCGGTGATGGAGTTCCTGCTCATCAACCACCCGCTGGATTGCCCGATCTGCGACCAGGGCGGCGAGTGCCTGCTGCAGGATCTGGCGGTCGGCTACGGCAAGAGCGCTTCGCGCTACCAGGAAGAGAAGCGCGTCGTGTTTCACAAGACGGTCGGCCCGCTGATCTCGATGGAGGAGATGAGCCGCTGCATCCATTGCACCCGCTGCGTGCGCTTCGGCCAGGAAATTGCCGGCGTGATGGAATTGGGAATGATGGGGCGCGGCGAGCACTCGGAGATCGTGTCCTTCGTCGGGCGCTCGGTCGATTCCGAACTTTCGGGCAACATGATTGATCTGTGCCCGGTCGGCGCGCTCACCAGCAAGCCGTTCCGCTACAGCGCGCGCACCTGGGAACTGGCGCGCAGAAAATCGGTGAGTCCGCACGACAGCCTCGGGTCCAACCTCGTGGTGCAGGTGATGGCAAACAAGGTCAAGCGCGTACTGCCGCTGGAAAACGAGGAATTGAACGAGTGCTGGCTCTCCGATCGCGACCGCTACTCCTATGAGGGCCTGAATTCCAACGACCGCCTGACCCAGCCGATGCTCAAAGTCGACGGGACCTGGCAGGAAGTGGATTGGCAGCAGGCGCTGGAGGCAGTCGCCAAAGGCCTGAAAAACCTGCAGACGCAGCATGGCGCCGAAGCGCTCGGTGCGCTCGCCGCGCCGCATTCGACCCTGGAAGAGCTGTATCTGCTGGGAAAGCTGGTGCGCGGCATCGGCAGCCAGAACATCGATCACCGCCTGCGCCAGTCGGATTTTTCGGCCGACGCCGCCCAAACCGGCGCGCCTTGGCTGGGCATGAAAGTGGCCGACATCGGAGGCCTCGACCGCGTGCTGATCGTCGCCTCCTTCCTGCGCAAGGACCATCCGCTCGTCGCCAGCCGTCTGCGCCAGGT
>Ga0194060_10001391_pt1 | contig 17266 bp, 15 predicted proteins | sample SepL225m_MetaG_FD_163427 | JGI IMG/M metagenome (GOLD analysis project Ga0194060, IMG submission 163427) | Anoxic zone freshwater microbial communities from boreal shield lake in IISD Experimental Lakes Area, Ontario, Canada - Sep2016-L222-5m | ecosystem: Environmental > Aquatic > Freshwater >...
TACAAAATCGGCGTTAGTAGCGTCAATGAAAATTGTTTTGATATTGTGTTGTTTAATATAATTGGTATAGGTTTCTTGTAAGTTAAACAAATAAGTATCTGGAATGGCTTGTTCATAAGAGCGATTCCTTTTTTTAATATTCGCTTGTAACTTATTTACTGGTGCATGTAAGTATATCAAAATATCAGGAAAGCTGATTTGCTGGTGAATGATGTCGAATAGTTTTTGGTATAAATGAAATTCTTCTTCGGGTAAGTTTACTTTAGCAAACAATAAACATTTTGTAAAAAGATAATCAGATATTGTAACACTATGAAAAAGGTCTTTGGTGTGTAAAGTATCTTTTAATTGTTTGTAGCGTTCAGCCATAAAAAACAGTTCTACCGGAAACGCATACTGTGCTGGGTTTTCGTAAAACTTAGTTAGAAATGGGTTTTCTGCAAATTCTTCTAATATCATGCGGGCATTATAATGCTTAGCCAATAAATTGGTAAGCGTTGTTTTTCCAGCGCCTATATTTCCTTCAACTGTTATAAAATGATGCTTCATACTAAATGGTCGTATTGTAACAAAAATAAGCGCCTATTGTATCTTCTGCGCTACAATTTTTGCACATCGAGTTGATCTGAGCAATGCATTAAGAGTTCTTGAATCGTTTTTTGTAAAATAGGATGGATTAAATTTGGCGCAATTTCTGCCAATGGCAATAGTGCAAAACGCCTTTGTTCCATTGATGGATGTGGCAAAATCAGTATTTCAGTATCTAAAATCAATTGATCAATTAGCAGGATGTCTAGGTCAATTAAACGAGGCCCAAGTTTAACGCTTCTTATCCGCCCCATATTTGTTTCAATAGCTAAAAGTTGCTCCATCAACACTTTGGGTTCTAAATTTGTTTGAATGCTTACTGCTTGGTTATAAAATGATGGTTGATTAGAGAGTCCCCAAGCAGCTGTTTCGTATATTGCAGACAAATCTAGAATCTTTCCGCAGTTTTTTTCAATTTGATGGAGGGCATTTTGCAGATTTGCAGATCTGTTACCAAGGTTACCGCCTATCAGCAAATACGCTAAATTCATAATTGATTAATACTAATAAGGTTCAAATATCTTTAATTTCATTTAAGAAGATAATAATTTTATGAGAAGCTTTTTCAAATCATTTTTTGCAACCTTGTTAGCAATGGTTGTTTTTACCATTCTAGGCGTGTTTGTTATTATAGGTATTGTTGCATCAGCGGCCTCTTCAGACAAGCCTGATATTGGTGTAAAAGGGGTTTTATTATTAGACCTTTCAAGTACCTTCAAAGAACAAACAGTTGACAATCCTTTAGCCCTGTTTACTGGTGGAGAAGCAGTGGATGCACCAAGTTTGTATGATGTGATTCGTATGATTCAACATGCAAAATCCGATTCTGCTATTAAAGGTATTTATATTGCTTGTTCCAATAATGCCAATGGGTATGCAGCCAGTGAAGAACTTCGAAAAGCCATTGTTGATTTTAAACGCAGCAAAAAGTTTGTGTTGGCTTATGGAGAAACCATTTCTCAAAAAGGATATTATATAGGAAGTGCAGCTAATAAAATTTATTGCCATCCGCAAGGCGGTTTAGAGTTTGATGGTTTTTCATCGAACATGATGTATTTAAAGGGTTTGTTGGATAAATTAGAAATCCAGCCACAAATATTTTATGCAGGAAAATTCAAAAGTGCCACAGAGCCATTACGTGCCACCCAAATGTCGGATGCCAATCGTTTACAAACCAGTGTTTGGATGGGCGATTTGTACGCACAATTTTTACAATCAATTGCAGTAACACGCCAATTGGATTCTGCCAAATTGCGTCAATTAGCAGTTGCTGGTGCCATTCAAACTGCACATGATGCAGTGGCAAATGAATTATTAGACGGTTTAAAATACGTCGATGAATTAAATGCAGAAATTAATCGACGATTATTAAATGAAGCAAATTCAAAAATAAATTTCGTTCACTTTAGCGACTATGCAAAAGCAGCAAATTTTAAACAAGATGGCGATAAAAAAATAGCTGTGGTTTATGCTGCCGGAGATATTGTTGGAGGCAAAGGAGACAATGAATCTGTAGGTAGTGACGCATTTAGGGCTTTACTACAAAAATTAAGATTAGACGATGACATTAAAGCAATTGTATTTCGTGTAAATTCTCCTGGTGGTAGTTCACTTGCTAGTGATGTAATTTGGCGTGAAGTTTCTTTAACAAAAAAAGTAAAACCTGTTATTGTAAGCATGGGTGATGTAGCTGCATCTGGCGGTTACTATATTGCTTGTAATGCAGATTCTGTTTTTGCAAATGCCAATACTATTACTGGATCTATTGGCGTGTTTAGTATCATTCCAAATTTTCAATCCTTCTTTAAAAATAAATTAGGAATTAGTTTTGATGGCGTAAAAACCGCACCTTATGCAGATATGGGCGGAACAGATAGACCCTTAAATGAAACAGAAAAACGCTTTGTTCAAAACAGTGTGGATTCTATTTATTATACATTTAAATCTCGTGTAGCAGATGGCCGCAAAAAAAATATAGATTATGTAGATAGTATTGCCCAAGGCCGCGTTTGGACAGGTACAAGGGGTATGGGTATTGGTTTAGTTGATAGGATTGGTACGATGCAAGATGCTATTGACTGTGCCGTTAAAATGGCCAAACTTTCTAGTTATAGAATTAAGGAGTATCCCGAAAAGAAAAATATGATTGAGGAGTTATTAGAGAACTATAAAAAATCTGTAAAAACCAATTTAATAAAAGAAGAAATAGGAGAGAAAGAATATAAAATGTTGCAGCAGGTAAAACAATTGAAAAAAACAATTGGAGAACCACAGAGTCGTTTGCCATTTATGGTTGATACGCATTAATTAGATTTAGTTTTTTCACTGTTAGAATAGCATTCAATGAAAGGAAGTTACAGCCAAACAAGGGCAATGTTTGCCATTACAAAAGCAAGCTTAAAAGCAATTTTTAGAAGCCCTTCTGCTGTGGTTTTTAGCATTGCATTTCCGTTGGTATTTATTTTAGTATTTGGTTTTGTTGGAAGCGGTGGTAAAGTGTCGGTAAATATTGCATTTGATAGTAAAACAGATACCACTAATCTTATTTATGCAAGTATTAAGCGAATTGCAGGAATTACAGTAGTTAAAAAAACGGGTATTGAACTACAAGAAGATTTAGAAAAAGGTAGAATAACAGCCATTGTATTAATTAGAAAGACTGGCTTAACAAATCCTTTATACACCATTGATTTAACTAGCTCCGAAGCGGTTAATCCACAAAATATACAAGTTTTACAATCAATTTTAAATGCAGTTATTGCAGGAATCAATCAGCAACAATTTGCTAATACACCTACTGTTGCTGCTATCAGTAAAACAGTACAAAAAATTCCAGGAAGGGTTTATAGAACCATTGATTTTATTTTGCCCGGACAACTTGGTTTTTCATTATTAAGTTCTGGGGTTTTTGGCGTAGCATTTTTATTTTTTAACCTCCGTCAACAACTTGTTTTAAAACGGTTTTATGCAACGCCTATTCGAAGAGGATATATTGTTTTGGGTGAAGCGCTTAGTAGGGTAATCTTTCAAATGCTTACGGCCATTATTATTATTTTGGTAGGACATTTTGCTTTTCATTTTACACTTGTGCATGGTGTTGAAACCTTTTTGGATATTATGTTATTGAGTTTTTTATCCTTACTGTTATTTATGGGATTTGGTTTTATTGTAAGCAGTATTGCCAAAACAGAAAGTACTATTCCGCCATTTGCAAATATTATTACATTGCCTCAGTTTTTATTAGCCGGAACATTTTTTTCAATAGAGGCTTTTCCTAGTTGGCTACAACCCATTTGTAAAATTTTACCGCTAACACATTTTAATAATGCCATGCGAAATATTGCATTTGAAGGCGCTAGCCTAACTAGTTGTTGGCAAGACATTGGTATTCTTGGAATATGGACTGTAGTAGTGTATGGTATTGCTTTTAAAACATTTAAGTGGGAATAATTATGCGATTTTTAAAATTGGGTTTAATTAGTATTGTAGCCATTTTTTGTGTGATGCTATTTTTTTCAATATTAATGCCTTCTATGGTACTGGTATCTCGTGCTGTAGATATTAATGCGCCGGTAGATTCCATTAAATATCGTGTGGCCAATTTATACCAATGGACTAATTGGATTAATGGCATGCAATCAAAAACAGTATCTATTAAATCTGCTAAAGAAGCACAATTAGGATCATCAACAGTTACTATTAATACTATTACAGACACTACCGTTGTTACAGGATGGACTTCAAGTGCCAAATCATTTCAACTAAGCACTATTCGATTTATTACCCGTCCTAATAGCACCATTACTACTGTTCAATGGCAATTTGAACAACACTTAAATTGGTATCCTTGGGAGAAATTAGGGTCATTTATGAATGATAAAATTTTGGGCCCGATGATGGAGCAGAATTTATTAAACTTAAAACATTTGGCAGAAAACCAGCCGGTGTTTACTACCATTCCTCAATAGGTTAAAATAAAATTCGTACACTAATTAATCGTAACTAATAAACTTCAAATTTCTTTGAATACCAGCGTACTTGCTGCGTTTGAGCGGAGACTCTTTGAATATAGTGGCAAATGCATCTTCGCTCATGGATTCCCATTCTTTAGTACTCAGGTTTAGAATTTCTGGGATGGGCGTGAATGCTAATTCTTGGTGTGCTTTGCTAAATCGATTCCAAGGACAAATGTCTTGACAAATATCACAACCAAAAAGCCAGTTGTTAAATTTTCCTTTCATTTCTGTTGGAATAATTGCGTCTTTTAATTCTATAGTAAAATAACTAATGCATTTACTGCCGTCAATTACTTTGTTATTTTGAATGGCATCGGTAGGGCAGGCCTCAATACATTTTTTACAACTGCCACAATAATCTTTTATAAATGGGTCGTCGTAACGAAGTTCAATATCTACAATCAATGTGGCTATAAAATAAAATGAGCCAGATTGTTTGTTAATTAAGTTGCCATTTTTACCTATCCAACCTGCGCCAGTTTTTACTGCCCATGCACGTTCTAGAACTGGTGCTGAGTCTACAAAGCCGCGGCCGTTGATTTCGCCAATTTGTTCGTTTAATTGTAATAGAAAGGTTTTTAGTTTTGCTCTTATAATTTCGTGGTAGTCTTTGCCAAAAGCATATTTAGAAATATTAGGTGTGTCTGGTTCTTGTACTTGATCAGGAAAATAATTTTGCAAAACAGTGATCACCGATTTTGCGCCAGGTACTAATTTTCTAGGATCAATGCGTAGGTCGAAATGGTTTTCGAGGTATTGCATTTTTCCTTGTTTGTGCTGATTGAGCCAGGCTTCTAATCGTCGGGCATCTTCGTCTAATTGTACAGCTTCTGCTATACCACAAAAAGAGAACCCTAATGCACTTGCGGCTTTTTTAACTATAGCAGTATTTTTTTCTATTAAATTCAATCTTTGATTATTGTAGCTTATTCATCAATGTCTTCAGCATGTAACATATGAAAGAATCGATGTGCCAATGGCGCAATTAAAACGCCAAAATTAGTAATGAATGCAACGCCACTAAAAATGGCATAAAAAGAAGAGAAGAGTTTTCCGGCAATGGTTTTTATTTCGGCAACAGGTCCCATTCCACTCAAAATCATTGAGGCATTGTGTAGTGCGTCTATCCAACTCATTGGGCCTAGGTATTTGTATCCAATGATACCAATGAGTAAACAAAAAGTCAATATTGCAGAAGCCAATAAGGTATTTTTATACACCCTTTTTATAAATACTTTTCTAGAGGCAATAGGCTGTGATTTATGTTCAAAATCACTAAATACACCTACAGTTAGTTTTCTATTATTAGCCATTGTAGTTTTTTAATGGAAGCAAGATAGACAAACTATTTGCAGTTATTAGCAATCTGTTGTTCAATCAATGTTTTCATGGCAAAAACCAGTTCTCTATTGCCTTCTTTTAGGTTGTTGGTAAATAGTATAAAAGCATATCCCCTGCATAAATCAATCATAGGCCATGTGCCAATTAAACTAGGGCAACTGATAACGGTTGCTTTGCCATTTACATCTGTTTCTTGAATCCATTCGCCTAGTCCATAATTAAAGCCTTCAGCAGTTTTTGGTGCATACTTAATAATGCTTGAATTGGTTCTTAATACATGCATTTCATTGATGGCTTTTTCAGATAAAATTAGTTTTCCATTGAAAAGACCTTTGTTTAAAATCATCGATAAAAAACTCATATAGTCATTAGCGCTAGATAAAGCTCCAGTTGCAGGATCTACAGCGCCGTCTAAACTAGAAAAACTGGTAGCACGCATTAACATTGGTCTAGTAATACGATCTTGCATTTGTTGTTCAAATCCTCTTTTGCCAACAATTTCAATAATTCTTGCTGCAATATCCATTCCTATATTTCCATATCTAAATTCAAGCCCTGGATTAGAAATAATTTCTTTTTTCATAGCATAATCAGTCACTGCTTCTTCAAGTGACTTGTATTGATTTTTGCTAAATAATCTTTTAATAGCAGATGCATCCGATTCTAAGCCTGTCATGTCAGACAAGCAATCTCTAATGGTAATATAGCCTTTAGAATATTTTGAAAATAGGGGGATGTATTTACTCACTTTATCATCTAAAGAAAGTTTACCCTGGTCTACTAAGTTTAAAACCAATGCGGTAGTTAACCATTTGCTGCAACTAGCAATAGGGGCTTGAGTTTTTGCTGTAAACTCGCCCAATGTTTTTTGATAAATAATTTTTCCGTCTTTATAAATCATAGCAATGGCATTATTGCCAAGCTCTTTTTTTGCAGAAGTCAATTTTTGATCGAGTTCGCTAAAATTATATTGTGCAATCGCCGACTGAAAGAATAGCAGTAAAACCAATACTGCACTGACTTTAACGCAGTTTATTTTGTTTTTTTCAGACATATTTTCCGATTTTTAAATCCCTTAATAGCTTATGATAGATTAGAATGATATTTGCATCTAATTTACTACTTCCTTTCGAAACTAAATTGGAAGATTCATACAGGTTTGTTAAATCAGTTCTTTATTAAAACAGGAGGATTTATTATGAATTTAAGTAATTACACCATCAAAGCACAAGAAACCATTCAGGCTGCTCAACAGTTAGCTTTTAGTAATGGTAATCCAAACATAGAAACCAATCACTTATTAAAGGTGCTACTATCTGATGTAGATAGTCCGGTTGCATTTTTATTAAAACGCAACAACGTAAACATCAGTTTTGTAGAATCAAAAATGGATGAAGCCATTGCCAAACTCCCAAAAATTGGTTCGGGCGAACCCGCACAAAACATTGGCAGGGATTTAAACAATGCTATGTTAAAAGCAAACAATGTTTTAAAGGAGTTTAATGACGAATTCATTAGCACCGAGCATTTGTTATTGGGTTTACTACAATCTAACGACGATGTGTCTAAAACATTAAAAGCAGCGGGGGTTACAGAGAAGGGCTTGGTAACTGCCATTAAAGATTTGCGTAAAGGCGATTCTATAAAATCGCAGACCCAAGAAACACAATTAAATAACCTGAACAAATTTGCTAAGAACCTCAATGATATGGCACGTCAAGGGAAATTAGACCCTGTCATTGGTCGCGATGAAGAGATTCGCAGAACCTTACATATACTTACGCGCCGTAGCAAAAACAATCCAATTTTAGTGGGAGAGCCAGGCGTAGGTAAAACAGCCATTGTAGAAGGTTTGGCCATGCGTATTATTAATGGTGATGTTCCAGAAAATTTAAAATCGAAAATAATTTTTGCTTTAGACATGGGCCAGTTAATTGCTGGTGCCAAATACAAAGGAGAATTTGAAGAAAGATTAAAAGGGGTAGTAAAAGAAGTAGCCAATAGCGAAGGAGAAATTATTTTATTTATTGATGAAATACATACCCTGATTGGCGCTGGCGGTGGTGAAGGGGCAATGGATGCTGCTAATATTTTAAAGCCTGCACTGGCTCGAGGAGAACTACGCGCTATTGGTGCAACTACACTTAACGAGTATCAAAAATATTTTGAAAAAGATAAGGCACTCGAACGTCGTTTTCAAAAAGTAATGATTAATGAACCTAGTTTAGAAGATGCTATTTCTATATTACGCGGTTTAAAAGATCGTTACGAAACGCACCACCATGTACGTATTAAAGACGAAGCAATTATTGCTGCAGTAGAATTATCTAGCAGGTATATTACCGATCGTTTTTTACCAGATAAAGCCATTGATTTAATTGATGAAAGTGCTGCTAAGCTTCGATTAGAGATGAATTCAATGCCAGAAGAATTAGACAAATTAGAGCGTCAAATTCGACAACTTGAAATTGAACGCGAAGCCATTAAAAGAGAAAAAGACGAGGCGGTATTAAAAGAATTAAATATTGAAATAAGTAATTTAAGTGTTGATCGAGACACCTTAAAAGCAAAATGGAATGAAGAGAAAGAGATTGTAGAAAAAATACAAAATACCAAAGCTAGTATTGAAACTTTAAAATTAGAAGCAGATCAAGCAGAGAGAAATGGAGACTATGGCAAAGTAGCTGAAATAAGGTATGGTAAAATTAAAGACCAAGAATTAGTAATGGCAGAAGCAACCCTGCAACTAACTACTTTAAGTACGCATAGTAAGCGTTTAATGAAAGAAGAAGTAGATGCAGAAGATATTGCAGAAAACATTGCAAAAGCTACTGGCATTCCTGTAGCAAAAATGATGCAAAGTGATCGCGAAAAATTATTGCATTTAGAAGAAGAGTTGCACCAACGTGTAATAGGACAAGAAGAAGCAATAGCAGCAGTTTCGGATGCTATTAGGCGTAGTAGGGCAGGATTACAAGATCCTAAAAAACCCATTGGCTCCTTTATATTTTTGGGTACTACTGGGGTTGGTAAAACAGAGTTAGCAAAAGCCTTGGCAGAATACTTGTTCGACGACGAAAGCATGATGACCCGTATAGACATGAGCGAGTACCAAGAAAAACATACCGTTTCTCGTTTGGTAGGTGCGCCTCCAGGCTATGTTGGTTACGACGAAGGCGGACAATTAACAGAAGCGGTTCGTCGCAAGCCTTATAGCGTGGTACTTTTAGACGAAATTGAAAAAGCCCATCCAGATGTTTGGAATATTTTATTGCAAGTGTTAGATGATGGACGCTTAACCGATAATAAGGGAAGGGTGGTTAATTTTAAAAACACCATCATTATTATGACAAGTAATATAGGAAGCCATATTATTCAAGATGCATTTGAATTGATAGATGAAAGCAATGTTGAAAGCGTAATTGAAAAAACCAAAGTAGAAGTAATGAATTTGTTGCGTGCAACAGTAAGGCCTGAGTTTTTAAATAGGGTGGATGAAATTATCATGTTCCAACCTTTATTGAAAACGCAAATTATGGGGATTGTAAAAATTCAATTAGAAGGACTTCGTAGAATGGTTGCTGATAATGGTATACAGTTAACCTATAGCGATTACTTATTGGAGTTTTTAGCAGACCAAGGCTTTGATCCGCAGTTTGGTGCAAGACCTTTAAAACGACTCATTCAAAAATTGCTAGTTAATTCATTGAGTAAAAAAATACTTGCTGGAGAAATTAATAAAAATTCAATAGTATTGGTTGACGTATTTGATGGGGTAGTGGTGTTTAGAAATGAAGAAATAATTAAGTAGTACTTAATTAGCTATCATATAAAAATGGCTGTTTCAAACGAATGAAACAGCCATTTTTATTAGTATTCCAATTCAATTAAAGTTCAGAATAATTAGTAGCGTGCATTAAAATAATATCTGATTTTGACACAGTATTTAAGTACTCAGGCATGGCAGATAATTTCTTCCATGCAGGATCTACTTTAAATACACCCCAATGTGCATCGCGATCTGCTTGACTATTAAAACTAGTCATGTACATTAAATTAGGCATTCTGCTTCCTGCTATTACAGTACCATAGAAAACAGCATTAAAATTCAATCTAATGAACAAGGCAACTTCGCCGCCATCATTAAACATAGACACTTTTTTACGATACATTTTTTCTGTAGGACCTTCGTAACTGCGTAGTTCATAAATTTTTTCAGCAGCGGTTCCTGTTAAATTCGGTGCTTTAAAATCAAGCATTTTGTCGAATGCTTTTAAAACGATGGCTTCTTTACGAACGAAATTCGTTTTATCGAAACTAGCATTAAGATAGTCTGCGCCATCCGTTAAAAACTGTTCATCTTTCCAAATAGCTACATCAATTTTTTCTACTTGTGTTATGCTCTTTAATGGAATAAACACATACAATCTTTTATCTGCAGCAGTATCGTTTGCTAGTGGTTTAAATACGCCCACTTTTGAAACGCCGGCTCTGTGTAATGCAGGAATATAAGCAGCTTGTAAATAAGCATCTACATTTTTAATTTGTGCATCATTTTTAAGATGGTAAACAGTGATCTGATAATAGGCTGGTTTAGGTTTTGAACTAAACGCAAAACAAGTTGAAAGCAAACAAATACTTGTTAAAAGGATTCCTAGTTTTTTCATGTAAATTTTTTTACTAAGATACACTGTTTCATATTTAGTTGCAAAGCTTTATTTATAGACTAAAAATCGTTAAATTATTTTAACAGAAAAAAGCAATATCCTTTAACAATCTATTAGTAAACATTTAAACAACTCTGTACATCTATATCAGAACAAAGCTATTAATCATTCAAAATAATTGATGGAGAAATTCTACTTAAACCCTTTAACATGAAAACAAGAAAACTCCTATCATTTGCCAGTATCATGGCTATTGCTGTTGCCTTATTTGTAACAGCTTGTAACAAATCTGCTTCAGTAGAATCAGCAGCAGGTCAGCAATCATTGGCATTGTATTTAACCGATGGACCTGGCTTATTCGACAAAGTTTTAGTAGACATTAAATCAATTAAAGTTTTAGTAGACACTAGTAAAAACACGCGCAATCACGACAGTTGTAATTGGAACAGGATGGGTATTGATGACCATAAAAAAGATACTGCTTTTGTATGGCACGACCTTGGTATTAAAGCAGGTATTTACGACCTATTACAACTTCGTAATGGTACGGATACTTTATTAGCAGAATCTAATATTACCAAAGGTTCTATTCGATTAATTAAAATTGAAATAGGCAATAATAATTCAGTAATGAAAGACAGCGTAACCTATCCGGTTAGTATTCCTGCTGGTGCACCAAACTATGTATTAATTGCTACCCAAGGTCATGAGTATGACGAATACCTTCCTGGAAAAAATCGTTTGTGGTTAGATTTTGACGTAGCACGTTCTATTGTTCAAGAAAGAAATGGCGTGTTTTATTTGCGTCCAGTGTTTCATTTCTTTACCAAAAGAGCTTCTGCAAGCATTGTAGGAAAAATCATTCCACAAAAAGATGCAAAAGCAGTAGTTACCATTTATAATAATACAGATACGGCTTATGCAATGCCAACTCCTGAAGGTTATTTCTCTGTTCGTGGACTTAAAGATGGTAATTATTCGATGTATATCAACGCAACCGCACCCTATTTAGATTCTACTATTAAAAACATAGTGGTGACTGCTCCTAAAGAAACATCTGTAGGCTTTATTACACTTCGAAAATAAAATAAAAGTTGGTTTTTGTTTTTAATTATGCCGTCTCAATACCCCAATTGAGGCGGCTTTTTATGTTTACGATATGATTGGTCTAGTTTTTTAACTTGAATTGAAGGAAACTTTTTTATGCGGTGCTTTGTTTGTATTTTTCAATATGGAAAATAATCGATTCTTACTTTACGGAGCCAATGGCTATACTGGAAAACTAATTGCTGCAATGGCTGCTCAATATGGTTTAGTGCCCATTTTAGCAGGAAGGAATCATGATTCTATTAAAGCCTTGGCCGCTGAACTAAACTTAGATTATCGAATTATTTCTTTGCGAGATAGTAGCTCTTTACAAAATGCCTTGCAAGAAGTGCCGTTGGTATTGCATGCTGCAGGCCCTTTCCAATTCACTTCTACAATAATGATTGATGCATGTTTGGCAACCAAAACACATTACTTAGATATTACAGGTGAAATTGGGGTATTTGAAAACGCCAAACGTTATAACGAAAAAGCAAAAGCTGCAGGTGTGATGCTGATGCCCGGTGTAGGATTCGACGTAGTTCCAACCGATTGTATGGCTAAATATTTAAAAGATCTTTTACCCGATGCAACAAATTTAGAATTAGCATTTGCATCTATTGGCGGTAAATTTTCGCACGGAACAGCTATGACAATGGCAGAAGGTTTGGGCGAAGGTGGTGCTGCACGTGTTAATGGAAAAATTACCAAAGAACCTTTAGGCAAAAAAGGCATGTGGGTTGATTTTGGTTTGAAAAAATTATTTGTAATGAGTATTCCTTGGGGAGATGTGTCAACAGCATTTTTTACCACTGGAATTCCTAATATTCAAACCTATACTGGTGCCTCAGAAAAAACGTTTAAATTATTAAAATGGCAGTTCTTTTATAATTTTATTTTACGTACCAGTTTTGTTCGCAAATATGTAAAAAAACAAATCAAACAAAAACCTGCTGGTCCTACAGATGAAATGCGTGCCAATGCAAAAAGCTTAATTTGGGGTTTGGCTTCAAATGAAAATGGCCAACAAGTATCGGCTAGAATGTTTGGCCCAGAAGGATATACCTTAACCGCAATTAGTAGTTTAATCATTGCCAAAAAAGTATTGTCGGGTAATTTTACTGTTGGCTATCAAACACCCGCTGCTGTTTATGGCGCTGATTTGGTTTTAGAAATACCTGGTGTTTCTAGAGAAAACATATTGTAGTTAAAGGCTTTACAGGGATGTTAAAAAAAAACTGCAACTTTGGCGTTTTACAATAATAATAAAGTAGTATAATGGCTAGAAATAAAAAAGCGGCAATAGGATTTATTTTTATTACATTATTAATTGATGTAATTGGGTTAGGTATTATTATACCGGTAGTGCCAAAATTATTGCAACAATTATTAGGTTCAACAGATATAAGTAAGGCTTCTCAATATGGTGGATGGTTAACATTTGCTTATGCTTCTATGCAATTTTTATTTTCACCAATTCTAGGAAATTTAAGTGACAAATATGGTCGCAGACCAGTGTTATTATTTTCTCTTTTTGGATTTGGTATTGACTATTTGTTTTTATCGTTTGCACCTTCAATTGTTTGGTTATTTGTAGGTAGAATTATTTCTGGAATTACTGGAGCAAGTTTTACAACCGCCTCAGCCTATATTGCTGATATTAGCACGCCAGAAAATCGCGCACAAAATTTTGGAATGATTGGAGCAGCTTTTGGACTAGGCTTTATTATTGGTCCATTAGTTGGTGGATTACTCGGAGAATATGGCGCGAGAATTCCATTTTTAGTTTCGGCAGGTTTGGCATTGGCAAACTGGTTGTATGGTTATTTTGTATTGCCAGAATCATTAGATACAGCACATCGTAGACCTTTTGAATGGCGCAGGGCAAATCCACTAGGATCTATTAAACAATTAAAAAAATATCCAGCAGTTGGAGGTTTAATTGTATCGCTGGTGTTGATTTATTTAGCAGGACATGCAGTTCAAAGCAATTGGAGCTTTTTTAATATTGAAAAATTTCATTGGACTCCTAAAATGATTGGTATTTCATTAGGGGCTGTAGGTTTATTGGTAGCTATTGTACAAGGCGGATTAATTCGTGTTATAAATCCTAAGATTGGCAATGAAAAAAGCGTGTATTTTGGATTAGGATTATATGCGCTTGGATTACTACTATTTTCATTTGCATCTGAAAGTTGGATGATGTTTGTATTTTTAATTCCCTATTGTTTGGGGGGCATTGCTGGCCCTGCATTACAATCCATTATATCAGGTCATGTACCATCTAATGAGCAAGGTGAATTGCAAGGTGCATTAACTAGTTTAATAAGTGTTACTTCAATTATAGGGCCACTGCTAATGACTAATTCATTTGCCTATTTTACAGGCCCACACAAACCATTTTATTTTCCTGGAATTGCATTTTTTATTGGTGCAATTTTTATGATTTCAAGTGCGGTGTTAGCATATAGAGCGCTTAGTCAAGAAAAAAGAATGGCAAAAGAAATAGTGGAATAAATTGAATTATTTTTTTACAGCCTTCTTTACAAAATATTTGTATCGATAATAACTAGCTACTAGTAGTATCAAAATACTTATTTCTGATAACAATTTTTCTGGATCAATCCAGTCTGTAGGGCGGTCTTTTAACAAAGGATCCATCAATAACCCATGCACTAAAAATAGCAGTGCAGTTGCATAAGATATTAAATGAATGTTTTTCCAAGCCCTAAACTTTAGGCGGTTTTTAATTATTTTTTGCGAACTTATTATAACAACTAAAATTGCATAAAAAGCAATGACGCCTAACAAAACCATCCAGGCTTGTTTGGGAGCAGTTAAAGGCAAAAGAATATGTGATAATTTAAATCCTGCATTTTTATCTAATAATAAAAAAAATGGGTGCAATAAAATGAGTGATAATGCCAAGTAAGCTGTAAAATTATGGATGCGTTCAATATTGAGTTGTTGAATTTTTAATGGTAACCGCTTCCAATATTTATTGCCTTTATATCCGGTACTCAATAGCATCCCCAATAAAAAATTAAGGGTTAATATACCAGAGGCGCATAGACCTAAACTGGCTGAAATATCTAAAAAGCTAATATCAAACATAGGCTATGAAGGTATTAAATTGGCATTTAAGAATTGCTTTAGCCAATATAAAAAGTATAAGATTAGGTTAAAAACTAAAAATATCCCCTTCTAAATCATTGAAAATGCTGTTAAATCGGCGGGTTTATGCGGTTTCTTATTAATTTATTAGGATGGAAGGCTTAAAAAAGCTAATTTTGCAATTCATTATTTATTTTACAAATTTTACAATGGACACAAAAATTCAAGGAACTGTAAAGTTCTTTAACGAAGAAAAAGGATTCGGCTTTATTAAGCACGACAATTCTAACAAAGAAACTTTTGTACATGCAAACGGTTTGATCGATCAGATCGAAGCTAATGACAAAGTTGAGTTTGATGTACAAGAAGGACGTAAAGGCCTAAACGCCGTGAACGTTAAACGTATTAGCTAATACTAACTTTCTTTACCCAACAATAAGGCCATTCCGAGAAATCGTGATGGCCTTTTTTAATGGCCAATTCTTCGGCTTATGCCGTGCATAAATTCTATATTTGTTCAATTAATTAGTAATAGATATGTCTGAACTCATTCAAAATTTACAAGAAACCGTTGCTTATATCCGCAGCAAAGTAACTGCTGAACCAACAATTGGTATCATATTGGGTAGTGGTTTGGGCAATTTGGCAAATGAAATTTTAGCCGATATAGAAATTCCATACAAAGAAATCCCACATTTTCCGGTGAGTACGGTGCTTGGTCATAAAGGGCGATTAATTTTCGGCACCTTAAATGGTAAAAAAGTATTGGTGATGGCAGGACGTTTTCATTACTACGAGGGTTATACCGCACAACAAGTAGCATATCCTGTTAGAGTAATGCGTTTGTTAGGAATTAATACACTGTTATTATCGAATGCAGCTGGTGGAGTACAAGACAAAATGAATGTTGGCGACTTAATGGTTATTACAGATCATATTAGTTTGTTTACAATTAATCCATTGCTTGGTCCGAATGAAGATTCATTAGGAACGCGTTTTCCTGATATGAGTGAGCCTTATAGCAAATCATTAATTCAAAAAGTTCAGGCGATTGCCGCTGCCAATAATATCGTTTTAAAACAGGGTGTGTATTTAGGCGTTACAGGCCCTACATTTGAAACACGTGCTGAGTATAAACTAATTTATACACTAGGCGGAGATGCTGTTGGTATGAGTACGGTACAGGAAACAATTGTGGCAAAGCATTGTGGCATGGAAGTATTTGCCATTAGTGTTATTACAGATATTGGTATTAGAGAAGAAGAAAATACCATTACGCACGAAGAAGTTTTACAAGCAGCCAAAGATGCTGAACCTAAATTGACATTATTGTTTGCTGAATTAGTAGCAGGGTTATAGAAAGGAGAGCGTTAATTATTTTTTATTTGATGTAATTGGTTTATGCAATTGAAGCGCATTTTTAATTTTATTGGATTTTTTGTTTTATTGCTATTGCTAGTGGTAAAAGTTTCTGCGCAATCTCCTACAAACATTAATACTAATTTGCTTAATAGGTCAGGAATAAATCCAGGATCAAGTACAGGAATGACTGTTGACAGTAAAGGTCGACCAATTAAAAAAGAAGGCAAGACCGATTCTTTACAACACCGTGATGCTTTTGCAGATTCCATTACTATTTATTACCGCTATTACGATTCTACACGTAATAGAATTATAGACTCTTCTATTAATGATTTTTATACCAGAAATCCTTTGGCCCCTAATTACCATACACTAGGTAATTATGGTTCTGCAGCTCAGTCTTATTTGTTTAGCCCTAATCAAAAAATAGGATTCGATGAAGGACTACACCAATACGATGCTTATAAGTTTACACTAGAGAATACAAAGTTTTATCAAACTACCCGACCATATTCTGAATTGGCATATTTATTAGGAAGTAAGGCCGAGCAATTGGTTAGTGTATTATTAACGCAGAATAAAAAAAGCAATTTCAATTATGCTTTTGAATATCGATTTAGTAATACGCCAGGGTTTTTAAAAACACAGAATTCTAGTCATAATAATTTTAGAATTACTTCCCATTATCAATCGAAAAATAAAAAATACGAGTCCTTTTTTATATACTTATCTAATAAAGCAGCTTCGTCTGAAAATGGCGGATTACAGAATGCCAAAAAATTAGACAGCCTATCATTGAACGATCCATTTGAATTAGAAACACGTTTAGGTAGGGCAGGATCAATGAGTAGGAACCCATTTAATACAGCCATCAACACAGGGAATACCTATAAAGAAACAACTGTTTTATACAAGCACCATTACGATTTTGGTAAGTTAGATTCTTTAGTAACTGATTCCATTACCATTAAAATATTCTATCCTAGGTTTAGGCTAGAACATACACTGAAATTGGGTTCTAGCAGTTATGGGTTTTCTGATATTTCGGCAGATTCAACAAATTATGCAAAGTATTTTAATTACAAATTACCC
>Ga0194060_10001392_pt1 | contig 17265 bp, 18 predicted proteins | sample SepL225m_MetaG_FD_163427 | JGI IMG/M metagenome (GOLD analysis project Ga0194060, IMG submission 163427) | Anoxic zone freshwater microbial communities from boreal shield lake in IISD Experimental Lakes Area, Ontario, Canada - Sep2016-L222-5m | ecosystem: Environmental > Aquatic > Freshwater >...
TAAAAAGAGCGAGGCCTTCGGCCTCGCTCTTTTTATATTTAAAAACTAAAAATTAATTTGTCTTTGTTGTGCTAGCATTTTTTGTCTTTCTTGCCTCTTCTCTTTCAGTCTTTAATTTATCCGCAGCAGCTTTTTTATCAGCCTTCATTTTATCAGCCTCGGCTTTCTTTGTTGCTTTTTCAGCATCATTCTTAGCCTTCTTGTCAGCTAAATCTTTTGCGTTAGCAGCCTTTTTCGCATCATTACATCCCTTTGAATTTGTATTAAATTCTTTAGTTGCAGTATCGCGTGCATCTTTTAATGCTGTTTGTGCAGATTTTACAGCTGCTCTATAAGCTTCACTCGCTGACTTTACAGCTGCTTTCTTTGCAGATGTATCAGTTAGAGCTGCCGCTGATTTTTCAGCATCTTTTCTTGTTGTTAATGCTGTTGCCATAGCTGTGTTGTATGTAGTACGAGCACTAGCTATAGAAGTATCACGCTTTTCTATTGAAGCTTGCTTACAAGCTGTAAAAATCTGAGCAGTTGTAGGGGTTGTTGCTGTTGCCTTCACAGCTGTAGGGGCTGCTGCTGATGTTGCTACTGCTGTTTCTGCACTAACAAACGCTGGAGCTAAAACCGCACCGATTAGTAATGTTGATATAAAATATTTCTTCATGTGTTTAATTATAAATTGTTATTATTGTAATCCGTATTTATTTGAATTGCGTCTTCGTTAGCTATCCCTATCTCAAATTTTTCTACTTGTTTATCTATAGAATAAAAAGGGTCATTTCTATATAGATACATTTCAGAAAGTGTTGGGAATAAAACAAATAAAATAGAGCAAACAGCAACCAGTTGAGTTATGCTTAACCATATATATGGGGATCGTATCACCTGCTTTTCTTTTATTACTATTTCTTTCTCTGGTATTTGATTAAGAATATTTATAAGAGTAGCTTTATCTGGTGACACGGTCTCCTTATACATGGTTAAAGCACTCTCTGTGACGAAGTCTATTTTGTTTGTATTAATTTCCTTCATTTAAGTGTTTTGTTAAGATACGAAGCTTTTTTAATGCCCGCTCTTTTATTTTTCGAACATAGACTTCTTCTTTTTCTATTATTCCCCCTATTTCTTTATAACTAAACTCTCCGTAAAAATATAAACGAATGACATCTGCCTCATCATTTGTTAAATTTGGTAGATATTCATTTATTGATTCTGCAAGTTTGCTTATATGAGCTTCACTTACTAAGTCAATACTTTCGTCCCCTATTATTTCAAAGAGTTTTTCATCAAAAGAAATTGAAGATTTCTTCTCACTATGATTTATTAGCAGTCTTTTTGCTATCGTAAAAAGATAAGCAAGTGGAGATTTTTCTGGTTCATAAGAAGGCAAAGCCTTATAGAAATTCAGAAATGTCTGCTGGCAAATATCATTCGTCAAATCTTTATCTCCACATTTTGAAAATGTATATCGATAAAGTGGCGAAAAAAGCCTCTGGTATATGACCTCAAAAGCCTTACTGTCTCCATTTTTGGCCGAAAGTATCAGCTTTTTCAGTAATTTCACCTCCTCCACACTATATATAACAGATTTACTTTGATTTTGTGACAACATTGGTAGTGATTAGTGTATCAGAGTGGAGGAAATTATTTTACTACGAATTTGAATTTAACTTAGATTGTACCAGATACTAGGAGCTTAGAATTTTTGGAGGGAAATGTACGAAGTAGTACATTGACCGACAAAAATTAGTAGCGACAACGTATATGGTGTGAGATAAGGTAAATTACTTTGTGACAGCGTCAATACCTGGGAGAGTACCATTTGCTAGAAAATCAAGCATTGCCCCACCACCTAAGGAAACAAAGCCTATTTTTTTCAAAATATTTACTTTTTCAGCGACTAAGACAGTGTCCCCCCCTCCAATATATGTTTTGGCACCTATTACATTTGCAACACTGGTTAGCATATGTTCTGTTCCATAATAAAAACCTTTTTCATATAAACCAAGTGGCCCATTTACAATTATTGTCTTTGAAGAGTTAATAATCTCATCTAAATTTTTTAATGTTTTTTTACCGCAGTCAACCACTACACCATTTTTGGGAATTTTATCTATAGTTACCTCTGTGTTGCCTAGTAAAATAACATCAATGGGAGTAATTAGTAATGGGTGATTATATAGTGATTCTGGTGGACTATAAGTTGGATCATAAAAACTTTCTCCGATTTCAAGACCTCTTTGTTTAAAAATATTATGTACCATTGCGCCACCAACGAAAACTTTTACACCTTGATCTAAATAATTTTTTATTAAATTTAATTTTGTAGAAATTTTTGCTCCACCTATTATTAACAGTGCTGGCTTTTCTGGATGAGCCGCAGAACTTAAATTAGTTATTTCTTTTATAAAAGTTGGTCCAAAATATGAAAGAAGATAATTTGGGATTCCGACGACACTCGCATGCTCTCTGTGTGCAACAGAAAAAGCATCATTTATAAAAATATCTCCCAGTGATGCAAAGTCGCGTGCACAAGATGGAATGTTATCTTTTTCCCCCGCAAACATTCTAGTATTTTCAATTATTATTCCATCACCAAGTGAAATACTTTCAATTTCTTTTTTTATATTTTCAATATCTGTCCCTTCTACAAATCTTATTCCAACTATTGTTTTTATTAAAAGGTTAGCAACAGGTTTTATGCTTTCTCCTTTTTCTCCAAAATGTGAAAGTATAATTATTTTTGCACCCGCAAAAGACAATTGTTTTATAAAGGGAATTACCTCATCTAGCCTTGTTCTATCAGTTATTTGGCCTTTGTCATAAGGTAAGTTTAAATCTAAACGAACAATAACCCTTTTACCTTTTAGTGTTGATAAATCTGTTATTGTATATTTTGACCAATCATTATTAACAGTAATCATATTTAAATTAATTTTTAAAACAGGATTCTAAAATAGATGTAAAAGTTTTTAATTCTTGAGAGGCTCTACCTAAAAGTAATCCGTCTACTCCACCATCAATCAAAAAACTTTTAGCAGTATCTTCTGTGACCGCACCACCATATAGTATAGAAACTTTTTTTGCATGTTCAATTCCAACTAATGTCGCAAGCGCGCGACGAAGAGAAATCACAACCTCGAAACATTCTTCTGTGGTAGCCGGAAGTGGTGCGCCTATTGCCCAGATTGGTTCATAAGCAATTACTAAATTTGAAAATAAAGAGCGATCTACGTCCACTAGAATTTCTTTTAAATCATTTTCTAATTCATGTAAGTAGTTTCCTTCTTTGTCTCTCTCACTTTCACCAACACAAAGAAACGTAAGCAACTTTGCTTTTAATGAAAGAGTTACTTTTTGTGAAAGCATGTGCAAGTCCTCTCCTCGTGCGCGAACTTCGCTATGACCTAAAATTGTAAATGTTGCACCAGAGCTCGCAACCATAGATGGAGTTGTAATACCTGTTTCTTGTCCTAAAGTTGTACCTGTTATATTTTGTGTTCCTATTTCACCGCGATCAGCTAAAGGAATTAATGAAGTTACAAAAATGTCTGGTACTGCTAAAAAATAATAAGCATTAACAGATTTCTTTTTTAAAGCTACAATTTTCTTCTCTAAAGAGTTTACAAAAGTAGTGGCTTCTTTGAGTGTTGCTGGTGTAGTTTTCCAGTTTCCAATTATTAGAGGTTTTATTCTTCTTTTCATAATAAAAAGTATAACATGTCGAGAAGCTTGGCTTCGAAGATACTGATGCTAACAAGCCGAATGTGGCGAAAAGGCATAAATTATCCTATCTACTGCGTTGCGAAGCCTCGCGTTCCCGCCTGCGTACTATTAAGTACGTTTCCTCGCATGCACTCCGCGCCTTGTATTTGGAATAATTTCTGCCTTTTCGCAAAAAAGCTTACAGTTTACAGTAAATTCAACAAAGTAAAATTAACTAGTATTTTTCTTTAGATAGAGTAGAATAATCTCGTAGTTTTCAATGTTCATAGTTTTTAGGAAGGAGAACCCTTATGTTTCGTATAACTGTTGCAGCCTTCATCTTTGTGGCTTGTGTGCTTGCCTATGGTTATTACACAGATAAAAAAGGAGAAGTGAATCCACAAACCACTACTTCGTCGAACAAAAAATGATTCGACAAGCCCCCGACCCTAAGCGAACCCCGCTTCCGAGCGGGGTTTTTCTATATTTTTCAAATTATTGAAATTACCAATGTTTGGTATATAATTAGGACTACATCGGGTCGACGCACGATGAATCACGTGTCGATATGGATGACTCTGCGCGCGGGTCATCCATTTTTTTTATTAAATCTTGCATTTTTGCTATTGAGTGGTATAATATAACTATTGTTTGATGTGTATGTGAAACCGGCTCCGAAAGAGCCGGTCAAATTTTTACAAAAATTAGATCTCTTTAGAAATAAACAGGTTTTTTAAAGATATTTTTGTGTCTGTATTTGTTTAAAAATTAAAAATTTCAAATTAAAAATTAAATTATATGTTAGATATTAAAGCATTAAAAATAGCCCTAGAACAGCTCGAAGCAGAAAAAAAGATTTCACACGAAAAAGTCGTGGATGCAGTAGAAAAGTCTCTTGCTGCAGCTTATCAAAAAGAATATGGAAAGCGTGGTCAATTGGTACGCTGTAATATTGATTTCGATACTGGCGAGACACGTTTTGAACAAGTAAAAGTAGTTGTTGATGAAACAACTGTTCGTATTTTAAGTGAAGAAGAAGAATCAGCACCTGAACCAGTTGTTAATGAAGGTGAGGAACTTCTTCCACGTTTTAATGAAGAGCGTCATATGTTTTTGACAGACGCTAAACTTTTCAAGAAAAATGCAGAACTTGGTGAGGAAATTATTTTCCCACTTGATGACAAAGATGATTTCGGACGCATTGCTGCTCAAACTGCAAAGCAAGTTATTGTTCAAAAACTTCGTGAAGCAGAGCGTGAGTCAATCGTTGGTGAATTTACTGACAAGCAAAACACAATTGTTTCTGGTGTTGTTCAGCGTATTGAACGTGGAACAGTATTCATCGACCTTGGACGCACAACAGCGATACTTCCATTTGAAGAGCAAATCGCTTCAGAGAGACTTCGCCCAGGCGAAAGAGTTAAAACTTTTTTGTTCTCAATCGAAGAAGGTTTCCGCGGACTTTCTATCAGACTTTCACGTACACATCCAAAATTCTTGATAGAACTCTTTAAAAATGAAAGTGCGGAAATTTCTGCTGGTGTTGTAGAAATCGTTGCTGTTGCTCGTGAACCAGGTAGTCGATCAAAGATTGCTGTTAAATCAAACGATGACAGAGTTGATCCAATCGGTGCTTGTGTCGGTCAGCGTGGTGTTAGAGTTTCAGCAATTACTGATGAATTATCAGGTGAAAAGATTGATGTTATCGAATGGTCACCGGATGCTCGTAGATTTATTGCTACAGCTCTTTCTCCAGCAAAGGCACTTTCTATTGAATTAAATGAAGAAGAAAAGAAAGCTGTTGTTACAGTTTCTCGTGATGAACAATCACTAGCTATTGGAAAAGGAGGACAAAATGTTCGCCTCGCTGCAAAATTAACTGGTTGGAAGATTGATATCATTTCTGGTGGTGAAACTATCGCAGAAGCTGATGAAGAAGGAATGTTTACAGATAATCAAATCGTAAATGAAACTGTTTCTGAAGAAGTTGCTGAAGTTTTAGAATCTCTTAATGTAACTGAGGAGTCAGCCCCAAAGAATTCCGAAATTGAGGCTTCAACTGAAGTCGCAACTGAAGAAGCTACAGAAGAATCCCCTGTTGCTGATACAATTGAAAGTACAGAAGTAGTCGAAGAAGCTAAATAGTATTTGTAATTTGTATTGTTAAAATCTATAAAATAATAAAATAAAAACTATCACTATGAATTTACTACACGATATTTCTCACGGAGATAATATTCCAAATGAAATTACTGTTATTGTTGAGATTAACAAAGGATCTCTTAATAAATATGAACTCGATAAAGAAACAGGTTTAATTAAACTTGATCGAGTGTCACACACATCTCAGACATTTCCATTTGATTATGGTTTTGTTCCACAGACGCACTGGTATGATGGTGACCCATTAGATGTGATTATTATTGCAACAGCACCACTTATTCCTGGAATTTTAGTTGATGTTCGCCCAGTTGCAGTTATGGACATGATTGATTCTGGAGAAAGTGATGCAAAAATTGTGGCTGTTCCAATTGGAGATCCTCGTTTTGGTAATGTTCACGATTTAGCAGATGTTAACCCTCATTTCATAAAAGAAGTTACACATTTTTATGAAAACTATAAGAAACTTCAGAATAAAGTTGTAACAATTCCAACAGTTAGAGATGCAAAGGCAGCAAAGGAAGTGATTTTAGAATCCATCGAGTTATACAAGAAAGAATTTAAAAAGTCCTAAAACTATTTCATCTACCTTGTCGCTACGAAATTTTTTTGGTCAACGTAGGCCTACTACGTCTTCTTCAAAAAATTTCTAGGCTCCTTGTATCTAAAACAGTTTTAGAACTTTTGCTAACTATCGGACCTCCTATTTAATTATCGTTTAATACATGAAAATAAAACTTACAAAACTCCCAAAATCAGAAGTACAGCTAGATGTTGTCGTTGATGAAAAAGCTTTTGAAGCTTATCGTGAAAAAGGATTCAAAGCTATTCAGCAAGTTGTTGAAATAGATGGTTTCCGTAAAGGAAATGCACCAGAGGATATGATTATCAAGAAATATGGCGAGATGGCCATTTTAGAAGAGATGGCAAATATAGCACTTCGTGATGCATATGTTGAAGCGATTAAAGAACATAAGTTTAATCCTATTGCTGATCCAAAAGTTACTATCACAAAGTTAGCAAAAGGAAATCCACTTGAGTTAACTATGATTGTTCCTATTATTCCAGAGGTTGAGCTCCCTTCTTATAAAAATATTGCAAAGGAAGCTGTTGTTGAGGAAAAGATTGTAGTAACTGATAAAGATATTGATGATGTTGTTGAAGAACTTAGAAAAGGTCGTTCACATCAACATGCTCATGAACATGTACACGGTGAAGATTGTAAGCATGTCGACGAAGCGAAGACGAATCAGCAGACTTCGGTTCTTGGAACCGACGAAGACGTCGAAATAGAGCAGGCGTCGACGCAAATAAATAAAACTACAGAAGAAACAAAAGAGATTACTCTTCCAGAATTAAATGATGAATTTGCTCAAAGTTTTGGAGATGATTTTAAAACTTTAGCTGATTTACGTACAAAGATTGGAGAGAATATGAAGCTTGAAAAAGAACAAAAGCAACATGAAAAGCGTCGTGCTGCAATTATGGAGAAATTGATTGCTGAAACAAAGACAGAATTACCAGATGCTATTATCGAAAATGAATTAAGTAATATGCTTACACAAATGCGAGCTGACGTTACTCGTTATGGTGGAACATGGGAAGATTATTTACAGCATTCAAAGAAAACTGAAGAAGAAATGAAAGCTTCTTGGAGAACAGATGCTGGCAAGCGTGCTATGAGTCAGCTTGTTTTACATAAAATTGCTGAAGCTGAAAAATTAATTGCAACTGAAGAAGAAGTTGAGGTTGAATTAGTTAGACTGATGACGCAGATGCAGGATGTGGATGAGGAGAGAGCAAAAGGCTACCTCTATCAGGCACTTACTAACGAAAAGGTCCTTGCCTTCTTGGAGAAGGCCGCAGAATAACGCAGAACGAACGCAGAAGGTCGCAGAAAAATACCAATAAAATCTTTCGGAGAATGTTTCTTCTTACTTGCTGATAGCGCTTAGTTATTTGCGAATATAGAATTCAATCCAATTTCTGATTCGGCTGACGTAATATGGTGTTTTGTAAGTAATAAAAATACAGGCACGAAACAAAAAATACAAAAGCGAACCCGTAAGGGTTCGCTTTTGTATTTTAAAACATAAATAAATTATGATATTTCCTTTGCAGACTCCCAAAGCATGGTGAAGATGAGTTTTTCCATATCAACTGCCTGAGAGTCGGTGATAATAATTGCACGTTTTTCTGAGAATGAATAAATTTTCACGGTATTTTGAAATATTTCAAGCGACACGTGGAGTAGTCCCCTTTCCACTGCAGAATCATAAGATCTTGATCCTCTGCACAATGTCGAGTATCCATTTTCTTTTGCACGTTTTACAAAGTCTATTGCAGCTTCGGTGTTACCGGGGAATATAATTCTACTCCGTATCCCATGATCTCGATTGAACTTGTGTCGTTCATTAAGTACTTTAACAAAATCATTTTCGAGTGTTCCTCCATAGATACCAAGCATTTCGTCGTTGCGCGCTTGTTCCATACCATAGTAAAGGGCTTTATGTATACCATCGTCACCCTCAAATACCATGAGATCAGTTGCTTCTTGTTTTGAGTTTCGTTTCTCCTTTATATATTTTTCTGCGGTGCGTAGCTTTTGTAGTCTGCGTTCTTGTTCAAAGATAATTGTTTCTATATCTTGAGCTTTATATACGAGACCCCTATCCATTTTTATTCCATGTGCATAGTTCTTACGCTCAAGCTCCTTTACAATCTTATAAGTGAGGGTGCGTTCTGTTTTGGCGATATTAGCCAAACGTGATACTGGTATTGGTCCGCGTTCATATAGAACAGCCAAGACATGCTTTTCTTTCTCATTAAGTGGTAAGGAGTCAAAGTATTCAGTAAGTGTGTTCATTCTTTAAGTATATCATGTAATTATAAACTTGTGAAAATAATTTCACACTACTTTCTTTTAAATATAGGCTATAATCTTCTTTATTTACAAGCTTTTTTAGGGTATCTATTTACATAATAGAATTTATGTTGTGTAATATATGGCACTGTAGTATTCTATACACAGAGGTTAAGGGCATCGTTCGCGGTCGCGAAGGACTCACAACCAGATCTTTGAAAGAAATGAAATGAAATTCGCTCTATATCTTGATTCGATCGCGGGAGAAGAGGAAATGACCCCACGAGAAGCTGTGGTGATGATGCACGCAGTGAAGTTCATCTGCGTTGAAATCAATGGTCAGAGTTACGTCTCTTGTACACCAGGGCAACACGCTGATGCAGTAGGGTGGGCAATACAAGCCTATCCGGAAGCAAAGCTTATCGGCGGCGGTTATCTTGGAACTACGGAACCACGTTGGGATTCAGAAACCTGTAGAAAAGAATTCGGGTATGACCGTCCAGCGGATGCTACAGTTGCTGAAGAAATTCTTCGGCAAGTTACTGAGATTTTCTATCCGAAATGACAGTTACGAGGCGAGCACAGATTATAGCTCGCCTCCCTTTCAGAGAATTTTTAAAAAGAATTTTCTGAAAGGGAAAAAAAGTTTCCCTAGTTCTTTAACAAAACCTGGCATTCGCCAACCGCACCTCGGGCACTGGGGTATAAGGAAATGAAATGTGCAACGAAAAACAGCTTCACAAAAATATTCAAGCCCTTTACAAAGGGTTTGAAGGTAACAAATGTCTTCCTTGTTTTGGTCAGAACCTAAACCTTGCACAGGAAGTGCAAGACCGCCTGGAGGAGGCCGGAGTTGGTCCAGAAAGATTTATAAAAGTTAACGGGCGGTATGACTTCTCCCTTCATAATGGAAGGCTCAGAGTCAATGGTAGCAATTGCTACACTGCAGACGATATCGAAAGGTGGATAAAGGAAGCAATGTCTTCCTAAAAAAGACCTAGCCCTCGACAGAAATGTCGGGGGCTTTTTTTATTTATAATTTTTCACATCGGGATGAAGAGCTGTTGCTCTTTTAAAATTATAACTAGTCTAAAATCTACTTATTTCTTAGTCATTAATACCTTTATTCTTTTAGCAATCGGCAATCTGTTGCCTTCTTTATCAAAACGCACAATATCAATATATTCAACGTTATCAACGCTAAACAAACCTTCAGCTGCTTCACGAATTTCTAATTCAGATAAAAGAAACGTTGGTACACCCTTCCCTTCATGTCTTGAAAATTTTGCAGCCTTAGTTACACCATTATCTGTATACTCAACAATTTTATCTGTCTTGGCTATTGTGTCAGTGTCTGTAAAACACGTAATAGCAAATTTACCTCCTGGTAAAAGATGCTCGTACACACCCTGCATATACTGCCTTCTTGTTTCTGGGTCTAAATGATGTATAAGCGAAAATTCATATATCAGGTCAAATTCTTTATCTTCGGAGTTGAGCAAGGCGGCATCCAAATCAAGAGCACTTCCCACAAAATAGCTAGGAGAGACCTGATCGATAAGGTCAGCACTCTTTTTATTTGCTTCATCGATAGCGGTCTGCTCGTAATCAATACCACTGACCTTGAATCCAAATTTTTGTAAGTCCCTAGAAATGTCACCAGCACCACAACCAACATCAAGAGCAGTTAATTGTTTTCCAGGGTGTTGTTTCCGATAGTTCTGAAACCAATCTGAATTCAATGACTTCTCAAAATATTCTGGCACAGACTTTGTCTGCGCCCATGGAGCTGCTCCTGGATCACCACCAGAGAAGTCCTCGTATGCCTTTTTAAACATACCCTTTGTTAACTTTTGAAAGTTACCAGAATCATCTTTTTCAATTAACTCGGTAGGTTTGGGAGCACTGTTTAGCTGGCTATTCATTGTATGAAGTATAACAACTGGTCCACTGACAAGCAATTTATACTTTTATTTTTAATTAATCAATCACTAAAGCAGATAATGCGGATACTGCGGCAGTATCCGCTTTTAAAACAGTGGGGGTTAATTTCATTAAAATAAAATTATTTTCTTTAGCTATCTTTTCTTCATCAGGCGTCCAGCCACCCTCAGGACCAATCCAAACATTTAAATTGTTTTTAAGTAATCCTTTATCTGATAAATTTCTAGATTCCTCACCATATAAACTTGTAAAAATATTTGCAGCACCCTTGTTTTGTTCTAAGGCTTCATTAAATGAAAGTATTTCGGATATAACTGGCACAGTTCCCCTACCGGACTGCTCAGATGCTTCTTTAGCAATATTATTTAATCTATCAAAATTAAGATTCTTTTTCTCTGATCTACTGGCAAGCACAGGAATTATTTTTGAAACACCAAGCTCAGTTGCATATCTAACTACATTTTCAAACGTATCTTTTTTAACAACAGCCATACACAAAGTTATTTCTTTCTTTGGTAATATATTTTTTTCTTCTGACACAAAAGAAAGTGTTACCACTTTTTTATTAGCAGATTTTATACGGTAAATATAATCAACACCAACATTGGCGGAAGAGAAAAGCACAACCTTGTCTTCGCATTGATAGCGAAAAACAGATATCCACTGATGCACAAGTTCACTTTGCTCTACGACAAGCTCTTCACCAAGGGGTTGTTCTATGTAGAAGCGATGTAATCGCATTAACCCTACTCTACAAAGAGTAAAGAGACATTGCAATCATTTAAAAGAGACAATCTTTTTCCGCCAGTTGGCGGATCTGAAAACTTTATTTTTTGTAAGGGACAGTTATCCACAGGTACCCCCTTGCGCATTAAAGACATAGTAGTATTATTAAGGACAGAGGAGTAAATTGATAAGAGATTGGATGAAAACACTCTCGCCTATGAGTAATAGGAAATATAGTTTTCCGAAATCCATTATCAATTTATTCGCTAAAGCTGTTCATTCGAGATATGGTCTAAAAGTTTAAAATTAATGACCTGTCTTACAATCAAATAAAATCAAAGGTTGAATTTATTAACTATCTGGTTTGCGAAAATCCATGTAGAAACAAACCCTCTTGAAACCCCACTCTCCTGAGTTATCAAAGACATTTTTATATTAAAGTGCTTTGTTTCCTCTATATCTGCACATCAGTCATTGATGATTCAGGAGAGTGGGGTTTTCTTATGCTTAAGTTAGAGCTGTATTAGACCAGTATTAATTTCATAAAAAATTGTCTTTTAATATTATTTATTTGTTAAATTCATAATTGTGTCATTCCAACGAAAGTTGGAATCCATTGCCTCATTTCAATACAAACACTGGACCCCAGGTCAAGCCTGGGGTGACAACCAAAAACAAGTACTTTTTAATTTTGCATAAAAAAAACAGCGTCAACCGTAGTCGACGCCGTTTCCGTGGCTAGACCATCTTGGTCTAGCGAAAGTTAGGTCACCCATTTCTTGATCATTGCATTGATCTGGTGACCAAAGTGGCAAAGTGGCATAAGTATGACCCACCATACCCCGAATACCCAGCCAACACCATCTTTTCCAGAATGGAGTAGCGACAGGCACCAGAAGGCATTTAGGACAGTTCCTCCCACTATGAGGATTTGCCATACAAATGGAAGAGTCTTGAAGAAACTCCAGTAGCTATTCCTAATTTTAACCCCAAGGTCACCCCAGAGATCAAAGAACGTTATCGCCGCCCTCGGGAGTTGAAGCCCGATGAATGCGAGTGTTCCCAGTGAGAACAGGAAAAGGGTGGTCTTGGTTGCCCAGGACTCTGTGCCTAGGTTTTGGTATATCCAGTAGGCAACCCTCGCTGGCACAAGTGCCGCGATAGCGAACTTGATGTCCCACAGAAATGGGCCAACATAATTCGTTGAGCCGTTGCGAACAAAACGTTCGATTTCAACAGCTGCAGTCGCAAGTTGCGGCCTTACACTAGTTCTCCACCAACGGCGGATTGTTGTGTATGTACCATATCGCGTCTGAGTATATTGTCCGAAGACGACAATACTCAAAGCAATAACCCCATACGCTAACCATTTCGCAAGGCCTGATGCACCAGTTACCCAGAGCATAAGAAGAATTGCAAGAACAGCAAGCGACAGGCAACCGGCAAACAACAATTTGTTGTTCCTGACCCATAAGCCAGAGCTCGTCCACTGAGCTGGAGTTATGAAACTCACTCCCCAGGCGACGGCAACAGCAACGATAGCAATCGCGGCCACTGTCATCACGATGGAAGCTTGTCCACAAATGATAGCCGTGAAGGCTGTCATTGTCATGAACATCATCATAACTCCACTTGGCGTGCCGTATGTTGTCCACACAACCACTGTCATGGCAATGAATCCTGCAAGCAAGATCCAGTTGCTCAAGGGCATTGTTACTGCCCACATGAATAGATATTTGTACTCGTCGAAAGAGACGAAATACAGTGTGGAGATCAGCATCAACACCGCACAAGTAAGCGCAGCTTTGAAGTTAATCATTCGCCACGCGCCCACGACGATGCTCGTCGCCAACATGGCCAAGGCGGCCATAAACCATACTGCATATTCCATTTTCTGGCCTCCTTGCCAAAATTTGTTTCAAAGAGCGCGAGGGTTTTCGTGTGTTTCTTCTTTCGAAAATCCACCCCTCACCGCTGAGGTAGATTATAGCATATTTAGTACTATTTGTCAATAGTTTCAACCTTTTAAAATCATGGTATAGTTCGAATATCCTGCTACGAAAGAGTCCGCCAGATACCGCTTGATTTTTAAGATGTTTTTGATATTCGTTTCTATTTATTTATTAAAATATCGTTAGTTTTTAAGGATTTAGTTATTTTTGTTTTGCATTTACTAAAACCTGTAACCTAACACCTACAAACTATGTTAATTCCTACAGTTATTGAAAAAAGCCAATTTGGCGAACGTGCTTATGACATTTATTCACGTCTTTTGAAAGAAAGAATTGTGTTTTTGGCTGGTCCAATTGATGATGATGTTGCAAATATTGTTATCGCACAGCTACTTTTCCTTGAGGCTGAAGATCCAAAAAAAGAAATTACTCTTTATATAAATTCTCCTGGTGGACAAATTCAATCTGGGCTTGCAATTGTTGATGCTATGCATCATATAAAGCCTGATGTTTCAACGGTTTGTGTTGGTATGGCAGCTTCAATGGGGGCCGTTATTCTTTCTCAGGGCGCAAAAGGCAAACGTTACACTCTTCCAAATGCTGAAGTGATGATTCATCAACCTTTAACTGGTGTTGAGGGTCAGGCATCGGACATTGAAATTACAGCAAAGCATATTATTCGTTTAAAGGAGAAGCTTACAAAGATGATTGCAGATGCAACAGGTCAAACTTATGAAAAAGTTGCGAAAGATAAAGACAGAGATTACTGGATGAATGCCGAAGAAGCTAAGAAATACGGTGTTGTTGACCATATAATGAAACCAAAAGTCGTTAAATAAATTTAAGGGCAAAACCGAAGGTTTTGCCCTTACTCGTACAAATATGTCCCCTATTTTAATTATTAAAGTATTATTTACTGGCTTAGCTGGTGCTTTTGTTGGTTATATTGCAAGGCATTACGTTGCAGTTTCTCGTCGTGGTTCTATCGAAGCTGATATTGCAGAAAAGTTATTGCAAGCCAAGCGTGAAGCTAATGCAATTGAAGAAGAATCATTAGCTAAAGCTATGGTTATTCGTGATGAAGCCAAAAAAACTGAACAAAGAATCACAAAGCAAGAAGAAAGATTGGATAAACGTGAGCAAGATTTATCACAAAGAGATGAATTAATTACAAAAGAATTAACTTCTTGGCGTGAAAAGTCAAAAGAATTGCAAACAATAAAAGAAAGCTTAGAAAATAAGGAAAAAGAAGCAGAAAAAGAGATAGAAAAAATTGCGAATTTAACAAAAGAAGAGGCTCAATCAATTATAATTTCTAAAATTGAAAAAGAAAGTGAGGAAGATTTACGTTCTCGTACATTAAAACTTTCTCGCGATGGTGAAAACATATTGGAAGATAAAGCTCGAGATATTTTAGTTAATTGTATTTACCGTCTTGCAAACGGAAATGTAACATCTTTTACGTCATCAAATGTAGATATTCCTGATGAAGAAATAAAAGGAAAAATCATTGGAAAAGAAGGGCGAAATATAAAAACTTTCGAAAGATTATCCGGTGTGGAGCTTCTCGTTGATGAAATTCCAAATGCTATTGTTGTTTCTTGTTTTGATTCTGTCCGTCGCGCGATTGCAGTGAACGCTCTTGAAATGTTAATTAAAGATGGACGTATTCAGCCAGTAAAAATAGAAGAATATCTTGAAAAAGCCAAGAAAGATATAGGTATTTTCATTAGAAAGAAAGGAGAAGAAGCCGTGCTTGCTTGTGGATTACTTTCTATACCGGACGCGCTTATTCCAATCATAGGAAGATTATATTTTCGTACAAGTTTTGGTCAAAATGTCCTTGATCATTCAGTAGAAATGGCTCACATTGGAGGAATGCTTGCGCAAGAATTAGGAGCTGATGTGAATGTTACAAAAGCCGGAGCGCTTCTTCATGATATTGGAAAGGCAGTGGATCATGAAATACAAGGTACACATGTTGAAATTGGAAGAAAAATTTTAATGAAATATGAAGTTGATGAAAGAGTTATAACTGCAATGCAATCCCATCATGAAGAATATCCATACGAAAGCATCGAAGGTGTGCTCGTACAAGTAACAGATGCAATCTCTGGTGCACGACCTGGAGCGCGTCGTGATACCGCAGAACGTTACATTAAGCGTTTGGAAGATTTAGAGGCCCTTGCGATGTCATTTTCGGGCATTGACAGGGTGTATGCACTTCAAGCTGGACGCGAGATTCGTGTTTTCGTAACCCCTGCCCTCGTGAATGATTTAGAAGCAAGAAATCTTGCTCGAAATATTGCTATTCGCGTTGAACAAGAATTAAGATTCCCTGGTGAAATAAAAATTCACGTGATACGCGAATCTCGCGTCGTCGAATTCGCTCGTTAGTTTAAAATTACTTCATCTGCTTTGTTAGAGAAAGTTTTTGCTCCCGCAATGTACTACTTGTACATCTTAGTCGCAAAAACTTTCTCTGCCTCGCATCTAAAGCAATTTTAAACTAACGCTATCATTATTGAAATTTTAAAAATAGCAAAAGAGCGGCACCGAAGGTGCCGCTCTTTTATGAATCATTAAAACTAATAAAAACCCATATAAATAAAGGTTATTTTGGTAAAACATTATTTATGTTTATTAAAAATAAAAATTAAAAAAACAAAATGAATTTTATTTATTATTTAGTATTTTTGACAAAAATATTTAATATGTTTATTAGACTTGCCAAAAAAACCCTGCGGTATATACTTATTTTATCCTATCGTTTGCTAAAGGCATACGAGGAAAATTAATAAATTTATTTTTTGATATTGCTGTCCTAGGAAACACAATATCATAACATTAACTCATATGAACAAAGCAGGACTCGTTGAGGTAGTAAACGCAACACTTGGAACTACAAAGGTACAAGCTGAAGCAGTTGTTGACACAATGATTGAAACAATCATCAAGACCCTAAGTAAGGGAGATGAGGTAGCAATCGCAGGACTTGGTAAATTCGTTGTAAAGCACCGCAAGGCTCGTGATGCACGTAATCCAAAGACTGGTGAAACTGTTAAAGTTCCAGCAACAAAGGTTCCAAAGTTCTCAGCCGCAAAGGCACTTAAGGATGCAGTTAAGTAATTAACTTTTCTTTTAAGAAATACAAAAGCGCGACCTTCGGTCGCGCTTTTGTATTTCTTTCTTTTTACTTTTTAGCAAAAAAAGCACAAGCGTCGTGAATATTTATTTTTGCATAATGTGAAATTCCCCTTTCCTTTCTTTTTTTAATAGACCTTAGTATTTCTTCATGATCCAAAGGCATAGGTTTTACAGTTTGGAAACCAGCTTCCTTAATTAGTTTCTCAATCACATCTTCAGGAACTATTTCTTCAACATCAATATTATCATTGTAAATAAAGGTTCCACCAGCTTTTTCATACCTTATATAACCAAAACTACTAATTACTAAGAATCCTCCTGGTTTTAGAACTCTATAAGCCTCGTTTAACATCTTACGAACAAAGGGTATTTCTCCTATGTCTTTATTTGGTTCATTAACAAGATTTGTAGAAATATACCCCCCGATTGAGTTATCTGCAAAAGGTAATTTTGTGGCATCTGCAACAATTGGTTCAATTTCTAAACCTATCTCTCCCCGCTTACCTTTTTTGTCAGGCAATAACCAACTTCTCGATCTAACTTCTTTTATATCAATAGGTAAAAGTGTTGCCCCGTCAGCTTCTAATTGACCAAAAGTTTTTATTGTTGAATTAAATTCACCACCGGCAAAAGGAAACCCAGCACCAACAATAGCTATGTTTTCCCCTTTAATTGTCTCATTTTTTAGATATTCCTCATATGTTTTTGGAGAAACAAAATCTTCATTTGTAAATATTAAATGACTATTTTCCGTTAAGAATTTTTCTTTTTCTT
>Ga0194060_10001393_pt1 | contig 17260 bp, 18 predicted proteins | sample SepL225m_MetaG_FD_163427 | JGI IMG/M metagenome (GOLD analysis project Ga0194060, IMG submission 163427) | Anoxic zone freshwater microbial communities from boreal shield lake in IISD Experimental Lakes Area, Ontario, Canada - Sep2016-L222-5m | ecosystem: Environmental > Aquatic > Freshwater >...
GTCAAAACACTGGGCGATCCGACGCGCCTCAAGAAAGACATCGCCCCCTGGCGCACCACCGGTTGAACTCTGCTGCGCTGCCTGCACTACGGCCGCATTAAAGAGCCGGGCACCGTCCAAGTGCCGACTCAAGCCTTTGGCGCGCGCCAGTTCCGTGGCCTGTTGCACGTAGTCCAACGGAAGCAGTTTGCCGCCAAGCGTGTTCTCCAGCGCCAGCAAGCGACTGCGGGCAAAGTGCGCGTCATCGGGTTTGATGGCGGCCTCGATGTCGGCCAGCGCTAAAGTGCCATCAGCTTGATGGTTCAATGGCTGCGGCTGCACGCTGCCCAGCACGGCCGCACCGCCGCCCTCCCACCGATACGTGTGTGCGAATTGACCGACGATGTATTCGTCCCCGCGCTGGCAGTGGGCCAGGATGGCGCACAGATTGCTCTGCGTGCCAGTTGGCATGAACAGCGCTGCCTCGAAACCAAGCAGGGCCGCAATTTTTTCCTGCAAGGCGTTGACACTGGGGTCGCTGGCAAACACATCATCGCCCAGCGGTGCGGCCAGCATCGCCGCACGCATGGCCGCAGTTGGCTGCGTTACCGTGTCGCTGCGCAGATCAACTTTCATCGTGTCATGGGTCGTCATGGCTGCGGCCGATCCAGGAAATTCTTCAGAATCGCGTGACCGTGCTCCGTCAATATACTTTCGGGGTGAAACTGCACGCCTTCGATGTCCAGCGTGGCGTGCTTGACGCCCATGATCTCGCCGTCCTCGGTCCAGGCCGTGACTTTCAAACAGGGCGGACAAGTCCCTCGCTCAATAGCAAGCGAGTGGTAGCGGTTGACGGTGAACTGCTCAGGCAAACCTGCAAACACGCCCTCTTGGATTGTGCGGATGACACTGGTCTTGCCGTGCATCAGTTGCTGCGCACGAACGATCCTGCCGCCAAAAGCGGCTCCAATCGCCTGATGCCCCAGGCAGACACCGAGGATCGGCAACTTGCCAGCGCAATGTTGAATGGCTGCCACTGAAATGCCGGCCTCGGCCGGCGAACAAGGGCCCGGCGAAATCACCAACCGGTCGAGTTGCCCAGCCTTGATCCGCGCATCAATCTCGCCGAGCGTGATCTCGTCGTTGCGCACCACCTCGACCTCAGCTCCGAGTTCGCCCAGGTACTGAACGATGTTGTAAGTAAAACTGTCGTAGTTGTCGATCATCAACAAGCGGATTGCGGCGGCGCTCATTCCAGACCCTCCTCGACCAGTTCGCTGGCGCGCAACAGGGCGCGTGCTTTGGCTTCGGTTTCTTTCCACTCCAGTTCCGGCACAGAGTCTGCAACGACACCGGCTGCCGCCTGCACGTACAGGGTCTGGTCTTTCACGATGCCGGTGCGGATGGCGATGGCCACGTCCATGTCACCGGCGTAGCTCAGGTAGCCGCAGGCACCGCCGTAGAGACCGCGCTTGCTCGGCTCCAGTTGATCAATCAGTTCCATCGCGTGCACCTTGGGCGCGCCGGTCAGCGTGCCGGCCGGGAAGGTTGCCCTGAGCACGTCCATGCTGGTCATACCGTCGTTGAGCGTGCCTTCGACATTGCTCACGATGTGCATGACGTGGCTGTAGCGCTCGACGCTGAAGGCCTCCGTTACTTTCACGCTCCCAATCTTGGCAATGCGCCCGATGTCGTTGCGTGCCAGGTCGATCAGCATCACGTGCTCGGCGCGTTCCTTCGGGTCATTGATCAGTTCCACTTCGGCCGCCTTGTCGAGTTCCAGGCTGGCGCCACGCGGGCGCGTGCCGGCCAGTGGCCGAATGGTGATCTTCTGCTCGGTTTGGCCGTTGCTGCTGATTTGCTCCTGGCGCACCAGGATCTCGGGCGAAGCCCCGACCACATGAAAGTCGCCAAAGTCGTAGTAATACATGTAGGGGCTGGGATTGAGCGCGCGCAGCGCCCGGTACAGGCTCAGCGGCGACTCGGTGTAACGCTTCTTGATGCGCTGCCCCACCTGCACTTGCATGAAGTCACCGCCGGCAATCAATTCCTTGGCGCGCTCCACGGCCGCAATGTAATCGGCCTTGGCAAACTCGCGCTCGGCCGGGTAGCTCGGCGTCGGTTTCACCAGTGGCGCGCTGACCGAGTACTTGAGTTTTTCCTTGAGTTCACGCAGCCGCTTCTTGGCATTGGCGTAAGCCTCGCTCTGCGACGGATCGGCGTAGACGATCAGGTAGAGCTTGCCCGACAGGTTGTCGATCACCGCCAGTTCTTCGCACTGCAGCAGCAGAATGTCGGGGCAACCAAGGGTGTCAGGCGGACACGAGTCCTGCAACTTCTTCTCGATGTAGCGCACCGTGTCATAACCGAAGTAGCCGGCCAATCCGCCACAAAAACGCGGCAGACCGGGGCGCAGGGCCACCTTGAAACGTTTCTGGTAATTCGAGATGAAGTCCAGTGGATTGCCGCTCGCGCTCTCCACCACGACACCATCGGTCACCACGTCGGTGCGCGCGGCGGCGCCAAAGCCAATCGCGCGCAGCAGCGTGCGCGCCGGCAGGCCAATGAAGCTGTAGCGCCCGAAGCGCTCGCCACCGACCACCGACTCCAGCAGAAAACTGTGCTTGCCACCCTGGGTGGAATGCGCCAGCTTCAGGTACAGCGACAAAGGGGTTTCCAGATCGGCAAAAGCTTCGGCCAATAAGGGAATGCGGTTGTAGCCCTGTGCACTCAGGCTCTTGAATTCAAGTTCGGAAATCACAACGTGGCATCTTTCAATCAAGCCGAACCATTTGCGTGTAGCGGGTTTGGCAAGCAGCCCGACTGGCTGCAGTTCATTCAACGGACGAAAAGGACACCGTCAGGCGTGAGCCGACAGAGCTTGCTGCGTACGCCAGGGCCATGCTCCCCGGTCGCTACAACCTGTGATCCAGATGCGGTGAATGAACATGAAGACAGTGTAGCAAAAGCGCCAGCGCCAGCCTGTCAGACTATCCGCAGTTGCGCCAGCGAATTGACAAAGGCGTCGGCGTCCACAGCGCGAATTGGCTCGCCATGGTTGTAGCCATAGGTCACCAACAGCACGGGGCAACCGGCTGCGCGTGCCGCCAGTGCGTCGTTGCTGGAGTCACCAATCATCAAGGTGCGTTGCGGCACTGTCCCCAACGCCTCGCAGGTTTTGAGCAGGGGCAATGGATCGGGCTTCTTGCGCTCGAAGGCGTCACCGCCAAAGCGCAGATCGAAGAAACCGTCCAAGCCTTTGGCCTTAAGCAGAGGCACCGCAAAGGCGGTCGGCTTGTTGGTCAGGCAGGCCAGTTTCAAACCCTGGCGCTTAAGTTGCTGCAAGCCGGCCACAACGCCAGGGTAGACCGTGGCGTGCTGGCCATTGATGGCCAGGTAGTGGTCCTGGTAAAGGGTCCAGGCCAGGTTGTAGAGCGCATCAAAGTTTTCCATCCCCGCACCTGCGGCCAGCCGTAAAACGCTGTTGATCAGATTTTCAGAACCTTTGCCCACCAGCAGCGCCACCGTTGAGCGGTCCACCGTGCAAGTCCGAAAAGGCGCTGGCAAATCAGCCAGCATCCGGTTAAGCGCCACAACGAAGTCGCCCAGCGTGTCGATCATGGTGCCGTCAAGATCGACGATGGCAGCATCTAGCGCAAACTGGCTAAAGACAGGAGAGTTCACACGAACTGACCGAGTTCAATGGAGGGGGCAGACGCATGGCAGCCGTAGAGCAATTGGCCCATGCGCCCGCGTTGTGCGCAGCGCTTCACTTGACCAGTTGATTGAGTTGGATGATGGGCATCAGCACTGCCAGCACGATCAGCATCACGACCACGCCCATGGCCACGATCAGCAGCGGTTCGAGCAGGGTCGCAAGTTGCATGGCGCGGCGCGCCACTTCGGTGCCGAGTTGCTTGGCAGCGCGCTGCAGCATCACTGGCAACTGGCCGGTTTGTTCGCCCAGACGCGCAAACATGGCGAGCAGTCCGGGGAAACGCTTCTTTTGCGCCAGAGCCGAGGCCAGCGGCGCGCCTTCGCGCACCAGCACCAGCGCGTCGAGCGCGTCGGCGCGCATGGCACGGTTCGATAGCGTATCGGCCGCCGCCTGCAGGGCTTTAAGGATCGGCACACCGGCAGCGGCCAGCATCGCCAGCGTGCTGGCAAAGCGCGCGGCATTGAAACTGCGCGCCAAATTGCCCAAGATCGGCAGGCGCAGCCAGGCCGCGTCAAATTTCTCGCGCAGCACGGCGTTCTTCAAAGCGCCGCGCACGCCCAACACAAGCAGTACCAACGCAATCAGCAACAGCCAACCATAGCTGCGCAAGAAGTTGCTCACCGCAATCATGATGACGGTCAGAATCGGCAGCGCGTGCTTGCTGCTGGCAAACACATGGGCCACCTGCGGCACAACGTAAGTCACCAGAAACAACACAATCGAAATAGCGACCAGCGTCACGATTGCCGGGTACAGCGCGGCGCCTACCAGCTTGGCCTTGAGCGCCTGCTGCTCTTCCAGGTCATCGGCCAAGCGCTCCAGCACCAGACCCAAATTGCCGCTCTGCTCACCAGCGCCAATGACGGCAACAAAGATGTCAGAAAATTCGCGCGGATGTTGGCCCAGGGCGCGGGCGAAAGTTGTGCCACCATTGACTTCGGCCCGCAGCGTCGCCACCAAATGGTGCTGCGCCTGGGAATCGGCCTCTTCCGCCAGTGAGGTCAAGGCCCGCTCGAGCGGCAAACCGGAGGACACCAACCCAGCCAGCTGGCGGGTCCAGACACCCAGACCTGTCGCGTTGAAGACGCGCCGCTGGCGCAAGCCGCCACCTGGCACCGCTGCGTCCTTGCCAGCGCGCTGAGCGCCCTCGGCACCCAGCAGTTCGACCTTGATCGGCACCACGGCCTGCGCACGCAACTGCCCCCGCGCCGCCTTGGCCGAGTCGGCCTCCAACACGCCTTTGCGGGTTTGTCCTTCGGCGGTCAGGGCCTCAAATGAATAAACGGGCATTACGCAGTCACACTCAGTCTCGCGTCACGCGCAGCAATTCTTCGCGCGAAGTCAGGCCGCATTGCACCAGTCGCTCGCCATCATCACGCATCAGCGTCATGCCAGCGACCAGGGCGGCGGCGCGGATATCGGCCTCGGAAGCGCGGTTATGGATCTGTGCGCGAATAGCGTCATCCGTGACCAGCAATTCAAACACGCCAGAGCGGCCCGCGTAGCCGGTCTGACCACAAGCTGAGCAACCAACCGGGTGGTATTCAGACCGCTGCAAATTGGAATCTGACCCCGATTTGCAGTGCGGGCACAGCTTGCGCACCAAGCGCTGCGCCAGCACACCCAGCAGCGATGAGCTCAGCAAAAAAGGTTCAACGCCCATGTCAGTCAGGCGCGTCACGGCACTGGTGGCATCGTTGGTGTGCAGCGTGGCGAGCACCAGATGGCCGGTGAGCGAGGCCTGAATCGCAATCTGTGCCGTCTCGAAATCTCGGATTTCACCGATCATGATGATGTCCGGGTCTTGCCGCAAAATGGCGCGCAAGGCCTTGGCAAAAGTGAGCTCGATCTTGGCGTTGACCTGCGTCTGGCCGACCCCCGATAACTCGTACTCGATCGGATCTTCCACCGTCATGATGTTGCTGTGCGCGGCGTCGAGCCGGCTCAGGGCCGCATACAGCGTGGTGGTCTTGCCGGAACCGGTCGGGCCGGTGACCAGCACAATGCCGTGCGGCTGCGTCACCAGTTGTTCAAAACGTTCCAGCACATCGCCCTGCATGCCGAGTGCTTCCAGGCTCAGGCGCCCTTCTGACTTGTCAAGCAGGCGCAGCACGGCGCGCTCACCGTGTGCGCTGGGCAGCGTGCTGACCCGCACGTCCACGGCGCGGGTGCCGATGCGCAGCGAAATACGTCCATCCTGCGGCAGTCGGCGCTCGGCAATGTCCAGATCGGCCATGATCTTCAGGCGCGAGATCAAGGCAGCGTGCAACGCCCGGTTCGGCTGCACCACTTCGCGCAGCGTGCCATCGACCCGGAAGCGCACGCTGGAGTGACGCTCGTAGGGTTCGATATGGATGTCGCTGGCGCCATCGCGGGCGGCTTGCGTCAACAAGGCATTGAGCATGCGGATGATGGGCGCGTCGTCGGATGTTTCCAGCAAGTCTTCGATCGCCGGCAAGTCCTGCATCATGCGAGAGAGGTCGACGTCGCTCTCCACCTCGCTGACCACTGCGGCAGCGCTCGATTCACCCTGCGCGTAAGCAGCGCTGATGCGCTGGATCAGGGTCGCAGCGCCAAGGCTCTCGATCTGGCGCACCGCGTATTTGCGCGTCACTTCGCTCACGGCGCTGGCGCCCGATTCGGGGTGCAGACACAGCGTCAGATGACCGGACTCATCCTCTTGCAGCAGCAACTGGTGCGTGCGGGCAAAGGCATAGGGCAGCGGGTAGCGCATGGCAGCCGGGTCCGGGATCAGGGTTCGGTCTTGGCTGCCGGGACAGCCGGTACCAGCAGCGATTTGGCCGACGACAAGACCGGCAACTGCGGCGCCGCGTTAATTTGCAACACTTCGCTGGGCACGGGCTGTATTTCCTTGGCACCGGCCCGCATCAGTTCATAGCGGTCCATCGACAAACGATCGGTGGCCTGCGCATCGCGTACCACCATCGGGCGCAGGAACACCATGAGGTTGGTCTTGTTGCGACTGCGTGATTCACTTTTAAACAGGTTGCCGAAGAACGGGACATCAGCCAGGCCCGGCACTCTTTCTTGATTGCCCGAATATTTGTCCTGCAACAGTCCGCCCAGCACCACAATGCTGCCGTCTTCAACCAGCACGCTGGACTCAATGGTGCGCTTGGTGGTAGTTGGGCCGTTGGCGTCTTTTTCGGTGCCAGCCTTGACGGCCGAGGTTTCCTGATAGATCACCAGTTTGACAGTGCCGTTTTCATTGATTTGCGGCTTGACCTTGAGCGTCAGGCCAACATCCTTGCGTTCCACCGTGGTGAAGGGATTAACCGTGCTGCCACTGGTGTTGTTGCTGGTGTAGGAGCCGGTGACAAAGGGGACGTTTTCACCAATCACAATCTTGGCCTCCTCATTGTCCAGGGTCAGTAGATTGGGCGTGGATAGCACGTTGCCGCTGTTGCTGGTCTCCAGGAAATTGGCCAGGAAGCCGAGCACGTAAACACCGTTCGTCTTATGCACCAAACCCATGTTGGCACCAATTCCGGGCGCCACCGTGCCACTTGCGGCCTGCGTCGCTAAGGTAATAATGTTGTTGCTGGTGAAATTGGTCCCGAGCAGGCCGATGTTGCTGCTGCCGGAACTGCCCACGGCACCCTGCCACTGAATCCCGAATTCCGCTGCTTTGTCGGTATTGACTTCGACAATCAGGCTCTCGACCAGCACCTGGGCCCGACGCCCGTCAAGGCGGTCAATGACAGCGCGCAACTGACGGTACTGCGGCTCGGGCGCGGTGATGATGAGCGAATTGGTGCTGACATCAGCCTGCACCTGACCTCCGGTGACAGACAAGGCTGCTGCGCCCGCCGTGACTGGCGTCCCGGCAGCCGGGGTCGCACTCTGGGCTTGACCGCTCATGGCAGCGCGCAAGGTTGCCGCCAGTTTGGTGGCGTCGGCATTCTTGAGGTAAACCACATAGATATTGCCCGCAGCGCCGTTGGCCGTTCCGCCAAGCGGCTGGTCCAACTTGCTGACCAGGGACTTAACCAGCGCTGCACGCGCTGCATTGGCGGCCCGCAGTATCAGGGTGTTAGAGCGCGGCTCTGCTATCAACGTAGTCTTGAAAGAGGCGTCAGCCTGCCCGGGTGCAGATCCGCTCGATGACTCCAGCATGCGCAGCACCAACGGCGCCAGATCAGTGGCAATCGCGTGCTTGAGCGTGAGAATCTCGACGTCAGTGGCATTGGCGACATCCATCGCCGCAATGATTTGCGCCAGCCGGCGCAGGTTGTCGGCATAGTCGGTGATGACCAGCGAATTGTTGCCGGGGTTGACGTTGATGGTGTTGTTGGGGCTGATCAGCGGGCGCAATATCGTCAACAGACTGTTGGCTGATTCAAAGTTGAGCCGGAAGATTTGCGTCGTGATCTGGTTTGCGCTTGCCACGCCGGCGCTGGCGCTGCTCTCAATCACCGACACCGCACCGCTTTGCAGTTTGGCGTCAGCCTCAGGCACCACTTTGTACAGACCGGCCGACTCCACCATGGTGAAGCCCTGCAAGCGCAGCACAGCAAGAAACTGGTTCATGGCCACACTACGGCTGACCGGCTTTTCCGTAACCAGGGTCAGCGTGCCCTTGACGCGCGGATCAACCACGACGTTGAAACCCGTGATGCTGGCCATGGTGCGTGCAACGGCCTCAATCTCGGCATTGCTGAAGTTCAGGGTTACCGGCTCCTCGGCCTTGGCCCGCGCCGCAGTCTGGGCCTGCAATGCTGCGGGAAAAAGAGTGCCAGTCCCGGCCAGCAGCAAACTGATGGCGATCACGTGAATGGCGTTTGATGGTGGACGGAAAATACTCAGATTCATACCAATTCAACCCACTTTGATGATGGAACGTGGGCCGTCGCGACGCCCGATGATGTTCAAGAGATTGGCCAAAGCTTCCAGCCGATCCGGCGCAGCGCCGGCCACGCCTTCGAAGCGCAACCGTGAGCCGACCCACTGTCCGCTGCCGGACAATTGTAGACTGCCCTCCAGCGTTTCAAGCGCCAGACTGGGTGTTGCGCCACCGAGTACGGTAATGCGGTAACTGCCCATCGGCTTGAGCGTGGACAGGCGCGACGAAATCTGTACCGCATCAAGTTGAGCCCGTCCGGCCAGCAGCAGGCGTCCGGCCGCCCATTCGACAACCAGGCCCTTCGTTGCCAAGGTCAGTTGGCCCTCGGCCTGAACCGTATTCCAGGGCGTTCCCAGACCGGTTAGCCATTGCGCCGGCCACTGCGAAAGACTGTCTGAGAGCACCAGTCGTGCGCCGCCCCAGCGTGGTTGTACGTTCCAATGCCAAGTCTGCTGCATGCAGCAGTCTGCCTGCAGTTCAACCGAAAGACCCTGGCTGCTGGGGCGCACGGACCAGACCAGTCGACCGGGCAGGGCTGCCGCATCGCGGCTGCCAGTACCACCAGCGAGCAGCAGCCGGGCAGATCCGTCCCAAAGCGTGCCCCTGGCATCCTCAAACAAGACACGCCCCCCCAGACTTTCTTCCAGCGGCGCCGTAAACCAGTGCGCCGGTGTGTTTAACCCAGTGGCCAACAGCAGGCCCAGCAAAGCACCGAACCAGGCCCATGCCCAAGGCGTAGCGGTTTGACGAAGCGTGATGGGCGCTGGTTTGATGCGAGGCATGGTGGCGTGGGTAACGACGAAAGCGAAGCGACAATATCCCGGCTGGGTGCTGTCTCAACGCGGCGGCGAACTGCCAAGCGTGAGCAATACCATGCCGTCCCAGCTACCAGCAGCGTTGCGCACAAGGCGCGCTTCGCTCGGCACGGCGCGCGCATTCAGACGTGCCTGAATCAGCCACTGCGCCAATGCGTCAGCCGAAATTGCTTTGAACGTAACACTCATGCGCTCGCCGGCGGGTACCAGTTGCGCAGCAGCACCGAGCGGCTTGAGCGAGGCTTCGAGCAGACGCCGCGCTTCCTCGATGACCAGGCGTGGTTGCGCTTGCAAGGCCTGGGCCTGCACTTGCAGGCGCTGCATCTGATGCAGTTGCGCCTCCAGTTGAAGGCGTTGACTTTGCGCCGAACGCAAGGTCGCCAGCGCCGGTGCCACACCAACCCACCAGAGCAGGGCAGCCAGCACTAAAAACAGGGCTGCCAACAGCAGCCGCTGCTCGCGCGAGGGCACCGCCTGCCAACGCTGGCGCAAGAGTGTCAGCAGCGTCATGGCGTAACCACCTGACTGATTACCAGGCTGTCGGCATCGGCACCGACCGTGTAGGCCTGCGGTTTAAGCTTGAAGGCCATCGCATTGATTTCTTCTGGTCTGAGTTTGAGCCCTTTCAAACGCAGTTCGCCGCCGGAGAATTCAAGCGCCGTGGGCACTGCGTTAACCGGCGCAAGTGAGCCAAAAATGCCCATCATGACTTCCATGTCACGCGCTGATGCCGTGCCGCTGGCCTGTTGCAGGGCAGCAACTTCCTTGCCCATCTGCACCAACGGGTCCACCACCACCCGCACTTTGGGAAAAGTCCGCGTCAGGATCTCGCCGATGATGACGCGCTGGGTCTTGAGGGCGGCCTGCTCGCGCCAGGCCCAGGCATTCAAACCGGCCAAATTGACCAGCAACAATGCCAGCAGCGCATAACGGGCTGCGCGCCAGCGCGGCATGCGCCAGAAATTGTCCAGCGCCTCTGTCAGGCGCTTGCGTGTGCGGGCACCGCTCGAATTTGCCATCTCAAATTGAGCCAGATCCCAGGCCGAGTTCAATGCCAGTAAGCGCCGCTGCCCAACCTGCTGCAAAGTGACATTGCGCTGAAACAGCTGTTCAGCCAGTGCCGCAACCGCCGGCTCGGCAACGATGGCCTGCGTCGCAGGCCAATTCAAAAGCGTGACCGAAGCCTTGGACAAAGGCCACACTGTGACCCCACCAGCACTGGAAAAGACCAGTTGCGCCTGCTCTGGCTCACCCATCACGTAAAGCGTCTCACCAAGCGAATCGGGCGCAAACTCTGGCACGATTCGGCTAACCTGGCGCCCGGCCTGCTCGAGCGTCTGCAAGGCGGCACGCAACCAGGCGCGGTCGCACACGGCAACCCAGACCGGCGCGTCGGCGTTGGGCCCGGGCTCAACGGCAAAGTGCAACTGCGCCGTCTCATCGAGCAACTGTTCTTCCAGCAGGCCTTCGAGCACAGCGCGCAGACGGGGTGCACCGCCGTCGCTCAAAAAACGCCTCCCCAGGCTGCCCTTGGGCAGTTGCACCCGGTGCCATGAGAGCTTGTCGGCCGTTACCAGTGCCACCACTTCACCAGCGTTGCCGACCTGTGGCAACAACGCCAGCGGCGCACGCGACTGCTCGGCGAGCGCCCCGTCACCGGCCACCAACAGGTAGTCGTAGAGGGCCGCAGCATCGGCTGGCTCGGAGGAAAGGGTAACGATCAAAGTAGTCATGCGCGGGTCTCGGCGCTCATTGTAAAGGGGTGTCCGACGGCGCGGCGCTGCGCCGTCGTGACAGTGTTGTCACCTCCATCACGGCGCGCGTGACCAGCGACTGCTCCTGCACCGTCGCCTGGTCAAGCTGCAGGCTGCCGCGGACCTCGAAGTAACTCGTTTTCACGCTGTGTTGCGCTTCAACGAACTTGGCCGACGCATTGCCTGCGGCCTTGGCCGCATCATCGAGCGTACTGAAATGGGCGGCGCCGCGCGCGCGCACCAGGCGCATGGCATCAACCATCTCGAACTCGGGAACGCAGGCGTAGATGACCTCGGCCGAGGCGGTATTGAGATTGACCGGTGTTGCCACCGGCAAAATTGTGACGTAAGGCCGCAGACGGGCAATGCTTGATGCCGACAACCCAACCCAACTTAACTGGTCAAGTTCCTGCGGCGCCAGCGGCACGGCGCTGTTGGCCAAACCCTCCGGGCTGCGATCCTGAATCAGGCTCAAATTCTCGATCATTACGTCCAGTTCGCTGTCGGGCAGGTTGAGCAATTCAAACAATCGCTCGAAAGCCAGTCGGCTGGGTTCATCAACCTTGCCTGCCCTCACCAGATTTGTGACATTGAGGCGTGATTGCAAATCGATGATCTGACCCGATAGAAAAGCATTCTCGGTCGCATCCTCGCTCGATGCGTTGTTGCGATCTGCCGCCAGGAAAGTCGATAGCCGCGCCTGTTCCAAGGGTATCGCCCAGGGTTCGGCCAGATGGTCGGCACCCCCTTTGCGCGCATCTTCACGCAGAATCAGCCGGGCCCAGTCGAGCGCCCCCGTGAGCACCCAGGCCGCCTGCGTGCGGTTGCGCTCGGCCGCCTCGACTTCAACCGCACGCCATTGCAGCCACAGCGTGCTGGCCGCCAGACTGGCCACCAGCACCACGGTCAGCATGGCGGTCAGAATCGCGGCGCCGCGCTGTGTCGCTGCTATGGCATGCGGTCGGGTATGTCTCACTTGTGGCCTCCGACGCCAGGGCGCAACCAGTCACGGTTGATGGTGCCGCTGATGGCCTGGCCCGGTGACAGCGACAGCACCAAACGAATGCCGTCAACCAGGTTATCGGCACCAGACTTGCCATCGCTGGCCAGTCCCGCACTGGAGAGCGGGTTGCTCCAGGCATCGTTGCGGTAGTAGTAGATTTGCCACTGATCGAGCGCCGCAACACGAACCTCGCGCCGACTGTCGTCAACGCTCGGGCCCTGCGCCCACTGAGCAGCCTTTTGCCATGCCAAATCCAACTCGGCACGAGTCTGCAAGGGTGGTGACTGCCAGCGCAGCCATTGACCGGTGCCATCAACAACACGGCGCGACCAGGCCACGACGATCAAACCCGCCCCCGGGTTGACCGCGCCGCGGCGCAGGATGCGCAGGGCGCGACCATCCCAATCCAGCGTCACAAACTTGTGGCTGGCACCGGCGTCAGGCGGCGTCACCATCGCATCCAGATCGACGCCCCACTGACCAAGACCTGACTGCAAGGCCATGACGTCGTCGGCGTATTGACGCATCTGCGCCTGAGAGCGGGTCATGCCGTCCAGGCCGCGCCAGCTCAGCGCCGCCATCAGCGCCATCAAACCGACGGCTACCAGCAGTTCGATCAGCGTGAAGCCGACCGAACGGCGCCAGACCATGGGCCGCGCGCGCATCAGTAATACCCCAACACGGTGGACAGCCGCAGCACCGGGGCTTCGCCTTTGAAGACCTGCGCGTCAACGCGCAGAAAATTGGGGTTCGGGGTGGCGCGAACCGTCAAAGCGACATTCAGAACCTGCCCGGCCTGCTCGCAACTGACGCTGATGTCACCCACACCGGGCATCTGTTTGGCCAGGCGAATCTTGATCAATTCGTTTTCGGCACACATTTGCGCCAAAAGCAAGTCTGACTGGCGTTGCGCGTTGCGCGTCAGGGCGCCACTGGCCTGCAAGCCGGCCATTAGCGCAATGGCCACAATGCCGAGCGCAACCAGCACCTCGACCAGGGTAAAACCATGCTGACCGATGCGCTTGTTCACGGCGCTGCCGCTTGCACAGCGAAGGGCCGCAGTCCGTCCGTTGCCAGACGCACACTGCGTCCGGCCTGACTGCTAGAAATCAGCACCACTTCCTGTGGACCGATGATCGGCTCAGGCCCCAGCAGCAGAGTGGCTGTATCCGCGCTGCCAGCCATACCAGAAGCACCGGCGACGCGCGTATCACGGTCCAGCCAGGCTTGAGGCAACTCGTCAGCGGCCAAGCCCTCAAACCGAAAGCCCTCGGCATTGGCATACCAGCGAACCGGCACACCCGTCATCCGGGAGCGCGAACGCGCCGACTCCAGCAGTGCGCCCAGACGATCAGCGTCGCGCTCGAGTTGTACCAGGGAGGCATCGCGCAGGGTAAAGCCAACGCCGGCCGAGACCATTGCCACAATGGCCACCACCACCAGCAACTCCAGCAAGGTGAACCCGCGCTGATGGCCCTTAGGGTTGCCAGCTGCCGATGTCTGCATTTTTGCCCTCGCCCCCAGGCTGTCCATCAGCACCCAGCGACATCACATCGACCTCCCCCTTGACGCCGGGGTTCAGGTAGACGTAAGGCTTGCCCCAGGGGTCATTGGGCAACAGGTCGAGATAGGATTTCCAGTTTGGTGGCACCGGCACCGTGCTGGGTTTGGTGAGCAGAGCCTGCAAGCCCTGTTCGGCGGTCGGGTAGCGCTGGTTGTCAAGCTTGTAGAGCTTGAGTGCCTGCATCAGATTGTTGACATCAGTCTTGGCCGCTGTGACGCGCGCATCATCCGCCCGGTCCAATACATTGGGCACAATCAGCGCCGCCAAAACCCCGATGATCAGCAGCACCACCATCAGTTCGATCAGGGTAAAACCACGTTGAAGTTGGCGGCGCAAAGGGACGAAATTGGCGTTCATGGCTGGCATCACTTTTGTATATGAGTCGCTTCTATGATAATCGTTCCATGAAGACTTTTTCATTTGGAATCTGGTGGCTGCGAATTGCCACTTTCGTGCTGGCCGCGCTGGCAGCCGCCAGCGCCACCTATTGGGTGCTGAAATGGACCGCGACAGCGAACCTGCCCTCGATCGCTGCCCCGAGTGTGAAAACACCCACCCAGGCCGACCCACAAGTTGTGGCACGCCTGCTGGGCGGTGGTCAAAGCGCGACCGTGGCAGCCGTGGTCGACCGGACCGCGAACCGCTTCAAGCTCACCGGCGTGGTCGCCAGTGGCGCCAAGGGCGGCTACGCGCTGATTGCCACCGATGGTCAGGCAGCCAAGCCGTACCGGGTCGGCGCTGCGGTCAGCGATTCCCTGGTGCTGCAGTCGGTCGCCATCCGCAGTGCGGCACTGGCGGCTTCCCTTGAAGCGCCTGTCTCTTTCACACTGGAACTGCCGACACTGGCCCGAAGTGACAGCAAAGCCGATAGTAAAGCTGGCGCTGCGGCCGACGGTAAGGCTGACCTTAAGGCCGATAGCAAGATCGACAACAAGCCAGACGGCCCGATTGAAAGCAGCGTTGAGAGAAGGAAACGGACCAGGAATGCCCGCACAAGCTCTGAATGATGGATCTGGTTCATTCTCGTTGATGCGTGACGTCGTGTTATGCCCAAATTTGCCGCCAACCTCTCCCTGCTTTACCCCGAGCTCGATTTTCTAGACCGTTTCGAGGCCGCAGCCAGGGACGGTTTCAAGGCGGTCGAATGCCTTTTCCCCTACACCTTTGACAGCCGCGACATCGCCGACCGCCTGAAGGCACATGGCCTGCAACAAGTGCTGATCAATGCACCACCAGGCGACTGGGAAACCGGTGAGCGTGGTCTGGCCTGTTTGAGTGACCGCGACAAAGACTTTCGCGCCAGCATCAGCAAGGCCCTGGATTACGCAACGGCACTGCAATGCCCGCGCGTCCATGTCCTGGCCGGTTTGCTGCCCCCGGGCAGCACGCGTGCAATGCTGCAGCCAACCTACATCAGCCAGTTGCGCTGGGCGGCAGCGCAGGCAGCCGGCCAGGGCATTGAGCTGCTGATCGAACCGATCAACACGCGCGACATGCCGGGCTATTTCCTGAACCGGCAAGACCAGGCCCATGCCGTCCTGGCCGAGATCGGCGAGCCCAATCTCAAGGTGCAGATGGACCTCTACCACTGCCAGATCGCCGAAGGCGATGTGGCAACGAAGCTGCGCCAGTATCTACCGGGTGGCGCTGTCGCACACATTCAGATTGCAGGCGTTCCACAGCGCCACGAGCCCGATCTGGGCGAAGTCAATTACCCTTATCTTTTCTCGCTCATCGATGAATTGGGCTACCAGGGCTGGGTCGGGTGTGAATATCGACCGGCGCGGGGCCTGCAGATTGGCGGCACGTCGGCCGGCCTGGGCTGGCTCAAGCCTTACCTGAAAAACCCGGCGACAGCTTAGGCAGCCAGTGCGGTCCGCATGGCATCGACCACGGCCTTATAGTCGGGCTTGCCGAAAATGGCGCTGCCGGCGACAAAGGTGTCGGCGCCTGCGTCAGCGACGCGGCGGATATTGTCAACCTTGATGCCGCCATCGACTTCGAGTCGAATGTCCTTGCCGCTGGTCGTGATGCGCCGGCGCACGTCCTCGATCTTGCGCAGGCTTGAGTCGATAAAGCCCTGACCACCAAAACCCGGGTTGACGCTCATGATGAGAATCAGGTCGATATCCTCGATCACCCAATCCAGCACATCGAGTGGTTGGGCCGGGTTGAACACGAGTCCGGCCTTGCAGCCCTGCGCTTTGATAGCCTGGATGCTGCGGTGCACATGGCCCGACGCATCCGGATGAAAACTGATGAAATCAGCACCGGCCTCGGCAAAGGCAGCCGCCAGTGCATCAACCGGCTGCACCATCAGGTGCACATCAATCGGCACAGCGACGCCAGCGGCGGTTTTCGCGTGGGGCCTGAGCGCACTGCAGATCATCGGACCAAAAGTCAGATTGGGAACGTAATGGTTGTCCATCACGTCGAAGTGAATCCAATCGCAGCCCGCGGCGATGACATTCTTGAACTCATCGCCCAGGCGCGCGAAATCGGCTGACAGGATGGAGGGTGCAATGCGGTAGGTCATAGTTGGATTCTAGACAGTCCGTCCCGCAAATTCTGATCAGTTGGGGACAGAGCTTGCCCACTGCGTGCAACGGCGGTCCGTCCCGCAAATTCTGATCAGTTGGGGACAGAGCTTGCCCACTGCGTGTGGCTGCGGTCTGTCCCGCAAAGAATCAGGATAGCATTGCGCCATGTCCAAGTACCAGTTTCGCGTCAATGTGGCGCCCCGCTTTCTGCCAGAACAGTCCTCGCCCGAACAGGACATGTTCGTGTTTTCCTATACCGTCACCATTACCAATACTGGCGAGGTTAGCGCGCAGCTGATCTCGCGCACTTGGAACATCAATGATGCCAAGGGTCATACCGAGCGCGTCAAAGGCCTCGGTGTGATCGGGCAACAGCCGCTACTGCAACCAGGCCAGTCCTTCGAGTACACCAGCGGAACACGCCTGCGCACCGCCACCGGCACAATGCACGGCACTTTCTTCTGCGTTGCCGAAGATGGCGAGAAATTCGACACCGACATCCCGATGTTCGTGCTCGACGCCCTGAGCTCCAATGGTGGCAAGCGCACGCTGCATTGAGCCACCCGAACCGAGAAACCGAACACCGTGGGTGAATTCGACCTGATCGAACGTTTCTTCAAGCGCCCAGCGGCCCAGGCGGCGCTCGGCGTTGGTGATGACTGCGCTCTGCTGCAACCTGCCCCCGGCACGCAACTCGCCATCTCGAGCGACATGCTGGTGGAGGGGCGGCACTTTCTCTCCACGGTGGACCCATTCAAGCTCGGGCACAAGGCGCTGGCTGTGAACCTGAGCGATCTGGCCGCCTGTGGCGCCCGGCCCATCGCCTTCACACTGGCGCTGGCTCTGCCGCGCGCCGACGCAAACTGGGCCGCACCGTTTGCGCAAGGCTTGTTCGCACTGGCCGATGCCCATGGCTGCGAACTGGTGGGAGGCGACACAACGCAAGGGCCGCTCAACATCTGCATCACCGTATTCGGTGAAGTGCCGCTGGTGAACGGTCGCTCGCAGGCACCGCTGCGCAGC
>Ga0194060_10001394_pt1 | contig 17252 bp, 16 predicted proteins | sample SepL225m_MetaG_FD_163427 | JGI IMG/M metagenome (GOLD analysis project Ga0194060, IMG submission 163427) | Anoxic zone freshwater microbial communities from boreal shield lake in IISD Experimental Lakes Area, Ontario, Canada - Sep2016-L222-5m | ecosystem: Environmental > Aquatic > Freshwater >...
GGTTGGAGACACAATGCGTGAATCAGCGTGCTGAGGTCGAAAAGGCAGATGCGGCGCTCTTGAAATACCGGCAGGAAAACAAAATCGATGTGCTCGAAAGCCAGCGGAAAACGGTGGACAACGCCCTGATGGATTTCAACAAGGTGCTGGTGGAATTGGAAGGCGATGAGGCTAAAGAGCGCGATCTCCTGAGCACTCTAACCGCCGTGGAGATGAAACCTGAAAATGCCGGGAAACTTCCCTCCTCGATTCCCCGCAGCGACGAGATCAAGGCCGCCATGGACAAGTGGACAATGGCCTTGGCCGAGCGGAATGCCATATTGTCGAAATATACCCCGAAACATCCCGAAGTTCAGGCGAAGGATGGGGTGGTGGCTATGTTCCGGGGGCAGGCGCTGGATGCCTTGAATCGCGCCAAGGCGACCTCCGCCTCAAACTTGGAATTGTTCAAGAAACAGGCGGAGAGTCTGCGCCAGAAAAAGGCGGATCAAGCCAAATTGGCCTCTGATCTGGAACTCCAGATTGTGGAGAGGCGAACCCACTTGACCGCCTTGGAACGCACACGCGATGCCAGTGATACTGCCTATCGTGGAATTCTAGGCCGAATCCAGGAAGCCCGCATGGCGGCGGACGAGAACACGGCCACAGTCAAGATTGTGGAACGGCCTTCTGTCCCTGAAAAGCCCGTCAAGCCTAAACCTGTCCGTATCATTGCTCTTGCGGTTTTGTTGGGACTTATGGGGGGAATAGCCCTGGCCTTGATCACGGATACAATGGAAGATCACGTCACGGGGCCGCATGATCTCGATGTGGAAGCGGGGATCAAGGTACTGGCAATGGTTCCTCACGTCAAAGCGGGCCAGCGGCGCGATATCGCCACCGCCTCCCTGAATCAGCGATTCAGCCAGATTACCGAGGCCTTTGCCGGATTACGTTCCATTCTCGATTCCGCGCAATATAAGGATCGGTCAAAAGTCATTCTGGTGGCGAGTTCAATCCCGACAGAAGGAAAGACCATCACGTCCTGTAACCTGGCCATTGCCTGCGCGAAAAACGGGCAGAAGGTGTTGCTCATTGACTTTGATTTGCGTCGCCCGCGGCTGGTGGGCATCTTCTCAATGTCGCCTGAAGGCCGGGGGCTGTTGGGTTATCTTTCTGATACAGTCACTGACACGACGCCTGCGGAATTGGCCTACACCACCGAGTGTCCCAATCTGTCAGTTATTGCCAGTCGGCCGGTAAAAGGGACGAGTCCGGCAGAGTTGGTGGGAAGCAAGAAAGTTGTGGAACTATTGAAATGGGCGCGCGAAAACTTTGACCGCGTGATCATCGATGCTCCGCCACTGGGGTTGGTAAGTGATGCCTTGGTTTTGGCAGGGCTCTCGGATTGTGTGTTGGTGATGGCGCGGCCTGAGACCAGTCGGAAGCGGGCGACGTTCCATACGATTCATCGTTTCAGGGAGGCGGGGGTTCGCCTGATCGCCGCCGTAATCAATGACGTCGATTTTTCAAAAGGTTCGCCCTATAACACGTATTCCTATCACTACTATGGCCACTATCAGGCTTATCCGCCGGAGGATGTGAAGCAGGACGGCTGATGAGAGGAATAATTGTTTTTTCCCTCTTAATCGTAATCTTAATCGTAATCGTAATCCATTGCCCCAGCGTGGATTATGATTAAGATTACGAATCAGAAAAGCCCCTTAAGTAAGCGCCATTCTTCCTGTAAATCCTGTCTATCTCCGCCGCAGGCGGATGCGCCCGTGGCGCACATGTTTCCCTTCTTTTCCTGATTCAACGTTCGAGGATCAATGTTGACTGTTCGATGTTCATCTTCCCCTGTAGTAACCGCCGTCTCGGCGGTAGGTTCAATTGCGAGACCGAGAAGAAGTGAGTTGCCAAAGTACAAGATGGTCGAATTGTCGAATGTCGAGACGTGCCCCCGCGCCCGCCACTGAATTACACCCATGAACCTTAAAGAACTTGAAGATCTGCTTGCCCAGGTTCGCGCGGATGGTGCCACGGACGATACCGTGGTGTATCTCTCCAACAAACGTCTGAAATACATGCGTGACGTTGACTCCATCCAGTTTCAGAAACGCGAAGGCTGGCCCGAGAAAGAATGGCCCGTCGTCATTTCAGGGCAACAGTAAAGAGCGGCCCCCGAGAATGACTTTTCCGTTTTCTGGTCTGGCCCTGAGGATTCAAATGTCGAATGTCGAGACGTGATGGGTGACGCCGCGCCCCTTGTGAAGTAACCGAGAATCTTGACATCGCGGCATCACATCGTGTACTCTTAAAGACGTTGTAGGGTTTGGAATGGCTAGGAAGTGGGGATTCGTTTGATGACAAGTACATACAGACTCAATGCGGATGATTTGAATGCCACCTTTCTGGCAGGGCTGAAGACTTTGTTTCAGGGAAAAGAAGTGGAGATCGAGGTCACGGAGGTGGATGAAACCGCCTACTTGCTGCGTTCACCCGCCAACAGGGACCATCTGCGCAACGTCGTCAGGGATGTGGAAAGCGGAGCGAATCTGGTAAAACCTGATCAGGCTCTCTTTCAATGATTCGCGAGGTTCTTTTCCACCAACAGGCGCTCGACGACTTCAACCGTTGGCAGCGCGAGAAACCATCGGTCTATGAACGTATCCGGCGGCTCATTAAGGACACGACGGAACATCCTTTCGAAGGTATCGGAAAACCTGAACCTTTGCGGCATGAACTGGCAGGGCATTGGTCCCGGCGCATCACGGAGGAGCATCGCTTGGTCTACAAAGTCACTGATCAGGCGATCATCATTGCCTCCTGCCGATATCACTACTGATCGAGATCCCCGCAAGGGAGAACCCACCCCTATCCCCCTAAAACTAACCTGGAAATCATGTCTATCTCCGCCGCAGGCGGATGCGCCCGTGGCGCACATGTTAACCTCTCTTCCCTCTTAACCCCCAATTCAACGTTCGATGTTCAATGTTGACTGTTCGATGTTCATCTACCCTGTAGTAACCGCCGCCTGCCCTGACCCGTCCTGAGCATTGTCGAAGGAGCATGTCGAAGAGGTCTCGGCGGTAGGTACTATTGCGAGACCGAGAAGAAGTGAGTTGCCAAAGTACAAGATGGTCGAATTGTCGAATGTCGAGACGTGACCCCGCGCCCCTTGTAGAGCTATCGCGGAGAGTTACCTCCCCGTTTCCTGGTCTGACCCTGAGGATTCAAATGTCGCATGTCGAGACCCTCCTTTCTGGTAGTTTTCTCATGTGCCCACGTTCGGGGTGATCAGAATATCAGAATTGAATCCGACAAGATCAATGTGTAATACTCGTATCGATTGAAGGAGATCATGAGGAGAGTATGAGCGGATTAGAAAAACTCAAAAAGCATCGAGCAAGAATCGTGGCCATTGCCGCGAAATATGGTGCTGACCATTTGCGGGCCTTCGGATCGGTCGTTCGCGGCGAAGACCGGCCCGGTAGTGATATTGACTTGCTGGTGACCATGCAGCCGGGACGTGATTTATTGGATCTTGTTGGATTGGCGCAGGAACTTGAAGAACTACTTCATCAGAAAATGGATGTGGTATCTGATGAAGAGGTCAGCCCGCACCTAAGGACTCGGATTCATCGTGAGGCGATGGCATTTTGAAAAAGGATCCCCAAGTCTATCTGGCCCATATTCGCGATTCGATACAGATGATTCGCGACTATACGAAAGAAGGGAAGGATGTTTTTTTCCAGGATCGCAAAACTCAGGATGCGGTGATCCGGAATTTGGAAATTATTGGCGAGGCGGTTAAGGTTCTCCCGGCAGATATGACCGCACGCCATGATTCCGTGCCATGGAAAAGCATTGCCGGAATGCGGGATCAACTCATTCATCATTATTTCGGCGTCGATCTGAAACTGGTATGGGGAGTTGTCGAGAGTCGCCTCGACGAATTGGATAAAGTAATCCAGGCAGAATTCAATCTTCTCCTTTAGACCATTTCCCCACCCTCATCCTGTAAATCCTGTATATCTCCGCCGCAGGCGGATGCGCCCGTGGCGCACATGTTAACCCTCTCCTCCTGATGAATGTGAAGGGATGACCCTGCGGGACCGCACACAGATCAAGCCCATGAACCTTAAAGAACTTGAAGATCTGCTTGCCCGGGCTCGCGCGGATGGCGCCACGGACGATACCGTGGTGTATCTCTCCAGCCAGCGCCTGAAATACATGCGTGATGTTGACTCCGTACAGTTCCAGAAACGCGAAGGCTGGCCCGAGAAAGAATGGCCCGTCGTCATTTCAGGGAAACAGTAAAGAGCGGCCCCGGAGAATGACTTTTCCGTTTCCAGGTCTGACCCTGAGGATTCAATTGTCGAATGTCGAGACGTGACCCCGCGCCTCTACCCCATTTAAATCTCGACTGGCATGATTTCGTGAAAATCGACCCGCGGTTTTACCGACCGGCGGAAGTGGACTATCTGTTAGGCGATGCAACCAAGGCCCGAACCAAACTGGGCTGGAAGCCTCAAATCACCTTCCGCGAACTCGCGCGTATCATGACCGAATACGATCTGGATCTGGCGCAACGCGAGGCGCATGCCTCATCCTTCAGTTCTGGAAATAAATATTGAAGACCGGCACCAGTGATTCTTGCTAATGAAAAGTCGATTCTTTATTAATCTTGCTGCTAATGTGGCGAACTTTGGGTTCAGCATTCTTGTTGGATTATGGTTGACGCCATACTTGATCCGACATTTAGGGGTTGGTGCCTATGGTTTAATACCTCTGGCAACAACGGTGATCTCGTATCTGGCACTGTTCACTATTGCGCTCACATCAGTTTCGGGGCGGTTCATGACTATTGCCTTGGAGCGAAAAGATTATGATGAAGCGAATAGGGTGTTCAATACGTCTTTTTGGGGTACTGCTGGGGTCCTGTTGGTTTTACTTATCCCCTCCCTTTGGTTAGTTTTCCATGCTAGCTTACTATTCAGTGTACCCCCTGGCTATGAGCGGGATTTTATGTTGCTTGCTCTAGCCGTCCTTGGGATGTTTAATCTCACCACGCTCAGCAATGGTTTTGGGATCAGCGCTTTTTCCAGAAATCGTTTTGATCTGACGAATGCTGTCAACATTCTCACTACCATCATTCGAGTTATTCTGCTTGTGTTTTTGTTCAGCAATTATATCCCAAAGGTTTGGCATGTTGGAGTCAGCTTGTTAATTTCGACTGTGTTCAGTTCTGCCGGAGCATATTATATCTGGAAATATCTAACGCCGATGCTTGAACTGCGGATGGCGTGGTTTAATTTCGCTACTTTTCGCCAGATGACCGGTATGGGGTGGTGGATCGTGATTAACTCCGTTGGTTCACTTTTGTATTTGAGTATTGATCTTCTGGTTGTTAACAAAATGCTTGGGGCGGAAGCTACAGGGCAATATGGGGCTGTCATGACATGGTCAACCCTTCTGCGGAGTTTTGCGGGGGTTGTTGCAGGAGTTTTTGGGCCAACAATCATAATGTACTATTCTCGAAATGATTTAAGCGGTTTAGTTCGGTACTCGCGTCAAGCGGTGAAGTTCCTCGGCCTTTTTATAGCAATTCCCATTGGATTGATTTGCGGAATGTCCAAGCCGTTGCTCCAGCTTTGGTTGGGACAAAGTTTTGTGCACTTAGCACCGCTAATGTCGTTAATGACGTTTCATTTATGCATCAATCTGGCAGTTTTGCCATTGTTTAACATTCAAGTTTCGACCAACCATGTGCGACTCCCAGGAATTGTGACCTGCATCATGGGCATGATGAATCTGGGGCTGGCGGTCATTCTTGCTGGCTCAGTTGGATGGGGCATGTACGGTGTTGCCATAGCGGGCGCGATCATGCTCACGGCAAAGAATCTAGTGTTCACGCCAATATATGCAGCACATATCCTGAAAATAAAATGGACTGTTTTCTATCGCGAGGCATTACCAATTGTTGCGCTCGCACTAGGCCTGGCTGCATTGGGCTGGGGGGTGTCGTCTTGTCTATCGATTATTTCATGGACAAGGCTTTTGTTAGTGGCGTCTTTGTTGGGTGCCATTTCCATGGGTGTAATATTTGCAGGAGTATTGGATAAGGAGGAACGCGCATATGTTGGTAAAATACTTAGCTCGTGGAAGAAGGTTGAGGGCTAATGAATTCCGGTTTACCGCGCACGACGATGTCTAACGTTTGTAGTTCTACGGTTGCCGCCGATCTTTGCGTGGGATGTGGTGTTTGTGCTGGAATCTGCCCAACCAAGAACCTCAGCATGAAATGGACCCGATATGGTTTGTTACAGCCATATGACGAGGGGAAATGCCTCCCGTCCTGTCGGCTGTGTCTTGATGTCTGCCCATTCTGGGATCACACATTAGTTGAAGATACTATTGGAGCTGATCTCTTTAGTCTGGTTGGTGGTAACGACCACACAGTTGAGACTGGGTATCTTTTGGGTTCCTGGGTAGGGTATGCTCAAGGGGGATATCGCGAAAGAGGTGCGTCTGGTGGGCTTGCAAGTTGGTTTCTCGCAAGGTTGATTGAGGCGAAAACTGTCGACCACGTCATCTGCGTTCGGTCTAAAGAAGATGCGGAATGTCTCTTTGAATTTACCGTTTTGTCAACGGTTGAGGAAGTGAACGCTGCGGCAAAGTCAGCTTACTACCCGGTTGAATTGTCAGAGGTACTTCATTATGTCATGAAGAATGAAGGGAAATACGCGATCATTGCCCTGCCGTGTTTCGTCAAAGCGATTCGGCTAGCTTCTGCGCGCATTCCGTTGTTAAAGCGTCGAATAGTTATTCTTGCGGGTCTTGTCTGTGGGCAAACGAAGTCTAAATTATTCACAGAATATCTGATCCACCACATGGGGCTTAATCCCAAAGAAGTAACTCGCCTCAATTTCCGTTCAAAGAATCCGAATCGCCCTGCCGGGAACTTTGAAATGCGGGCTCGGACGCGGAAAGGAGTTGAAGGTGTGTGTGTGTGGGGAGGGCTATATACAAAAACGTGGTGTTCGGGCATGTTCTCGCCCCGGGCGTGTGCCTTTTGTGATGATGTCTTTGCGGAATTGTCTGACATCTGTTTTATGGATGCATGGCTGCCCCAGTATGTTGGAGATTCACGAGGTACAAGCCTCGTGCTTACGCGGAGCGTGGAGGCTGAGCGAATCTTAAGTCGAGGTGTAGCTGAGAATGCCATTACTCTCAATATTGTCGCTGTCGATCAGATAAGGCAAAGTCAAGAGGCCGTATCGGAATGGAAACGTCGTGATCTGGCTTGGCGATTATGGTTGGAAAAAAATAGCGGACGTCCCGTTCCTGGAAAACGCGTCAGGCGACAACGACCTCCGGTGTGGCACGCCATGCGTTTGCGGCTTAGGGAAAATCTGCGTCGTTTTAGTTTTGCGGCTTGGCCGACAGGCGGTGAGTTCGGATGCGATACATACAAATCGGCATTCAAAGCCATTAGGCTAAGGTTGCGCATCTATCTCCTGTACTTGTCCTTGCCGGGATGGGGTGCCAGAATACAACGATTTCCATTTTGGCTGATAAAAAAACTGTGGGTAGCGGGGTTGGTGATAATCAGTTAGTCGTAACGGGTTCGTGGTTATGAATCAAATAAAAGACTCTCGGTGTTTTCTTCTGGTGGGAAATGGCCCGCTTACCAACCGGGGCTGCCAAGCAATCGTGCTCGGTACGCATCAATTGCTCAAGCAAGTTTGTCCCGCTGCGACATTTGTTTCGGCTAGTTTCGGCCTGGATAGCGCCGCTGAACTTCCCCCTGACGTGAAGCCCGTGCAATTGCCATTATATCCCCCTCGATGGTCATACAAATGGGTTGAGGCACGTGTCCTGCACAGGCTGGGGATCGCCGCCTCCCGGACGGATGTTCTGAAACCCCTGAAACCGTTTTTTTCTCAGTGCGAAGTGATGTTGTCTGTGGGGGGGGATAACTATGCGATCGACTACGGATATGAAATTGTCGAGCGACTAATCCTCATCGGCCAGCATGCCCGCAAACTGGGCATTCCTCAGGTGATATGGGGCGCCTCTATTGGTCCTTTTGACGAGGATCCCACGTTTGAAGCTCGCCTCAAAGATCATTTTTCAGAGATAGATCTCATTGTTGTGAGGGAAATTCATTCGTTCCGCTATCTCCAAAGCTTGGGAATAACTGAAAACGTTGTTCTGGCTCCCGATCCTTCATTCTTAATGAGTCCAAAGGCCTATCCCCTACCAGAGCAAATCACCTCGATGTTGAGAGGTCCAGTCATTGGGCTCAATTTGAGCGTGTTGCTCGCACGATATGTCTCCAAAGGTGATCTGGACGAGTGGACTCGCGTTGCCTCCACACTTGTCCAGCAGATTTCGGACGCCCTTGGACTTCCTATTCTTTTGATCCCGCATGTCTTTTGCCCTGACGGCGAGTATTGGATCGACGATGCGCAATTCATGCACAATGTCTTGGACGTGCTGCCCGCTAGATTTCGCGATAAAGTAACGCTATTGCCGGGGCGGCCTAGCGCGCCTGAACTTAAGTGGATTATTGCTCAAACAGCCATATTTATTGGTGCACGTACTCATTCGACGCTTGCCGCATTGTCCAGTGCCGTTCCCTGCCTTTCGCTGGCATATAGCCGAAAGGCCCATGGAATTAATGAATGGATATTCGGCCATGGCGAGTGGAGTGTGGATGCGCGTTGCCTCACCCCGGCATTGGTAGCTGATAAAGCAGTTGCTTTATATGGGGCACGTGATTCGGTTCGGCAACATCTGAGAGTGCATGCCAGCAATGCCTCCCGTGATCTGGCTGCCTTGGGACAGGATATCTGCAATCTAGCCCGGAAGCGAACCTTGCCTAACAGTTGAGTCCAGACCGTTCCTCCAACTGAAAAATCTATATGATGCGAGGTTTGATAGAGTTTACACTGAGTTGGATGGTTATTCTGTTGCTTGCGGTTATCCCGGCGCGGAATACAACTGTATTGGTGTCTGCTTTGATTGTTGCTTTGCCCGTCTTTGCAAGATCCACTACGTATGTGGTTCTTTATCCAACCTTTGAGATGATCGCGAGCGGGGTCCTTGTCTTGCGTCATATTTTTGCAAAAGGGCGTACATCATACAGGGGTGAATACGCGGATATAATGAATCCAACCGGACCGAGGAATGAGACGAATAGATCGTGGTCATTGGATTGGTTGTTGGCCGGCATCTTTTGGGTGGCCGCGATAGTTTCCTCCTTGTTGTCATCCGATCCAAAGTCAGGGCTGCTTGTTTTGCTTTCGGGCGGTACCATTCCGCTGGTTGTCTATTTTCTGATAATGGATTCATTTAAGACGCCAAAGGACTGGCTTGTGTTCCGCCACGGCATGTGTGTCTTGGGCTTTATCGTTTCTGCTGTCGTAATTGCAGGGTATTGGTATCGATTGAGACTGGGCATTTTGTCATCCTTTGATTCGGCAGGGTTAACTTCCTTGTATATGGGATCCAATCCTGCAGTATTGTTTGAAGTGCCCAGCGTTGACGGGGCCATTATTGTTATGAGTCTACCTTTTCTGTTTTATGCTTCCATCTGGCAGTCGGGTCCATTGCGATGGTTCGCCCGCATGGGGTTGATCCTAGTATTAACGGCAGCACTTTTCACACTGAAACGGGGGGTCTGGTTGGCCGCAGGAATTGAAATCATACTTCTCTCGATATTCCTTATAAGGCATATGATGAAGCATCGAAAAGTAGTCCGTTTGTTAGGTATAATGCTGTTGTTGTTGATGGTAATTCCGTTCATCAATCCGGCGATCAGTATGTGTATTGATTCGCGGCAGGCCGGTGATGAGTATTTCAGAGACAGTGAGGTGCGGACTAAAAACTACCATCTTGCCTTGGAATGTGGCACCCGGAAAGTGTTCTCGGGGTTCGGGCTGACTCGATACCCTGACGCCTACACTCTGCTTCCTTCCCATCCGGCTACTTATGAAGAGCATCTTTGGTTTGCGCATAACCTGTTTCTGACGCTCATTCCGGAGATTGGACTTTTTGGGGCACTCGCCTTTACTTTGCTTGCCATTAAACCACTGGTGCGTTCAGTGGTTCTGGCACCGGGAATAATGCAATGCTCGGAACGGTGGGTGTGTGTTGTTGCCATGATTGGCGCCCTTGTCAATGCACTGATAACCGGAACGTACTTGGTAAACACATATGCGGATCCCGAGGTTGCCACGCTGGGCTGTGCCGCCACAATTATCTTATTCGCACTGGCCGGGGTACTGATGCGAATGGGGTCACGCAACTGGATTGCCAGCACATGACACGGGTGGCCTATGTTACTGATGCTGTTGGGATGGGGGGCGGCGAAACCAGCCTCTTGTACCATTTGGAAGCATGCATTGCTTCTGGATTAATTGATCCCGTCCTGATTTGTCCGGAAGGAGATTTGGCAACGACCGCACGCCAGCGGCGGGTAGAGGTTTGTACCCTTGAGATTTGTGCTCTAAGGTACGGCGTGCGAGGAATTATTTTCGATTTTCTACCCAAGATCTTGAGCCTATACAGGACAATACGATCTTTGCGGATTCAGGTCGTACATGCGGAATCCGTTATTGCTCTCTGTCACCTTCTGCCGGAGTTGCTGATTATGAGCCCCCCTTTGTTTATGACCTGGCATGGATTTGGGAATGTCAATAACCGCTTAGCTGCATGGCTGTTTAGAAAAAATCAGTTTAAAGTGTTTGCTGTGTCGCGATCAGCGGCCGAGAGCGCCGTTTCCCTCGTTCCGTCTGATCGTGTGGTGCATCTGCCGCTCGTTGTGCATCCGTCCTTTTTAGAATCGCCGCCAAGGGGCCGTGAAGAGATGTTGAATGAGTTGCACCTGCCTGCCTTCCGCCCCGTAATTCTTCAATTGGCCCGGTTTCAAGAAATCAAAGGGCAGCTGACCTTGCTATCCGCATATGTACAAGCACGTGATGCTGGGCGTTTGCGTGACGCGATCCTCTTATTTGTAGGGGGGGTGCTCCCCGGCAGCGATCAGGCCGCTTCTGACTACTTCGAGCGAGTCAAACAGGCCGCAAAAGCTTCAAAGTATGCTTCTGATATATTTTTCGTGTCATTTCAATCGGATGTAGTGAGCGTGCTCAAACTCGCGTCGCTTCTAGTCATCCCTTCCCGCTACGAGTCGTTTGGAATGGTCGCAATTGAAGCTATGGCGGCCGGAATCCCGGTGCTGGCGACGAAGAGTGGCGGCTTGACCGATATCATCTCGCAGGGGAACGACGGAATTCTGATAGATGTGAATAACACTGCCGAGTTCTGCGAGCAAATGGATCGCCTGATAAGCGATTCCGCGTTGGCCCGCACCCTCGTGCAAAACGCCCAGCAAACGGTTCGCAAGCGATATATGCCCCGAACCCGAGTAGAAACACTGTTATCCTATTACAAAGAAAGATTATGAAAATACTTCTTCTTGCTCCTCGTGTCCCTACTATCCGCCCGGATGGATTGTCGCTTGTGTTGCAACACATCCTGCCTGTCTTCCGCGAATCCTGTAACCTTGTGCTATGCGGGCTTGAAAAGACGGCCGATTCAATCCCTGCAACTGGCAGTGAACAGAGGGGGGAATCCTGGGCATATTTTGCCTCGACTTTACCTGTCCCCAGAAGGTTGCATCACCTGAGCCGGACTCCCATTACGTTGCCCTGCTTGTATCAAGGTGCCGATGACTGGGTGGATGCCATTCTGACCCGTGAACGCCCCGAGGTGGCAATTGTGTTCGGTGCCAGTATGGGATCGTTGATCGCCATGATGTCTCGGCAGGTTCCAACTGTTTATGTACCGCTAGATGCTGCTGCGCGACATCATTCCATGCTTGCGGCCTGCACATCGGGTAGGGTCCGTTTGTACCAATTGTTCCAAGCGGCGAAGTGGCGATGGTACGAACCGCAGGTGATTAATTACTCTTCTGCGGCGATATATGTGTCACCGATGGATGCCGCATCAGTTGCCACCCGGGTGCGTAAGGGGCGGCTTCAGGTTATTCCAAACGGAGTTGATGCCGCCGTGTTTTCGCGGCAAGCCTCTGAGGTGAAGGAATACGCAGTCGCCATAAGCGGCAATTTTGATTATCCACCAAATGTGGACGGGCTTCTGCATTTCATGAATGATATCCTTCCTCGATCCTGTCGTTTGAGTGCTGAGGCTCGTGTCCTCGTCTTGGGTAAGTGTTCCGACCCGCAAGTGATCAGCAGGATGGCGCAAATCAAGTCCGTCACCTGTGTCTGGAACGTTGACGAAATGAGCACGTTCATTCCTCGGGCACGGGTATTCGCCTGTCCAGTTCGATTTGGCACGGGTATCCGGAATAACGTTCTTCAAGCCATGGCTTGCGGGCTGCCCGTTATCACCTATCCGATCAATGTGGAGGCGTTGTTGCCGACCGGGCAATCCCGTTGTGTCATTGCCGAGTCGGCAGGGGAGTTTGTGGACAGGATGGATCGTCTTCTGGAGAAACCGGATGATGAATTAGTGAATATAGGTAACTGCGGGCGTGCGTATATTCTGGCCCAGCATGACTGGCGCGACATCGGGAACCGTTACCTCAACGTCTTGTTGGGTGTGGCTAAGGGACATGTCGGGGGGCAGGATTCAGCAACAAAGGACGAATATCGGCAATGAGGCCTCTCCAACCACGTGAGATATTACCCGGTGAGGGCTCCTTGAGGGGCTCACAGTGCGGCGGACGATCCAGTCAGTTAGTGGTGATGCATATATGTACTAGTTGTGCGCCATATGGTGGCATTTGGACATATATACAGCAGATCTCATTATCGTGTTTAGCTGAGGAGTTCCATTTTGAAACGTCACTGTATCCCCGTTCCCGATGGGGGCATATTGGGGCCTTGGTCGAACTTGTGCGGAGTGTGAGAAAGTGCCGTCCGGATCTCGTCCATGTTCATGGCCTTCAGTTGGAAGGATTTTTCGGGGTTCTGGCGGCGCGAATTGCCGGGGTATCCCGTGTTCTTGTGACGATTCATGGTTTTGTAGAGGATTGCCGGGTAAGGCAGGTTTGGAGGAGGGGGGTCGTGGCACGAATCTTTGAGCCTCTCACTTTAAACCTTGCTACCGCTTTTTTTTGCGTTTCGGCATACGGAACCACAAAGAGAGTTGTCCGGCAACACCCCCGTAAAACCTTGGGTGTTGTCAACAACGGACTCGCCCCTATCTCGTCTGGCAAACTTTTTGACTCTTCTCGTGAGCCGCCCGGCTGTGCCGTGAAGGCGGCAGTGACTCTGTTGTATGTTGGCCGAATCACGAGGGATAAAGGTATTCTGGATTTGCCGCCTGTTCTTGCCAAGGCGCGAGCACTCAGCGGGGTGGATATTCGTGCGGTGTTGGTTGGGGATGGGCCAGCGATGGAGGAGTTACGGTTATGCATCGATTCCTATAAGGTGGCCGATATCGTATCGCTTGTCGGGTACCAGAACGATCCCCTCGTATATTTTCAGACTGCCGATATTTTCGTGCTCCCATCCCGTCATGAACACCAATCCTATTCGATTCTTGAAGCCATGCGATGTGCCCTGCCAGTAGTCGCGTACGCAGTGGGGGGGAATGCCGAATTGGTCATTCCTGGTGTCACTGGGTACCTTGCAAAGGCCAATGATATCGATGGTTTGGCGCAGCATGTTGCAGAATTGGCCGGCAACGTCTCGTTGAGAAAAGTTCTTGGCGGTTCCGGATGCGAACGGTGGGCTAACGAATTCAGCAGTAATCTTTTCGTTAAGTCGATTAGAATAAAGTACCGTCAAATCCTCTCAGGAGAAAACGATTCAAAGAGTGTCCGGTAACCTCGGCGCTTCTAGACATTCATTTACAGGCATGCGCCTACACCCGTGAAGACAAATATTCGTAAACTTCTGATGCTCGCGCCGGTATGGCGTTGGCCCCCAACTACTGGAGGCGAGGTTCGTATTGCCCGTCTGTCTGAGTCCCTTGCGCAACATATGGCGGTGGATATCGTTGGGCCAGCACAATCAAACGTCATTCCCCCGGCAGTTTTTGCCAACTCGTATTTTCAGAATACAAACGCTTTAACAGTTGCGCGACGGATTGTGTCACTTTTCAGACCGCGAAATCCATATCATGTGAACATGTATTATAATTCTCGCACTGCTCATCAGATAACGGAACTCCTTGCTCAGAATAGTTATGATGCGATTTACAGTCACTTTATTTATCCTATTTCCTATTTATCAAATGTTAAGCAGTTGATCATTATTGATCAGCAGAACGTGGATCGCCAATATTGGTTGAACAAAGCCAATCAAACCCGTTTCCCCTTCAAAGTAATTGCTGCGTGGAACATGCGAAGAACTGTTCAATTCGAGTCGCAAAATCTGCCTAATATCTTTGGGTATGTTTCTTGTAGTGAAGAGGATCGCACAGATACGATGAAATATGCGGCACCCATTGTACCTAATTTTTGGGTGGCGCCGAATGGCGTGGATTCGTCGGAATATGTGCCGGCTGAGCGAGAAGTAACAGGAAGGAAGTCTATTGTACTGGGGTACTTGGGGAGTATGGATCTGGAAATGAACATCCATGCGGTTGAGATTTTTATCAAAACTATGTTTCCGCGTATTCGTGCCGCGCTGCCAGATTTAGAGATTCTTTTTGATGTGATCGGTCGAGACCCGCCGCCCTCACTTATCAAGCTTGCCAGTCAGGTAGGCGGGGTTAGGGTGACAGGACGTGTGCTGGACGTGGTGCCTTTTCTGCAACACTTGGATATCTTGGTCTGTCCGATTCGGATGGGGGCAGGAACCAAGCTCAAGGTTATAGAGGCCATGTCATGTGGCATCCCTGTGGTGGGGAGCCGTCTTGCGCTGGCAGGACTTCCTGGACGAAGTGGTGAACAATATATCCAGGCAGATCAGGACGACGAGTTCATCCGAACTGTCTGTCAATTGGCAATATCTCCTGAGATGAGGTTGCGTATAGGGGCGGCGGCAAGGGAGTTGGTGTCCTCTCGATTCGATTGGAAACAAATCGGTAGCCGTCTTGCGCATGAGATTTGCGGCGCGATTGATGCGCGGAAGGCGTTGTTGAAATAAAGAACTTTCCTTGGTTTGACAAAGTCTCATTCTGGCACATGTGTAAAATTGCCATAATCAATTGCGTCTATCCTCCCGAGCCGGTTGTTTCAGCCCAACTTGGCCGGGATCTGGCTATACATCTGGCGAGCAATGCCATTCAGATAACGGTATTGTGTCCGTTTCCGACCCGCCCTATGGGGGCAAAGTATCCTGGGTACACGGATGCAAAACGAGTGAGAGTGGAACAGGATGGAAATACGGCTGTCGTCCGGTTGCTTTCATTCACAGCCCCGGAATCAGGACTCATTGGCCGTATGCGGGAAAGTTTCAGTTTCGGTCGGCATGTCTGCCGTTACTTTGATCAACACCTTGCGGAAGTGGATGTAGTGTATGCAAATGCTTGGCCGTTGTTTTCTCAGGCACTGATTGCTCGGCATTGCACGCGGCGGGGCATCCCGCTGGTTCTTCATATTCAGGACATCTATCCTGAATCTTTGTTGGGTAAATTACCAGGATCTTTGAGAAAAGTGGTTTCCATGCCGCTGATGGCTTTGGATCGCTGGACAGTTCGGCGGGCGACACGGTTGGTTTTGATCTCGGAAAATATGCGGCAGACTTACGTTCAGGGGCGAGGCCTCGCGGCGGAGAAGGTTGTCACGATTCAGAATTGGGTGGATGAGAGTCGGTTTGCCAGTCTGCCTGCCAGGGAAGCTGCTTGCGAGAAGTACGGTGTTCCCAAGAATCTCTTCACATTCCTGTACCTGGGAAATATCGGACCGGTGGCGGGTGTGGAGGGGCTGATTGAAGCGTTTCATGCGACCAGGTTGAATCAAGCGCAACTGGTAATTGCCGGGGATGGTACCGCTAAAACGGCGTGTGTAGAGCTGGCAAAGCGAATAGGGGCACGTAATATACAGTTCATTTCAGATCCTGATGTCGAGCATGTGCCTCTGATCCAAAGCCTTGGCCATGTTTACTTGTTGCCCATGCGCAAGGGGGCGGGATTGAGTTCGATCCCGTCAAAACTAATGGCCTATCTATTCTCGCAGCGGCCGGTTTTGGCGACCGTTGATGCGGAGAGCGATACGGCGCGTTGTATTCGTGATGCAAACTGCGGGTGGGTGGGCGAGCCGGAGAATGTGCATTGGCTTGCCGAAAAAATGGCGGAGGTTTCCTCCATCCCGGAGTCTGCCTTGTCGGCTCTGGGCCAACAGGGACGGGCTTATGGCCTGCGCCATTTTTCGAAAACAGAAGGTGTGACGAGGTTGGGGGCCACAATACTTGAAGCCATTGGTTGATATTCATCTAGTCAGTAGTAACATTCAGGCAAGGGCGATTGAGTCTCTGATCCCCCTCCATCAAGCAGCGTTTCCTGATTTTTTCCTTACATCGCTAGGGCCTGCCTTCCTGCGGCTGCTTTATGACGGTTTCATGATGCATCCACAGGGGATTTGTCTGGTCGCCGAAGATCAAGGCAATGTGGTGGGGTTTGCTGCCGGTACCATAAATCCCGATGGCTTTTTCTCATCGTTGTTGCGGCGGCAGGCTTTGCGTTTTGCATGTTCGGCTATTCCCGGTCTGTTACGAAATCCATTATTTGTGACGCGCAAATGCCTTGGCGCACTATTCTATCGTGGCGAAACGCCAGGAGGGATTCCAGACGCTGCGTTGCTTAGCAGTTTGGCGGTCTCGTCTGCAATCCAGAGTAAGGGCGTAGGACAGGCACTGGTTCGTGCTTTCGCGGAAGAGGTCCGTAGACGGGGCGGGAAGGCCATCTATCTGACCACGGACGAATCGGAGAACGAAAAGGCGAATCGATTTTATGCCAAGTGTGGATTTGAGCTTCTGGATACATTCAAGCGCCCAGGCAACCGTGTCATGAATCGCTGGATCATGAGGTTGGGGTAAGCGAAAGATGGGTTTTGAAGGAGAAGGCAATATATCCTTGGGAAATATTAGGTGGCGTTCGCCGTCCCGGCGAACGTTGCTAATCGTGCAGCTGCCGGGGACGGCGGATGCCGCCTAATTCATTTGCGATTCACGATCTGAAGCGCTTGCGATGACAAAACCGTGTCAGGAAATCTTTCCGCCATTCCGAGGCATCTTGCGGAATGGTTTTGACTATTCCGCAGTCATGTGAATAATGGTTCTGATGAA
>Ga0194060_10001398_pt1 | contig 17239 bp, 17 predicted proteins | sample SepL225m_MetaG_FD_163427 | JGI IMG/M metagenome (GOLD analysis project Ga0194060, IMG submission 163427) | Anoxic zone freshwater microbial communities from boreal shield lake in IISD Experimental Lakes Area, Ontario, Canada - Sep2016-L222-5m | ecosystem: Environmental > Aquatic > Freshwater >...
AAACCCGCTTCTTCAGGAAATAATCAGAGATAATCTTTTTCAGCTCTTCATGACAAACCATCTCAACAGCCTCTTCAGGGGTCACCAGTTTTCGACTGCGAACATGCATCTCGTCCCATTCGTCCAACATTGCTTCGATAAAAAGCGGATAAACCTGAACTGAAAAACGTCTGCCAAATTTGCGATACTGATACTTGCCTGCCTCCTGGTGATGAACAACCCCTATCAATCCAGCCTCTTCATAGGCCTCTTTGGCAGCAGAATCTGCAGGAGACAAGCCCTTTTCAACATATCCTTTGGGAATGATCCATCGCTCAGACTTTCTGGAAGTGATAAGCACCAGACGGTTATCAAGAACCGGAATAACCCCGGATTGCCTTAAAATACCTTTACATCTTCCATCCATATAACTCTTTTCTTATATTCGTTCCCGAGATCGAGTCCAGCCAGCACGGGAGTTCTTTTACGCAAATAATATAAAAATATAAAATTACAACCGATGTCTCTTTTTAACAGCACTTTACACTCCATTGGATGTCTCCTGTTTTAATAAAAAATCTGTTTTTAAAATTAGAAAAATGACATATTGTGTGTGAATTACATAACTCAACCTTCAAGTATAAAATGAAAGCCATTATCCCTGTTGCTGGTGTTGGTACCCGTTTACGTCCGCATACCTTTTCTCATCCTAAAGTACTGCTTAATGTGGCTGGAAAACCAATTATTGGCCATATTATGGATAAACTTATTGCAGCAGGAATCGATGAAGCCATCGTTATTGTAGGTTATCTCGGTGACATGGTTGAAGAGTGGTTACTGGAACATTACGACATTAAATTTACTTTTGTCACCCAATCGGAGCTACTCGGACTTGCTCATGCCATCTGGATGTGCAAACCTTATGTGATCGAAAACGAACCTCTTTTTATTATTCTTGGCGACACTATTTTTGATGTTGATCTTGCCCCTGTGCTGAAGAGTCAATTCTCCACCTTGGGTGTCAAAGAGGTCGAGGATCCGAGAAGATTCGGAGTTGCTGTAACCGATGGAGGTAAAATTTTAAAACTGGTGGAAAAACCGGACACACCTGTTAGCAATCTTGCCATTGTTGGTCTCTATTTTCTGCGTGAGTCAGCCTCTCTCTTTAAAACTATTGACCATCTGATTGACAATGGGATTAAGACAAAGGGTGAATTTCAGCTCACTGATGCGCTCCAGCTTATGATTGAGGGGGGGGAAGAGTTTACCACTTTCCCTGTCAGTGGATGGTATGACTGTGGCAAGCCCGAAACACTGCTCTCCACCAATAAAATTCTACTTCGCAACAATACCTTGACGAAAAAATACCCTGGGTGTATCATTGTCGATCCGGTCTTTATTGCTGACAGCGCCATAATAAAAAACGCTATCATCGGCCCAAATGCAACGATAGGCGAAAACTCCAAAATTACGGATGCAATTATCAAGGACTCTATTATTGGAAGTGAAGCAAGAGTAATTCATATCATGCTCACTCACTCAATTATTGGAAACAACGCCAGCATTGCGGGAAATCCACATGAAATCAGTATCGGAGATTATTCCGAAATTCTGGTTGGCTAAGAGAATTTTTGCATAGAAGAGTGCGAATAGTTACATTTCGGCTGTATTTTTGCATTGGCATCCCCATTACCTATGGACACGGTGTCGCAAGCTCTCGGTGGAAAGTGTTTTTCCCGAGCTTGTCGGAATTTTTTCCGTGTCCAGTTGTTTCCCCGTGAAATCCTCTCACTGAAAAACTTTCCGTTGATCTTGATTTTTAAGTGGTTGCGTTTATTTGTCATAATCAAAATTTATTGAAAAACATGTCACAAAAAAGGTATTTCTTTACCTCGGAATCCGTCTCAGAGGGTCATCCGGACAAGGTGGCCGATCAGATTTCCGACGCCATTCTTGATGATTTTCTTCGCCAGGACTCCAGTTCACGAGTCGCTTGCGAAACCTTTGTCACCACCGGTCAGGTCATTGTTGGAGGTGAAGTTACTACAAAAGGGATCGTTGATGTCCAGACTATAGCCCGCAAAGTTGTAAGCGAAATCGGCTACACCAAGGGTGAGTATATGTTTGAAGCCAACTCATGCGGCGTTCTTTCTGCTCTTCACAGCCAGTCTGCTGATATCAATCGCGGTGTTGACCGCAAAGAAGAGATTGCTGATGAGTTTGACCGTGTCGGCGCTGGTGATCAGGGGATGATGTTTGGATATGCCTGCACAGAGACTCCTGAGTTGATGCCAGCGGCAATTCAGTTCGCACAGCAGCTTGTGAAAAAACTGGCTGAAATCCGCAAGGAGGGCAAAATAATGACCTACCTTCGTCCTGATGCAAAAAGCCAGGTTACCCTTGAATATGAAAATGAGACCGTGAAACGTGTTGATGCCGTAGTGGTCTCAACCCAGCACGATCCTGAACCAGCAGGTGTCAGCGAAGCCGAGTGGCAGGCTGTGATCAAACATGATATCATTGAAAATGTTGTCAAGGTTGTTATTCCTGCAAACTTGATTAATGCTGATACCAAATTCCATATCAATCCGACCGGCCGCTTTGAAATTGGGGGACCACACGGCGATACCGGTTTGACCGGTCGCAAGATCATTGTCGATACCTATGGTGGTGCAGCCCCTCACGGTGGAGGTGCCTTCAGCGGCAAGGATCCATCTAAAGTTGACCGCAGTGCAGCTTATGCAGCTCGCCACGTCGCAAAAAATATTGTAGCCGCAGGCCTTGCTGACAAATGCACCGTTCAGGTCTCTTATGCTATTGGTGTTGCCCGTCCGGTATCAATTTATATCAATACGCATGATACCACGAAGCATGGTCTCAACGATGCCCAAATTCAGGAAAAGGCAGAAGTAATCTTCGATCTTCGACCTGCCGCAATTATCAAACGCTTCAGCCTCGACAAACCCCAGGGATGGAGCTATCAGCAGACCGCTGCTTATGGGCATTTTGGTCGTGATATCTTTCCATGGGAAAAAACTGAAAAAGTTGAAGAACTCAAAAAAGCCCTCAATCTGGCCTGAACCATTATAAAATTTTAAAATCAGAAAGAGACAATGACAACAGCAGCGAAAGCGCTTGATTACAAAGTAGCAGATATCTCTCTAGCCGAATGGGGACGCAAAGAGATAGAGGTCGCTGAAAAAGAGATGCCGGGCCTGATGGCTACCAGGCGCAAGTATGCGGGAAAATATCCGCTGAAGGGTGCCCGCATAGCTGGCTCACTGCACATGACCATCCAGACGGCAGTGCTGATTGAGACTCTGGTGGAGCTGGGAGCGGAGGTTCGCTGGGCAAGCTGTAATATCTTTTCCACCCAGGATCATGCGGCGGCCGCAATTGCAAAAACCGGTGTTCCGGTTTTTGCATGGAAGGGCGAAACTCTCGAAGAGTACTGGTGGTGTACCCGTCAGATTCTTGAATTTGAGGGTGGAAAAGGGCCAAACCTTATCGTTGATGATGGCGGTGATGCCACCTTGATGATTATCCTTGGTTATAAAATCGAGAACGTTCCTGAGATGCTTGACAAAACTCCGGGGAATGCCGAAGAGAAAGCGCTCTATCAGCAGCTTAAGGATGTCTTTGCAGAAGACAAGCAGCGTTGGCATAATGTTGCTGCAGAAATGAAAGGCGTTTCGGAAGAGACCACGACGGGTGTGCATCGCCTCTACCAGATGATGGAAAAGGGCGAACTGCTTTTCCCTGCAATTAACGTCAACGACTCTGTTACCAAATCAAAGTTTGACAATCTTTACGGTTGCCGTGAATCGTTGGCAGATGGTATCAAAAGGGCTACTGATGTTATGGTGGCCGGTAAAGTGGTGGTGGTTCTCGGTTATGGAGATGTGGGCAAGGGTTCTGCAAGATCGATGCGTGCCTATGGTGCCCGAGTCATCGTTACGGAAATTGATCCGATCTGCGCACTACAGGCTGCAATGGAAGGTTATGAGGTTTCGACTATGGATGAGGCTGTCAAGGAGGGGAATATTTTTGTCACCACTACAGGCAACAAGGATGTTATCACACTTGAGCACATGAAACAGATGAAGGATGAAGCTATTGTCTGTAACATTGGTCACTTTGACAATGAAATCCAGGTTGAACAGCTTTATAACGATTCGACAGCAAAGAGACTCAACATCAAGCCTCAGGTGGACAAATACACCTTTTCAAATGGCAACTGCATCTATCTTCTTGCAGAAGGACGCCTTGTCAATCTTGGATGTGCAACTGGCCACCCTTCATTTGTGATGAGTAACTCTTTCACCAACCAGACGCTTGCACAGATTGAGCTATGGACAAAAGAGTACGAAGTGGGCGTTTACCGGCTACCAAAAGAGCTTGATGAAGAGGTTGCACGACTGCACCTGGAACAGCTTGGGGTAAAGCTTACCAGACTCACCAATGAGCAGGCAGACTACATTGGCGTGCCGCTGGATGGCCCCTACAAACCTGACCATTATCGCTATTAAGCACTGAGAGTCAGCGCAATAAAAAAGGCAGCCTTTTGCAAGAGCTGCCTTTTTTACGTCTGTTCTGCTGGGGCGGCAGGATTCGAACCTGCGGATGTCGGCTCCAAAGGCCGATGCCTTACCACTTGGCGACGCCCCATTAGCACCTATTCAATAAAAGAAAGGCCGGAATATACGCACAATAAGAGAGAATCACAAAAGCAGGTAGATTATTGAGTTTCTGCAGTGTGAAACTCTACTGGTTATGCCGAATGGCACAAACCCTCCGCTTTGATGGTTATCAACAGAAGAGTATCTTTACTATCAGCTTTTTGCTTTTCTATTTCAAGAACTGGCCTATGACAAAAATAAAAATCTGCGGAATCACCCGTCTTGAGGATGCTCTTGATGCTTGTCGCGCCGGAGCCGATGCCCTAGGTTTCAATTTTAGCCGCACAAGCTCAAGACAGATTACACCCATATTGGCTCAAGCCATTATCGCACAACTGCCCCCCTTTGTTCAGTCTGTCGGTATCTTTGTAGAACATTCTCCTCAGGAGATCAATGCCATCTGCCGTCTGTGCAATCTGCAGGTGGCACAATTGCACAGTGACGAGTACCAGCCGAAAGAAGCACAAGCCATTACAGATGCAAAAGTCATCAAAGTATTTCGACCAAAAAAAGATTTTTCGGTACAGGAGGTCCTTAACTTCACTCAAAACAGCGGAATACGCACCTTTCTGTTCGATGCCTTCCGCCCGGATATGGCTGGTGGAACGGGAGAGCGCATCAGCGCTGCACTGGTAAAACGCATTTTCGAACAACTGGGGAGTACATGCTTTCCAATCCTTGCCGGAGGATTGAACGAAACAAACGTCAGAGAGGCCATACTCTTCACCCGGCCATACGGGGTCGACACGGCAAGCGGGGTGGAGAGCAAACCCGGAGTCAAGAACCCGGATAAAGTAAACGCTTTTATCCGGGCAGTACACAGCACTCGCTCTCAGGTGCCACTATAAGCCTGCACCTGCCCCAAGATAAGCTCCGAAGCCACATCCGGTAACTCAACAGTGATCAAATGTCCACATTCGGGCACACAGACATAGCTTCCCCTGTGGGTCAGGTCAACCAGCTTTTTTGTATTCTCGGCAGTCATGATGGCATCACCCTCTCCTGCTACAAAAAGTATGGGCATATCGACAGTCTGCACCATAACAGGCACTGAGTCTGTCGTGCTGAAAGCCGTAATATGGCGGGTGGTTTGATCAATAGCCTCTGGAGCGCACAGCCCAAGGCTTTTAAACCCGATAAGAATATCATGAAGCATGACGGTATTCTTGGCAAGGGCCAGTCGGGCAAAAATATAGGCAGGCAGCCACCATGTCAGTTTTCGTAAAAGACCATTGAACACAAAAGTAATCGTATTCGTGGCAAATGCCTGAATAAATTCGCTGTTCGGGAGAAAACCAAAATTGAAAAAGGTCATTGAACGAATGATGCCCGGATGCGAGCAGGCATAATCGAGGGCAACAAATGGACCAAAGGAAAATGCTGCAATATGAAATCTGTTCAGCCCAAGTTTCACAACCAGATCATCAAGATCACGAGCAAAAAAATCAATATGATAATGGTTGTCTGGATCGTTGTCTGACCAGCCATGCCCACGCATGTCGTAGGCAATGGTACGAATTCCCTTGTCGTTGAGATTTTTGATGACATGATGCCACCACATCCACCAGCAGTCCCAGCCATGAATCAGCACAACAGTCTCGGCAGCATCTTTCGGACCGGAATCGTGATAGTGATGAACAACTCCATTGGCTTCAATGAAGCAACTTTTCTCCATCAGGGAAAGTTCATAAGTGGCCCGTTTTACAACCCCGCTCTCCTTTGAATTTTGAAGATCAAGCAGTTCCTGTTGATAACGGACAAATTTTTGTGTAGGTGCCGCAGTAGGATAAGCCATAACAGGTGTGAACTAAACAGGTGAATAGAGATACGGTCTCTGTTTTATGATACATATATAAAAAAATATACCGTCACTGGCAAAAACAGATTCCCGTCACTGTATCATGGTGCGCGCCCGTAAAAAAATCTGTTCACATTCGCGCCGAATAATCTCCTGCTGTTCAAGAATCAGTTCCGGTGCAACAGTAAAATGGTTCAGCAACAGAGAAAAAATCTGAATGGAGGTCTCAAATTTTTCAGTCACCACAACATCGGCACCAGCTCTATAGAGTGCGGCCACATCATCAAGGCTGCGCGCCCTGACGATAATAAAGGCTTTTTGATTGATCTCCCGAATCATTGAAATACTGGCTCGAATCGCTGTCGTGTCAGAAATGCCCAGCACAACAGCTCGTGCATGATCTATTCCGGCCCGAAACAACGCTTTTTTTTCTGTACAATCTCCATAATAGATGGGCTCACCCTTTCTTCTCATCACTTTAACCGTTTCACGGTCTATTTCAAGCACAGAATAGGAGATATTGGTTGCATGAAGTACCGCAGCCACATTTTGACCATTAATTCCAAATCCGATAATAGCGGCATGAATCTCCCCTGCACAAATAATGGTACTGTCGGCTGGGCGAACAGAGGTGGATGACGCGGATTTTCGAGAAACAAGAGGAATAAATCCAAGCGCCGGAACCATCTGGTCGGCAATTTTTGGGGCAATGGCAATCATCGCCGGGGTAACAATCATGGTAACCACGATAATGGCAAGCATCGGCTGGAAAACCTCGTGATTAATCACCCTGTTTTTAAGACCAGCTTCTGCCAGGACAAAAGAGAACTCTCCTATCTGTGCGAGCGCCATACCAGCCATCATACTCACTCTCAGAGAGTTCCCAAGAAAAATGGAGATTCCTGCTACCAAAAGTGCCTTAAGTAGCAAGACAACAAGAGCTATGGAGATAAAAAGCGGAAGATTAATCATCTTGATATTCAGCAGAAGACCAACGGAGATAAAAAAAATACTGCTGAAGGCTTCGCGAAAAGGATCAATCGTGACACTTATCTGATGACTCTCATCGGTACTTGCAATAATCATTCCGGCAACAAATGAACCCAATGCAAGCGACAATCCTGCCAGAGAGGTAAGCCAGGCTGCTCCAAAACAGATAACCAATGCTCCAAGAACAAGAACCTCCCTGGCTTGAAGAGAGGCAATAAGACGAACGATTTTCGGCGTAAGAAGCCGTAATCCCACAACAATAGCACTAGCAAAAAAGAGAATGACACCAATCTTTTTAAAGACAATTTCAAACGACAGCACTCCCTGGGGACTCAAAAAGTTAATCCCGATCATCAGGGGTACAATGGCAAGATCCTGAAAAATTAAAATCCCCATGGCAATGCGTCCGTGGGGATGAGCAAGTTCATCACGGTCGGCAAGAATTTTCAGACAGATCGCCGTACTACTGACCGAAAAAGTAAATCCCAGAAAAATGGCGGCAGAAAGAGTAATTCCATATCCAATGGCCAGCATAAACCAGTAAGAGAAAAAACTGATAACCATTCCGGTGAGCAGAATCTGGACAGCGCCTCCCACCAATACGATTTTTTTCAACTTATTGAGTTCCTCAAGAGAAAATTCGAGACCAATGGTAAAAAGCAGAAGCACTACACCAAGCTCCGCCAGCGTTGAAATCATTTTCTGGTCATAAACCGCACCAAAGCCGGACGGGCCAAGCAGAATGCCTGTAAAAATCAGCCCGATGACCGGAGGAATTTTCAATCGCTGGAAAATCAGAATAATGGCGACTGCCAATGCCCCGACAAGCACCAGTTCACCAAGAAAATCAAGGTCATGCATAAAGGAAGATATTAGTCAACAAAACTGCTGTCGAACAGAAGACGGGTGGCCATGCTCAACCAATCAAGAACTCAGAATAAGAGAAAGAAACATGTAATTTCAACTCTCTGCATAGAGCTTCTCACTACAATAATAAGCCAATTTTCAGAATTATTCACCGAATGAATGAAATGTATTTGACAATGATCGTGAATTACGTTAAACTTGGATCATCAGTCAATGGTTGACTGATCGCTATCCGGGTAATTTGTGCTTTGGTTACTTGGAAGTTTCTCTTTCTATCAATGCATAAGTTTACTGAGACTAAAAATGAACATTTACATCGGCAATTTGGCTTACTCTGTTACTGAAGATGATCTTCGTGAAGCCTTCTCGGAATTCGGACAGGTTGAGAGCGCAAGCATCATCAATGACAAATTTTCAGGCCGCTCCAAGGGCTTCGGATTTGTTGACATGCCAAATGACAGTGAAGCTCGTCAAGCCATCGAATCATTGAATGACAAGGATTTGAACGGTCGCACGATAAAAGTGAACGAAGCCAAGCCACGCGAAGAGAGACCAGCGAGAAGAGATCGCTATTAATTCTTTTCAGCTTTTTTTCTGTAAGCCAGACGAAATGTAAGTTCCGTCTGGCTTTTTTTATTGACACATTGCTCAATCGTCATGCCAGTTCAGGTCATCTACATCACCGCACTCCTGCTTGCTCTTGCCATCGCACCCCTCCCTTCGGAATATTATGAGCTGTTGCGCATCGTTGCTTCCGGCACCTTTGCATGGGGAGCCTACAGAAATTTCAGCCAGAAAAAGGTTTTGTTGCCAGTCGGCTATTCTCTCCTTGCTCTTGTGTTCAACCCTGTCACTGAAATCACGCTGGCAAAAGAGCTGTGGATAGCGCTTGATCTCCTGGGAGCAACACTGCTGCTTTTGACAAAAGATCATATTGCTCAATAGAATAAAAGTCGGGAGAGACTCCCCGATAACAAACCTGTCACCTCAGAAAAGTTCTGGCATCTCTTCACGACACCCAACCAATATACCCCGACCAAAGAGTGCGACACTCTTCATGTTTTGAAACAGCGCAGGCATGGCGTACCGGCCACCCAAATATTCTCTCTTTCCATCTTCGGCAAGAATAAGGAGCTGTTACACCTGTACAAACTGTGCTGCCTTCGCACCGCAGATCGGGCAGATTTCGGGCGGCTTGACCAGTTCGATATGACCACAGAATGGACAGAGCCATACCTCGGTAGCGGTGATATCCTGGCCGTTCCTGACCGCTTCCAGAGCGCTCTTGTACAGCTCGGCATGAACCTGTTCAGCCTTGAGTGCAAAGGTAAACATCCGTTTTGCTGGATGTGCGTCAACTTCAGCCTGCTCCAGCATTGGAGGATACATCTCGGTATGCTCAAAGGTTTCACCGCCAATGGCAGCCTCAAGGTTTTCAACCGTTGAACCAATACCGCCAAGTACGGCAAAATGGCCCTCGGCATGAATACGTTCAGCTTGGGCGGTTGTCCTGAACAACTTTGCCACATTGCCAAACCCCGATTTTTCAGCCTCGTTGGCAAAAGCAAGATATTTCTGGAATGCCTGACTTTCACCAGCAAATGCCTCTTTCAGATTCTCTTTTGTTGTCGCCATAATGCTCTGTTCTCCATTTAATGTTTGAAATTTCTTGCCAAACCAAGGTATTCCATCGCTGCCAGGCCTCGCTGCCAAATGCAGGCACCCGGGACTGAGCCATGCCCTGCACACCGGGCATATCCTGTTGGCTCAGGCTGCAAGATAAGGAGTGCTTTACAACAAATACCACAGGAAAAACTATTTTTGCGCCAACACCAAACTTTTTTTTAACAGAACTGGGTGACCGATTGATAAAACAACGCAAAAAGATTATATAGAATTCGAGCCCGCCCCGGGCAACTTGTTCATTTTTCCTTTTGTCACGCTCGCCATGTTCAAACCAAAACTGTTCTCAATAGTACCTGAACTCACCCCTGACCGCATTGTAAAGGATGTCATCGCCGGTGTGATGGTCGGGATTGTGGCCCTTCCACTTGCCATCGCTTTTGCCATTGCATCAGGAGTTTCACCTGAAAAGGGACTTATTACCGCCGTGGTCGGAGGTTTTCTGGTCTCTTTTCTTGGAGGGAGCCGGGTACAGATAGGCGGGCCAACCGGTGCCTTTATTGTCATTCTCTACGGCATTGTCCAGCAATACGGGATTAACGGACTGATGGTGGCAACCATCATGTCAGGCATTATTCTCATGATCATGGGATTTGCCCAGTTCGGCTCACTCATCAAGTTTATCCCCTACCCGGTCATTGTCGGCTTTACCAGTGGTATTGCTGTTATCATTTTTTCAAGCCAGGTGAAAGATTTTTTGGGTCTTCCGATCGCTGTTGTCCCTGTGGATTTTATCGGCAAATGGAGTGCCTACGCCACCAACCTGCCAACACTTGATCTTGCAAGTCTCGCGATCGGAACGCTTGCCCTCCTGATTATTCTCCTCTGGCCAAAGGTGTCACACAAAATTCCCGGTTCACTAGTTGCCATCGTGGTGACCACCCTGATTGTGCAGTACACCCACCTGCATGTCGCCACTATTGCCTCCCGTTTTGGGGAAATTCCCTCCACGCTGCCTGCGCCAACACTCCCCTCTTTTGATTTTGCCACCATTCAGCACCTCCTTATGCCAGCCGTCACGATTGCCCTGCTTGGAGCAATTGAGGCACTGCTCTCGGCGGTTGTGGCTGATGGCATGATCGGCAGCCGTCACAAGTCGAATATGGAGCTGATTGCACAGGGCGTGGCCAATATCATCACCCCTCTTTTTGGGGGAATCCCTGTCACCGGCGCTATTGCACGAACCGCCACCAATGTCAAGAATGGAGGCAGAACACCTGTCGCTGGCATGGTTCACGCCATAACCCTTCTCCTGATTATGCTGCTCTTCGGCAGTTGGGCCAAACTCATCCCCATGCCGGCTCTCGCCGCAATTCTTATTGTAGTTGCATGGAACATGAGCGAAATCAAGGTGTTCCGCCAACTTCTGAAAAGCCCGAGAAGTGATGTTATCGTGCTCTTGACCACCTTCAGCTTGACGGTGGTTTTTGATTTGACCATCGCCATTGAAATCGGCATGTTGCTGGCCGTCATTCTTTTCATGCAGCGAATGGCACAACTCTCCAATGTCGGAGTCATTACCAAGGAGCTGAGCGACCGGGATGAAGAGGATGACCCAAACACCATCGTCACCCGGAAAGTGCCTGATGGAGTGGAGGTCTTTGAAATAAACGGACCATTTTTCTTTGGTGCCGCCAGCAAATTTCGGGAGGCAATGCATATCGTGGAAAAAGCACCAAAAATCAGGATCATCAGGATGCGAAGCGTCCTCTCTATTGATGCGACAGGCCTGAACATGATGCGAGAGTTGCTTAAGGATTGCAACAAAACCGGGACACGGCTTATCCTTTCGGGGGTTCACGCCCAGCCACTTTTTGCTCTCCAGCAGTACGGATTGTATGATGAAATTGGAGAGGAGCAGATTTTCGGAAATATCGACGATGCCCTTGACCATTCAAGGGAGCTGCTCGGATTACCCAAAGTTGGACGGCAAAAGAACTTTACACCGACCGTGCAACGCGAGAGATGAGATAAACCTCTCCACCGGCAGAAGACTCTTGACCCGATCGCTTTCAAAAAACTGGCATTCTCGCTTGCAGATCAGGATGCCAGTACCGCTTACGACAACAGTCGCTCCGTTTTTACACAAAAGCACAAAGAAGCAGTGTGACCTTTTTTATTTAGGAAAAGAAACTAAAAATCCTTAATAATTTTTGATTTTTTAAAAAATTCTTTATTCTTGCACAAGAGAACCAAACAATAATCCGAAAAAGACAATCATGGCAACAGTACTTTTTTTTGAAAAACCGGGATGTATAAACAATACCAGGCAAAAAGTGCTGCTGAAGTGTTCGGGCCATACCGTTGAATCTGTCAATCTCCTTGCATACCCTTGGACCACAGAAAATCTTGAGCCATATCTTGGAGCAAAACCAATCTCTGAATGTTTTAATCGGGCCGCGCCGGCAATAAAATCGGGTGAGGTTGATCCTTTACGTTTTACGCGGGAGGTGGCTATTGCCGTGATGATACAGGAACCTCTGCTCATCAAACGACCTCTCATGAAAATCGGCGACCATCATCTTCAGGGATTTGATCGTGCGGCGCTCAGTAAGCTGATCAGCCTGGAGCCGCTGCAAGGCGAAGGGGATGGAGAAAAATCTTCATCAATGTGCGACATGAATACTTGCCCGCATACTAAAAATACTTTACGAAATAAACCGGAGTAAGAGACTATGACCACCTCATTTCGTCCACTTGGAACCATCGTTCAACTTCTTGAAGAACTTGGGCACGAGGTCACCTATGCCTATGATGACCTTGTTTTCGTCAATGACAACGATTTTCTGCTTCAGTTCGATAACGCAGGCCCCGCACTGAGCCTGTTCTTTAACCAGAGCTGCCCAAAGCAAAACGCAGAACAGATAGAGCAGAGCATTATCCCGGCCGGTGACAGAATGGGGATCTCTATCGTTAAAAAAGGGCACTATACTGTCGTTGCCCAAACTGATGAAAATCTGCGCATAGAGTTCTTCAACAACTGACGCATTTTTACTACATTACTCGCTTAACTGAGCCTCTCCCTCCCCTTGTTGCGGGGAACCGAAAATAAAACTAGACCGAGTCATGAAATATTCAGAAGCAAGGCAGGGTAGAGTCTTTGTGATACGCCTGGAAGATAGCGAGATTGTCCATCAGGTGATTGAGCAGTTTGTTCAGGAGCATAACATCGAACGCGCCACACTGATTGCTGTTGGCGGTGCTGACAAGGGCAGCATTCTGGTTACCGGCCCTGAAGAGAGCCGCACATTTCCGTCAACTCCGATGACCCACGAACTGTACGATGCGCATGAAATAACGGGCACTGGTACCATTTTTCCGGATGACACAGGCAAACCGGTACTGCACGGCCATTTTGCCTGTGGCAGGGAGGAGAGTACGGTGACTGGCTGTATCCGCACCGGGGTAAAGGTGTGGCAGGTGATGGAGATCATTCTGACGGAGCTGCTTGAGAACACAGCAAGCCGCCAGCTTGATCCCCATACCGGCTTCAAGCTGCTGATACCCTGAGCGCTGCTTTACCGCCCTCTTCCTGACCGTTCAGACCACCGTTTTGCCGTATTGGCCGCCGGTGGTTTTGGCCCGGGATGGCCCGAGTTCCCTCTCCCCTGCTGCTTTGGCACCTTGACCGGATTGTGATCCATCAATGGAAACGAGTGGTTGTCGATGACCGGAATTTTTTTCGCGATCAGTTTTTCAATATCGCGCAGATACTCCTTCTCTTCAGCATCGCAAAATGAGAGCGCTGTCCCCTTGGCACCGGCTCTGCCAGTACGACCAATACGGTGAACGTAGGTCTCGGAGATGTTGGGCATCTCATAGTTGATCACATACTCCAGATCATCAACATCAATACCTCGTGCGGCAATATCGGTGGCCACAAGAATCCTTGTGCTCTGCGCCTTGAAATTGGAAAGCGCACGCTGGCGGGCGTTCTGCGCCTTATTGCCGTGAATCGCCTCCGCCTTGATATGATGCTTGTCCAGAAGTTTGACCACCTTGTCAGCGCCATGCTTTGTCCGGGTAAAGACCAGCGCTGTCTTGATGTTTTTATCCTGAAGGATATCCACAAGGAGCGCGCTTTTATTGCCCTTATCCACAAAGTAGATCGATTGATTGATAATATCGACCGTTGAGGAGACTGGTGTCACCGAGACCTTTGACGGATTATGCAGAATGGTGGCGGCAAGCTTGACAATTTCCGGCGGCATGGTGGCTGAAAAAAAGAGTGACTGCCGCTTTTTTGGCACCAACGCCAGTATCTTTTTGACATCGTGAATAAATCCCATATCAAGCATACGATCGGCTTCATCCAGCACCAGTATCTCCACATCACGCAGACTCAGAAATCCCTGATTGAGCAGATCAAGCAAGCGCCCTGGAGTTGCAATCAAAATATCAACACCTTTTATCAGCGTTGCTGTCTGGGGGTTCTGGTTAACTCCGCCAAAAATCACCGTATTGGTTAACCCGGTGTGACGGCCATAAGCCTTAAAACTCTCCCCGATCTGGATGGCCAGCTCTCTGGTTGGGGTAACAATCAGGCTCCGTATTTTTCTTTTTCTGTCATAGACCTTATTGGCTCCAAGCAACTGCAAAATCGGAATGGCAAATGCCGCCGTTTTTCCGGTACCCGTCTGGGCACAACCAAGCAGATCAGTGCCTTCTAAAATAATCGGTATCGCCTCTGCCTGTATTGGAGTCGGAGTGGTATAACCCTCTTCCTGCAGGGCTTTTAAAATTGGTTCAATGATGTTCAGTGACTCGAATTGCATAGTGTATGGTAAAAATTATAGAACAAAAGGGTAAGAGAAGTAATCAGTCAGGGTTTACCCGAAACCCAGGCTGGCACATATTTCCAGGCACTCTTCATTTCGCGGTTATGAATCCGCCAGAGGGGATCATGCTGATGAACAAGCGCCCAGAAGGAGCGGGAGTGGTTGAGATGAACGGTGTGGCAAAGCTCATGAACCATGATGTGCCGGATAAGATAGTCCGGCAAAAAGAGCAGCTTGGTGTTCAGCGTTATCACATGCGCAACGGTACAACTCCCCCATCGTGAGTGCTGCAGGCGAACCTTCGCTTCAGCATAGTCAAAATCAAGGGATGTTGCAAGTTTTTCAAACGCAGGAAGCAGAAGCAGCCCTGCCCGATGCTTCAACCAGGAGAAGAGAAGCTTGCGGCAAACCTCCTCATTGGCGACATCACCGTAGAGCAGCAGGCTGGTTGGGGAGAGCTCCTCAATATCACCCTCAGCAACTGCGCTCGTCTGCTGGTACTCCACCTCCCACTCCTCATCAAAAAGCGGAAATAGTACTTTGCTTGGCCATCCATTGCCAGCCACAGGAGGAGGCTCCAGCCGATACGCATCAAGCTTCTTCGTCGTCTTTCGGATCCACTCCGCATGGCGGAGCAGGAGCACCGGGATCTCCTTTTTGGGAAAACCTTCGGGCAACACCACAATCAGTCCGTCATGGGGTGTCATCTTCAGCCGGGCATACTTTGACCTCGGGCTCACCTGCACGGTATAGGGCGGAGGAAATATCTCCTTGTCGGGACTATGAGACAAAATGCTCCTCAACCAAGCGCACTCTGTAAATCGGCAACAAGATCGTCACCATCTTCAATACCAACCGAAAGCCTGATAATGGTATCGGTGATCCCCGCCGCCTCACGATGCTCTTTATCCATCGAAGCATGGCTCATGGTTGCCGGATGCTCAATCAGTGACTCAACACCGCCGAGACTTTCGGCCAGCGCAAAGAGCTTCGTGGCTGTCAGCACACGATTGACATCCTCCAGAGTACCATCAAGCTCAAAGGAGACCATGCCGCCAAAACTTTTCTGCTGCTTTTTGGCAAGCTCATGCTGGGGATGGTTGGCAAGACCGGGATAAAATGCCCTTTTCACCTTCGGATGTTGCTCCAGAAACTGCGCTACGACGAGGGCATTACGCTCATGCTCTCTCATGCGAACCACCAGTGTTTTGATGCCACGAAGCACCAGCCAGCAATCAAACGGCTGGGCACAAGTGCCAAGTGCATTAACCGTAAACTTCAGCTTTGCATCAAGATCCTCACTGTTCGAGAGCACCGCTCCGCCCACCACATCAGAGTGGCCGTTCAGGTACTTGGTTGTTGAATGCACCACAATATCCGCCCCGAGCTCAAAAGGCTTCTGACCGTAAGGAGAGAGAAAGGTGTTATCAACAATCGTCAACAGGCCACGCTCTTTGGCAAGCGCCGCCACTTCGGCAATATCAATAAGGTTCAAAAGTGGATTGGAGGGGGTCTCAACCCAGACCGCTTTTGTGCGTTCATTGACAAAAGGGAGAATATTTGCCGCACTCTGCATGTTCACAAAATGAACCTTGATACCAAAATGCTCCTCCACCGTCTTCATCAATCTGGAGGTGCCTCCATAACAATCGTCGGTGCAGATAATTTCATCACCCGAATGGAAAATACTCAGGGTCGAGGTAATCGCCGCCATGCCGGTGGTGACGGCAACCGCTGCTGAACACCCTTCAAGGGCACAGAGATTATCTTCAAGTGCCTTGCGGGTCGGGTTGCCGCTTCTGGTATAGTCAAATCCTCGATGCTTGCCGATATCCTCAAACACAAAAGTTGACGACTGATAAATCGGGGTCATAATGGCACCGTAAGCCTTGTCGGGGCCTACACCGGCGTGAATCGTGTCGGTCTGGAAACTCATAAATCACCTGTTTAGAAAAATGAATGGGATAATACAACAAAAAAACCTCTTCCCTGACGAGCAAGGAAGAGGTTTTTTTAAAGGGTTCTTTTTCTTTTTATGGCAAGAGCTGAAAGCAACCCGCCCGTGTTGAAAAGAGAAGCTTTAAAACGCTCTTTTTCACTCATCGTTCTTTTGCTTCATCTGGCTTCAACAAGCCAGAGGCATAGATCGCAAAAGTAGAATGTGGCACCGTGTTCCCCTGTGACAGGAATCGGTTGTCAAGGCTTCACCGGGTCTATTCCCTCAGCCTTTCTTGATGACCAGTAATGGATAAAGAACATCTTAACGATTGTTAATGTATGGTTTCGGGAAGAATAATACAAACGGGTCAGTCATAATTAGGGCTTTCTGAACAAACCCTCAGGTTAAAAACACCTCGACGGCAGGGCAAATCTTGCCTCCATGCACCAATCCCCTAATCGCTGTAATTTTGGCCTCAAGAGGCTGTGTCTCCCATTTATAGCCATCAAAAGCAGCACAATACCTC
>Ga0194060_10001399_pt1 | contig 17233 bp, 11 predicted proteins | sample SepL225m_MetaG_FD_163427 | JGI IMG/M metagenome (GOLD analysis project Ga0194060, IMG submission 163427) | Anoxic zone freshwater microbial communities from boreal shield lake in IISD Experimental Lakes Area, Ontario, Canada - Sep2016-L222-5m | ecosystem: Environmental > Aquatic > Freshwater >...
GCCGAAGCCGCCACGACCACCACCACCACCGCCGCCGCCGCCGCCGAAGCCGCCACGACCGCCACGGCCCTTATCCTCAGCCTCGTTGACGCGGAGCGGGCGGCCATCAACCTCCTGGCCGTCAGTCGCACGGATCACGGACGACACATCGTCAACGTCGATCTCGACGAAGCCGAAGCCGCGTGAGCGGCCCGTGTCACGATCATTGATCACGCGGGCGCTCTGCACATCACCGTGGGGCGCGAAGATCCGCTCGAGTTCGGCGTCGCCAACGCTCCAGGGGAGGTTACCAACAAACAACTTAACCAGCATCTAATCATTCTCCTCTGCGCGCTGCGCAGACGATGTGGTCGGCGGCTACTATAACCCACCAACCTGCGTAAGTCTCCATCCCACCATCCCGTTCGGCCGGCACCCAGGGGTGAGCCAGGCGTCTCGCTCCGGCGATCCACAACGTACATCCTTCGAGCGAAGAGGTTCTGTCGAGCGACCAGGGAACTGACGGGAGTCTCTGATGCAGGTCTCGCAGTGTTACGTTGAGCAAACGTGATTATCATAGCATATTTCCACAAACATGCAACCCCCAAATATATATATTAAGGTATGATGGCAACAGAGCATCCGTCATACGGTCGCCGAGAGACTGAAGCCCCCGGCTCTGTGGGACGAAGTTTGCCTGCGCAGGCTGTCTGAGTCCGCTCAGGCAGGCATCGCAGGAGATCATCGCCCGCCCGTTCACGAGTCGGATACCAGGAGGATCGCGGATCCCCGCGAGTACTATGCCGCCACGCCGCGCCCCCGCCCACCCAGCCTTCGCCGCCGCTGCGCCCTGGGTCTTTGTGCTGCTCTGGAGCACCGGGTTCATCGGTGCCCGCTACGGGCTGCCCTACATCGAGCCGTTCACTTTCCTGCTCCTCCGTTTCCTGATCGCGGCGAGCTTGCTGGCTGCCATATCGCTGGCGCTGCGTGTCCCCTGGCCGCAGCCCAGACAACTCGGCCACATCGCCGTGGTCGGCCTGCTGCTCCACGCTGGCTACCTGGGCGGGGTCTTCTTCGCCATTGATCACGGTATGTCCGCAGGGGTCGCCTCGCTGATCGTCAGCCTACAGCCGATCCTCTCGGCGGTGATCGCCCAGTTGGCTCTGCGCGAGCCGGTGGCCGGTCGCCAGTGGGTCGGCCTGGCCCTCGGCTTTGTCGGGGCGGGCTTGGTGATCGCCGAGAAGCTGGTCGCCCCTGGCTCCGCCGCCGCCAGCATCACCGGGGCGACCCTGACAGCCGCCCTGATCGCGTTGGTGAGTACAACGTCCGGCACGCTCTATCAGAAGCGCTTCGGCGGCTCGATGCCGCTCACCACCGGCACGTGTGTGCAGTACTTGGTCGCCGCCGTTGTGATGCTGGTAGCATCCTTCGCCTTTGAACAGCGCGAGATCACGTGGGTGCCGCAGTTCTTCTTCGCGCTGGGCTGGCTGGTACTCGTGCTCTCCCTCGGGGCGATCCTGCTGCTGATGACACTTATTCGGGTCAGTTCGTCCGCCCGCGTTACGAGCCTGTTCTACCTGGTGCCGCCAGCCACTGCCCTTGAGGCGTTTTTTGTCTTCGGCGAGCGCTTTGGTCCCATGGCCCTGGGCGGCCTGGCCCTGGCATCGGTAGGCGTGGCCCTGGTGGTGGCACCGACGCGGTAGAGACGCCCCGGTGGGGCGTCTCTACGAAAGGAACATTCTCCTGTGAATGAAGAATCCCTGCGCGCTCTGCTCGACTCTGTCCGCCAAGGACAGGCTAGTATCGACGATGCAGTCGATCAGTTGCGCCGACTGCCCCTCGACGATCTGGGCTTCGCCCACCTGGACTCGCACCGCGCCTTGCGCGCAGGATTCCCCGAGGTGGTACTCTGCGCAGGTAAGCGCACTGAACATGTGGTGGCGATTATGGCGCGCCTCGCCGAAGGGCCGGGGCCGCTTTTGGCCACCCGCGCCGCGCCCGAGGTCTTCGAGGCGGTGCGGGCGGTCATCCCCGACGCCCGCTACCACGATCTGGCCCGCGTAATTATCTACGAGCCACGTCCGCTGCCACGTCGGCCCGGTCGCATTCTGGTCATCTCGGCCGGCACCGCCGACCTGCCGGTGGCCGAGGAGGCCGCCGTCACTGCGGAGGTGATGGGGAATGTGGTGGAGCGGCTCTACGACGTGGGCGTGGCCGGTCTGCACCGGCTGCTTGGTCACATGGAGCAGGTGATGGCGGCCGATGTGCTGATCGTGGTCGCCGGTATGGAGGGCGCTCTTCCCAGTGTGGTGGGCGGCCTGGTGCGCCGCCCGGTGATCGCCGTGCCCACCAGCGTCGGCTACGGGGCCAGCTTCGGCGGGTTGGCTGCGCTGCTTGGTATGCTCAACAGTTGCGCCGCCGGGGTGACGGTGGTAAACATTGATAACGGATTCGGCGCAGGTTTCGCCGCCAGCCTGATCAACACGCGCAGGGTGGAGATGGTGTGAAATGCAAAATGCAAAATGCAAAATGCAAATGAGGTATTCAGGGACTTTGCACCAGCCCTGCCACCACCATCTGAAAGCCCGCGAATGTGCGTTAAGATGGTAGAGATGCCCGACAGCGTGCCAGGATGTGGTGGAGGATCAAATGACAGATATAGAGGCTGGGCTGCTACGGACGGTGGAGGACTGGGAACAAGAGGAGGGCGCACCGGCACCGCTGGGCGCCACGTGGGTTGATGCCAAGAAGGGCTATAATTTTGCCCTCTACTCGCGCCACGCTACCGGTATCACCCTGCTTTTCTATCGTGAGGACGATGTCTTCAACCCGTGCTATGAGTATCGGCTCGACTACCTGAAGAATAAGTCTGAGCGGGTCTGGCATTGCTGGGTGTCCAACGCCATTGTCCCCGATGCGCGCTACTACGCTTATCGCGTTGACGGGCCAAACGACCCGATCTCTGGCCATCGCTTTGACCGCACGAAGATCCTGCTCGATCCCTTCACCACCGAGGTTTATTTCCCTGAGGGCTACGACCGGGCCGCTGCCTGCACGCCTGGGTTGCACACCGATGGTCGGGCACCCCTCGGCGTGCTGCCCCCGCGCATCCCTCACCCGATCCCGCCCTTCGATTGGGGTGCGGACGTGCGCCCCCGCCATACCTACCAGACCATTGTGTACGAACTGCACGTCAAGGGTTTCACCGCTCACCCCAGCTCGGGCGTAGCCGCCACACGGCGCGGCACGTTCGCTGGTCTGATCGATAAGATTCCCTACCTCAAGGATCTCGGCATCACTGTGGTGGAACTGCTGCCTGTGCATCAGTTTGACCCCCAGGAGCATAACTACTGGGGCTACATGACCCTGAACTTCTTCTCGCCGCACCGCGACTATGCGGAGGGAGATCAGGTCGATGAGTTTCGTCAGTTGGTCAAGGCGATGCACGAGGCGAACATTGAGGTCTGGCTTGATGTGGTCTACAACCATACGAGCGAGGGCGATCAGGGTGGGCCGACCTACAGCTACCGGGGGATCGACAATCGCAGTTACTACCTGCTCCAGCCCGACCGGCGCTACTATGTCAACGATACCGGCACGGGCAATACGATGCGCTGCGCTAACCCCGGCCCACGCGGTATCATTCTCGGTAGCCTGATCCACTGGACTCAGCACATGCACGTGGACGGTTTTCGCTTTGACCTGGCCTCTATCCTCACCCGCAACGACGATGGTTCAGTGAACACCCTTGACCCAGCGGTGGTGGCGGAGATCAGCACCATGGCCCGCTACAACGACATCAAGTTGGTGGCGGAGGCGTGGGACATTGGTTCGTACCAGCTTGGGCGCACCTTCCCCGGCCAGACGTGGCTCCAGTGGAACGGTAAGTTCCGCGATGATGTGCGCAGCTTTGTGAAGGGCGACCAAGGTCTTGTGCCGGCGATGATGCGCCGGCTCTACGGCAGCGATGATCTGTTCCCCGACTCGCTTTACGATGCCTGTCGGCCCTACCAGAGTGTGAATTTTATCACCGCCCACGACGGATTCTGTCTCTACGACCTGACGGCCTACAACGAGAAGCATAACGAGGCCAACGGCCACGCCAATACCGACGGCTCGGACAATAACTATAGCTGGAACTGTGGCTGGGAAGGCGATGAAGGGGTTCCGCCAGAGATTGCGACGCTACGCCGATGCCAGGTGAAGAACTTGTTCGTGCTGCTGATGCTCTCGAACGGCACGCCCATGTTTTGTGCGGGCGACGAGTTCCTCAACACCCAGCACGGCAACAACAATCCCTACAATCAGGACAACGAGATCACCTGGCTGAACTGGGATCTGCTCGAACAGAACCGTGACATCTTCCGCTTCTTCCAGAAGATGATCGCCTTCCGCACATCCCACCCGACGATTATGCGCTCGCGCTTCTGGCGCGACGATGTGCGCTGGTACGGGATCCAGGGTTCGCCCGATCAGGCCAACTACTCGCACAGTATGGCCTACTTCTTGCGCGGGGCCAGCCTTCGCGACGACGACCTGTATGTGATGATCAATGCCTACTGGGAGGATCTGGAGTTCCGCATCGCCGAGAAATCGCCGCACGGCTGGTGGCGCGTGGTCGATACCGGGCTGGCCAGCCCGCACGATATTGTCAACCCCGGCGAGGAGGTTGAGATCATTGCCCCGCGCTACACCGTGAGCGCCCGCTCGATTGTCGTGCTGCGCAGCCCACGAGCGTGACGATTTTGGATTTTAGATTGCGGATTTTGGGTTGGGCCACGCTTCCGAGTCAAATCTGCAATCCAAAATCCAAAATCCAAAATCCAAAATCCGCAATCCAAAATCCGCAATCCAAAATCCGCAATCCAAAATCCAAAATCATAGGGGAACCGCCCATTCGAAGTGCATCCCATCGTGACCGCCGCCGCCGTAGGTGAAGTGGCCGCCCCAGTAGAACCCGTTGGCGTAGGCAGCCGGCACCAGTTCGCGCAGCGATCCTGGTTGGCCCACGAGAGCGGGCTGGCCCGTAAAGGGGTTCTGCGCGGCGTTGATGTCGAAGGCCGTCCCGTAGGCGTGGTTGCTCAGGGTGTTGGTCACCTGGCCGGGCACAGGTGAGCGGATGGTGCGCGGGGTGTAGGCTCCGTCAAAGCTGAGGATCAGCCGCAACAGCCCAGCCGCCTCCCAGTCGGCGAAGAGCTGCTGGAGCTGCGCGGCCGCCTTCTTGTGGAAGCGCAGCTTTCCGTAGCCAGCCAGCCGAAACGCCCGCAGTTGCGGGATGTCCACGATCACTAGGTTGTTGGCATCCCAGCCGTTGATGATCGTGATCGCGTCCTTGTCGGCTGAAGCGGGGTTGCGCGTCCAGTCAATGTGGCCGAGGGCGGCCTCGACCGCACCGGCCTTCGCGGCCAGGAAGGTAAACGGTGGCGGTGGCGGCCAGTTCGGGTCGCCCGCCTTTGGCGCGCCAACATTGATCGTCAGGCGTCCCGGCTTCGGGCCGGGCGGTGGCCAGCGGATCGCATCAGGCAGCGGCAGATCGCCCATACGCCGGATCACCCCGTCGCTCCCCTGGTAGAGCGTGTCCAGGGCGAAGACCTGCACCCGATACGCGCTCCCACTGTAGTTCGTATCGTAGGCCGCGCTGAGCGGTGCGCCTAGGTGTAGCTGCGCCGCCATTTGTTGGAAAGGCGATGTCGGGGCGTAAGGAGCCGGGGCCACCTTGTAGGTCTCCGCCCAGACCGGCCCGTAGGCGGGGTTGTCCGCGCCGATCTGGCTGAGCCGCGAGCAGCCGGTCTGTTGTGAAGACGGGGTGAACAGCGTGTCACCAGCGAAGACCTGGACAATGTAGCGCTTATCGGTGGTGAGGTAGTTGCCGCTGAGGGCGGGGCCAATGCCGGTAGTCCGGGCTATTTGGTGGAACTTCCAGCCGGGGTTCACGGTCTGTTTGCCCGTGAGCGTTACACCACGAGACACACTAGCGTCGAGGGCGGCGCGAAAGCTGGCGTCCAACAGGTCGCGGGCCGGGCCGCTGGCCGGGATGACCGAGCCGGGGCCGAGCAGGTCGCTCAAGCGGCGCACGTTGCCGTAGTCCGTGCCAATGTTGTAGACGGTGTCGCGGGCGAAGGGCTGGTAGTTATAGCGCGTGCCATCAGCCGCCGTGATGGGTGTCGGGTTCGGCCCCACCGGCGCGCCCAGACCCTTCGCCGCCGCAAAGATCGTGAACGACCACTCGAAGTGCAGTAGCCCGCCACGCAGCTTGTAGGTCTCGCCATAGAGGAAGCGCCAGAGGTCGCTCGGGTTCACAGCGGGCGCGGCCGCGCCGAGAATCAGCCCGGAGTCGACGGTGAACTCTGCCGTGCCAAGGGGCAGGGTGGTCTCGGGAGGGCCGACGGTGACACGCGAAGACTGCGGGGCGAGCGGGAAGACATAGGGCGTCACCTGGGCCACGCCATTGGGGACAGGCTTGATGCGGACGACATCGGTAGGCCCGAGGCCGTTGCGCACCAGTAAATCATGAAGCAGGGCGTCGAGCGAGCGCAGCAGCGGGCCGTCGTAGCCCGCCGTGGTGCGCTTTTGCAGCAGCACGCTCACGGCAATGGCGTCGATCTGCTGAGCGAAGCCCTGATACGCCGCTGTACCCAGGCCGCGTCCAGCGCGATCCTCGGCCACCAGACGGCTGATCGTCCCCAGTCGGTCGATAAAATAGTGTGGCAGCATGTCAGTACCAAGCACACCGTCACTGATCACCACCAGCGCAACCTGCGCATCACCGCGACTACCACCAGCGGTGGTCGGTACGCCAACATCCTGAAAGACCAGATCGCTCATCCTCGCCTCCGTGCAGAAAGTCCATTCCACGGCGTATGGTAGCACAAAAAAAGTGTGATGGATGGGCAGAGAATCTGCCCATCCATCACACGAACATATGCACCCCGCCCTCGCCTAGCGCGGCACGGCCCACTCGAAGTGCATACCGTCCGACGCGCCCTTACCGTCGTAGTTCCAGTGGCCGCCCCAGTAGAAGCCGTGCTGGTTCGCGATGGGCACGAGCTCGCGCACCGAGCCCTTCTGGCCCACGAAGGCGGCGATCTTCATCAGGCCGTTCCAGGGCACGTTGATGTCGAAGGCCGTGCCATAGGCGTGGTTGCTCAGGAAACGCGGGTTGTTGCGGATGGTGCGCGCCACGAAGGTACCGGCGAACCCGAGCACGAGATGTAGTAGCCCGGCAGCCTCCCACGCCGCCCACAGCCGCTGGAGCTGTCCAGCCGCTACCTTGTGGAACTGTACGTTCCCGCTGGCGGGGCCGCCGGGAACCTTGGCGATCTGCGGCACGTTGATCACGATGATATTGTTGGCGAAATCGTTGGTGATACGGATGTTGTCGCCAGTGGTGCGGACCCACTCAATGTGGCCGAGTGCCCGCTCGCGTGCGCCGCCCGTATCCTTGAGGAAGTCGAAGTCCGGGCGTGGCGGCCAGTTGATGTCGTTGGGGCGCGGGGCACCGGCGTTGCTCGGCGGCACCACCGGGGGCAGCGGGTTCGGCGGCGTGGGCGGAATAGGCGTGGGCTGAGTGGGCACCCACGCCTGAGCCTCCGCCGTTAGCGGCAGATCCTTCATGCGCTTGATCTGGCCGTCCGGCCCGGCGTAGAGCGTGTCTAGCGTCCACACCTGTACCGCGTAGGTCGTCGCGCCGAGGGCCACCGTGTAGATACTGGTCAGCGGCACGCCGATGCGTAGCTCGACGGCCTTCTTGTGCCAGGGCGAGTTTGGGTCAAAGGGTACCCCCAAGAAGCGGTAGGTCTCGCCCCAGAGCGCGTTGACCCCTGGGTAGGCCGGGTCGGTCAAGTTCAGCCGCTGGCAACCGGCCGGATCGCTTGCAGGAGTGTAGAGCGTGTCCGTGCCAAAAATCTGGAAGGAGTACTGCTGATTAGCGTTGAAGACATAGTTATTGCTGATCGGCGGCCCGAGGTGGCCGTTCTTGGCTACCAGATGGAAGCGCCAGTCGGGCCGCAGCGTTTTATTAGAGGCCAGGGCACCAGTGCGCTTCTCGGTGTTGGCAATCGAGAGGTTATAGGACGCCTCCAGCAAGATGCGGCCCGTACCCGTTGCCGGGATCTCGGCGCGTCCCTCCTCAAAAATGGCGTTGAGGCTGCGGATGGCGGCGTACTGCGTACCCTCATAGAAGATCAGGTCAGTGGCGAAGGGCTGCACGCTGTAGGTATGACCCTCGGCCACCACCGTCGTCGAGGCATCGTTGGGGCCGAGGGGCGCGCCCAGGCCAAACTTGGCAGCGTGGAGCGGTAGGGCCTGGCCGATCTTCAGGGTACCACCACGCGGCTTGAAGGACTGGCCGTAGAGGAAGAGCCACAGCTCCTGCTGGGGGCTGAGCGGTGCCGCGCCAAGCAAGCCACCGTCGCTCACCACGGATGGGGCGGGGGGAAGCGAATGCCGCACCCGATGTTTGCCGTCTGCACCAGGGATAAGCCGGGCCAGAGCCGAGTCAGCCAGGCTGCGGCGGGCGCGGATGTCGGATAGCAGTCGGCTCAGGGCCACAAGCTGGTCGTCGCTGTAATCGCCATCATCGGGCCGCTGGAGCAGAATACTGATACCGATGCGGTCGATGTTATGCCGACGCTTATTGTAGATCGCGATCCCCAGCACATCGCCCGCACGACCCTCGTCAACGATCTGGCGGATGGTGCCAAACTGGTCAACGTGGTAGTTCGGCAACCCCTGGGCGAGATCATCCCCGGCGCTGCCGGTGTCGCCCAGCACGACCAACTCAACCGCCTTGCCCTCACGAGTCTCGCCAGCCTTGTCCGGCTCCCCGACCTTCTCTAGCTCTACGACGTCATCGTTCATGTGAAAAAGCTCCTTCGGACGGTTTCAGAGCGCAATACGACCCGAGTGTATCCTAGCATGCCGATACACTCGCTTCAAGGGAGAAGTGTTTCCACATAGGGCATGTGCAAAGTCGTGTGATCGCCGGGCAGCCCTCACCCCCCAGCCCCCTCTCCCCGTGAGGGAGAGGGGCAGGGGGTGAGGGCCGGAGGGTGACTTTGCACATGCCCTGGGGCGATTTCACTATTTCTTGACAATGGTATGGGGCGGTGCTATCCTAGGATACCACTACAAATGCTCATATGTCGCGGTCGCAGATGATCGTGAACAATAGGCGCAGACTGGCGTTATACGCCGGTCGTTTTGCTTATCAGGGCACGTTTAATCATGTTGATCTCGCAGGCGATACCGGGCGTGACGCCTCTCTCCTGCCGCTGGCTCCCCGCATGCGCCAGCCATACATCTGAGGTGCGTTATGGACGACTCGACTGCCACCGCTATGATGAGCGATTACGAAGGGCCGTCACGACACGGCGTATTCCAGGGGCCATCCGGCCCCCAGCGGCGTCAGCCTGAGCCCGAGTCGTCGATCTTCCTCAGCCCCTTCCTCCAGCACCCGATTATCGAGGCATTCGCCGAGTACCTGCGCCGCAAAGAAAACCCCGAGGCGTCGGCGGATAGTGTGCGTCGAGCCTATATCGCGTCGCTTACGGCACCTACCGTCGAGGCGATCATCGGCCAGATGCACCAATACCTCCCTGACGCTGACGCGGATCTGGTGCGCCGCGCCTACGCCCTGGCCAAGATCGCTCACGCCGGTCAGTACCGCCAGAGTGGCGAGCCCTACATCGATCACCCGGTCGCCGTGGCCTCGATCCTGCTGGAGCTGCGCCTTGACGCCGAGTCAATCGCTGCGTCGCTGCTCCACGATGTGGTCGAGGACACCGGCGTGCAGCTCGATCTGTTGCGCACGTACTTCAATGCCAGCATTGCCCACTTGGTCGATGGCGTCACCAAGCTCTCTGGCCTTGAACACAAGTCGAAGGAAGAGATCCAGGCTGGCTCCTACCGCAAGCTGATCATTGCTACCGCCGATGACCCACGGGTGATCCTGATTAAGCTGGCCGACCGTCTGCACAATATGCGTACCCTCGGGGCCACGCCGCCCAACAAGCAGAAGCGCGTCGCCCGCGAGACGCTGGACATCTACGCGCCCCTGGCCAACCGCCTCGGCATGTGGCAGGTGAAGTCTGAGCTAGAGGATCTCGCCTTTAAGGCGCTCAACCCCGAGCGTTACCACGAGATTGCGCAGGGTCTCACGATGCGCAAAGAGGCCCGCGAACGGATCATTCAGCGGGTGATCCGCAAGTTGAAGGAGTGCCTCGATAAAGAAGGTATCACCGCGCAGATTTCTGGTCGGCCTAAGCATATCTACTCGATCTGGCGCAAGATGGACCGCAAGGGCGTCTCGCTCGACCGGATCTACGACCAACTGGCGGTGCGCGTCATTCTCCAGGAGAAGGATCCGGATCGCGCCGTCGGCCTGTGCTACCGCGTCCTTGGTGTGGTGCATATGCTCTGGACGCCGGTACTCTCCGAGTTTGATGACTATATCGCCGTGCCCAAGGAGAGTTCTTACCAGTCCATCCACACGACGGTACTCGTCCCCGGCGGCACCCCCTGCGAGGTGCAGATCCGTACCGAGGAGATGCACCAGGTTGCTGAACACGGCATCGCCGCTCACTGGCGCTATAAAGAGGGCTTCGCCCGCAATAGCGACCAGAACTACGAGGCGAAGATCAAGTGGCTGCGCGAGCTGATTTCCTGGCGGATTGAGTTCACCGACGCCCGCGAGTTTGTCGAGAGCTTCAAGACCGAGCTTGAGGAACAGGTCTATGTCTTTACGCCCAAGGGCAAGATCATCGATTTGCCCGACGGCTCGACGCCGGTGGACTTCGCCTACCACATTCACTCTGAGGTGGGCCATAAGTGTATCGGTGCGCGGGTCAATGGGCGGATCGTGCCCCTCGATTACCACCTGAAGAATGGCGAGATCGTTGATATTATGACGGTCAAGACCAACCGTGGCCCCAGCCGCGATTGGCTCGGTCTGGTGAAGACACCGAGCGCCCGCGACCACATCAGACGCTTTTTCCGCCGCGCCGAGCGCGACGAGAATATCGCCGGTGGGCGCGACCTGATCGAGAAGGAGCTGAAGCGCCACGGTCTGGCCGCTGTGAGCTTCGAGCATCTGATGGAACTGACCGGCTCACGCTCGGTGGACGACATGTTTGCTCAGATCGGCTCTGGCGAGATCTCGGCGCGCACGGTGGCCCAGAAGGCGCTCGCCCTGCAGGTTGCGCCCCAGCACGAGGACGCCTTGCCCGAACTGCCCATGGCGAGCCCCGCCCCCTCGCGCATTGAGCCGATCGGCATCCACGTGATCGGCGTCGGTGCCGTGCATAACCGTCTGGCTAAGTGCTGTAACCCGGTGGTTGGCGAGCAGATCGTCGGCTATGTCACCCGTGGGCGCGGCGTCACTATCCACCGCGCCGACTGCCGCACCATCGTCAATGAGCGTGACCGGGCACGCCTGATTGATGTGAACTGGAGCGGCCAGCAACCCAAGGGTTACTCGGTGCCTGTGCGCGTTGAGTCCTGGGATCGCGTCGGTCTCTGGCGTGATGTCTCGTTGATTATCGCCGACGCCGGGGTGAATATCGAGAAGGTTGAGCAGGGCAGCACCCGCCGTATCGGTCGCACGGTGCTGCATGTCACGTGTACGATCCAGTCGATCAACCAACTCTCGATGCTGCTCGATAAGCTCAATCGCATCCCCGATGTGATCGAGGCCCGCCGCGAGGGCCAGGGTGCAGTCAGGTCAGGAGATTGAGCCAAACTGATTTTGACCCAATCCAACGCGCCCTCCTCGCCTGGTTCTCGGCCAACGCTCGCGACCTGCCCTGGCGACGCACCCGCGACCCCTACCGCATCCTCGTCTCCGAGATCATGCTCCAGCAAACCCCGGTGGATCGGGTAATCCCGAAGTACCACGCCTTCCTCGCGTCCTTCCCAACCCTAGAGGCGCTGGCCGATGCGCCCGCCGCCGAGGTGATCCGGATCTGGGCCGGACTCGGCTACAACCGCCGCGCTGTGAACCTTCAGCGCGCCGTGCGCGCCGTGCGCGAATCGTACGGCGGTCAGTTCCCGCCTACGGCGCAGATGCTCCAGACCCTGCCGGGGATCGGGCCGTACACGGCGGGGGCGATTGCCTGCTTCGCATTCGAGCATGACGTGGCCTTCATGGACACGAACATCCGCCGGGTGCTGCGCCGTGCGCTGGTTGGCCCCGACGATATGGAGCCACGGCCAAGTGACCGTGCGCTGCTCGCCCTCGGCGCGGCCCTTGTCCCCCTCGGCCAGGGCTGGGCCTGGAACCAGGCGATCATGGAACTGGGCGCGCTGATCTGCACGGCGGTCGCCCCGACCTGTCGGCGCTGTCCGATCAGCCCAGACTGTCGGGCCTACGCCGCACGGGCCGCCGCCGATGGGGTGTCCCTCCAGGCGATGGTCGGGGGCGCGATCACCGGGCGTGCCCTCGGCGAGATCGCCCCTCGCCCCGCCAAGCGCGTAGCCGAGCGCAAGGAAGCACCCTACCTCGGATCACGGCGCTGGTACCGTGGCAAGATCATCGACGCCCTGCGCGAACATACCTCCCTGCCCCTGTCCCGCCTCGGCCCGCTCGTGAAGCCCGACTACAGCGAGTCTGACACCGCCTGGCTGCGCGACGTGATCAGTGGCCTGGCCCGCGACGGACTGGCTGTTCTCGACGGGGACGAGGTGCGGTTGCCCTGAGGGGCGCAGCACGCAGCGCCCTAAACCCAATACTTTTCGAATAAGGAATCTGCCACCGCTCAGCACCCCCTGCCCCTCTCCCCGTGAGGGAGAGGGGCAGGGGGTGAGGGGGCAAGGTCGGCATAGATCGACTTATTTGAAAGGTGTTGGCCCTAAACCTACGGCTTGACCCCACTACACCGCTGTGTTACAGTGTTTCACCACAAGCCGTCACAGAAATAACTCATGGCAACCATTACCCTGCGCCCTGGTCGCGAACGTCCTGTCATCCAACGTCACCCCTGGGTTTTCTCGGGGGCTATCGATTCTGTGCGCGGCGATCCTGCCGAGGGCGAGGCGGTCGATGTACTCGCGCCCAGCGGCGACTGGCTCGCCCGTGGTCTGTGGAGCGGCACGTCGCAGATCCGCGCCCGCCTCTGCGCCTGGGATCCGAACCAACTGCTTGATGAGGAGTGGCTGCGCGAACGCATCGCCCGCGCGGTGTCCGGTCGCGCCGGCATGGCCGATGGCGAGGATGGTGCCTGCCGCCTGGTGTTCAGCGAGGCCGATGGTCTGCCCGGCTTGATCGTCGACCGCTACGGCGTCCATCTGGTAATCCAGATTCTCACGCAGGGCATGGAAGCTCGCCGAGCCGAGGTGCTGCGCGCCCTGGTCGATCTGCTCGCGCCGCACGGCATCTTCGAGCGCAGCGATAACGATATGCGCGAGAAGGAGGGCTTGCCCCCAGGCGACGGTCTGCTCTGGGGGGCAGAGCCACCTGACCAGATCGCCCTGCTCCCTGCGATGGCCGTCGGCACCTCCGTCACTCCGCCGCGCTTGCTCGCCGACCTACGCACCGGACAGAAGACCGGCTTCTACCTCGATCAGTCGCACAACCGGGCGCGTGTGGCCGCCTATTGCCAGGGCGCAAACGTCCTCGACTGTTTCGCCTACAGCGGCGGATTCTCGGCCTACGCCGCCCGCGCTGGGGCCACCAGCCTCACCCTGATCGACACGAGCCTCACCGCCCTCGACCTGGCTCGCCAGAACCTGGCCCTAAACCTGATCACCACGCCCGCCGACTACGTCGAGGGCAACGTCTTCAAGGTGCTGCGCGCCTACCGCGCCGAGGGCCGCCGCTTCGATGTGATCATCCTTGACCCGCCTAAGTTTGCCAATACTCAGGCCCAGGTCAACCACGCCTCTCGTGGCTATAAGGACATCAACTGGCTGGCCATGCAACTGCTCAGCCCTGGTGGTGTCCTCGCCACCTTTAGTTGCTCTGGCCAGATCTCGCCCGACCTGTTCCAGAAGATCGTCTTCGGCGCTTCGGTAGACGCCGGGCGCGATGTGCAGATCATCGAGCGGCTCGGCCAGTCGCCCGACCATCCCATCCTGCTGACCTTCCCGGAGAGCGAGTACCTCAAAGGGTTCGTGTGCCGCGTCTGGTAATTTTGGATTTTGGATTTTGGATTTTGGATTGCCTGCGGTGATCTGCAATCTGCAATCTGCAATCTGCAATCTGCAATCTGCAATCTGCAATCTGCAATCTGCAATCTGCAATCTGCAATCTGCAATCTGCAATCTGCAATCTGCAATCTGCAATCTGCAATCTGCAATCTACAATCTACAATCTACAATCTACAATCTACAATCTACAATCTGCAATCTGCAATCTGCAATCTGCAATCTATAATCCAAAATCCAAAATCCAAAATCTACAATCTTCATGAGCTATACCATCTTCGAGGACGGACATATCTCTAGCCCGCACGGATTCCGCGCCACTGGCGTCTCGTGTGGCCTGAAGGACGGTAGCAAAGCCCGCGATCTGGCCCTGGTCTACTCGTTGCAGCCGTGTAAGGTTGCTGCTATGTTCACCACCAGCGTCACCCGCGCCGCGCCGGTTTTTCTCAGCCAGGCCATCCTCACACGCAACCGCGAAGCCATCCGTGCGGTGATGATCAACTCGGGCCACGCTAACGCGGGCACTGGTCATTCTGGCCTGACTGATGCGGTGGAGTGCGCTAAGCAGGTGGCTGATGAACTTGAGATCCCGCGTGATGCGGTGATGCTGATGTCCACGGGACTGATCGGCGTGCCACTGCCCATGCCCAAGGTCCGCGACGGCATCCGCCGGGCGGTGAGCGAGCTTGACAGTGGCGGCGGCCGACGTGCGGCGGTGGCGATTCTCACGACTGACAGCAAGCCTAAGGAGCGGGTCTACCGCGTGCAGCTTGGCGAGGGCCATCGGGTGACGCTGGCTGGTATGGCCAAGGGCACGCGCATGATCCACCCGCGCTTAGCGACTATGCTCTGTTTAATTACTACCGATCTGGCAATTGACCAGCGTCTGCTTGCGCAGTCGCTGAGCCACAGCGTGGCCCGCTCGTTCAACCAGCTTAACCTCGATGGCGACTGTAGCCCGAACGATACGGTGATGGTGCTGGCCAACGGTGCCGCCGAAGGCCCGATGGTTACCGACGCTGCCTCACGTGAGTTCGCAGCCTGGCAGGAGGCTCTTGACCAGCTCTGCTACGAGCTTTCGCAGCAGATCGTGCGTGATGCCTCGACCGGGGGGAAAATTATCGAGGTGACGGTGCGCGGCACTCCGAACGAAGAGTTTGCCCGCAAGGTCTGCGACATGGTGGCCCGCTCAAGCTCCGTGCGCTCGGCCTGTATGCGCAATGTGCCGGACTGGGGCGCGTTGCTGGCCGCGATTGGCTCAAGCGGGGTCGAGATGCGCCCCGAGTTGCTTGAACTGCGCATCGGCCATATTGTGCTGATGCTTGAGGGTCTGCCCTGTACTTTTGATCACACCACTGCGATCCAGCTCTTCACCAGCCCCGAGATCGACTTTACCATTGATATGCACCTCGGCCCGGCTGAGGCGACGGTGCTGACATGTATCTGGCATGAGGAATAGCGAAAAATCATATGATCCAACAGCTACCGCTCTTCCCGCTCGCGACGGTGCTGTTCCCCGGCGCGACGCTGAATCTGCACATCTTTGAGGAGCGCTACCGCACGATGATCGGCCAGTGCCTTGAGCAGCATAGCCCCTTCGGCGTCGTCTACCTGCGCGCTGGTGGTGAGGTGGTCGAGGGGCGTCCAACCTCGCGCCCAGTCGAGACAGCCAGTGTCGGCACGGTCGCCGAGATTAGCGCCAATATGCGCCTGGATGACGGGCGCTATCTCCTCACCGCCACTGGCCTGCGCCGCTTCAGCATCCACCGTATCCTCCAACGGGCACCCTACATTATCGCCGCTGTGATCGATCTGCCCGAGGAGGGCGGCCCGCAGGTTGATGCGGCCGCCCACGCGCTGCGCTCGGCCTACGAACGCTACTGGCAGGCTATCTCGACGGCATCCGGCACCCCTGTCGAAGTTGAGGATCTCCCGGCTGAGCCTGAGGCGATGGCGTACCAACTGGCCGAGCGAATTCAGGTGCCCTACGACCAGAAGCAACGCTGGCTGGAGACGGAGCTAAGCACTCGCCTGCGCAACCTCGCCGACGAACTCCTCGGTGAACTGGCTATTCTGCCGCTCTCCCCCGGCCTCGGCAACCTGAATTAAGTGGAGATTGGAGATTGGGGCAATCCACAATCCACAATCCACAATCCACAATCCACAATCCACAATCTCCAATGGACGACGTCCTCCCCTTCCCGCTGCTCGCCCTGGTCGGCCAGCCCGAGCTGAAGATGGCCCTGATCCTCGGGCTGATCAACCCGCAGATCGGTGGCGTGCTGATTTCTGGCCCGTATGGCGTCGGTAAGACGACGGCGGTGCGTGGTCTGCTCGACCTGATGCCCACGGTGGATCGGAACTGGGAGGACGGCGAGGGCCACGCCCACACGGCCCACGAGTCTATGCGCCTGGTGGAACTGCCGCTCAACGCTCGCCTGGAAGATGTGGTCGGCGGAATCAACCAGCGCGTCGCTATCGAGCAGCAGCGCGTCATGCTGGAAGAGGGCATCCTCTTCCACGCCCATCGCAACGTGCTCTACGTTGATGAGATCAACTTGCTCGACCCGATTGTCGTGGAGGCTATCCTCGACGCCGCCGCCCAGGGTCGCACCCTCGTGCGCCGTGGCCCAATGACCCGGCTCTTCCCCAGTCAGTTCGTTCTGGTCGGCTCAATGAATCCGCAGGAGGGCGAGTTGCGCCCGCAGATCCTCGACCGCTTTGGCCTGCGGGTCTGGGTTGCGCCGCTGGAAGATCCGCGTGGGCGCCTGGAAGCCTACCGGCGTTCACGCGACTTCCGCACCGACCCGTCGGCCTTCCGTACCGCCTACGCCGCCCAAACTGCTGCCCTGGCCGAGGAGGTGGAGGCGGCCCGTGCAATCCTGCCCCACGTTGAGACGCCGCCGCGCCTTGAGGAGCTAACGATGGATCTGGTGCAGACGCTCCAGGTGCCCTCGCAGCGTGCCGAACTGGCCCTGCTGGAGGCCGCCCGCGCCCGCGCCGCCGCCGACTTCCGCGATCTCGTGAGCGAGGAAGACATCCGCCGGATTGCGCCGATGGCCCTACGCCAGCGCCACAGCCTCCAGATTGACGCCTTCGCCCGTAGCTATACGGA
>Ga0194060_10001400_pt1 | contig 17230 bp, 15 predicted proteins | sample SepL225m_MetaG_FD_163427 | JGI IMG/M metagenome (GOLD analysis project Ga0194060, IMG submission 163427) | Anoxic zone freshwater microbial communities from boreal shield lake in IISD Experimental Lakes Area, Ontario, Canada - Sep2016-L222-5m | ecosystem: Environmental > Aquatic > Freshwater >...
ATTTATATATAACCCTTATATTTGAAGGTAATAAGTAACAATTGCTTAAAAAAATAAGGTAGTTATGTTAGACGAATTAGACCTTAAGATTCTAAGGATGCTGCAGAAAAATGGCAGAATCAAAAGAAGTCAGTTAGCCGAAGAAGTCGGCTTATCCGTACCATCAGTAAGTGAACGCCTCCATAAGCTGGAGGAAAATAACGTCATTACCGGCTACTACACTAAACTTAACAGAAAGCCGTTTTGCTTTGATCTGATGGCGTTTATAGTCGTGGTTATGGAGTCATCCAAGCACTATAAGACGCTGATAGCAAATGTTGAAAAAAATCCACAAATAATCGAATGTTATTCTGTGCTCGGTGAAGGAAGTCATGTGCTGAAAGCTGTGGTGAAGAACTCCGAGTCGCTTGAAAATCTGCTGGCTCAGATTCAGTCATGGCCAGGTGTGGCGCGTACTATTACCAGCTTTATACTCTCAACTATAAAAGAAACAACGGCGTTAGATATTTAACAATCAACAACAACATCATAAAGGAAAATTATGGCTAAAGAAAAGGAAACATCGGTATCATCTCAGGACGCGGTTCTGGATTTTATCAAAGACAACAATATTCAGTTCATCGATTTTAAGTTTATGGACTTCCCCGGTCAGTGGCAACATTTTACTGTGCCTGTATCGCAGTTCAGCAAGAGTAACTTTGTCGATGGCTACGGTTTCGACGGATCATCAATCAGAGGATGGAAAGCTATAAACGAAAGCGATATGCTTATTATCCCTGACCCTGATACAATGTTCCTCGATACTTTCATTAACGCTCCTACTCTTAGTCTGACATGTAATGTTCATGAGCCGGCTACAAAGGAGAAGTATTCGCGATGTCCGAGAAATATCGCAGAGAAGGCTGTTGCTTATTTACAGTCAACCGGAATTGCCGATACCGCATTTTTTGGCCCTGAAGCAGAATTCTTCATCTTCGATGATGTCCGCTTCGACAGTCAGCCTAACAGCAGTTTCTACATCGTAGATTCAATTGAAGGTAAGTGGAACAGCGGGCGCGATGAAGGTCCAAACCTTGGATATAAGCCAAGATATAAGGAAGGTTACTTCCCGGTTCCTCCAACTGACTCTCTTATGGATTTACGGAATGAGATGGTGATTAATCTTCAGAACGCGGGACTTGAAATAGAGGCTCAGCATCATGAAGTAGCCAGTGGCGGGCAGTGCGAAATAGACATTCGCTTCCAGCCATTGCTTAAGGCAGCCGACCAGCTATTAATGTTCAAGTATATTGTAAAGAATACAGCTAAACTAAATAATAAGACAGTTACATATATGCCAAAGCCAATCGTTGGCGACAACGGTAGCGGTATGCACGTTCACTCAAGTCTGTGGAAAGATGGCAAGCCTCTGTTTGCAGGCGATGGTTATGCGGGTTTAAGTGAAATGGCTCTTTATTATATTGGCGGACTGTTAAAGCACGCTCCATCTCTTCTTGCTTTTACTAATCCAACAACAAATTCTTACAAGCGCCTTGTACCCGGCTTCGAAGCTCCTGTAAATCTTGCATATTCACAGAGAAACAGAAGTGCTTCAATCAGAATCCCGATGTATTCAGCAAGCCCTAAGGCAAAGCGCGTTGAGTTTAGATGTCCTGATCCTGCGGCGAATCCATACCTTGCATTCTCAGCTATACTTTTGGCCGGACTTGATGGTATTATTAACCGCATTGATCCGGGTGAACCGCTTGATAAGGATATATACGATATGGAACCGGAAGAACTGCAGAACGTGCCCTCAACTCCCGGAAGCCTTGAAGAAGCATTAAAATGTTTAGCAGGGGATCATGAATACCTGACAAGGGGCGGAGTATTCTCGGAAGATGTTATTCAGACATGGATAAAATATAAGATGGAAAAAGAAGTTAAGCCTATGGCGCTTCAGCCCCATCCTTATGAATTCGCTTTATACTACGATGTATAATTAGTTTCACTCAGGTTCCATTCCGGATTCAGCTGGGATGGAACTGGGTATTTACAGTTCCGTTATTTTATCATAACCTGCCCGTCATCCTCTTTGACTTCATGAACCGGCTGTCTGTTCTTTTACCATCATCTCTTCGTATAATGCTACTCCTCCGTATATAGCAGCATTGTCGCCTAATTTCGTTGCGATTATCTTTACTCCTTTGCCTGAGTTACTCATTACTGTATTCTTGAATGACTCTTTAATCTTAGGCACCATGAACTTATCTAAAGCTGTAATTACTCCGCCACCAAGTACAATTAAATCAAGATTTAGCAAATTCGTAATATTGGCAAGCACAACGCCGGTCTGCAGGCAGGCCGCCTTAACGTGTCTTATTGCAACCAGGTCATTTTTGGCGATAGCCTGGGCGATAGATTTACTTTTTATCGGTTTATCCTTAGGAACGATTACATTAAGATGGCTTTTCTTCTTTGCACGCAAGTCTTTTTTTATGTCGCGTACGATAGCGGTACGGCTTGCTATTGCTTCGAAGCAACCCCTGTGCCCGCAGCCACAAAGGGGGCCATTCTTCTGAACGATAATATGCCCTATTTCTCCTGCAAAATAATTACTGCCCCTGTAAAGATGATTATCTATTATTAAAGCGCCGCCTATACCCGTGCCGATAAATACAATGAGAGCATTTTTATGGCTACCGTCCAGCTCAAACTTCTGAATTCCGAGTGCGGCGAGGTTAACGTCATTTTCTATTAGTATAGGGACATCTATAAACTTAGCAAGTTCAGTCTTAATATTATAATTCTTTATCCCAAGGTTCGGCGCAATGCCAATAAGTCCGGTAAAAGGATTAACCGAACCAGGTATGCCCATCGAAACTGCCCTGACATCTGCAAGAGAGATATTCCCTTCGGTAACTATATTATTAATTACGCTGACGAGTTTCTTAATTAAGAGCAGTTTGCCTTCCGCAGCCTCAGTACTGACTTTTATTTTTGCTACGATCTCATTTTTATCGTTTAACAGGGCGGCAAGTATCTTAGTACCGCCAAAATCCACGCTTACTAAATATTCTTTTGCCAAACTTAGCTCCAGGTTGTTGATGATGGTAATTATATTTTCAAAATCAGTAGTCCGGTTATGCCGGATGATTAGAGCCGAGGATAGTAGTCAGAGTAATCGTCAGTTTTTTTTATGCCCAGCAGTCTGTCAAATTGTTAAACCAGTATTTATAGTTATATTTGACACCTAAAATATAAGTAAGTTTAGCGTTCTAAGCAAAAGCGGATAACATATTTTATGATAAATTAAATATAACACATTTCAGGTCTTGCACTTAGACGTGTAATTATGAAGAGGAGAGAATGAACAGAATACAGCCGCTTAAAAGATTCGGGCAGAACTATCTTCAGGACAGAAACATTTTGTTAAAGATAGTCGATGAAATAAACCCGCAGGAAGACGATGCCCTGATTGAGATTGGACCGGGTCATGGAATGCTTACAGGCGAGTTATCAGCCAGGACCGGCTCGCTTACCGCAGTCGAAATAGACAACAGGGTAATTGACGAACTGCGTGCCAGATTCCCCGGCGTAAATATAATTAACAATGATTTCCTGAAGCTTGATATATTAAGCCTTTTTGAATTAAAAGGGAAAAAACTGCGCGTGGCCGGCAATATCCCGTATAATATTACTTCTCCTATTATCTTCAGGCTTATTGAACGGACAGAACTTGTGGAAGATGCGGTATTCATGATGCAGTATGAAGTCGCCCGCAGGCTTTCATCCGACAGAGGAACAAAGGATTATGGCATACTCGCTGTAATCCTTAAATACTTTGGAGAGGTAAAGTTTTGTTTTAAGGTGCCGCCGGAAGTCTTTTATCCTAAACCTAAGGTATTCTCCGCTGTCGTTCATATTTATTTTAATCAAAGCAGAACGGACAATGAGTTTAACAAGGCGTTTATTAAAGTAGTTAAGGCAGCTTTCGGCAACCGCAGGAAAACTCTCAAAAATTCTTTGAGCAATAGTATATTCGGGCAGTTAAATTTCGAGCCTTCAGGTGTAGATATGAAACTTAGAGCCGAACAGCTTGAGCAGAATGATTTCATCAGGCTGACTGAATTTGTACTTAATAACGAGCGACTGTAAAGCTGGTGATTTTAATATCGGGCTGTGCAGAACAGCCCTTATTATCTGTTAATTAGTTTTGCGTGGTTCTATTCTGCATCATAGTTTATTAGTGATTTCACCTCGTAATTCTTTAATTTATCTCTTCCGTTAAGGAATGATAACTCAATCAGAAATGAAATCTGGACAATCTCACCTCCGAGGCTTTCGACAAGCCTGCATGTTGCTTCCATTGTGCCTCCCGTTGCAAGCAGGTCGTCATGAATCAGAATTTTATCTCCTTTTTCTATTGCATCGGAGTGCATTTCAATTGTATCTGTGCCATATTCAAGCGCGTAGCTCTCCCGGATGGTCTTATAAGGCAGTTTACCGGGTTTTCTGACAGGGATGAAGCCTGCGTTAAGCTTCTCGGCTAAGAGTCCGCCAAAAATAAAGCCTCTTGACTCAATGCCGACTACTTTGTCAACCTTAAGACCAGCAGTAAAGTCATATAGTTTGCCGATGGTCTGCCTAAAAGCATTTTTATCCATAAGCAGTGTAGTAATATCGCGGAATATTATGCCTTTTTTGGGAAAATCGGGCACGGAGCGGATAAATGGAGTAAAGTCTGAAATAGTCATAAGGTCCTCATTGGTTTTAGTGGATATATATTTGTGAATATCTGATTGCCACAGGCTTCAGTCCGCGTCAGATGGCAACAAAGTTTTTTGTTACTACGGCGGAGCAGTCTGTCTATAGCAAACCAGCGGATGTCAATATTTATAACGAGTCAAAGATGCAAAAAACAGTCATAAACATCAAATGCAAATTAACAAAACCGGGATAACAAACAACGATATTCCGGCAGGAAGAGAACGGGCAATGGCTTTCCGCGGGTGAGTAAGATTATGATTATGAGTAAGATTAAGAAAAGTACCGGACGCGCTGATATTTTTGAGAGAATTTCCCCATGAGTTCTGCTAGCCTTTTACCCATCCGGCAGATATTATCATTGTGTATCATTCATATTAACCCAAAAAGCTCTTATCCGGTCATTAAATAATCGCCAGTCGGGTAAAATAAGTCTCTATGACATGTCCCGCACCTGCAGGATAGGCAAAAAGACGTTCGATGACATGTCCCGCACCTGCAGGATAGGCAAAAAGACGTTCGATGACATGTCCCGCACCTGCAGGATAGGCAAAAAGACGTTCGATGACATGTCCCGCACCTGCAGGACAGGCAAAAAGACGTTCGATGACATGTCCTGCACCTGCAGGACAGGCAAAAAGACGTTCGATGACATGTCCTGCACCTGCAGGACAGGCAAAAAGACGTTCGATGACATGTCCTGCACCTGCAGGATAGGCAAAAAGACGTTCGATGACATGTCCTGCACCTGCAGGATGGGTAAAAAGACTCTCTATGACCCAATCCGCAAGTGCGGATTGACCCGTTGAAGGCTCTATGGCATACTTCGCACCTGGCCAGTATGTCATGGAAATTTATTCCGCCCGCTTACTATTTGCCGGACAGCCGGAATAATCCTTTTTTTGCCTGTCTGCCCTTCATCTTTTTAATCATAATCATAATCTTACTCATTTTCTTTTAAGCGGGTAAGATTATGATTAAGATTATGAGTAAGAGAATCCCTGAAACAATATTGTCAGGTTAAGGTTCAAAACATTTATTGCGCCCTTTCAGGGTTTTTGGGGTTGTCGTGGGAATTTATTTTTCACAGGGCGATTGCCCTGTGCTATTATATTTCGCCCTTTCAGGGCTGAATTAGCCCTGAAAGGGCGAAATATATCAGCGATGGGCAACAGCCCATCGAACAAAACAGAATAAAAATCCATAAGCCCTGCATGGGCGCAATATGGCGTTAACCTGACAGCATTGATACCTGAAAGGTGGTTCCCCGTTCTTCAATGAAAGTATTTCAGGAATAACTTCATTTGAACTAACGTCATAACAAACCCGAACAAGCTGCCGGCAATTACCTGCAGGAGTGTATGCTTTTTAAGCTTTATTCTTGACCAGCAAATGATTATAAGCAGGAGGAAGAAGAAGAAGCCTGTCTTAGGACTGACAAGCGTAAGGGCTGCAACCGGACCGGAAGCTCCGATAGCGTGAGCACTTATCTTCCAGTATCTGTTAATTAATATCAAAATAAGAGTATCGGATATATAACAGAACCAGAAGGAAACAGTAATTATATTAATATTGAAGTAAAGTAAAATGAAAAGACCGGGAGTGTAAAGGATAATTGCAATGGAAAACGGAAGTGAACGTTCTTCCTTCAAAGTTGCATCAATATCGACAACCTTTCCTTTTCTAATGAGGTACATAACCATTATAATCTGAAAAGAGAAGCCGAATGTAAGGGCAACGAGGATTATGGTCATCTGATTTCTTAAAGTGCTTTCAAAAACGAAGGCGAAAAAAGGCAGAAGAAGTATTGTAAAGCTTGGCGGAACAAAAGTGGTCGAAATTATTCTTGCAAATTTATATGATACAGAGTTTTTATCCAAGACGCTGCTTTCCCGTTTATTCAATATCCTCAATGCTTCTGTCTTCATAACGCTTATTGAGGTATGCAAGGTATTTCAGTAGCATTTCTTCGATTATATAATACTCAGTTACTTTCATAAGTTCCTGCCGGATGGCGGAAACTCCGTGAAGACCTTTAAGATAGGATGAATAATACTTCCTGAATTCAAGTACAGCTTTCTTCTCTCCTTTTATCAGGATGGAATCTTTCAGATGCCGGAGAGCTGTCATTACTCTGATTTCCCGGTTCAGTACTGTGGAGATAAATCCCTGGTTAAGCAGTTCCTTTGCTTCAAGAAATATCCATGGATTGGCTATTGCGCCGCGGGCAATCATCACTCCGTCAGCGTTAGTCGTATCAAAGACCTTCTTAACATCTTCCGCGGTAAAGACCCCGCCATTCAGGACGACAGGAATCTTAACCACGTCTCTGATTTTATTTATCCATTCCCATTCGGGAGCGCCTGTGTGTCCCTGTGCTCTTGTACGGCAGTGAATAGTAAGAGCCTGAGCGCCTGCGTCTTCAAGTCTCTGGGATATTTCGACTATTTTAATATTCTCATGATCCCAGCCAAGCCTTGTTTTAACCGTTACAGGCAGTTTGACCGCGCGGGTTATTTCCCTTACCATTCTTTCAAGGTAAGGCGGATCTTTAAGCAGACCCGCACCCGCTCCGCGGTTAGCTACTTTCTTAACCCAGCAGCCCGCATTAATATCGATGATGTCAGGGTTTTCCTCTTCTGCAATCAGAGCCGCTCTGACCATTGAGTCAATGTTTTCGCCATATATCTGGATGCCGACCGGGCGTTCTTCTTCGGTTATCTTAAGCTTTTTATGAGTTTTTTGAACCGAACGGATAAGACCTTCGCTGTTAACGAATTCAGTATAAACCAGGTCGGCGCCGAAGCCTTTGCATATATTCCTGAATGAGATATCAGTTACATCTTCCATTGGCGCAAGAAGCAGTGCTTTCTCAATCTCTATCCTGCCAGCTTTGAACATTAGAATATACTGCTCCCAATGTTATCGTTTACTGCCATTGATTTGTCCCTGTTCTTCCCCGCGTCAGTAAACCTTTTTGAATTGAACAGATACAGACTAAAAAGGAATGTAAGGAACATGAAAGCACCGCCGGTCAGGAACGGGAACTGGTAGCCTAAATAATCAAAAGCAAAACCACCCCAGAGCGGACCTAACACACGACCCAAAGCGGATAACGACTGGTTAAGACCGAGAATTGCTCCCTGCTGATTTTGAGCAGAATACTTTGATACCATGCTAAGAAGCGTTGGCTGAAGCAGCCCGGTACCAATGGCAAGCAGGCACATTACAGCTGCAAGTCCCGTGAATGTACCGCCGTATGGCATTAGACCAAGTCCGAAGATTAAAATGAAGGAACCTGAAAGCACAATGGCTTTTTCAGAGACTGCATTGCCTAACGTTCGGATAAGACTGCCCTGAATAATCGCACTTACTATACCCATTATTGCGAAAAGGTAACCGGTTTCTCTGTCGGTAAAGTGGTAATGCTTATAGCTTAGCAATGCGAATATTCCGTAAATATTGGCACCTGAGAAAGTAACGATAAAGAATAAAAGAATAAGAGCGCCAATTTCAGGATGTTTAAGTGTTTCAATTGCAAACTTTATGTCAAACATTTTACCACGGCGGGGGGATAGTTCCATGTTATTTTTGTCAACGGATTCTTTCAGGAAGAAGAATGTAAAGCTAAGGGCGAGGAAAGAAAAGCCGGCGCTTGCCAGTCCGACTATCTGATAGCCGAAAGACGAAAGTATTCCGCCGATAATAGGTCCGAAAACAAAGCCAAGCCCGAAAGCAACGCCAATTATCCCCATGCCTTTAGCGCGGTCGTGTTTTGGGGTTATATCGGCAATATAAGCCTGAGCTACGCCGATATTGCTGCCTCCAAACCCGCCCAGTATTCTTGAAACAAGGAGCAGAAGGAATGTATTCGACACGCTGAAAATCAGATATGAAATACATGTAGTGGCAAGCGATAAAAGGATTATCGGCCGGCGTCCGTATTTATCGGACAATTTACCTAAGACAGGATTAAAGAAGAACTGAACGAGCGAAAAGGTGGCGAACAGCACTCCGATATAAAAGTCGGAGATATGAACTACCTTGCTTGCAAATGAAGGAAGTATCGGAATCAGGATACCGAACCCCATAAGGTCAATAAAAACAGTCAGAAAAATTATAAACAGGGAAGACTTCCGCATTACATTTTATCCATTTCATTAATTATAGCATCTGCAAATTCATCGGTACCGACAAAATTATCGGGATTCAGGTCACGGGTTACTTTCTTTCCCTCTCCGACGGTCTTGGCAACGGCTGCTTCGATTTTCTTTGCCACATCGTGTTCTCCAATTCTTTCAAGCATCATAACAGATGCAAGAATAATAGCACACGGGTTAGCAATGTTTTGTCCGGCAATATCAGGTGCCGAGCCATGGACAGCTTCGTAAAGGGCGATATCGGGACCGATGTTAGCTCCGGGTGCCATACCAAGTCCGCCAACCAGACCGGAAGCAAGATCGGACAGAATATCACCAAACAGGTTAGTTGTTACAATAACATCAAACTGATACGGATTCAGCACCATCTGCATCGCCATGTTATCAATTATTTTGTCATTGAACTCAAGTCCGGGATAATCTTTGGCGATTTCACGTGCGATGTCAAGAAACAGTCCGCTGGTATATTTAAGAATATTTGCTTTGTGTACCGCTGTTACTTTCTTTCTTCCCCTTTTCTGTGCACTTTCAAATGCAAAACGGAGGATCCTTTCGCAGCCGCGCCGCGTTACGATACCAATCGTTTCAGCTGCCGAGTGTGAACTGTCGATATAATGCTCTATTCCTGAATAAAATTCTTCAAGGTTTTCCCTGAAGATAAGAAGATCAATATGATCATACAGAGTTCTGACACCTTTATAAGTCTTTGCCGGACGTTCATTGACATAAAGGTCAAATTCTTTTCTCAGTGCAACGTTTATACTACGGAAACCTTTGCCTACGGGAGTAGTCAGCGGACCTTTTAAGGCTATTTTAGTTCTTGCGATTGAATCGAGAGTCTCCTGAGGTAGCGGGTTTTTATATTTTTCAATTCCTGTTAAGCCTGCGGTTTGTACATCCCAGTAAACTTTAACGCCTGTGTGTTCAATAATCTTAATTGTGGCGGTTGTAATATCAGGTCCGATGCCATCACCGGGGATAAGTGTAATTTCATAGCTCACGAGTAAACCTCATTGTTGAAGATTAAAAAGGAAGAATATTTGATGGCTGTAAATTTAAGTAAAATATCTTTCTTCTTGTTAAAAATATACCCGTTGCGGGGATAAATTAATCCTGTATCCTGCATGAATGTATATAGAGTAGGGATGTCTGCCACCGGCGCAGTATTTAATCACACATCTTACGCAGTACCGGAATGTAAAGTTAAAAGAAAAAAGCGAAGTCTGAATCAATGGGGAAGTTCATGTTTATGTTTCTTTTGATTTTAGCATAAGAATAAGGTAAATATAATTATTCATGGAGGATAAATTGATATTATTTCCTCAAATTACTATATTTAATTATCAAAATTAACAATATTGGAAATAGAAGGAAAAAAAAGTATGGCAGTAAAAGTTGGAATTAATGGTTTTGGCAGAATTGGAAGACTTGTTTTCAGAAGATGTCTGGATTTAGGCAATGTTGAATTTGTCGGTATTAATGATCTGACAGATGCAAAAACATTGGCTCATCTTCTTAAATATGATTCAGTACATGGAAAGTTCAACGGTACAGTTGAAGTTGATGGCAAAGATATTATCGTTAACGGCGTAAAGATTAAGATTACAGCTGAGAGAGACCCCTCAAAGTTAAACTGGGGTGCTTTGGCAACCGATGTAGTTATAGAAGCTACCGGTGTATTTGCTACAAAAGAAGCCTGTATGGCACATATCCAGGCTGGTGCCAAGAAGGTTATCCTTACCGTTCCTGCGAAGGGCGATATCGATGCTACTATAGTTTTAGGTGTAAATGAGGATGCATTAAAGGGCGATGAACAGGTTGTCTCGAATGCGTCATGTACAACTAACTGTCTGGCTCCGATGGTAAAGGTTCTTAATGATGCATTTGGCGTTGAAAAAGGCTTTATGACAACAGTACACTCATATACAAATGATCAGAGGATATTAGACTTTCCGCACAGCGATTTAAGAAGAGCAAGAGCAGCGGCTGTGTCAATTATCCCGACAACAACCGGTGCTGCGAAGACAGTCGGTAAAGTTATCCCTGAATTAAAGGGTAAGCTGGATGGTTTCTCTTTAAGAGTTCCTACCCCTGACGGTTCAATTACAGATTTCGTTGCGGTACTTAAGAAAGACGTTACAATTGCAGAAATCAATGCCGCAATGAAAGCAGCTGCTGAAGGCGCAATGAAGGGCATACTCGAATATACAGAAGACCCGATAGTGTCGGCTGATATTATTCACAATGAACATTCATGCGTTTTTGATGCGTTATCAACGATGGCTAACGGCAATCTGGTAAAAGTTGTCGGCTGGTATGATAATGAATGGGGATATTCATGCAGAGTAGTAGATCTTCTTTTCAGGATTACAAAATAATTACTGAAAAATAAGTTCTTTGAAGACGCAGATTCCCTATCTTTTAGGCTGCGTCTTTTTTTTAGCTTATACAGGTTATTCCCTGTATGGTAATTATTATAAAACAGTTGAAACTTACGGCGTAGAAATTTGTCCAACGGTTTAACTAAGTAAAAAGTATTTGACCGGAAAATATAAAAAATGTAAAATTATTCGGAGGAAGAATGAAAAAATTATCAGTTGACCAGCTTGATCTTAAAGGCAAAAGAGTTTTGGTAAGAGTTGATTTTAACGTGCCATTGGATGGGGACCTGAACATAACGGATGATATCAGGATAACATCGTCTCTGCCTACAATCAATAAAATTATAAAAGATGGTGGCAAAGCTATTCTGATGAGCCATCTCGGACGTCCCAAGGGCGCACCGAATCCAAAGTACAGCCTGAAACCTGTGGCGCAGAGACTCTCGGAATTATTAGGCAAAGAAGTAAAGACTGCCCCTGACTGCATAGGTGCCGAAGTAAAGGCGATTGTCGATGCAATGCAGGAAGGCGATGTTCTGTTACTGGAAAACCTGAGATTTCATGCTGAAGAGGAGAAGAACAATCCTGAATTTGCAAAGCAGTTAGCCGGGCTGGGTGATGTATATGTTAACGATGCTTTCGGCAGTGCTCACAGGGCGCACGCTTCGACTGAAGGTGTAACGAAATACATTGATGTCTGCGCGTCCGGTTACTTAATGCAGAAAGAACTTGAATATTTATGGAAAGCAATCGGCGAACCTGAAAGACCATATACCGCTATCTTAGGCGGGGCAAAGATGTCGGGCAAGATTGATGTCATTGAAAACCTGTTCTCTAAGGTTGATACTCTAATTATTGGCGGCGGGATGGCTTATACGTTCTATAAGGCTATGGGTTATGAAATCGGCAAGTCGCTTCTTGAAGAAGAAAGGGTCGAAATGGCAAAGTCCCTGCTTGAAAAGGCTAAGGTGGCAAATGTTAATTTTGTTCTTCCGGTGGATGTTGTTGTAACTTCTGAATTTGCTAATGATTCTCCTTCAGAAGTTGTTTCAATTCAGAACATTTCTGCCGATAAGATGGGGATGGATATCGGGCCAAAGACAATTGAACTCTTCAGGGCTGAAATAGCGGGGAGCAGGACGATTATCTGGAATGGTCCGATGGGCGTATTCGAAATGAATAACTTTGCCAGAGGTACAAATGCTATTGCCGAAGCACTGGTTGAAGCAACTGAACAGGGCGCTGTTACAATTATCGGCGGGGGAGATTCTGCGGCGGCAATTAAGAAAGCAGGACTTGAAGATAAGGTTTCGCACGTCTCTACCGGTGGCGGAGCTTCTCTGGAATTCCTTGAAGGTAAGATACTGCCGGGAGTAGCCGCGTTAAATGATGCTGAATAATTCGTTTTAATAATATTAAGCGGGTTATAAGGAAGTTGAACAGGGACTGGTAATCGCGGATTAATGTGAATTATACGTATAATCATCAGCATGAAATCCGCGGTTCTTTTTTTTAAGCATAAGGCAGTTGTATTCTTCCGCAGAAACGAATTATTTTATAACGCATTTTTGTTTTTATAATAGAAAGAAAATAGAAAAGAGGGACGTGATGTATTCCGACAGAGATTATTATAAACCATCCGGACTTGGCGGCTTCAGCGTATTTCCGCCGGTGATAAAAAACCTGCTAATAATAAATATAGCGGTGTTTCTGGTCAACAATCTGATATTAGGTAATATCCTGCTGGGAGAGATCCCGGCAAGTATGCTGGTTGATCACTATTTTGCTCTTCAGCCACTCGGACATGGATTTTTTATATGGCAGTTAATAAGCTACCAGTTCATGCACGCCAATTTTTCGCATATCTTCTTTAATATGTTTGCCCTCTGGATGTTCGGAATGGAGATTGAGAACCTTTGGGGACCAAAGAAATTCATCTTATATTATCTTGCCTGCGGGGTGGGTGGCGGACTTTTACATCTTATACTTTCTCCGTTCATTACCGGACCTGCCGCTACGGTCGGTGCATCAGGAGCGATTTACGGCATTATGGTCGCTTTCGGTATGATGTTCCCTGACAGACATATCTATCTCTGGTTTTTTATTCCATTGAAGGCAAAGTATTTAATAGCTTTCTTTATTGTGCTTGAATTCATGTCTGTCGGCAGTATGGATTTTGTCGCAAGGCTTGCTCACATTGGCGGAGCACTGGTTGGTTTTATATTTATACTGCTGGATTCACGCGGACAGTTTAACTTTAAGCAGATCTTCAGCAATTTCAGGAAGGAACCTCCTGTTACTGGCGGGAATCAGTTCAGACGCCGGCAATTCTCAAAAACTGCCAATATTGAGGACGCTGAATTCTTTGAACTGGATAAGTATGAGAAGACGAATATCTCTCAGGAAGAGATAGACAGGATTCTTGACAAGATAAGCAAGAGCGGATATCAAAACCTGACAGAGAGGGAAAAGAGAATATTATTTGAAGCAAGCAAAAAAAACTAAACCGGTTATGAAAGAGAGTCTGTTTCTTATAATTACCTTATCGCTGGTGTTAAATGTTTCCTGCTCACGTGATAAGGTTGTTACCGAAAAGGAAAGATTCGCGAAGCTTTACGTTCTGCTTCAGTTCAGCGTTGAAAAGAACCGTCCTGATGTTAATGCGATGAAAATCGACAGGGAGAAAATTCTTAAACAGTTTAACCTGACCGAAAAACAATACGAATCGACATTTGATTATTACGGTCAGGATGCGGAAAGATGGAAATCCTTTTTTGAAGAAGTTAATTCGCAGCTTGTAAAAGTGAAAAAGAAAACATCCTGATTACTTCCTGTTCTTCAGTTTTGCCACGGCTATCCTGATTAACGGATAGCCTGTTTCTTCCGGCAGTCTGCTCTTTAGATCCTTTAAGTCTGTAAATCCGCGCTCAATCTCACAGTTTATTTTTTCCAGATGATCCGCTTCAAACAGGCATGAAATATCCGTATCGGGGTAGAAACCGAGTATGGTTTCAATCTGCATTGAAATTACGGACTCGGTCAGCTTGCGGAATGAGGCTATATCGGTAAGACTATAGCCTTTTTTTATAAGACTTAACGTTTCAGAGATATTACCGGGTAGTTTCTTCTCTTCCTTTGTCTCAATATCTTTCTTATGCTCCTTCATGTACTCATTAATAGAAAACAAAAGATCATTACCAAGCTTATTGAACATTCTCTGTGTGAATCCTTTTATTGCAAGCATCTGTGCGGGAGTTCCCGGCTTTAACTCAGCTACTTTTTTTAATATTTCATCGGAACAGATAAGGTAACTTGTCTGCTGGAAACGGTTAGCCGCTTCATTCCTCACGCCGCGGAGAAGTCCAAACAGTTCAAGATTAGTTTCATGGCTGTCCTCTTTCGGTTCATGCTTAAACAGGTCTGTTTCTTTATCCTTAATTAACTCAAGACCCTTTGGTGTAAGCTTTAACTTTCGTCTGTTTGTTTCGTTGCGTATAATCGATTCATCAGACAAGAGCAGTTCGACTACGCTTTTTAGTTCAGTCTGTGAATAATTTGAGCAGCTTCCGTAAGTCGGGAAGTTATCTTTGCGTGCTTCTTCAGTTTTACCAAGCAGAATACTTATTATCTGAGTTTCTGCAAGGTTATCTTTGGCTTCATAAATAGTTTTCAGAATAATTTCTTTAAGGTAATCAGTAATTGATGAATTAAAGACAGGGCTTTCCGTGCAGTTGTCGCATTTACCGCATTTAAAATTATCAGCGCTTTCTCCGAAATAGTTAATTATAAATTTAATGCGGCATTCGGTTGAGTAGGCGTAACTTATCATAGAGTCCAGCCTGAAAAGGGCATGGTCATATTTCTCTCTGATTTTATTATAGTCGAGTATAAGTCCTTCAGTTTTTACTCTTGTGCCACTAAGCCGCACAGAGTTGCCGGGCTGTGGCTTAACATAGTCGGCTATCCCGATATTGTTCAGCAAAGTAAGCGCATCATCCACGTACTGTTCCGACACACCATATTTAGCAGCTATCTTTTCTACTGATATCTGAGTGCGGGAATTTATTATTTGTCCGCCAAACTCCCTTAAGAGAATCATTATTATATCGCGGATAATATCTTTGGCAAATTCCACATAGTCTTTCAGCTTCTCTGAAGGAAGATTGAACTGCATGTAAGTTTTCTTGTCATATTCTGAGACAGGCTTTAGATAACCGGCGCTTTCGAGCATATTAATTGCGGAGGAGACAAGTGCACGCGAAACGTCCTTCTTAAGATATGCTGACAGAAATTCATAATTGACAGGAATATCTTTATCCGCCGGACTTCCGAGCGCGATTCTTCCATAATCGCAAAATGCGTTGTAGATATTTATTATAAGCTCTTTATCGGGGTAGGAACTGTCGATGAAATATTTATGAATATGCTTATCGGAGTCATCGTAAAGCAGAAAGGCGTGGGACAGTTCGCCATCCCGGCCGGCGCGTCCAATCTCCTGATAATAATTTTCAATGGAGCCGGGCATATTGTAATGAACAATCAGGCGTATATCCTTTTTATCTATGCCCATACCAAAGGCGTTTGTAGCCGCGATTATGCTTATTTTATCCTGAAGGAATCCTTCCTGGATATACTTCCGCTGTTCTACCGCTAATCCTGCGTGATAACAGGTAGCGTTCAGCTTATAAAGGTTCAGGAACTCAGCTATTTCCTCGGTTCGCTTTCTTGAAGCGGCATATATTATTGCGGGGGTCTTATAATTATTCAGAAGGTCTATTAATTCAATCTTCTTTTTATTTGTTTTAATCACCCGCACGCTAAGATTTTCACGCTCGAACCCTGCGACAAAGATTTTGGGATTCTTCATATCAAGCTGAGAGATGATATCCTTTGTAACATCGGGCGTGGCAGTAGCGGTGAAGGCAGAGATATTATTCACAGAAATAAATTTACAGAATTCGCTAATCTTACGATAGCTCGGACGGAAATTATGCCCCCATTCGCTAATGCAGTGAGCTTCGTCTATGAACAGATAAGAAGGAGACAGGTTCTTCAGTCTTTCGGCAAATGTCATATTCTCAAGCTTTTCAGGAGCGAGATAGAGCAGTTTTATTTCTCCTGAATGAATATGTCTGAGGATTTCATCCGCTTCTCTGAAATCTATCGAACTGTTAATAAAGGCTGCGATTCTGCCATTGGAGTTAAGCGCATCGACCTGGTCTTTCATCAGCGCGATAAGAGGAGATATTACAATAGAAAAACTGCCGGAAATAAGAGCGGGGATTTGATAGCAGACGGACTTGCCGCCGCCGGTCGGGAGGATTGCCAGCACATTTTCCCCTGAAATAACAGCTTCGATAATTTCCTGTTGCCGCGGTCTGAACTGCCTGTATCCGAAATATTTTTCTAATGCTTCTAAAATAGTCATGGTAAAAGGAACTGATAATTAACTGTTACATAAACGGGATGTATAAACTTACTTAATAACGCTGTTATAAATATGCTCCCGTCTGAATCAAAAAGCAATATTATTAACTTGCCTGATATAAAATTCATTTCATACTGTGAATTATATAATGGGGGAAGCTGTCATAGTCAGGATTATAGCCGCCTTGCCGGCAGTTCATCCTGTTTTATGCAGGCAGGCTTAAAGCAGGTGTATTCTGTGATTTTTATCCGGTGTTGCAGGTCGTTGCCGTTAAAAGTTTCTTTAGCTGAATCTTCCGGTCATTTAATCCTGACTGACTAACGAATTCAGGTATGATTATTCTAAATGAGTTTATACTTTCTTCACAATCCATAGCTTTTTAATTACTATTTTTAGTAAAAAAGGGTAAATTTGCAGTAAGAATTAATAAACCTTAGATAAAATTGCTACGGAATAGTATTTGTTCTAACAGTTGGTTAACTAAATTTACAGTCTTCGGAAATAATCTTTAATTA
>Ga0194060_10001402_pt1 | contig 17210 bp, 12 predicted proteins | sample SepL225m_MetaG_FD_163427 | JGI IMG/M metagenome (GOLD analysis project Ga0194060, IMG submission 163427) | Anoxic zone freshwater microbial communities from boreal shield lake in IISD Experimental Lakes Area, Ontario, Canada - Sep2016-L222-5m | ecosystem: Environmental > Aquatic > Freshwater >...
GCCTTGACCTCCTTGAACGCCTTGTATACCGCGTTGGACTTGGGTGCAACGGCCAGATACACCACACACTCGGCCAGCGCCAACTCTCCCTCGGGGCTACCCAGACGCTCGTAGACTTCGGCGGCATCCAGCGCCAGTCGCAAAGATCTGGGGTCTGCCAGTCCGATATCTTCACTTGCAATACGGATCAGCCTTCTGGCGATATAGCGGGGGTCGACTCCACCATCAAGCATGCGAGTGAGCCAATAAAGCGAGGCATCAGGATCAGAGCCACGCACCGATTTGTGCAGCGCACTGATGAAATCAAAAAAATGCTCGCCCTTGTTGTCGTAGCGTCGCATCCGCTCACCCAGAACCTTGATCAACCAGGCATCGCCAATGTGTTCCAGACACTCCTGCCGTGCGGCAACCGCCAACGTCTCCAGGGTATTGAGCAGGCGCCGCGCGTCTCCGTCGGCATGGCTAACCAGCCTGCGAATTGCTATACTTTCAATAGCTGGCAACGCTTTATCAGCAAGGGCTTTTGCCACTATTTGTTCCAAATCCTGCTCGCTCAAGGGGTGTAGCACGTAAACGGTCGCCCGAGACAGCAACGCCGAATTGACCTCAAACGAAGGGTTCTCGGTCGTGGCTCCAATGAAGGTGAACAGTCCGCTCTCGACATGCGGCAAAAACGAATCCTGCTGGCTTTTGCTGAACCGATGCACCTCGTCGACAAACACGATGGTGTGACGCTGCTCCAGCCCATCGCGTGCGCTCATCGCTTGGTCCACCGCCTCCCGAATTTCCTTCATGCCACCGAGCACGGCACTGATTGTGATGAACTGAGCATCAAAGGCATCTGCCATGAGGCGTGCAATGGTGGTCTTGCCCACCCCCGGTGGCCCCCACAAAATGCAACTGTGCGGCTGTCCCGACTCGAATGCCAACCGCAATGCCTTTCCCTCTCCCAACAGGTGCTGCTGGCCGGCGACCTGCCCCAAATGCTTAGGACGCAGTCGCTCTGCCAAAGGCCGGTACGAGGAAGAAGGTTGCGCGGGCAAAATCAAACAGTTCAGCGGGTTTGTGCCAGTGTACGGCAGTCGACCGGGCAAGCTCGGCGAAGAACGGTTTGAGCATTGAGGACTTCCCGTCGAGCGAAGGGGTGTGTATATTGGAGCGCAAATACGCTGCAGCACACCATGATCATCTCTCTCATCAATCGATCAACATCCGTTTCGGACACCCAGGCGCAAATCGTGGTGCGCGCGATCAACCGCCAATTGAAGGAGGACTTTGAACCGTACTGGAGCTTTGGTGCCACCTTGCGCCTAGAGGGACCAACCGGAAAACGTCTGCGAATCGAGTCTCTGACCGACATGCGGGGAGATGCGGTGATCTACCTAGTGGACGGTAGCAACGCCCTGGAGGCAACCGGTTGGCATCTGAGCAATTGCCGGGACATCCCTTATGGCATCGTATTCTTGGAACTGTGCGAAAAAATCCAGGAAGACTGGTCGATCACGTTGTCCCACGAGACCCTGGAACTGGTCGGCGACCCAATGTGCAATCTGCTGGTTGAGGGCAACCATCCGTTTGACCGGCGAAGGCGGGTGTTTCACCTGTTTGAAATGTGCGATGCCGTTCAAGCCGAAAACTACGCCATTGACGGTGTGGCGGTATCCAATTTTGTATTGCCCAGCTATTTCAGCCTGGGCGAGCAGGAGGGACGGCGCAACGACTTCCTGGGTACGGTATACGGCGGAAAATTGCTCCAGTCCTTCGGCATGAATCCCGGTGCGTATCTCAACATTTTCGATGCCAAAACCGGCCGTTGGAGTCAACCCGAATACAACGACGATAAAGTCGCCCGCTTGCGCAAGCGCCTGAAAACCCAAATCCAGGCAGGGCGCGGCTATCGCCGTGCGCACCCAGGTCGTTTGCCAAAGTAAAACATGTCACGGGAGCAGCAGCAACTCGAGGCCGCCATTTCCGCTTTGTCTGGGCAGCGCACGCTACTGGGGGATGCCCTGGTAGATGCGGCTCTGGGGCCTATGCGGGTGCGACTAGCCAGCCTGAGTTCGGAACAGTCTCTCAAGCACGTCACGATTCTTTTCCTTGATGTCGTGGGCTCTACCACGCTGAGCCAGATTCTGGACCCGGAGGAGGTCCACCTGACCATGGACCGGCTGTTAGAGCAGTGTGCCGCCATTGTCGAAAGCCACCGAGGCAAAGTATTGAAATATGCAGGCGATAGTGTGTTGGCGGTGTTTGGCGCTGACGAAACACGTGAAGACGACGCCGAACGTGCCGTGATGGCTGGTCTGGCATTACTTCAGGAAGGAAAGCGCCAGGGCGCGCTGATTGCAGGACAGTATGGCCATGCCGGGTTCGATGTGCGTATAGGCCTGCATTCGGGCGGCGTGCTGCTGGGGGGCGGGGTCGATGCTCAGAGCAACATTCGTGGTTTCCATGTCAATGTCGCTGCACGCATGGAGCAGACCGCCCCCGTTGGCGGGTTGCGGATCAGCCACGACACCTACCGCCATGTCCGGGGTGTCTTCGACGTGGAGCCACAACCTCCGATCCAAGTAAAAGGCGTGGAAGCGCCCTTGCTGACCTATCTTGTTCGGCGTAGCAAACCGCGCGCCTTTCGCATGCCAACACGTGGAATTGAAGGCGTTGAGACACGCATGGTGGGGCGTGACGGAGAAATGGAGCTACTCCAGACCGCCTTCGGGCAGTTGTATACACGGCGCCAGTTTTCAGTAGTGCACATCGTGGCCGAAGCCGGGTTGGGCAAGAGCCGCCTGCTGCACGACTTTGAGAACTGGGCCGAGTCGCAGGCCGCGCGCTTTTATTTCTTCCAGGGGCGTGCACATGCAGCCATGCAGAGTCAGCCGTACGGACTCTTGCGGGACATTTTTGCATGGCGCTTTCAAATCGCGGACGGCGACACTGCTGAGGTATGTAGGAAGAAGTTCGAAGAGGGGCTGGGACCGGATCTGCGTGACGCTGGTGATGCGGACATGGCGCAATCGCACGTGCACCTGCTGGGACACCTTATAGGAATTGACTATGCCGACAGCAAGCATGTGTTGGGCATTCAGGACGACAGCAGACAGGCAAGAAGCCGCGGCTTCCATGCAGCCGCACTCTGGTTTCGCCACCTGGCCGATGGCGAGGGGTTGCCCATCCTGCTTCTTCTGGACGATATGCACTGGGCAGACGACGGTTCGCTCGACTTCCTGAACTACCTGAGCGAAGTAAGTCGCGAATTGCCCATGCTGGCCATTGCAACTTCAAGACACCGGGGCAATCAGGATCAGCTTCAGGGGCCCTGGGGTGCTGATGCTCTGCAGATTTCAATGGTTCACCTGGACCAGGGAGCGAGTCACATGCTTGCGAGCGAGCTGTTGAAGATGCTTCCCGAGATTCCGGGCGTATTGCACCAATTGATTACCAGCGGAGCGCAGGGCAACCCGTTCTACATGGAAGAATTGATCAAGATGCTGATAGACGAGGGGGCCATTGAAACCAGCATCCAACATTGGACCGTCCACCCGGAAAAATTTCTGTCAACCCGCGTCCCACCGACGCTTACCGGCGTGCTGCAGTCCCGCCTGGATCGGTTGAGGCCAGAAGAAAAACGTGCGCTGCAGCAAGCCAGTGTGATTGGACAGGTGTTCTGGGACCAGCCGCTGGCTGCGTTGAGTGCCGAGGCGGTCCAGGCTCTGCCAGCGCTACTGCACCACCGGTTGATTTTCCAGAAGATGGAAGCGAGCATCGAAGGCGCGCGCGAGTTCACATTCTCCCACCAGATACTGCATCAGGTAACCTACGAGACGCTTCTCAAAACTGCACGCAGGACATTGCATGCTAAAGCAGCTAACTGGTTTGCCGAAATGACAGGGGCTCGTGCAAAGGATTTTCTGAGTGTCGCAGCCGAAAACTTCTTGAAGGCGGACGATCTTTTTCAATCCGGCGCTTTTTATACCAAGGCTGCAGAACATGCCACCAAACGCTATGCCCACGCAACCGCGATTGCCTATGTCGACAAAGCCTGGGAGTTGCTGCCGCTAGTTGAAAGGCAGACCGACCCGCCCGATGCCGGCGAACTGCTCGACCTTCGCTGGCGACTGCTCGATGTTCGCGAACAGGCCCGCGATATAGAAGGGAAGCGAACCGAACAGCGCGCCGACATCGAGGCGCTTCAAGAGCTCGCTGATGCATCAAGGCAAGATGGAAAGCGCTGCGAAGTCGCCTGGCGCCGCAGCAACCTAGCCCTGAGAACGGGCAACTATCTAAGCATGCGAGACGCGGCCCGCCAAGCGATGGATTTTGCGGAACGTACCGGGAACGCGTTGCTGTCGTTGCGCGGACAACAGCGTCTTGCCATTGCGCTAACTTACCTGGGTGACGCAGAAGCGGGACGAGCGCTGGCGCTTGACGGCCTGTCCAAGGCACGTGTAGTCGGAGCGCGCGCTCTGGAGGCCATGTTTCTCAACGCCCTTTCTGTCATCGCTGACCGCCAGGAAGACCAGCTGGCTTCTTTGGAACTGGACGCGCACGACCTCGCAATCAACCTGGAACTCGGCAACCGGCGCAACGAAGCCGTCGCACTCAACAACCTGGGTAATGGATGGCTGCGGCTTGGTGCACATCAGCTGGCGCGCCAATATCTGAAGGACGGCCTGCGGCTGGCACGCGCGCTGGGTGACCGCACCACTGAACCCAACACCTTGATAGCCCTGGCAGTACTGGACCTTCGCGAAGGCAAAGACGAGCGCGCCTTGGAGCACGCGCAGGCCGCCGTCGCTCTGCTCGCCAACGAAGGGAGCCCGGACTTTGAAGCCATTGCAATGTGCACACTGGGTGATGTACATCTGGCCCGCAATCAGCCTTATGCCGCACGCTCTGCGTTTAAGCGAGCATACGATTTTGGCGTTCGCTTGGACAGCCCGGCACAGTTTGATGCTACCGCTGGGCTGGCCAGGGTTGCGTTAGCAATATCCGACATACCGGAGGCTCTGCAACTCGTCAACGAACTGATGGCATGCACAGAAAACGGTCAAAATTTCGATGGTTCGGAATCGCCTATCATGGTACGTCTGACCTGCTACGAGGTGCTACAACGGGTCAGCGACAGGCGCGCTGACACCCTACTTGAAACCGCTTATTCCGAATTGCAAAAGGTTGCCGTGACCCTCAACGATTCCGCGCTGCGGCAAGGCTATTTGCACGACATACCCGAACACCACCAAACCGTGTCCGCCTGGCAAGCGCTGCGCGGGCATGTGCCGTCGTCTTAGGGGCGCAATGCTGAACCTGAATTTGAAGAGGCGAGAAACTTCCTGATTTCCTCGAACGCCTGACGCGCCTCCGTCAAATCCGGGTCAAAAATATGCCACACGTGCACCACATGGTCCCACGTTTGCAAGCGAACCGGGGACCCTGCGGCGAGCGCCTTGTTGACGTAACGGACGCTGTCATCCAACAGCATTTCTCCATTGCTGGCCTGAACCAACAGGGGCGGCAAACCGCGCAGATCACCAAACACCGGGGAAACATCCGGGTGGCTTGGTCGAATGCGACTTTGAAACCATCCAAACCACAGCAATGCCGTTCGGGGAACGCGCGCAAGCTTGCCAAAGAGTGGTCCGAGCATGGCATCGGTCACAATATTGTTGACTAGGCTGGGGCTGCCCAAGGTTGAATCGGTGGGTGGAGACAAGGCCACCACCGCATCTGGTGCGCGCCAGCCCTGGTCCCGCACCCAGGCAATCAGAGATAAGGTCAGGTTCGCCCCCGCCGAGTCACCCGCCACGAATACTGTAGTCGCCGGTACGCGCCCCTGTGGACCGGCCTCCAGCATCCACTGGTAGGCTGTGCGGCAGTCCTCTATACCGGCTTTGCGTGAATGCTCGGGCATCAGCCGGTAATCAATCGCCAACACGACTCCGCCCGTGATCTCCGAAAACCGCGACGTGATCGCACGATGACTTCGGGGACTACCCATCATCCAGGCACCGCCGTGGATGTACAGCGTGCGTCGCGAGCTATCGACTCCGGGCGCAATCACCCATTCTGCAGCGACTCCACCGGCATCCACCGGAACAAACTGCGCAACAAATGCACGGTCCGCATGCATATTGTCCATATAGGCGCGCAGCAGCGACAGGTGCCTGGAACGCGGCGCACCCTTGAGTGCGGCCACAATGCCGCCCAAAGAAGCAACCACCGCCTGATGCTCTGCGTTCGGAAATTGACCGGTTGAAAAGTGCTGCCAGTGTGAAGCTTCAGCGAGATCTTTGCTTTGATCAAAGGCTTTCAAATCGGCGCCACACAAATAGAAGCGCGTAATCGCCCAGCCAACTGCCAAGAGCAGCAAGAAGATGCACGTTCCTACGATCACAAGGTGCACCGTAGGATGAACCGTTTATCCAAACTTGTCCTCATGCCCGCGCATCGCTCCAGCGCAGCAGGCAACTGTCATCGCCTCGATAAACGGCGTGTCCGTTTTGGTCGACACAGTAGTCTGGGGAAATAATCATTTCCGAAAACTCCATACCCGCGCCGATGCGTGTGTACTCAAACAGCACGCTGCGCCGCACCGTTGCGCCGGACCGAATGTGACTGCCATGACCAATCCAAGTCGGACCAATGATATTTGCGCCGGCTTCAATCTTTACGCTCGATCCAAGGTACACAGGGCCCTCGATAGTGACGTGGTCCCAATCAATGCAGGTGTTCAGCCCGATCCAAACTCCCGGGCGCACCTCGCGGCCAGGCATGTTCATGTGGGCCACCTCGCCACGCAAGACTCTTTGCAAGACCCACCAATAGTCGCTAACCCTGCCAATATCGATCCAGTTGAAGAAGCGGTTTTGTAGAAAGAACGGCAGTTGCTTTTCAACCAGCATCGGAAACAGCTGCGAGCCGATATCGAAATTGCAGCCTGACGGGATCAGGTCCAGCACGCTTGGCTCGAACAGATAAATCCCCGTGCTAGCGAGCGTTGAGCGCGCTTCTTGTGGGCTGGGTTTTTCCTGAAATGACTGCACCCTGCCGGACGCATCCGCCACGACCATGCCGTAGCTCTGCACCTGATCGCGCGGAACTTCCAGTGCCACGACACTGGCCACCGCAGCCTTGGACCGATGCTCTCGCACCGCGGCTCCGATGTCCAGGTCGATCAGCGCGTCGCCACAGAGAACCAAAGTGGTTTCGTCGAAGAAACCTGAAAAGTCCTGAATGTGACGCATTCCGCCGGCCGAGCCTCGAGGACGCGGCAAAATGTCACCGTGGTCGAGCGCTCCTTCGAAAGAGTAGCCAATTTCAACCCCCCAGCGACTGCCGTCTCCAAAATATTCTTCAATTTTGTGGTGGTGGTAGGCGACATTGATCATGATTTGCCGCACACCGTGGCGAGCCATGTGCTCGATCAAGTACTCCATCACCGGTTTACCCAGGATGGGCACCATGGGCTTTGGCAAATCATTGGTGAGTGGCCGCACGCGGGTCCCCTGGCCCGCCGCCAGAATCATGCCCTTGGTCATGAATTGCCGCCTTGTGTCTGGGAACCGCGAGGTGTATCCAAGCGTCCGTACGCGTCCTCAATCCGAACTATGTCATCTTCTCCGAGGTAGGCACCCGACTGCACCTCAATGATCTCCAGCGGTACTTTTCCAGGGTTCGCCAGGCGATGCACCTGACCCAGCGGAATATAGGTGCTTTGATTTTCCGAGAGCAGGATCACCTTATCGCCATTGGTGACCTCGGCGGTACCACTAACGACAATCCAATGCTCGGCGCGATGGTGGTGCTTTTGCAGACTGAGTCGTGCGCCAGGCTTGACCACGATGCGCTTGACCTGAAAGCGCGCGCCCGCATCCACACTGTCGTACGCCCCCCAAGGGCGAGCCACGCGCCGATGGTGCTGCGCTTGCGAAACACCTTGTGCTTCCAGTTGCGCGACGACCGCCTTGACTTGTTCGGCTTGCGCGGCATCAGCCACGAGAAGCGCATCGGCGGTATCGATGATCAGGAGGTTGGCAGTCCCCAATGCCACAACGGGACGATGGGGTGCATGAATATAGGTTCGACTGGCATTAAGTACATGCCCTTGGCCATAGATACGGTTCCCCTGGCTGTCCGCTTCGCTGAGTTCGGCCACGGCGTTCCAACTACCCACATCGCTCCAGGCTGCCGCAAACGGGAGCACTGCCACGTTGCCGGCTTTCTCCATGAGAGCGAAATCAATGCTCTCCGAACGGCACGCGCCAAAAGCACTGGCATCAAGACGGCGAAATTCTCCGTCCGCGATCTGCCCGGCCACCGCCTGGCGGCAACTGGCCAGTATGTCGGGTGCGTGGGTTTGTAATGCGGCAAGCAAAACGCTGGCCCGTATCAGGAAGATGCCTGCGTTCCAGAAATACCCACCTTCCAGCAACATCGCCTGCGCGCGCGTGGCATCGGGTTTTTCGACAAATCGCTGAACGGCATGCGCTTGCCCCAGTCCATCCAACACCGTACCCTGCTGGATGTAACCGTACGCAGTACTGGGAGAAGTGGGCTGTACGCCAAACGTGACGATCAAGCCCGATTGCGCAGCCTTTACCCCGGCCCGAATGGTCGCTGCAAAAGCTGCAGAATCAGGAATGTGATGATCTGCTGGCAAGAACAGTAGTAGCGCGTTGGCCGGCGCATTCAGTGCGGCCGCGGCCATGGCCGCGGCCGTGTTGCGTGCCATCGGTTCGAGCAGGATAGTGGGATGCACTTCGGCGGAAATGGCACACTCTTGCACCAGAAAGCGATGGTCCTCGCCCGCCACGATCAGAGGTTGCTTACCCAACAATGCGGCGCGCTCCAGAGTGAGTTGAAGCAGGCTCTTTCCCTGCACCAGTGGCACAAATTGTTTGGGTAGCGCTTTGCGCGAAAGGGGCCACAAACGCGTACCACTGCCGCCACACATGATGACTGGCACGATGGACTCTGGATCTAATGGCTCTGTTGGCTGCATAACACAATTCCCTGTTCCCGAATAACGTCAAGGCTATCACAAGGGGCGCACAGGGCGCTGCGACCCGCGAGGCGTGCTAAGCTATTGAAAAGTAGTCGTTGGGGCATCGCGTATGGCTTTAGATTTACTTTGCTTCTGCAATCGGCGATGATGCACTGAAATTTCGTGAAACCTCAAATGTCTTAGTCCATGGCAGCCACTGATACTATCCAACGTGATTCTCCGGCAATTGCGCTTCCGGGGCTGGGCCGTGCCCTTGTTGCGGCGGGCAAAGTGGGGCAAAAGTCCGCTGAGGAGACCTACAAGAAGGCCCTTGCGAGCAAGAACAGTTTCATTGCCGAATTGGTCGGCTCTGGTGCCGTTTCTGCTTCTGACCTCGCCCATACCTTGTCGGCTGCCTATGCCGCTCCACTGCTGGACCTGGATGCCATAGACACGCAGCGACTGCCTAAAGGTCTGCTCGATGGAAAAATTTGCGCTGCCTTCCGCGTGGTGGTGCTAAGTAAGCGAAACAATCGTTTGTTGGTAGCCACCGCCGACCCGTCAGACCAGGCAGCAGCGGAGAAGATCAAGTTTTCAACCCAGATGGGTGTCGACTGGGTCATTGCCGAATTCGACAAGCTGACCAAACTGGTGGAGACACATTCGACCACCGCCACCGAAGCGATGGAAGACATCATCGGTGCCGACTTCGAGTTTGATGCCAATGCCGCTGATTCCGCCTCGGATAGCGCGCAGGCGAATGTTGCGGAGGTGGAAGACGCGCCGGTGGTGCGATTCCTGCACAAGATGCTGATGGACGCATTCAGCATGCGTGCATCCGACCTACACTTTGAACCCTACGAGCACACTTATCGGGTGCGGTTTCGCATTGACGGCGAGTTGCGGGAAATCGCCTCTCCGCCTGTGGCGATCAAGGACAAACTGGCATCCCGTATCAAGGTGATCTCCCGCATGGACATCTCGGAGAAGCGGGTGCCTCAAGATGGAAGGATGAAGCTCAAGGTTGGCCCGGATCGGGTGATCGATTTTCGCGTGAGCACCTTGCCAACGCTTTTTGGCGAAAAGATCGTGATCCGCATTCTGGATCCGAGCAGCGCCAAGTTGGGCATTGATGCGCTGGGGTACGAACCAGAAGAAAAAGAACGACTGCTCAAAGCCATAGGTCGACCCTACGGCATGATCTTGGTGACTGGACCCACTGGTTCGGGCAAGACCGTATCGCTATACACCTGCCTGAATCTGCTGAACCAGCCCGATGTCAACATTGCCACCGCAGAAGATCCATCCGAAATCAACCTCCCCGGCGTCAATCAGGTGAACGTGAACGAGAAATCCGGGTTGACATTCGCTGCGGCCTTGCGTTCCTTCCTGCGCCAGGACCCCGACATCATCATGGTGGGGGAGATTCGCGATCTGGAGACTGCCGATATTTCGATCAAGGCTGCCCAAACGGGTCACCTGGTGTTATCAACCGTGCACACCAACGATGCCCCATCCACCTTAACGCGCCTGCGCAACATGGGAATTGCGCCGTTCAATATTGCGTCCAGCGTAATTTTGATTACTGCGCAAAGACTGGCCAGAAGACTTTGCTCCAGTTGCAAAGCCCCTGTCGAGATTCCCCGCGAGGCCATGCTGACGGCTGGCTTCAAGGAGTCGGATCTGGATGGGAAATGGAAAACCTACCACCCTGTTGGCTGCTCCATGTGTAACAACGGGTACAAGGGGCGTGTCGGCATATACCAGGTGATGCCGGTAAGCGATGCCATCCAACGCATCATCCTGCGGGATGGAAGTGCCATGGACATTGCTGAGCAGGCCGAACTGGAGGGGGTACGGTCTTTGCGGCAATCGGGGTTGAGCAAGGTAAAGCAAGGTCTGACTTCCTTGGAAGAAGTACTTGCTGTGACCAACGATTAAGTGGGAGATATATAGCTCTATGGCAACTGCGAAAAATACCGAAACCAAAGAGGCCGTTTACGAGTGGGAAGGCAAGGATCGCAACGGCAAGCAGGTCCGGGGGGAAATTCGTGCGGCCGGAGAGAATCAGGTCAAGTCGACTCTTCGACGCCAGGGTGTTACGCCGACCAAGATCAAGAAGCGCCGTATGCGTTCTGGCAAGTCCATCAAGCCGAAGGATTTGGCCATCTTCACACGACAACTAGCCACCATGATGAAGGCCGGAGTGCCTCTGCTGCAAGCTTTCGATATTGTGGGACGCGGCAACCCCAACCCCAGTGTGACCAAATTGCTCAACGACATTCGGACTGACGTTGAAACGGGCACTTCCTTGAGCACTGCATTTCGCAAATTTCCGCTGTACTTCGACAACCTTTACTGCAACTTGGTGGAAGCTGGCGAGCAGGCCGGTATTCTGGACCAGTTGCTGGATCGTCTGGCGGTCTACATGGAAAAGACCGAAGCCATCAAATCAAAAATCAAATCGGCCCTGATGTACCCCGTTACGGTGCTGATCGTCGCATTCGTGGTGGTCGCGGTGATTATGATTTTCGTGATCCCGTCATTTAAACAGGTGTTCACATCATTCGGCGGCGAGTTACCTGCGCCCACGCTCATCGTCATCGCCATGAGCGAGTTTTTCATCAAGTTCTGGTACCTGATTTTTGGCGGAATTTTTGGCGGCGTTTATTTCTTCATGCAGGCGTGGCAACGAAACAAGAAGATGCAGCAGGTGATGGACCGCATCATGCTTAAACTGCCGATTTTCGGTGTCTTGGTGGAAAAGTCCTGCATTGCCCGCTGGACGCGCACGCTCTCAACCATGTTTGCCGCGGGCGTTCCTCTCGTGGAAGCATTGGATTCGGTGGGTGGCGCGGCTGGCAACAGTGTTTTTGAGGATGCAACCATCAAGATTCAGCAAGAGGTCTCCACCGGCACCGCGTTGACCGCGGCTATGACCAACGCCAACCTGTTCCCTTCAATGGTGTTGCAGATGTGCGCGATCGGGGAAGAGTCTGGCTCCGTCGACCATATGTTGGGCAAGGCTGCTGACTTCTTCGAGGCCGAAGTGGACGACATGGTGGCAGGTATTTCCAGCCTGATGGAGCCCATCATCATCGTGATTTTGGGAACCGTCATCGGTGGCATCGTGGTTGCCATGTACCTGCCCATCTTCAAGCTCGGCCAGGTCGTTTGATGCAGTTGGATGTGCGAGGGTTTGAGGCCGCCATTGTCGGTTTTCTTGGCTTGCTGGTTGGAAGTTTTCTCAACGTTGTGATTTACCGTTTGCCCAAGATGCTGGAGCGGCAATGGACGGCGGAGTGCGCCGAGATGGCGGCCACGGATCTTCCAGCCGATGCACCGTTTAACCTCATGGTGCCCCGCTCGCGCTGCCCCCACTGCAGCCACCAGATTCGCTGGTACGAAAACATTCCCGTCTTGAGCTATCTCAGTTTGCGCGGACGTTGTTCCGCGTGCCATGCCCCTATCGGTCTGCGTTACCCGCTCGTCGAACTTAGCATCGGTGCATTGTTTTTCTTCTGCGTTTGGCAATGGGGCGCCAACGCCACAGGGTTGGCGTGGTGCGCATTTTCGGCGACGTTGCTGGCATTGGCAATGATCGACTGGGATACCACCCTGCTCCCTGATGACTTGACGCTACCTTTACTTTGGTTTGGACTGGTCGCGGCGGCCCTCCAGTGGACGGCCGTGGGATTGAATTCGGCACTCTGGGGGGCAGTTGCGGGATATCTGTCCTTGTGGTCGGTGTATTGGGCCTTCAAAATCATCACCGGCAAGGAAGGCATGGGCTACGGCGACTTTAAACTTTTTGCCGCCCTAGGGGCATGGTTTGGCTGGCAGTCCCTGATTCCCATGATCCTGATGGCATCCATCATTGGTGCCGTCGTGGGAATTGCCATGAAGTTCAGTACCGGCCTGCGTGAAGGTGGCTACGTGCCCTTCGGCCCCTTCCTGGCCGGCGCAGGACTAGCCACTTTGGTAGCTGGACCGACTGCCATGCGCCAGTTCATTGGGCTTTGAACGTGGCACAAGCGCTTCGACTTGGCCTTACAGGAGGCATCGGCAGCGGTAAAAGCACCGTTGCCGGCATACTGGCATCAATGGGAGCGCTGGTCGTTGATGCAGACGCGATCTCGCGAGCAACAACGGCGCCGAACGGTGATGCGATTGAAGCACTGGAAGCCGCGTTCGGGCCAGAGTTAATAACCCCCGCGCGCGCTTTGGACCGTGAAAGAATGCGCGCCTTGGCATTTTCTGACCCTGCAGCCAAAGCGCGGCTCGAAAGCATTGTGCATCCGCTGGTGCGACAGGCAATTGGGCAGCAAACGCAGGAAGCCGAGCTTGCAGGTGCCCACTGTATTGTCTTTGACATTCCACTTCTGGTTGAGTCCCAACATTGGCGCAAAACCTTGCAGCGCATTTTGATTGTCGACTGCAAAGAAGAGACACAAATTGCACGCGTTACTGCTCGCAGCGGGATGGACGCAGCTAGCGTCAAGAAAATTATGGAGGCGCAAGCCAACCGCACCTTCCGGCTAAAAGCTGCCGACTGGGTCTTGTCCAACGAGGGCATCTTGCTGGAGACGCTTGAACGGGAAGTGCGCCAATTGGGCTTACTGTTCGGGCTATGATCCGGGCACTGGAAAAATCAGCGTGATCCTTTACGAATACCCCTTTAACGAACGAATTCGCACCTATTTGCGACTTGAGCACCTGTTTCTGCGGCTCGCCGAACTTATGTCCCGCGAGCAAGCGGTGGACCACCATTTTGCCCTTACCACGATTTTTGAAGTCATGGACGTAGGCGCGCGCGCGGACCTGAAATCTGACGTGCTCAAAGACCTGGAAAAACAGAAGCAAGCGCTCAATGCCTACCGAGGCAACCCCGCCATTGCAGAAAGTGTGCTGGACAAGGTCATCGACCAACTGGAATCATGCTTCTCCGCGCTCAACGGTCAACCCGGCAAAGCCGGACAATCCCTCACCGAAAACGACTGGCTGATGAGTATTCGCAGTCGCGTCGGTATTCCTGGTGGAACATGCGAGTTCGATTTACCCGCCTATTTTTCGTGGCAGCACCGTAGCCCGGATGCGCGACGAATGGACTTGCAGCGGTGGGCATCCACGCTCGCACCTTTGGCCGAGTCGATTCATCTGCTGCTCAAGTTGTTGCGTGACTCAGGAGCACCCCAGAAGGTCATTGCGATCGGGGGACAGTTTCAACAAAACCTGCCTCAGGGCCGCACTTTCCAGTTGCTGCGCCTAGCACTCGACCCCGCGTTGGGGCTGGTGCCGGAAATCAGCGGAAACCGACTCATGGTTTCAATCCGGATGATGCGCCATGAAGACGACGACCGCCTACACACCAGTGCCGATGACGGCGCCTTTGAACTCGCCCTGTGCTCCTGATGGACATCGAGAGTGCCGATGAAGCCGATAGACCCGGACCCGAAAATCGTGACCTGCCCAACCTGCGGTGGAGACAGCGTTTACGCCCTCTCAAATCCCCATCGTCCATTTTGCAGTCGGCGTTGCAAAAATATTGATTTCGGGGCCTGGGCCACGGAGGGATTTCGGGTTCCAACTGATGCCCCTGCAGCAGACCTGCCGTTTGACGAAGCCAAGCTTCAATAGAGCGGACAGAACGGCAGAAACGCGCTACCGGATTGCGGGAACCGCTACAAAATGTGTAGCACCCTGGTAGCCTCGCTCCTCTGCAAGCCATTGCAGGACCGGCACCGTTCCCGGCAACACTGGCTGCACCGCCACCGGAAGAAGTTCCCACGAAAAACCTTGCAACTCGCGCATTTCCAAGGCTCCTGACCAGGCCAGGACCTTGCAGAAATGCAGGCGAACCAGTGCGTGGGGGTAGTCCATCATTTCCACTTTCCAGGAAATGGACTGCTCCACTTCGATTCCGAGTTCCTCATGTAATTCGCGTCGCAAGGCCTGCTTAACAGTTTCGCCCGCTTCCAGTTTTCCGCCAGGAAACTCCCAATAACCGGCATAGACCTTGCCCGGCGGTCGCGAGGTCAGCAGAAAGTGGCCGTCCGATGCGACGAGCACTCCCACCGCAACATCAACCACGGTCCGAAGATTGTGCGAAGGGCGCTCAATGTGCGGGTCTGCAACGCGCAATGGCACGGTCATGGCACCGCCGGTTGCCTACCCGCAAAGTCACGCGCAAACTGCAACGCCACGCGACCGCTGCGTGATCCTCGTTCCAGCGCCCAAACCAGAGCCTCAGGACGTGCGGCCGTAACCCTTGAAGCTTCAACTCCGAGCGCCAGAAGCCACTGTGCAACGATTTGCAAATATTCTTCCTGATTGAACGGGTAGAAGCTGACCCACAAGCCGAACCGTTCGGAAAGCGATATTTTTTCTTCCACCACCTCTCCCGGATGAACCTCACCATCGTCGGTATGGGTGTAGCTGAGGTTCTCTGCCATGTACTCCGGCAACAGGTGACGTCGATTGCTGGTGGCATATACGAGGACGTTGTTGGTGGGTGCTGCTACCGAGCCATCCAGCACCGACTTCAAAGCCTTGTAACCAGGTTCGCCGTCTTCAAAACTAAGGTCATCACAAAAGACGATGAATTTCTCGGGGCGCTGCGCCACCAGGTCCACCAGGTCTGGCAAATCCACCAGATCGGCTTTATCCACCTCGATCAGACGCAGCCCCCGTACGGCATACGCATGCAGAACGGCACGGATCAACGATGACTTTCCTGTACCTCTTGCTCCGGTAAGCAATACGTTGTTGGCAGGCAATCCGTCGACAAACTGCTCGGTGTTGCGCCGGATCTTGTCCTTCTGAATATCGATTTCCTTCAAGTCATCGAGATGAATGGCGCCAATGTGGCGCACCGGAGCAATGACCCCCTGCCCTGCTCGGCTGCGGCGGTAGCGAAAGGCAATGGAGGCGCTCCAGTCCGGCCGCTGCAAGCCGTGTGGAAGCGCCGCTTCCACGCGCTCCATCAACTGTTCTGCACGGGCCAAAAAGTCTGTCCACTGCGAATTCATAGAATGACGACGCTTTCAGGAGCGGTAATCGGCGTTAATGGTGACGTAATCGTGGCTGAGGTCGCAGGTCCATACCGTGTCGGTTGCGGCTCCCCGCCCCAGATGCACCCGCACCGCAATTTCGCTCTGGCGCATCACACGCTGGCCATCTTCTTCCCGGTAAGATGGGTGGCGACCACCCTGGGTCACCACATGGACTTTGTCCAAGTACAACTCGATGCGCTCCTGGTCGAGATCGTCAACCCCGGCATAGCCTACGGCCGCCAATATGCGACCCAGATTGGGATCGCTGGCAAAAAAGGCGGTCTTGACCAACGGCGAATGGGCAATCGCATAGGCCACCTTGCGGCACTCCGCTGCATCGCGACCGCCAGATACTTCGATGGCTATAAATTTAGTTGCACCCTCTCCATCCCGAACGATGGCCTGAGCCAGGTCACGCGCAACCTCCAGCATGGCGGTATGCAATCTCTCGCCTTGCGGGGTACCCAATGATTCGACAGGGACGTTGCCGGCCTGATTGGTTGCAATAACAAGCAGGGAGTCGTTGGTCGAAGTGTCGCCATCTACCGTGACGCGGTTGAATGATCCCTCTGCCAACGTCAGCGCCAGGGACTGCATCACCGTCGGGCTTACGCAAGCGTCCGTAGCGATGAAACCCAGCATCGTCGCCATATTGGGACGAATCATGCCAGCGCCCTTGCTAATTCCGGTAATACGAACTGGCATCCCGTCGATCTCAATCTCTCGACCAAACGCCTTCGGGACCGTATCGGTGGTCATGATTCCTTCAGCAGCGCGCAACCAGTTGGAGGGCTTTGCATCCGCAATGGCCGCGGCCAAACCGGCCTCAATGCGATCATTGGGCAAGGGCTCCATGATCACGCCGGTTGAGAAGGGCAACACCTGCTCCGCTTCAATGCCCATTTGTTTGGCTAGCGCAGTGCAGGTGCTGCGTGCCCTGATCAAGCCATCCGCGCCGGTGCCCGCATTGGCGTTTCCAGTGTTTATCAGCAATGCGCGAATTCCGCGGCCGCTGGCCAGATGTTGTCGGCAAATCTGGACCGGCGCGGCGCAATAGCGATTGGTCGTAAAAACACCCGCCACCGATGCGCCCGGATCCAGCAGCATGACCGTCAAATCCTTTCGATTGACCTTGCGAACGCCCGCCTCGGTCACCCCGATACGCAGACCCGCAA
>Ga0194060_10001403_pt1 | contig 17205 bp, 22 predicted proteins | sample SepL225m_MetaG_FD_163427 | JGI IMG/M metagenome (GOLD analysis project Ga0194060, IMG submission 163427) | Anoxic zone freshwater microbial communities from boreal shield lake in IISD Experimental Lakes Area, Ontario, Canada - Sep2016-L222-5m | ecosystem: Environmental > Aquatic > Freshwater >...
CTTCTGGAAGTGCTACACCACCTGAAGAAACGATTGCTTTTTCTTTACCAAGTAGTCCCTTAACATTAAGTGGAATTGCTTTCATTATATCAACAAGCTTCACACGGTCTTCACTAGAAACACTATGACAATAAGTTTCTCCATCAATATTTCCCATCTTTAATATTGGAGTTTGTAATGATGCTGGTATTAAAGGATTAAGAACATTTTTTAATTTCTTATTACTTTCTGCAACTAATATATTTTGTAAATCCTGTTTTAATCCACGATTATCTCGTGCTGGGAAAAGGTCAATCATTATATTCACTTCACCATATTTTAAAAGTTCACCAATATCTTTACTCATATTCAAAACAGTTGGACCACTAATACCAACATGAGTGAATAAAAGTTTTCCTTTATATGCTTCTTGTTTCTTATTATTCTGGAAAGTTGTAAGCTTAATATCAATAAGTTTTACACCAGCTACATCTTTTATCCAATTATCATTTAATGCAACAGGAACAAGTGCGAAATTATTATCAACAATAGTATGATTTAATTTTTTAAGCCATTGGAAACCTTCACCCGTTGAACCAGTCTCAGGTCGTGAAGTTCCACCAGTTGCCAACACACAGGCCTTTGTATGAATAGTATTTCCACTTGCTGTTGAGATAATAATATCTCCTGTTTTTTTATCAACTTCAATACCGCGAACATTTGTACTCTTATGTATTACAACATTATTTTTCTGCATGTAATTATAAAGAACATCAAGTACTGATTGAGAAGAATCTGAAACTGGAAATATTCTTCCTTCGTTTTCTTCTTTCGTTGCCATACCTTTATCATTAAAAAAAGAAAGAGTCTTTGTTACATCAAATTGTGAAAATGCCGAAAATAAAAATTGATCATTTCCTTTATACTTTGAAAGCAAAGTTCTATTATCTGGCTTATTATTTGTTAAATTACATCTTCCACCACCTGTTATAAGTAATTTTTTACCAAGGTTTGTATTCTTTTCAAGTAATAATACTTTCTTTCCACGCTCTCCTGCTCTACCAGCCGCCATCATACCTGCTGGACCTCCACCAATGACAATAACATCCCAGATATTATTTTTTGATTTTTCTTGTATCATAATTTAGTTATAACTCATGTTCTTTCGCTTGCTAGCTACAGAACTCTTCGAAGCCAAGCTTCTCGACCATATTTTATTTTCTGTTTTAGTGTGTGGCATGGTGGTTAGTTATTAGTTAATAGTTACTGGTTGATAGTTAAATACTTTTTATCACGTATTCTTTGTATTGTCGTATCATCTAAAATCTAAAGTCTACTGTCTATTGTCTGTCTCTGCCATTCGTACAAAGCGACAGCCGTTGCGTTTGAGGCATTTAATGATTCACATTTATTATCTATTTTTATAGAAAGTTTAAAATCGCAAAGCTCTAAAGTTTTTGTACGTATTCCATCGCTCTCACTTCCAATAACAATTACAGTATTAGTATCAAACTTTACATCATTTAAATTAGTATCACCATCTCCAGTTAGACCATAAGTCCAAAAAGTATTTTGTTTTAATTTTTCTAATACTGTATTTATATTTCCGATTCTGACAATTGGTATTGAGAAATTCATACCTGCAGAAGTCTTTATAACAGTCCCAGTAATTTGTGTTTGACTGTGTTCTGGCATAAGAATTGCATCAGCACCGAATGCTACAGCTGAGCGGATTATAGCTCCAACATTGTGTGGATCTTTTAATTCATCAAGTAATACAAAAAGAGAATTAGTATTTTTACTTTTTGCTTTTGCAAGAACTTCGTCTAATGTCGTATACAAAACTTTTTCATTTAATAATGCACAAATTCCTTGATGGACAGTATCACGACCAATAAAACTTTCGATTTCATCTCTTGTAACTACTGTATACTCAAGTTTATTTGATTGAATTAAACTTGATATTTCTGCATCATTTTCAGACTGTTTTGTTAAAAAAAGTTTTTCAATTGCAAAAGTAGCCCCACGTTTGTGGGCTAAAATAGCTTCTTTTAAGGGGTTTTTACCATATAAATAGGTCTTTTCTGTCATATACTAGACATTATAGCATATTTATTGTAATTTAGGTAATTTAGTTCATAAAGTCTAAAGTCTATAAAGTTCATAAAGTGAATACAAATACAAAAGAACAGCGCCTTCGGTGCTGTTCTTTTGTGTCTAATTAAAAATTGGAAATTAAAAATTCCACGAAGTGATTACCTGTCCCATGGGAAATTCCTTCCAAAATGTCCCCACGTACAAGTTTCTGTATATTTAACATTATCCAAGTCGAGCGCCTTACGAATTCCTGCTGGAGTTAAATCATACCCAAAAATAGTTTCTTCTACGCCGTCAACAACAGCAACAGCCATCACTGGTTCTGCTTTTCCAATTGCATATGCAAGCTTTGTAAATACTTCCTTTGCATTACGTGAACGTAGCAAGTCAACTGCCACACGACGTGCCATATAAGCTCCAGAGCGATCTACTTTTGTATAATCTTTACCTGAAAATGATCCACCACCGATTGTTATCTCAGGCCCATAATTGTCCACTATTAATTTTCTTCCTGATAGTCCAGTATCAGCGTCGAATCCTCCTTGAGTCCATTCCCCTGCTTGGTTCATTAAATATTCATCAGCAGTAATTACACTTTTAACAAGTGCAAGCAATTCATCGTTTTTTGTATTTTGAAAACTAGCTACAACTGTAGTTACTCTTTCTCCATCAATTGTAACTTGAGTTTTTCCATCATATGGATAAACCTCGTAAATTTTTTGGCAAACCATACGAGCTAAATCATATTCCTTTGGCATATAATCTGTTGTTTCAGAAGTAGCATAACCTTTCATGATACCTTGATCACCTGCCCCTCCAGTATCTACCCCACGAGCAATTTCTTTACTCTGAGCAACAATGTTCACAATAACTTTATAATCTGCTCCAACAATACCTTTCACAACTGCTTCAATGTCTGGTGTCGCATTTGAAGTTACTTCACCGTTAATTGTAATTAAATTGTGTCCTCCCATCACCTCCATGGCAACACGACTATCTTTATCGTCTTTTACATAGGCATCCAATATACTATCTGCAATAAAATCACATCTTTTATCCGGGTGCCCTGGTGTTACACATTCTGCTGTTTTTTTCATTTTTTATAATTATTTAATATTTTTTAATTCTAATTTTGTTGAGGTTATAATTTTTGAGAGGTTTTACGGAGCGTGACGACGCGAGTAGAGCAAAAATCTAGCAAGATTTTATGCGTACCTATCAAAAATTGATAACCGAATAAAAAATTAGAATTAAAAAATCCTGTTAATACAGGAGAGAAAGAATATTTGATTTTATCTTTCCTCCATTTACTGGGGGCTGAATTTAAGCACCTACTTATTACTAAGGGTTGCTGATGGATCGCAGAGTCAGTACTCTCACCATCTCTTGATAACTATATTGAATTTTGTTAACTCATAGAGTGTAGTATGAACTACAAAAAATCACAAGAAAAATAGAACAAAAAAATTACAGTTTCCTACTATCATGCACCAAATGAAGTAATACTTGTCGCTACGGAGCAAAATTTTTCCCAATAGGTCCAGTTCTTTCATACTCATAACCACGCTGGCTACTATCATTCACTTTCACGGTAACTACCTTCATATTATTTCCAATTCAAGAATGTAATAGTAAGTTGTACTACCGTAGCAAAAAATGCCCATAAAACATAGGGAATATTTACATAAAGTACCCACGGGAAAACAGGAAAGATAGCAACAAGTGCCCAAAGAAGTGTTCCTACAGTAAGAAGAATGTCGATAGACGCTAATGGTAAGTTTATTAACCTAAACTGAATTGGAATAAACGCAAAGTTAAAAAAAAGATTGAGAACAAATGGCAATGCAAACATGAATGAAATCTCCCCTTTAAAATACTTATAAAAAACATATCCAAAAGACAGAGAGACAATGATATAGAGAAATGTCCAGACTGGTCCAAATACCCATGATGGTGGCGCCCATGTTGGTTTGATAAGTTCCCGATAATTTGTATAAGTGTTCATGGTGTTAATAGTAGAATACCATAAGTCATGAAATATTTTTTAATTGCTTACGCAACTCCTTATGATGAGAAAATGTCTTTGCAACAAGATTCCAAAACTTTTTTCCATGGTTCATTTCTTTTAAATGACAAAGTTCATGAACTATTAAATAATCAGCCAATGTTTCCGAAAGAAATAAAATTCTATAATTAAAATTAATATTACCTTTTTTGGAACAACTACCCCATCTCGTAGAAGTATTTTTTATTGAAACATTTTTCCATACAAATCCATAATAATTATTCCAAAATAAAAGTTTTTTATTTACTAAATCAAGTGCTTTATTTTTATTTTCTTCTAATCCTTTCTTGCTACTTTTTGGAAGACTTGCTGTTCCACGCTTTTCTACTTTTTCTTTCATTTTTAAAAAACTATTTTCTATCCATTTTCTTTTTTCATTTACAAATTTCTCAGCAATGGCAATATTTACTCTCGCAGGTACAGTCACAACAACAGACAAATCAGATTTTATACTAATTCTTAACTGTTTTGCTCTCTGGCTTTGTTTGAAAATAATTTCTTTCATTTAAGATTTTCTCATTATCTCATAATTTTAGATTCTTTGAGTTTTACCAAAAAAAGGAGTAGGATATCAAAAGATATTCTTTCCACCAACCCAACAAAAGAAAGGGCGGTAACATGCCATCTGATTATGAAATACCACAAAATCCTAATGATCCCAATCTACAAACCAAACACCATAGACTTCCACAAAGTTTAGGCGGCACGTGGGATCCAGAAAATATTTCCGAAGTACCGAATTACAAACATCAGGCCTGGCATAGACTATTTGATAATTTGTCAGCCCAAGAAGTTGTAGTTTTACTTCGTGGATATTACGAGGTCTTTGGAATTGATAACGCAAAGTCTCCACTACAAACGAAAATTAATGAAGGGTGGGCCAATGCCAACAGCGGACGAATTAAAAACCGCGAAGCTTGGTACTCTCTTTTTGGAGGGCTTACAATTAACCAAATTGAAGAAGAGATTAATTCCGTTTGGATTGATCCAGATTACTCTGTAATGATTGGACTTGAGCGTATTTACAAAATTAATCTCATTTCTAATAAGAATCGAAAAGGGGCCACTTGAGGCTCCTTTTTTTATGAAACACGACCAATAAACGGTACAGATAATTTTCTCTGTATTCCTAAAACACTTTTAGTAGCTAGAAAATTTGAACCGGCAAAAAGTTTATTAATTTCTTTATAAGTTGAAATACTTACAGACTTTTTTGATTTATTTTTAAACTGATCAAAGGCTGATGTCGTTGTAACTTTTAATGTAAATCTTATACCTATTTCTTTTGTTAAATCTTTTTTTATTTTTTCTGCAATTTCAGCGTAAGTCATTTTGAAAAATGTACGTAGTCCAGTTAAGTCAGCGAGACATTCATTCATATTTCCTTCAACGACATCCGGTGTGTATCGTCTAATCACTGCATACATGCGACGACTATAATTAATACGAGAATCATTTTTTCCGTATGTGCTTATATTTATTATTGCTCTGTGTGAATTTTTTGAGGAAGTCATGGAGGGTAATTAGAAAAGTTAGGAGTTAGATGTTAGGAGTTAAGAGTTAGGAGTTAGGAGTTAATACTTTATCGAGAGAGTTCAGAAAGTTGAGATAGTCTTCCGATAAAATTAACTTTACTGCTTGAATAAGCAGATTCAATATTTTTAGGAATCTTTGTTATTTCAATTGAGAGATTTAATATTTTCATATATTGGGTGGTTAGGTGTTTGTAATTTTTTGTATTTACTTTCAACTTTATGGACTTTATAAACTTTCAACTTAATTATTATCGATACTTGCGGATAACGGCTTTGAGTACCGCTTCTATTTTTAATGTATTTGGATTTGGATATATTTTTTTAAATGCTTTATTTGCTGGAATGAGAACTGGTTTACCATTTTCTGTTTGAAGATATTTTAATGTATATTCATTATCTACAAGTGCTAAAACTATATCTCCTCTACGTGCCGTTCTACCTCTTTCCACAAGAACCAAATCACCTTCCATTATTCCTGCATCTTTCATTGATTCTCCTCTAACTTCTAACATATAAGTGGCACTTTTTCTTTCTATTAAAAAATCATCGAGGGATAAAAGCTCACTAGAAACGTCTTCTTCAGCTGCAGTTGGAAATCCTGCCTGGACAGTTCCCAACCTCATTACAGAGCCGATTTGGACCAAAGCAAGCTTGTTACCAGACTTCTCCAAGATACCGCCTTCTATAAGTTTCTTTACTCTGTAAGCAACTGTATTTTTTGAAGAAACTCCAAAGAGATTTTTCATTTCTTCAAACGTTGGCATACGTTTATTTTCTATAAAAAAAGTTGATATTTCTTGTTGATCTTTCATGTATTTAGTGTAATAGAACAAATGTTCTAATGCAATAGAACAGGTGTGGATAAGTGGAAAATAGTTAAGAGGAAAGAGTAATAAAGGAAATAGTAAATACAAATACGGATGGCCACGAAGTGGCCATCCGTATTTACTCTTCCCTCTTACCTTTATCTTCTATTACCTATCTCTACATGTCATTTTTAGTGGATCGACTTAAAAATCTAAGTACATATCTATCAAGACCAATACGACCAGAAACTCTCCAAGCTAGTATCAAAAATATTTCTATTAGAGCCCAATAAGGATTCATACTAACAGTTCCTGCAAACATAAAATTAAAATTAAGTGTTGCACCGAGGAATGCTGCAATACCAGTGAATAATCCTAATATAAGTGCGGCACCTATTGCCACTTCACTAAAAGCAATTATATAAGATAATGTTTGTGCATTTGGTAATGCAACATGTTGTATTAAATATGCATAACTCATAGAAACATCTGGATGCTGTCCTCCTGTTTTTGCTAATGATCCATTTAAGAATCCAGTAATTGCAACTCCAGCATTACTTCCTACCCACACTGGATTTATAACTTTTTCATAACCCGCATATAACCACTGCCAACCAATATAAACACGAAGAAATAACCACAGCCAAGATGATTGTTTACTGTGAAAGAAAAACTTGGCGAATAAAGAATTATGCTTTGACATATTTTTATAAATAATGAGTAATTATATTAGACAATTTAAGTTTAACAGTTTAAAAGAGTTTAATTATTATTTGTCCACATTTGGACAGCTTGTAGCCATTAGCTTGTAGTTTGTAGCTAAATTCAAACAGCGACACCTTAGGTGTCGCTGTTTGAATTTCTACAACCTAAAAACTATCAACTATAACCTACCCCTAGTACGCTCCCGTATCATTTAATAGAGAAACATTTGTAAATCCTTTTCCTTTCAAAAAATGTTTTGCAACTCCTGCGCGTCCGCCACTAAAACAATACAAAACAATTTTCTCGTCCAAAGGAAAATCAAATTGGTAATTCGTCATTTTATCAAGAGGAATATTTACTGATTCCTCATGGTGTCCTTTTTCATATTCTTCTTCTGTGCGTACGTCTATTAACATAATTTATTACCAATTTAAATACGTAATAGTAAGCTGTAATACTGTTGCAAAAGATACCCATACAAGATATGGAATATTCATGATAGCAACCCATCTATATTTTTTCCAAGAAACTTTCATTATCCAAATGATTGTAACCCAAACTAAAACAACATCAATAGACGCAAGGAGATTACTCTGCAACATAAACTGAATAGGAGAAAATAGGAAGTTAAATATTATATTCAGAGCGAAAGGTAAAGCTATTTTTTGTTTTATTTTACCTTTCTTATATTTATAGAAAACATAACCAAAACTTATTGCTATTAATAAATAAAGAAAGGCCCAGGCTGGACCAAAAAGCCACGAAGGTGGCGCCCATTCTGGTTTAATTAAATGTGAGTACCACTGCATCGTTTGTTGTGTGTTCATAAAATATTTTATTTATAAATTCATTTTACCACAAATAGATCTTGATTAAATCCACCTATACCGATGGAAACTATAGATTCATCTTTTTTTCTTTCATCTTCTGTTTTTTTCTTCCAATCCAAAATCTTTTCATATACTCGACAATTCATACATCCGTCTTTTCCATTTGGACAATAAAATTCATTTTTATCACGAGCAATTTTTACACGAATAGCAACATCATAAACATCCTGTTCTGCAGTCTTTAAATCTAGTAATTCTTTTTCTACCATTTTATCACTTTCCAAATACCAATAACTGGCGCGTGTTACTTTTCTTTTCTGAAGAGCATTGCAAAGAAGTAAATAAATTGGAAGCTGTAATGATCCATCTTTTTCCTCATTTTTACCTGTTTTAAAATCTACAATATGAAGAGTATCATCATCTAAATATTCTATCCAATCAATCTGACCATTCAAAATAATATTGTCATATTCTGAAAGATAATAATTTGGATTCATTTTTTCTTTTGGAAGTTTAATTCTTTTATTTACAAGAAACTTTGGATCTTTTATGACATTATTTATCATTTCTTTTCCACGTAATTTAAATTCTTCTTCCATTTCAGAGCCAGTAAATCCACCACGTATGCCTGTTATCTTTAGCCACTCTTCTTCAAATGTCGCGCGTAAATCACGCTTCATTCTTTCATCCGCTCTATAGTCTCCAAGTCCTTCTAAAACTTCGTGCACTGCGATGCCTAGTGACATATGTGGTGTCACTATAGACATTTTGCGACCAGTGCTCGGATCTTTATACATATTATGTAAATAATATAATCTTGGACACTTTAAAAAATCTCCCATTGAAGAATGTGATACCCAAACAGCAGTGTATTTGTCAGCCATATAAAAATAGTATACAACAACACTGCTTGGGGGCAGTGTTAATTTTGAATTTTTAATTTCTAATTTTTAATTAAATACTTAATTATCAAGTCTTTATTTGACTGATACTAATAATTATGTTACAGTTTTTACTTAAGTTCTATTCAGAAACTACGGTCATAAAGACTATCAACAACAGGAGTATCAAAAAATGGATTTTATTTATACAAGAGCTCAAGCTAGAGCTTTATTTCTCGTAAAGTCGGCACAGACGATACAACTACAAAAAGCTTTGTCTATTGCGCAGATAAGGGTTAACCGTATGAAGCCAGAAGATCTAACAAATACGGATAAATTGGAAAATGTTAGGAATTTGAGTAATGCCATTTCCATAATCAGTCAACCAAACCACAGAAATGACCTTACGATACGCATAATGTTTCAGTATGTAAACAAAAATATGCAGGCCATCGACTCTTTTACTAGAACCGAGAGGTTTAGTACATTAAGAAAAATAGTTGACGTCCCTTTCGAAGAAATTAAGTCAACACTTTGTGGATTCGGTCTCAATGTACCGATAGCACTCCAAACCTTTTATGAGGTCTACCATGAGCTAACTTCTGAAAGAAGTCTCCAAATAGCTTAATTACAACCGGAGGAAATAAAAATGTATTCATTAGTAAATACCCAAAGATTTGTCTTCATTCCGCCAATCATATCAACATTAGAAAGTAATCCTCTTGATCGAGAAAAGATTTTAGATAGATTACGCCGAGCCGTAAGGCTTTGTAATATGATAATGACAGGGAAAAAAGTTCCCTGTTTCCATCCAACAAACAGATCTCTTTCTGTCGAAGAAAATGGACAGGTAAAGTCTGGCATGATTCATCTTTCTTTTATGCTGGAAAACTCCGTGAAGTGGTTGCGTACGATTGACTTTGACATCGATTGCTTTTGCGACTGTGAGACCACCACTGGCTGTTTACATGCCATTGGAATACACACCCTTTGGGATATCGTTGATTCCAAAGGAGATGACTACCTAGGTGGTCTGTCTTTCGCTGAAAATATCGCCGGTGCACAGAGACAGTATCATCTACGCGCTCTTGTTGAAAGGCCAGCTGTTGATTATCAGTAACAACAAAAGTGTGTGAAGGCACACAAACAAGCGCGGGACTCCGAAAGGGTTCCGCGTTTTTCAATTTATCATTAATTACAATTATAGAGATATGTCCAACATGTCCTGCACATTCCAACTTTGTGATTTAAATTTATTTATTAAATTAATAATTTCTTGTTGGTTTTCTCCGTAGACTTTGAATGTTTGCTTACTACTATTAACAACAATAACCATTTCAAAAGTTTCATTATTCATTTTCTTCAGCTTCACACTTTTTCCTTTAGCTTTTACATTAGCTTCAATAACTCCAGGAGATATAAATACACCAGCTTTTTTAAATTCTTTTAAAATATCTTTTGCTCCTTCGATTACGGTTGTATGAGAACCTCGCTCATTAATATGTTTTTTTTCCATGTTAGATTATTCCATTAATTAAATCTTCTTCGAATTCCAAAAGACCTTTATAATTTTCTGTATATTTTTTCATGTCTGGAGTAATATCAAGTGTCACAATTTTTTTATATACAACTTCAATTAATTTTTTAACTCTTTCTATTTCAGAAGGACTTGCATCTAACACAAGCTCAGTAAACTTTTCCTCTTCGACAAACCATAATGAAAGACGTCCAACAGACAAATCTTTATAATGAATTGAATTTTCTAAAAGTAATTTATAAACAATCAATTGCTGTCTATATTTATGAAGTTTAATTTTATCAATATCAGTTTTTGCTTCATCCCATGAACTGAACGCTTTTCCAGTTTTAAAATCAACAACTTCATATTGTTTGTCTTTAATAGAAAGTAAATCGATTTTACCGATTATCTGTGCTTCACCAATGTTAACCCCTTCATCTTTCATATCTACTTCGACTTTGTCTTCCTTATCCCACATACCGTCAGTCAAATCATAAAGTCTTTTTATAACTTCTTCACCTCGAACACTTTGTTTTACAGCTTCATTTTTTGCCAATCTTCCACGAGATAATTCTTTATTAAAAACAGCAATCAAATATTCCACTGATGGTTTTTTACCAGCATGAAATTTAGGATACATAATTATTTCTTCAATTGCTTTATGAATAGCTGATCCATACACACCGGACGGATTCATTGGCTGAGGAAAACGAAGAAGATTTTGCTCAATGAAATAAAGTGGTCCACCTTCAGAGACATTAATAAAATTATTTAAATGTGTTACTGGCATTCTATAATTTTTTACTAGTCTGCGAAGTAATATCCATTCGTCTTCTTTATATGGTTCTTTATGTAAAGCCAATGCATTTTCATGTGCTTCAACTGGAACTTCGTTATTGTCACCTTCATCCCCAGTCTTCCCTTCTGGTAAATACCTAACCGGCATATCATGACTAGTGATATTCAAAGTATGTTTTGCTCTTGTAATTGCTACATATAAAAGTCTTATGAAGTCATCTTCAGTATCCCCTGCTGGTTGCATAAACGGTACAAGTGGTGCGGGAAGTGGTGCGATATTTGTTCTTGGGGATTTTGTCCACAATGAATCATGCGCAGAAATAATATAAACATGTTCAAATTCCAAGCCCTTAGAAGCATGAGCGGTCATGAGTTTTACTGATTGTTCATGCTTCATAAATGGAGACTTGCTCACTAAAGATATATCATGATCGACATGCATTTGTACAAATGAAGCAACATCGCTCGCAAACAAAGTTTCCCCTTCTTTCCATTCTCTTAAACTTTCAATAAAAGTTTTTAAACTCGCCAAAAAAGCTACATAAGTAGTTGGACTTTTTTTAATTGATTCATGTGAAAAATAAAATTCTTTGAAACCACTTTCTTCCATAAACATTTCTAAAATATGTTCAAGTGGTGTAGACTCTCCATCAATCGCTAACTTTGCTAATAATTCACCAATTTTTTTAATTCTCACATTCTCTGTTGTCATCAAAACTTCTGTCCAACTTTTATGTCCTTCTTTTGCTTCAACTGCGAGAGAAAACAAATCTTGTCTTTCTATAAAAAAACATGGGTTGGAAAGTAAATGTGGAAGAATATAATCCGCCGTCGCTTCTTGTCTTAATGTCGAAGCTATATATTCACACATTTCAATTAATATTTTTACATGTGGCTCGTCAAAAACATTTGCTTCTTTTATATATTCATATGGAATTTGTTCTCTATCAAGATAAGGAAGTAATGCACGTATCTCTCTGTGGCCACGTGAAAGTACAGCAATTTCACTTGCAGATACTCCGGAATCTAATGCCTGCTTTATAGAGCGAGAAACATTTACATACTCAGTGACATCAGATGACGTATTTTTAATATTTATTAAACCTTTTGGAAGTTTTGTATTTTCAGCTTGAAGAATTTTTGTAATATCTTTATATTTATTTTCAAGACGTCCAACTCCCTTTATTTGTGTAATCAAATTACGAGCCAAATCCAGTATGTGTTGTGTCGAACGATAATTTTTATCAAGAACAACAGTCACAACATCTTTATACAAAGAATCACGAAAACGCATCATGTGTGAAATCTCGGCCCCTTGGAATTTATAAATAGCTTGATCATCGTCCCCGACCACACACACATTTGGATGTCCTTCATGAATTGGGTGTGATGTAATTGCCTGAACGAGTGACATCTGGGCTTCATTTGTATCTTGGAATTCATCAACCAAAATATATTGATATTGCTCTTCTAAAGAATTTCTCAATATACTTTCTTTTTTAAGTGCGTGAGCAACTTCGATAATCATGTCATCATAATCATAAAGTGCATGATTATACATTTCTTCACTATAACGTTTATACATTTCACTAACCGCGAGAATTTTATCTTTATTATGAGAATCTTTTAAGATTAAATTGCCGTCTCCTTTTACTGTAAACTTTGCTTTCCAATCACCAAGAGGTTCTGTTTTTCCTAAAATCTCAGTCGCCTCAATTGCAGAAGAAAGAGTCTTCGCAAGATATAAAGAAGTAGTCCCTTTAAGATCAGCTAATTTATTTTTTATAATTTCGACTTCTTCTAATTTTTTTGCAGAAAGTCTTTCTGGCCAAATAGAAAGTACGTCATTAATCGCGTCATATTCTTTTACAATTTCAGTAATCACTGTTATGTATTCTAAAGCTGTTAGACCATAACTTTTAATATGTTTGATTCTGTCAGCTACATCTCTTAAATATACAAAACCTTTTTCTGGATGATAACTTGCGAGTGGATGACCATGTGGAAGTGATAAAAATAAATCCTGCAAAATTTCTGCACGAGCAATATCATTTGCTTGTGAAAAATGTGTAGCATTCCAAAAATATTCTGGATGGCGAGAAATAATATGATTACAAAAAGCATGAAAAGTAAAAATACCCACTCTGTATGCGTCAGGTCCAATTAGTCCCAGAAGTCTCTCTCGCATATTTATCGCTCCATTTTCTGTAAAAGTAAGACAAAGAATATTATGTGGCGAAACATTTCCTTTTTTTAAAATATTTCCAACACGAAGAGACAGAAGTTCAGTTTTACCAGAGCCAGGCCCTGCTATAACCATAACTGGACCGTCTATTGTGTCTACTGCTCGCTTTTGCTCTTTATTTAATTTCTTATATCTTTCCTCAAATGATTGTTCCATTTGTTTAGTATAGCAAGAAACACTGCTGGGGCAGTGTTTAATTTTTAATTTCCAATTTTTAATTTTTAATGGAATACAGAACCCAAAGGGTCGCGCCTACGGCGCGACCCTTTGGGTTCTTACTTGAAACTTGAAACTGTTACTTAACCACCACCTTCTTCGGTTTCTTTTTTTCACGGGTTCCGTGTTGTTCTTTTTTTGCCATAGAATTACAGTTTATAGTTATTGATTACTAGTTACTAGTGGATAACTGAGCCCAGAATTTAGCCACTAGGGTTTAGGAAATGCAAATGGGTCGCGCCGTAGGCGCGACCCATTTACTCTTTTTATTTCACTAGTGGCTATACCCTATTGACTAATTTCTAGTTTTTGGAGTAGTATTCAAATTATGAGCTTACTCTTGCTCAGTAATCAAGAGATTTATTCCGGAGGACGCGATAATGCCCCAATTGCCCTTTTTACAAAACCTTGCCAAACTGACAGGAACAATCTATGTCAAGAAGTTGGCCAATGGAGAACCGCTCAATGATGACGAGAAGCAACTCGTCGAAATGTTAAAGCGTGGCAACTTCATGAAGCCTGCCACCGCAGTGGAAACCTCCACAATACCCACCTCCCCAGTGATTCCATCTTTTCTCGGAGCTTCACAGTTCACCTGGGAAAACGTGTCTATGCCCGGCGGAAAAAAACTTCCACTCAGTATGGAGAGAGAAGTCCGCTGAACAGCTCTACCACCAAACCAAAAGTCCCGTCGCAAGACGGGGCATTTTTCTTACTCTCTCCTTTTACCTCTAAGCTATTTTAATTTTTCTGACATAACTTCGACAATACTCTTCCAGAATTTTTTGCATTTTGTTCGTCAGCAAAATATATTTTATTTTTCTCTGAAATATTATTACTTCCACCACACCAATAAAATGTGTAAGTCTTGCCATTTACACTTGCAAATGGACGTGAATCTTTTTCAATTAAAGCTGTAGAATTTTCAGAATTTGAAATATAAGACACTGGAATATTCTCTTTTTCCTTTTTTATATAAAAAAAGACTGTAAAAACAACCAAAATTAAAGTCGTAACAAAGACACTCAAAATATCCCAAAAAGAAAGCCAGCTATTGATTTTTTTCGCATAATCTTGTATACTGCTACCCATAATATTCATATTTTAAGTATACGCTATGGCAACAAGAAAAGCCGCAGGTTCGGCAAAAAACCTAACAGACAGTAAGCCAAAGTACCTAGGTACTAAGCTTTATGCTGGAGAAACAGCTACAGCTGGAGCAATAATCGTTCGTCAGCGTGGTACAAAAATCATGCCAGGAAAGAATGTTGGTCTTGGACGTGATCACACTCTTTTTGCTCTAAAGGCAGGAAAGGTATCATTTTCAGAAAGACGTATGAAGCATTTAGATGGAACAATTAAGCGAAAGAAGTTGGCACATATAGAGCCAACAGCATAGTTAAAATTAAAACCGATTCGTAAGAATCGGTTTTAATTTTTAAATATACAAATAATAGAAATCAAAAATGGCAGCGAGTAATCTCGCTGCCATTTCACCAAGACTCTTACTTAAGGAGCATAACTGGTATTTCTGTTTGCTTGCCATCGTAGTCTTTTCTCCTGACTATTTCAAATTCGTATTTACCTTGTGCATGCCACCACAATTTAAATTGCATAAGTGTAACAAGGACTTCGACGTATTTGAAAGACCCAGCAATAGAACGGAGCTCAGCTATCAACATCTTCAACTTAGCATCGAGAATATCCAAATTCTTACCGATGAGTGCGAAGCTGTGGCGAGCTTTCAAATGGTATATTTCCATCTCGTGAGCGCGTTTTTGTTTTTTCAACTTATCGCTCATTCGAAATAATTCACCCATTAGACAAAAAGGAACAATGATCAAAATACCAAATAACCAAACGTTTACTGTAATCATCTTTTTTTCTCCTTTATAAACAATTACAAGCACCATTCTACAACAAAAAAATATTTTGTCTAATTTAATCAGAGTAGACGTTTTTGTTCAGCCAATTTTTTATCACTTTTTCACTAGGAATAAATAACCCTTTCGGTAAATTTTGTTTATCATACCATTGCCAATTTTTAGAAACATCTGGCTCTGCATTATAAGGCTCATCTGAAACATATTCTGCAAGTATTCCAATTGATATATAATGCTTATCATAAGCAATATCATTTCCAACAGAAACAACTCCACGAATAATAATATCTTCCAAACCAGTTTCTTCTTTAACTTCTCTTCTCGCACAATCTTCAAAAGATTCCCCAAACTCTAAATGACCGCCTGGTAACATAAAAGTTTGTGACCCATGACCAGCCAATCTTTCACCAATTAAAATTTTCCCATTTTTTTCTATAATTATTCCAATTCCGACTTTTGGACGCTCTTGTGGCATAAATTATTTTACCTCTATACTTATTTTTTCTTTTTTAGCTCCTTGTTTTATTTCCACAAAATGTACTCCAAGAGATTTAATTGTTTCTGAAATAATAATTTGCTTTGGATCTACAGAAAAATTCGTAACTTTATAAATAGCGTCAGCAATGTCTACTTCTTTTATTTGTGCAAACAGCTGACCTTTCGCATCTGCTTTTTTACCAGTAATAATAACTTTTTCACGTTTGAGATTATCAATTAATTGTGCAAAAGTATTGGTCTCTAATTCTTTCTTATGTTTCTTGGATTCTTCTTTTTGTTTCCACCTCAAAAGCTCTACTGGAGTAGCTTGTAATGCGTCCCCTTTCTTTATAAGCACATTAATGGCATATCCTTCAGAGACTTCTTTTATTTCCCCTCTTTGCCCCAATTTTGTTATATCTCTAAGCAGAATTACTTTCATATGGACCAATTATAGCATAATTGGTCCAGTTGAAAGTTTATAAAGTCCATCAAGTCAAAAGTCAACACAGAATACATAAAGCGCGACCTTCGGTCGCGCTTTATGTATTAACTTTATAAACTTTATAAACTTTTAACTTTATAGACTATCTTTTCACTACTTCAATTGCCTTCAACAGCTGTGAATCATACGTACCCTTGTACCCTTTTGGTGTTGTTGTTGCAACAGCAACTTCTACATCTGGCTTGATTCCACTCTCTGAAATATTTACACCTTTTGGTGTATACCATTTTGCAATAGTAACTTTAAGAGATGATCCATCATCATAATTTATCAATTCTTGTACTGATCCTTTGCCAAAAGATTTTTCTCCAACAATTTTAGCAATATCATGATCTTTAAGAGCACCAGCTAATATTTCTGAAGCTGAGGCTGACCCACCGTCTACCATTACTACAATTTTTGTTGTTACGGGAATTCCTGCAATACCTGTACTTCTATGATCTTTTGTTTCTTCAGTTTTCCCATATTTTTCGCTCACAATAACCTGACCTTCTTTCAAGAAATAACTTGCCATATTAACAGCTGCTTCTAAGTATCCTCCTGGATTACCACGTAAATCAATCACCATATATTTAAGACCAGTTGTCATAAATTCATTCAAAGCTTTTCTAAACAGTTCCGGTGACTCTGCTGAGAAATTATACAAATGAATAACAAACACTCC
>Ga0194060_10001404_pt1 | contig 17203 bp, 14 predicted proteins | sample SepL225m_MetaG_FD_163427 | JGI IMG/M metagenome (GOLD analysis project Ga0194060, IMG submission 163427) | Anoxic zone freshwater microbial communities from boreal shield lake in IISD Experimental Lakes Area, Ontario, Canada - Sep2016-L222-5m | ecosystem: Environmental > Aquatic > Freshwater >...
GCCCCAGTAATATTTTCTCGCTCTTTGCTGTGTATCGCATACGATACTAATCACTGTGACCCCAAGAGTATTGATTGTAAATGATGACGCTTTCGAGCTCTCTACTCTTTCGGCTGCACTAAGACTACAAACTGTTGATGTCATTGGTGAAGCACACACAATTCCAGTTGCACAAAATTTATTCAAATCTTTACAACCTGATGTTGTCATTATTGATATTCAATTTTGTGGTGAAGAAGGTGTTTCACTAGCGCGCTCACTTCGAAAAAGTAAACCAGATCTCGGAATTGTTCTTATGACATCATGTCCCGACCTACGTCTCCTTGGACTAAAAGAAAAAGATATTCCTCTCGGCAGTAAAATAGTTCTCAAGAAATCTATTGCCGACCTCTTGGTCATCAAAGATTCGATTGAGCTCTCCATCAAATCCTCAATGACAAAAGAGAAGATGGCGTGGGTTGATTCACACGGCTCATTGCATGAAAATGCTTTTACATCTGTCCTCAATGACTTCACAGATATTCAAATTGAGACACTGCGATTGTTGGCACGTGGACTAAGTAATGCAGAAATCGGACGTACACGGTTTGTGAGTGAAAAATCAGTCGAGCAGATTGTTGCCAGAATCGCACAACACTTCAATTTTCTTCCAGATCGCACAAAGAATCTGAGAGTTCTTATCACGGGTGAATATTTCAAATGGCTAGGGGCACCTCGTCACTAATTAGCGGTGGCTTACCTAAGTAAGTAAAGTAGAAAAGGTATCGTTTACCCTATGACATCAGAACTCAGTGAGCTTCGTTCACGCTGGAATGCTGTCCTCGATTATGTAGAGAGAAAAGACAGGGTCGTCTGGCTCGCATTCTTCGATGCCCGCCTCGCCTCCCTTGAAGCAGGTGTGCTGACATTAGATTTTTCAGATAGTCGAAAATTTGGTGCCGCTCATGAATACAATGAATCGCGCGAACGCCACAAAAAAATTCTGATTGAAGCTATCGCCCATGTTACGAACTTAGATGTAACGATCGCTGAAAAATGAAGAAGATATTTTCATGGATAACACTATTTTCGCTTATAACTTTTTTTATTCAGGCCCAACCTTCATATGCCGCCACTAGCAAACTCAAACTTGCAATTAGCCAGACTCCTAGTGCGAGTGAATCACTTGTAACTTTGTATGGCACTATCAAACCTGCAAAGTCAGGAATAGAAATTAAGATACAAATCAATACAGATGGTAGTTGGAAAGCAACTCGTTTCAAGACAAAGAGCACTCGTATTGGAACCTACAAAGTCGTTGCACTGGCAACAGCCCTTGATGCTCAAGTCAAATACAGAGCTTCGGCTTATGTAGGTAAAAAACGCATTTATTCAAATATTCGATCAATAACTATTCAACAATTGCCAGAAATATCAACTGAAAATCCAGAAGCATTTATTGATGCAATGGGTCCAGGCTCGCGAATTCATGGCGCTGATATCAGTCGATGGCAGCATCCCAACGATAAGCCAATTGATTTTGCGACCATGTATAGCGCGGGAATTAGATTTGTGATGATTAAAGCATCGGATACTCGCGATGATGCCGATGCCCTCTCACTGAAGTATTTATCTATGGATCACTCAGCTGCACAAGCCGCAGGAATCTATACAGGTTTTTATCACTACACGATATTGCCAGATACAAAAGTTCCAGAAGAGATAATTAAAGATGCTCAGGCGCAGGCACAAAAAGTTACGTGGCGCCTTGCCTCCATTGGAGGATATGGCGACAAGGATCTTCCATACGCGCTCGATCTTGAAAATAATTGTGTTCGGTTGAATTCGAATAAATCATGTGCAAAATATGCTTCACGCACTGCTGTTACTTTGTGGGCAACTACATTTCTCGCACTGCTGAAAGAAAAAACAGGTCGCACACCTTTTATATATTCATACCCAAACTTTCTTGAAAGTGCTATGACTCGAAGTACCGAACTTGCGCAATATCCATTGTGGTTAGCGCAATATGCAATTGATCCCGCAGATCCTTTGGCGCAACCTGGACTAAAAAGTGGAGGTTGTTACGTTCATTCGTGGACAACTTCTAACTGCTCTTCTTCCTGGACGGTATGGCAATACACATCGTGCGGAATCGCTACCAAATATGGAGTTCCAGGTACTCGAGTAGATCTCAATATCTTTCGAGGCTCGCCTAATATTTTCCTCAACCTTACTAAAGGAAGTTGGGTTCCAGAGGCAATAGATTTCATGCCACTCAATGAGCCAACTCAACTAACTGTAAATAAAATGTCAGCGAGTACCACCGATAAATTAGTAACGTTTAATGTCAGCGTTATAAGACCAAATCTCAATCCTGTTGTTACAGGAAGTGTGAAATTTGTTTTTGATCCACTCACACCTGTGAGCACTAAGCCAACACAGACTGTACTTAGATCTTCAAGTGGCGTCTGGACTCTTGCCATCAAGGGAGTTCCCGCAGGTACCTACCAAGGATTAGTTACTTATATAGATGTTTCAAATACCCATGCAACAAGTAGTACTCCAGCAATTTTTACAGTCACTCAAGGTGTCGAACCTTCGCCCACTCCAGTCAAGCCATCACCTGCACCAACAAAGAAGCCAGTTACTGATGGTTGCGCTAACCAAATCAAGAATTAATCAATTCTCCAAGTGCAAAATTTTCACGTTCAACAAGTTCTACATAGTTATTAATTGAAGCCTTGCGCTCTTTGGCGCTCCACCCAAGAACTGAACCAATTATTGCTGCAACCTCGGTTGTAATTCCAACGCCATGATCATGAGATTCAAATGCGATGCGAGTACGACGTGAAATTATGTCATCAACACTTCGAGCGCCTTCGTGGCTAGCGGCATATTCAATTTCTGCTTTCAGGTACGGCAGCGCAGGATCAATTCGCTCTGCCATCTCTGGATTATGCTCAATAATCTCTAACACTTCATTGATGAGGGAACCATGACGGTTAAGTAAGTGAATAACACTCTCTTCCGATATTTCATAAATCTGCGCTATTTGAGCACTTTGTTGGACAAGGGCTGCATATCCATCAGCGCCAACTACAGGAAGTTTTTCAGTTACAGAATCCAAGGTGATGCGACGCAATTCGTTGACTGCTAAATCAATAACATCTTTGGCCATGATTCGATAAGTGGTGTATTTACCGCCTGCAACACTGAGGAACCCAGGAGCTGGGCGATCAACAGTGTGTTCACGCGAAAGTTTTGTTGTTGCAGAATTTTTGTTATTTGAAATAAGCGGACGGAGCCCCGCATACACACCAATAATATCCTCGCGCTTTATCTTTGGCTTGAGTACTCGATTGGCTTCATTGAGAATGTATTCGACATCGGCCGCACTTGCTACTGGTTCTGTCTTATCTCCTGTGTATGGAGTATCAGTGGTACCAACAATCCATTTGTCTCCCCATGGTATTAAGAACAAAACTGAAATCTGAGTCTTGATAATGACTCCAGCTTCAGATGTTATTGCGGAGCGGGGAAGAACAATATGAGCGCCTTTGCTCATGGTTACTTTATAACCTGCTTTGAGATCAAATTTTGATTGAAGTTCATCACTCCATACGCCGGCACACATAACAGTTGCTGTTGCTTTGATACTTATTTTCTTTTTCGTCTCAGAGTCAAGAGCAATTACGCCAACAACTCTTTTTCCATTACGAATCAAGGAGTCTGCACGAACTCCTGTTGCAATTATTGCTCCATGTCGCGCAGCAGTGCGCGCTATTGCCATCGTATGGCGTGCATCATCTACCTGCGCATCAAAATATTTAATAGCTCCAGTGACGATATCTGTGCGAAGAGAAGGCGCAATCTCGGCAATCTTGCTCTGGCTAATATGTTTATGCCAAGGAAGTGCTCGCTGGAAACCTCGAAGTGCGTCATAGAGAGCAAGGCCCGCACCAACATAAGTGCGCTCTTTGAATTTTTCTGTCAATGGAAATAGAAATCCAACAGGCTTTACTAAATGTGGTGCAAGTGTTGAAACCATTAATTCTCGTTCATGCAGTGCTTCACGCACCAATTTGAAATCGTATTGTTCTAAGTAGCGAAGTCCGCCATGGATAAGTTTGCTCGATCGACTAGATGTGCCTGAAGCAAAGTCATTAGCCTCAATAAGAGCCACTTTGAGCCCGCGCGATGCAGCATCTAAAGCTGCTCCGACACCGGTTACTCCCCCGCCAATAACGAGAATGTCGAAAGAATCGTCCGCTAATTGGCGCAGCGCCTCATCTCGCTGTTCAGGCGATAAGACTGAAGTAAACATTATGGGCAATCTCCAATATGACTGAGTAGAGTAAGACTAACTCAACGCAGAAGGTATTTCTAATAATGTCCTACATCGGAAGTCTTGATCAAGGTACAAGCAGTACCCGTTTTATGATCTTTGACCATAGCGGAAGTGTTGTTGGCCAACATCAATTAGAGCACCGTCAAATAATGCCTCACGCCGGTTGGGTGGAGCATGATGCAAGTGAAATTTGGGAACGTACTCAAGAAGTAATCGTTGGGGCTCTCAAGCAAGCCAATATTCTTGCATCCGATTTGGTAGGAATCGGAATCACAAATCAACGTGAAACAACAGTTGCATGGGATGTAAAGACTGGTCTTCCTTTAGCCAACGCGATCGTTTGGCAAGATACAAGAACTGCCAATTACCTAGATACTTTGAGTGATGCTCAAAAGAAGCTCATTACTCACCGTAGCGGACTCACTATTGCTCCATATTTTGCAGGTAGCAAGATGCACTGGTTGATAAGCGAAGTACCTGCTGTGCGCGATGCAATTGCTGCAGGTAATGCACGATTTGGAACAATAGATTCCTGGATTTTGTGGAACTTATCTGGTGGCGTACGAGGTGGCGTTCACTTCACTGATGTAACAAATGCGAGTCGAACACTTTTGATGAACCTAGAAACATTAGATTGGGATCAAGAGTTACTCGATATATTTGAAATTCCCCGCAGTGTTTTACCGCAAATCAAGTCCTCCTCTGAGCAATATGCACTGACAGATCCTCATGGGCCATTTGGAAGTGCGATTCCAATAGCGGGAATTCTTGGAGATCAACAGGCGGCCATGGTTGGTCAAGTTTGTTTTGATCGTGGTGAGTCAAAGACTACGTATGGAACAGGAAATTTTGCACTGCTCAATACTGGTACTGAGATTGTGCGTTCCAAAAATGGGCTCCTGACTACTCTGTGTTACAAATTTGGAGATGAACCAGCAAGATATGCACTTGAAGGTTCCGTTGCTGTTACGGGTTCTGCTATTCAATGGTTGCGAGATCAACTGGGAATTATAAGTAATGCGGCAGAAACAGAACATCTTGCATCCTCTGTTGTAACTACTGAAGGTGTCTACTTTGTTCCTGCATTCTCAGGACTCTTTGCTCCCTACTGGCGCTCTGATGCTCGTGGAGTCATTGTTGGCCTAACTCGAGCAACTACAAAGGCACACCTTGCACGCGCAGCACTTGAAGCTATTTGTTATCAAACAAAAGAGATCATGGATGCGATGGTTGCCGACTCTGGTGTTCCCATGACTGAGATGCGCGTTGATGGTGGAATAACTGGCAATGCACTATGCATGCAGATGCAAGCAGACATCATGGGAATTGATATCACTCGTCCATTGATTACTGAAACAACGGCACTTGGCGCAGCTTATGCAGCTGGAATTGCAGTTGGTTTCTGGTCATCTACAGATGAAGTTCGAACTCAATGGAAACAGTCACGTCGCTGGAGTTCTACATCTACCGAAGAAACACGTGCACGTGGATATGCAGGCTGGAAAAAGGCGATCGAGCGTACTTTGAATTGGGTTGACTAGCGTTTAGTTATTTCAATCAAGAATGCATTTGCTGGTGCGAGTATTGGCGCGCTTACTCCAATTGCAGACAGCGCAGAACCTGAGAGTGCTATTCCGCTCATCCAATCCGGTTTTTTCACTGACATATATCTAGGTTCTCCTGCAGGAAATACTGCCTTTATCTCATACGTTGCATCAGATTCTAAGCCAGGAAATTTGAGGGGTGCAGGATTAACTGCAACTGTTGGAGTAATTTGTACATAAGCAAAGATTGCTTCATTTCTACTTTTTGAAATTACACCGTGCAGCAAGCCATGATCATCAGGATAATCAACGCGCACCATTGTTGAAGAGTGCAAAAGGGAACGTTTTGACTTGTAATAGCTTGCCCAAGACTTTAGGAGCTCACGCTCATTTGGAGTTGTTTCAGTGATATCCCACTCGATGCCAGCATGACCAAATAGCGCTGTTGTTGCACGCATAGAGAGTTCGAGTGTGCGACCAGTTTGATGTCCATGAGTTGGACCAATATGTGTGCCAAGCATTTCCGGTGGAATAACTTGTGATGTCCAACGCTGAATATTCTGGCGAGCAAGTGCATCATTGTTATCACTTGTCCAGAAACGATCTACATAATCAATAACGCCAAGGTCCACGCGTGCTCCACCAGATGCACATGATTCTATTTCAAGACCTTTGTGACGCTTCTTGAGTTCTGCAAAGAGACGATAAATTGCTTGAGTTTGTCTGCGAACGCCAGCTTTACCAAGGTGTCCTGCATCAACTAAAACTCGATTGTGATCCCACTTTATATATGCAATTGAGTGCGCACTAAGGATTGCACTTGTTTGTTCCAGTACATGTTTATATGCACCTTCATGACCCAAGTCTAAAACTAATTGATTTCGCCACAGCGGTGGGACTCGATCACCTTCATGCAATATCCATTCTGGGTGTGCGCGATAAAGATCAGAATCTGGATTGACCATTTCGCCTTCGAACCAGAGTCCAAATTCAATACCTTTATCGTTTATATATTTGATGATTGGTGAAAGACCTTCTGGCCATACAGCTGGATCAATAACCCAGTCTCCTAAACCAGATGTGTCATTGCGTCGGCTGTGAAACCAACCGTCATCGAGTACAACTCGCTCAATACCGATTTCTGCCGCAACATCAATGAGTTTCTTGATTTTCTCTTCGTTCTGTTCAAAATAAATTGCTTCCCACATATTCAAAGTCAGAGGTCGTGGGCGGACAGGATGCATAGAACGAGCACGCAGGTGTTGATGATATGCAGATGCAATTCCATCCAACCCGGTGTGCGAATACACAGAGATCAAAGTTGGGGCAACGTAGCTTTCATTCGGTGCGAGTTGAACCTCACCTGGCAATAGAAGTTCTCCTGCACCTATTGATTGTTCACCATTCCATATTCGTTCGACCAAATATTGTGAGTTTCCACTCCAAGCAATACTTGTTGCCCAAGCTTGGCCATGTTGGAAAGTTGTCTGTGCGGTCAATGCAATATCTGCAATCGAAAAATTGTGCCCGCTTCGTCCCTCTCGTGAATCGCGAATCCATGTACCTGTTGCAATATCGCGACGTTGAGGATTTCGCTCATTTGCCCAGCGACCTGCAAAATCTAAAGTCTGATTTGCTTCCTGTGGAAGTGGCAACCAGTGAATAAACTCGTCGAGTGAGTATGCCGTATCACCTAGATTTTTGATTGTCGCATTTTGAGTAAGTACTCCAAACAAATCTATTTCTAATGAAATTATCACTTCAAGCTGTGCGTGTAGATCACGCAACGTGACAACTACTTTTTCGCCGACATGATGAAAATCTGTTACTTCAAATTTTGTTGACCACGCATTTCCATTGCGATGACCACTTAGTGTTGGGCGACCAAGAAATCCGCGAGAACTCTCGCGCATGATTCCACCACTCTGACTCTGATCGAATGCACTGTTTGCAATCGCTGGTCGTTGAGCGGTTTCGATGTGGGTGATATCGCCTGTAAGTGGTGCGCCCCAATGCCTAATAACCAGTGCACCATCGACAACTTCGCAGAGCAATGAGCTATGTAGCGTGCCTAAAAGTGCTCTTTGCTTGCTCACAAAGGTAGAGTAACGACACTATGGGTGCGAGTAAAAGTTTAGGTGCAGGGATTACGCGTCAGGATCGCGTAATGGCCGATGGACGCACGATTCGCTACTACGACACTTCCGGCCAAGCCCGAAATGCACAAGATCAACGCCCAGTTGAAGAGCAACCAGGTATTGGTGAATTGCGTCTTGACCCATTGGTAAACGAATGGGTAGCAATGGCTGCACATCGTCAGGGACGAATCTTCTTACCTCCAAAAGAATTATGTCCATTGTGTGCCACTCGCGCAGATTTGCTAACAGAAATTCCCGAAAGTGATTATGAAGTCGTTGTTTTTGATAATCGCTCCCCTTCACTGCGCCCACCCCAAGGTGATTGGGCGCTTCCTGATCTAGTCGGACCAGAAACTGATACAGGAACTTCTGCTGGAAAGTGTGAAGTGATTTGTTTTACTGCAGATCACGGACAATCATTCAAAGATTTATCACCAACACGTGTTCGCATTCTTCTTGAGGCATGGACTGACCGTGTTCGTGAATTGTCGCAAGAAAAATTCATAGAACACATTGCCCCATTTGAAAATCGCGGTGAAGAAATTGGCGTAACTCTTGCTCATCCTCATGGACAAATTTATGCATATTCATATTTACCTCCTCGCGTAGAAAAAATGCTCAAAGCTGCACGCGATTACAAAGAATCGACTGGACGTGTTCTATTTGATGATGTCGTTGCTCGCGAAATTCGCGATGATGAGCGCGTTATTGCTCGTAATGCTCATTGGATTGCATTCGTTCCATATGCAGCTCGTTATCCCTTTGAGATTCATGTTGCACCACTCAATCCCGTTGCAGACTTAGCATCACTTACATCAGAACAAAGTGATGCATTCCCAGAGGTTGCACTCGAAGTTATGAAACGACTTGATGGAGTTTTTGGAATCGAGATGGCTTACATTGCTGCATGGCATCAAGCGCCAGTGCGCGTAGGGCGCGATCTCTTGCGTCTTCATTGGCAGATTACCAGCGTGCGTCGCGCTCCTGGAAAATTGAAATATTTAGCTGGTTCAGAGTCTGCAATGGGTGCATTCATTATGGATATGCGACCAGAGCAATCTGCTGGTCAATTACGAGATGTGAAGATATAAGAATGCGCGTATTAGTTACTGGTGGCGCAGGTTATATTGGTTCAACGGCGGTAGATATTCTTATGTCGCAAGGCTATGAAGTCAGCGTTTTCGATGATTGCAGCACTGGCCATGCGGATAACGTTGCAACAGGAGTTACTTTTATTCAGGGTTCGCTACTCAATCGCAGTGAAATAGCACAAGCTCTCAAGGGATGCGATGCCGTAATGCATTTTGCGGGTAAATCACTCGTTGGTGAATCCGTAGAGAAACCAGAACTTTATTGGAGCGTCAATGTTGGCGGTACTCGCAACTTATTAGATGAAATGCGCGCTGCCAAGATTTCGAAATTGATTTTCTCTTCGTCTGCTGCAACTTATGGCGAGCCAGAAGTTTTGCCAATTCTTGAGACTGCTTCAAATAGACCCACAAATGCCTATGGTGCATCTAAGTTAGCTGTCGATGCAATGATTACAGATGAGGCTAGAGGTCATGGATTATCTGCTGCATCTCTTCGCTATTTCAATGTAGCGGGTGCGCATAAATCTTCTCGGGGTTGGCTAACAGAGCGCCATAATCCTGAAACTCACCTAATTCCAAATGTTTTACGTAGTTCTTCAGAAAATCCTGTAAAGATATTTGGTAGCGATTGGCCAACAAAAGATGGCACATGCATTCGTGACTATGTGCACGTTGTAGACCTTATTGATGCACATATCAAAGCGCTAAACACTCTCGGAAATCCTGGTCATGAGATTTTCAATTTAGGTTCAGGCGGTGGCTATTCAGTTCGTGAAGTGATAACGGCAGCATCGCAAGCAACTGGTTCTCAAATCCCATTTGTTGAATCTCCTAGACGTGCGGGAGATCCTGCTGTTCTCATCGCTGATCTAACTAAAGCAATTCACATCCTTGGATGGAAACCCACTAGAAATCTTGAAGCAATGGTTTCAGATACGCTCGCGTCTTTTGGATAATCAATGAGTTCCATTTCCTCAAACTTCGAAAAAGTCTTTGGCCACTCCCCGCATATTTGTGCAAGTGCCCCTGGTCGAGTAAATCTCATTGGAGAACATATTGATTTTAGTGAGGGCTTTGTTCTTCCCTTTGCGATAAGTGACTGCACTGAAGTCGCTATTGCTAGAACAAATGAGAATTTAATCAAAATTGCCTCGGTTCAACGAAATAGTGAAGTTATATCTGTTGCAATATCCGTTATCTCCCCAAACCTAAAGGGTGATTGGGAGCGCTATGTGCTCGGAGTTATCTGGTCACTTGGCATTACAACAGGTCTTGAAATCTTCATAGATGGAAAAGTTCCAGTCGGTGCAGGGCTTTCTTCTTCTGCTGCCCTTGAAGCAAGTGTTGCAACTGCTTTGAATTCGCTCTTTTCTCTAGGTCACGATCTTCCAACGCTTGCTCGCTTGTGCCAAAAAGCTGAAAATGAGTATGTCGGAATGCCATGCGGGATTATGGATCAATCTGTTTCATTAATGGCAGAAAAAGGAAGCGCTCTACTGCTGGATTGCCGCGACCTCACAACTAAAAATATTTCATTTGATGTGGCGTCTCACGGACTTGAGTTACTCATCATCGATACACAGGTGCATCACGCATTAGTTGATGGGGGCTATGCCGAGCGACGTGGCTCATGTGATTCTGTTGTAAATAAGTTGAATAAAATATCTATGCGTCATCTTTCTTTGGATGAATTGTTCTCTAAAAGATCTGAGATTACAGAGACTGAATTTTTACGCGCTCACCATGCAGTAACAGAGATACAGAGAGTTTTAGATGCTGTTATTGCACTTGAGAAGAATGATTTTGTTGAACTCGGAAATCTCATCAACGCTTCCCATAATTCTCTTCGAGATGATTACACAGTTTCGTGCCCAGAATTAGATTGCGCAGTAGATGCCTCTCTTGCAGCTGGAGCGCTGGGCGCGCGCATGGTCGGCGGAGGATTTGGCGGAAGCGCAATCGCGCTTGTGAAAGCGGAAAATGTAGATGGTACAAAATTAGCAATTCAAAGAGCATTTGAATCTAAAGGGTATAAAGCACCGCGCTTCTTTACATCCCTACCAAGTCAGGGTGCGAGAATTATCTAACTAAGCAACAGGTGTTACAGAAATGATTTCGACTCCACCAATAGATCCCAATACATCGAGTAAATCTGTTGGATCACTTCCTGGAACTGCAACAGTGATGTCGTCATACCCACGGCCATCTTCTGACTTCATCACTACCAGTCCACGGATATCTCCACCTGCAGCGCCAATTGCAGAAGCAATAGTTCCAAGTGATCCCGGGCGATCAGGAAGTGCGATCTTGAGTCGAAAGAGTGCCATGAGTAAAACTCTACCTGCTTCCTATTTCAATTGTGTTAGGTAAATCAGCTAGATGGCGTAGATCCCAAAGTAACTTTGAAACTCTTCTGTCCACCAGTTGGTAAATCCACGACGACTGTAACCACAGTGCCTGGTGCATAGGAACGTATACGCACAATGGCACTTACTTGATCATTAGTTTTCACGCCATCAATCGAGCGAATAATTGAGCCTGCGGGAATGCCTGCCTTCTCGGCTCCTTCACCCGGAACTAGCTTGAGAATCTTTGCGCCAACACCTGTAAATGTTGAATCAAGATTTACACCAAGTACTGGTCGTGTCGATTTACCTGTTGCAATAATTTCATCGATAACACGTTTTGCTTCATTGATGGGAATTGAAAAACCAAGTCCGATGCTACCTGTTGTCCCGCCACTGGAAAGTGATGCAATTGCAGAATTCACTCCAATAATTCGACCTTGTGTATCAACTAAAGCGCCACCAGAATTACCTGGATTAATTGCCGCATCAGTCTGAATTGCATCAACATAGGACTCGGCACCAACAGCACCTGTTGTAACAGGACGATTGAGTGCAGAAATAATTCCACTCGTTACTGTGCTTGCAAGTCCAAGTGGTGAACCAATAGCGATAACTGGATCTCCAACACTTACCTTAGATGAATCTCCAATTGCAATTGCTGGAAGATTTCCACGTTGTACTTGAATTACAGCAAGATCGTAATTGGCATCTCGTCCAACAATTTTGGCATCGATGAGATCCCCATTGAGTAATTCAACAGAAATAGTGCCTGATGTGGCCGCAGCTTCAACTACGTGATTATTTGTAATTATGTAACTCGATGTTGCACTCGTCTTATAAATAGATCCTGAGCCAGTTCCGCTACCTGAAGTTGCTGTGACTTGAATTGAAACAACTGAGGGAGTAACTGCTGCAGCAACGCTTTTAGCATTGAGGCCACCCGAACTCAGATCCACTAATGTGCGTGTTTTTGAACAGCTTCCATCGCTAGATAAATAGAGCGCTTGCGTACGATTATCTACACAAGCTTTCAGTGAAGGCGAGCTATTGGTCGCCGCAGTTGCAATGCCACCAACGAGCGTTGCTCCTAATAAGAATCCGACGCCGACTTTTGCAATTGTGCTTTTCATACAAGTACTACCCAATTTCCTTGAATTGCGACTTTGACCTTAGGTAATGGCATATTTGCGGGACCAACGATCGCTTTGCCACCATCGAGTGGATCAAATGTAGCTCCATGACATGGGCACACTAGTTTTTTATCTGATGATGAATATTCAACAGTGCACCCTTGATGTGTACATGTTCTTGAATACGCAAAGACGCCTTTTTTCGTTCTAAAGAGCATTGCTTGCTCCCCTGATGCAAGAGCAAAAGGATGATTTCCTCCAACTGGCAAACTTGCGAGTTTGACTAACTTTTTTCCAGAACTAGCCGAGGACGATGTAGCTGCAGTTGCTGATGAAGAAAATAATTTTCCTGCGCCACTTGCGATGACGGCGAGTGCCCCTACGGTTCCAACTCTCATAAATCCGCGTCGGTTTATTGAAAAATTCACTTTTGTTCTTCCCCCTGTTAGATATAGAAAATAAGAAAACCATAGAACTGCATAAACAGAATCACTTGCCAAGAAATATGGCTTCACATGGAAACTACTAGCGAGCCACAATCCCACTGCCATTGCAAAGCCACCGAAAGCTGCAGAAGTTGGCGCAATCCACAACAGCGTTGCAATGCCTATTGCAAACTCACTGAGAAGGACAAATATTCCAACGAATTGCGAGTGCTCAATTAACTTATTGAAGAAAAATCCCATTGGAGATTGGGATGCATAGCCTGCAAGCTGAGAGCCAATAAAAGTAGATGAGCCCCTTGTGAGAAATCCAGGATCACTCGCCTTATCCCAGCCAGCGTAGATCCACGTAATTCCGAGCCAGAGGCGGATTACTCGAATATAGATTGCTTGGCTTCGCCATGAACCAACTGTTGTGCGGAGTGATAATTTCAATGAACTCATGCGTGAATACTAAATCTTTTGGCTGAGAACTTCCTGCCTAGTTACTGGGAAATGCTTTATAGAGCTCCCTGACTTGGATTCGAACCAAGAACCTGCCGGTTAACAGCCGGCTGCTCTGCCATTGAGCTATCAGGGAATAGTGCATCTGTCCTGCGAACGCACACTCTAGCGCACGAGTGGCATTGGGTCGAAATCAGCTACAAGCCACCCAGGGCAACTTCGTGGAGTGTTCGTCGGGCACTTTCAAGCGCTACTAATGAGGCAAAAGCGGCATTGTATTCAATCTCATTTTCAACGGGATTGAGTCTTTGAAGGCTCGATTTCAATTCTGCAATAGAGCGAGAAATCGCGACTTCGCGCAATCTAGCAACGATGCTTGCAACATAATGATCTGGAACTTTTCCATCGGAGCGAATCGGCTCAACTGCTAATTCTGTAAATAGAGCTTTCATATTTTCATTATCAATGAGATCGATAGTTAGCGCTGAATCAGGTGATTTTGTATCGATGAGTGTGCGCATCTCACGATATGCGGGGTGCGTAAATCCAGTTGCTTCAATCTCTTTCCATAAAAAATTGCCGACACCAAATAGTGCAGGTTCTTGAATTCTTGTTTTGAGAACTTCGCGTTCCAAAATAAGTCGAGCTTCATTTGGATCAGGTCGCCATGCATTAACGGCAGGAGCATCAGTGTTATCGACGCTATTTGTTACAGGACGATTCTTTGCTCCTTGAGCAACAGCGGATGAAACAATTTCGACCTCAACACCAAGCCAGCCTGCGAGTAAGCGTGTGTATTCGGGACGTAAAGATTTGTCTCGAATTTGCGCAACGAGAGGCGCTGTTTGATTCAGTCCATTGATACGACCTTCAGCAGTATCTAACTTGTGATGCGCGAGCTCTGCGCGAATTGCGAATTCGAAAAGTGGCACACGACGTGCAATCAAATCACGCAGCGCTAAATCACCTTTTTCTTGACGAAGTTCGCAGGGGTCAAGGCCATCTGGCTCTACTGCAACAAAGGTTTGAGTTACAAATTTTTGATCTTCTCCAAATGCACGAAGGGCTGCTTTTTGTCCCGCTGCATCGCCATCAAATGTAAAAATAACTTCACCACGGAAAGAATCATCATCCATAAGTAATCTGCGCAAAATACGAATGTGGTCTGCACCAAACGCTGTTCCGCATGTTGCAACAGCTGTTGTAATGCCTGCTAAATGAGCAGCCATCACATCTGTGTAACCTTCAACAATTACTGCCTGGCGCTTTTTTGCAATCTCTTTCTTAGCTACATCTAAACCGTAGAGAACTTGGCTCTTCTTATATATAGGAGTCTCTGATGTGTTGAGATATTTTGGCCCTTGATCTTCTTCATCAGAGGCTAGTTTGCGAGCACCAAATCCCACAACATCTCCGGATATATCTCTAATAGGCCACATCAAACGGTTACGGAATTTATCGATAGGGCCTCGTTGTCCCATCTTTGATAGGCCACCTACTTCTAACTCTTCAATTGTGTAACCCAATTCGCGCAAATGTTTAGTAAGACCATCCCATTCATCTGGTGCATAACCCACACCAAATTGTTGGCATGCAGCTTTATCAAAGCCGCGCTTCGTCAAAAGTTCGCGACCGTGCGCAGCACCGGGCGAGGTGTTGAGTTGTTCTTGATAAAACTTTGCAGCTTCTGCGTGTGCAGAGATTAGTCGTGATCTCTGCCCAGCAGGGGCTGAAACTCCACTGGACCCTTCTTCATAGCGAAGTGTGTAACCTATGCGATCTGCTAATCGTTCAACAGTTTCAGAAAAAGATAGGTGATCTATCTTCATCAAGAACGCAATGACATCTCCGCCAGTTTGGCACCCGAAACAATGAAAATAACCTTTGCTTGGTGTTACGTGAAAAGATGGAGATTTTTCATCGTGGAAAGGACATAAACCTTTTTTCTGTCCTCCGCCAGCATTCTTAAGTTGAACATAGTCGCCGACAACTTCATCAATAGGTGCGCGGTCGCGGATATATGCAACATCTTCATCCTTGATACGCCCACTCATGAGTGCACCTTATCTAGAAGCAAGCAGGCGTGCATGTAAGGCGTAAGCGCCAGGGTCGGTAAGGGCTGCAATTTGATCAATAACTACGCGCAAACGTGCTGCATCATCGCGGGCTTCATCCCATGGCTTCCTAAAAAACGAATCGAGTTCACGTGGTGCGCTGGCATAGAGCATCTCGACTAATTCAGTAACGATTACCTGCTGCTTTGCATATCGCTCTTGTGAGTGCGCAGCATTGATGAGGTAGTGACCGGCAATTGCTTTGAGAAAATCGACTTCTACTACTTGCTCATGTGGGACTTCTAGATTCGCGCTATAGCGAGAAAGTTTTCCAGTTCCGTGAATTTCGCGTGTTTGCATCTCTGCAGCTAAAACAAAGCGACCAATCAATTGACTCGTTGAATCCTTTAGACGCGCAAGACTGCGATGACTTCCATCGTAATAATGTGGCCATGCCGATAGCGCCGACAAACGATCAAGTGCTTCAAGTGCCTCTTGTTGCGTTGCTGCACTTCCATATTGTTCAACCATCACTGTGTGAATTATTGGTAAGTCTTCCCGAAAGTTCTTTACGCTTACTTGATTGGCAAATATTGCATCTTCTAGATCGTGTACTGAATATGCGCAATCATCTGACCAATCCATAATTTGTGCTTCAATACACTTTTTATCAACTGGTGCACCTTTGCGCATCCACGTGAAAATTTCGAGATCATCGTCATAGACGCCAAACTTGCGAGGATTTTGCGAACTGGGCCATGGGTATTTCGTAGCAGCATCGAGAGATGCTCGAGTTAGGTTTAGGCCAACACTTTTTCCTTGTGCATCAACTGTTTTTGCTTCAAGACGAATAAGTAGTCGCAGTGATTGTGCATTGCCTTCAAAGCCGCCGCAATCTTTAGCAACAATTGCTAACGCTTCTTCGCCGTTATGACCAAAAGGTGGGTGACCTAAATCGTGTGCAAGACAAGCAGTATCTTGTAAATCTGGATCCGCTCCAAGTGATTCACCTAATTCGCGACCAATCTGTGCGCATTCAAGTGAGTGCGACAAACGTGTGCGTTGAAAATCATTTTCCCAAGGAACAGCTACTTGAGTCTTTGCAGCTAATCGACGAAGTGCTGCAGAATGAATAACACGGGCGCGATCACGCATGAATTCTGTACGTCCTACACGTTTTGCAGGCTCGTCTAGAAAGCGCTCTTTATCGCTCTCTGAATAATTCCCTGCATTCATCATTGCAATACCTTAGTGACAATATCGGCATTCGGTAAATGATCACTTACTTGAATTCCTCGACGTCCCACTGTTATATAGACAATATAAGCACCGGCTTCGCGTAATAAGTATTTATACGAAGATTTAGAAAGTGAATTCGGACCACCTGTTACTGGGGAGCATGTACTCACAACACCTTCGTCATTTGCCATCACCATTGCTCTAGCGCAATGGTACGGATCAGTCACAATGATTACGTCACTAACCATCTTCTTCTTCATTACTTCTACATATGCTTTTGTGCTCGTCAATGTATCTCGGCCAATTTCCACCGCAATTATCTTCTTCGATGAAATGCCGTTGCTACGTAACCACTTTTTTCCCGATGCAGCCTCTGTTGTGCGATCTCCGGGAGCCCCTGCGCCGACAGTAATAATCGTTGGTGCGTATCCAAGATCAAAAA
>Ga0194060_10001405_pt1 | contig 17197 bp, 13 predicted proteins | sample SepL225m_MetaG_FD_163427 | JGI IMG/M metagenome (GOLD analysis project Ga0194060, IMG submission 163427) | Anoxic zone freshwater microbial communities from boreal shield lake in IISD Experimental Lakes Area, Ontario, Canada - Sep2016-L222-5m | ecosystem: Environmental > Aquatic > Freshwater >...
CGGTCGGCGCCGGGCCCTGGAATCTCACGATCCGGTTTGGCGCCCGAACCAGGATCATCACGGTTACCGGGCCGGATGCGTGCTGGCAGCCGGAACCCGCATGGTGGCGTGAGGTCGTGGCGCAGTCGGCCGGAAAGGACATCCTCCTGCAAGTAGGATCCGGACCTGAATCGGTGGTACACCTCGAGCGCGAGCCATTGGACGCGCCGTTGTTCTTCCGGGAAGTTCCGCTTCCTTTTTCGGAGGCGGTCAAGGATCCCTCGCGCATCGTCTGGCGATTCGGATCCATTGCGACGACAGAACCGCCTGCGCCGGTGTTGCAGGGACTTCCTGTCTGCGGAAACTGCCATTCCTTTTCCGCCGATGGGCTCACGCTCGGGATGGATGTGGATTACGCCAACGATAAGGGATCCTACGTCATTGCGCCGGTGACCGGAACCATCGATCTGACGAGGGAACGCATCCTCACATGGAGCGACTACCGGCGTGACGAGGGAACCGGCACGTTCGGATTGCTATCACAGGTTTCGCCCGATGGACGATACGTGATCAGTACAGTGAAAGACCGTTCGATCTTCATGGCCAGAACGAATCTCGCGTTTTCCCAGTTGTTTTTCCCGATCAAGGGGATCCTGGCTGTCTTTGACACACAGACCCGCCAAATTACGCCCCTGCCGGGTGCGGACGACCCGCGTTACGCACAGAGCAACCCGGTGTGGAGTCCCGACGGCCAATTTATTGTGTTTGCCCGCGCGTCGGCGCGAGACCTGAAAAACTTGAAGCATCCGGAGTCCGCCCTGGTCACCGAGGCCGAGGCGGCGGAGTTCTTCCGGGACAACCCGCGTTACGGGTATGACCTATTCCGTGTGCCATTCAACTCGGGACGGGGCGGGGTAGCCGAACCCCTGATCGGCGCGAGCGGAGGGGGAAAGAGTCATTTTTTCCCGCGGTATTCACCCGACGGCCGATGGATCGTCTTCTGCCGTGCACGTGACTTCATGCTGTTACAGCCCGACAGCGAACTGTGGGTCATTCCGTCCGGTGGCGGCGACGCGCGGCGTTTGCGGTGCAACACGAGCCAGATGAATTCCTGGCACACGTTTCACCCGACGGTCGCTGGCTTGCCTTTGCCACCAAGGCATGGGGCCCGTATACCCGGATTGCCCTTGCCCGGTTTTACGGCGACGGGCAGACGAGTCCGGCGGTGACCTTGTTTCAGTTGACGGCCGGGGACCGGGCCGCGAACATACCCGAGTTCGTGAACCAGCCGGCGGGTGCCATCGCCCAAATCCGGGAACGTTTCATGGATGATGTATCGTACGTGCGGGCAGGCACAGACTTGTTCAATGGCGGCGACGCCGGACGTGCCGAGGCGATGTTCCGCCGGGCGACGGCACTGAATCCGACGAACGAGACAGCCCACTTCTGCCTGGGCAATGCGCAGGCCCAACAGGGCCGGTTTTCCGACGCCTTGGTGTCGTTTGACCGAGCCGAGGCCCTGATGCCGCGTGATGTGGTCGCGTGCCGACGGGGACAGGTGTTGCGTCAACTGGGACATCTGCCGGAGGCGCGTGAGGCGTTGGAACGTGCGGTTCTGATGAATCCAAACCATCTCGAGGCACAGACCGAATTAGGCAAGGTGCTGTATGAACTGGGTTTATTCCAGGAGGCGGTTTCGCTTCTGGGGAAAGTGGCGCAGAGCGCGCCAGACCAGGTGGAGGTGCGGTTCAGTTTGGCCGTCGCGCTGTGGCACGCAGGGGACGTCGCCGCCGCGAAAAGAGAGGCGTCCATAGCGCTGTCCCAGAGTATCAATCCGGAACAAATGGAGCAGATCAACAACTTGTTGAGAGTCCTACGCTGACCCCTTGACCTTAAAGAGGCATCCTCAACACACGCCCGTCTCCCGAGTATCGTCGATTCGCGATTGCGTTTCGGATACCGTTTTGGCACTCTTCAACCGTGAAAACGTTATGACCTGCAGGTCTCAACGGACGAATGTCCATACCACCAGCATAACGATTTCATATCCAAAGGGGAATTGATGAAGACGGCAATCCTGTTGACAGGTGTGATCGGGCTAGTGTGGAGCGCAACGGCGGCGGAGCATCCGCGGTTGCTGGTGGACAAGACCAAGATTCAGGAAATCAGGAGCCGGCGCCAGCAGGAACCCTATTCCTCGATGGAGAAACAGATCAAAGTCCAATTGTTGACTGACAAACTGGCCGAAGGCAAGTCAGGGCTGTACGACAACCGTCTGCCGAACTATGCCGCCCTTTACCTCCTGACCGGGCAGAAACAATATGCTGCGGAAGCGGAAAAACTGGTGGTTGACATTGTCAACGACAAGCCATTCTGGAACAACCCGGGAAGCAAGGGGTTGACGCGGGCGGCCGGGGCACTCCGGGTCGCGCTGGCCTATGACGCCTGTTATGACGCCTGGACCGAGGCCAATCGGACACTGGTCAGTCAAAAACTCCTTTACGCCGCTGAGAATATCATGAAGAGCATGGGCGCCGGCGCCAACAACGGCAAAGCCAACAACTGGCAGGCCGTGCGGTACGGTAGCGCCGGCATGGCCTTCCTCGCCTGTGACGAACCCGGCGGAGCCGAAAAAGTCAAAGACGCCTACAACCAACTGAAGCAACATCTCAATGCCAATCTTGGCGACAACGGCTGGAATCCCGAAGGCATCGGGTACACGCAGTATCCGTGGGGCTATACCGGCCCCTTCGGCATCGCGGCCGCTCGGGCCGGCATCGGTGACCTGCGCAAGGACATTCCGAAGGCCGCCCGCACCTTCTGGACGACCTATGTCGGCACGGTGTCTATTGGCGGAGCAGGCTTGCGCGCTGACCTGGGTGACGATCATCCCGCATGGAGTGGAGACGGTACAGCGGGCATGGCGTTCTACTACGCTCCTGCAGAACAGTTGCCCGGCTTGCGCTGGATGTATGACTACCTCTGCGGCGCCAACGGCAACAAGACCTTTGACACCCAAAACGGTGGCGGCCTGTACTCCGTCATGTACTACCCCATGGATGTGCCGGCGAAAAACCCCGCCCAAGTGGCCGGTCTCGGCCTGAATTATACCGATAAATCACACGGTATCGCCATCTTCCGGAACACGTTCCAGGATGAAAACGACATTGCATTCCTGGTCAACGGTCACTCCCGGCAACCTCAAGGTTGCCATGGTGGACCGGACGTCAACAGCATCCGCCTTCTCGGTCTGGGCAGCGCCTGGATCGTTGGCAGTGGACGAACCGGCGACGCCAACGGGCAAAGCAACCTGTTCCCGGGCGCGCCGGCCAAGAAACCGGCGGGCGGGCTCGGACACCTGACCAAGGCGGATTTTCTGGCTAATGGCGGAGGCGTTGCCATCACAACCGGTTCGTGCATGGGCACCCTCAACCACAAACGGGTATCGGCCGTGGATTACTCGGGCAAGACGGGCGCTGCGGCGGTATTCGTAACCGCTGAGACCAGCGACAACGGCGCACTCTGGAGATTGAACACGCCCGAATTCAACACCCTCACCACCCAGGGCAACCAGTTTACACTTACGGGTCCGAACGGCTCCACGTTGGTCGGCACTGTGATTGAACCGGCGAAAACCGAATTCCGCACGGGAACGTTTGAACGGGGCGGTGGCGCCGGACATGTCGGGTATCCGTTCCAGGGCAAGAAGTACATCAACAACAAGTGGCTCGAATTCAATTGCGACAAGAACGTGTTGGTGGTTTTCACACTGCAGGAACGCGGCAAACCCGCTCCGCACGTCCAGGGAACAGGCACCGCTTCCAAGGCCAGTCTGAAGATCGGCATGACCAGCGCCGAGGTGGATGGCGACGCCATCACGCTGGCAATCAAGTAGACACCGGAATCATTTGAGGAACACTGTCCGGCCAGAGGAGAAGACCGCATGACAAGTCAATACGTCGGGATCAGGATCTGTGTTGCCGCACTGCTGATGGTGTCGCCCGCGTGGGCGGGGACTCAGGTTTCAAATGTCGCATCGGGCAAGCATGTCACATCGGGGAATTCGGGAACGGCCGAGTACCGGCGCGCCGCGAATCGACTGACGGACGGGGATCGGGCGACGGATGCGTATCCGGGTTCTTTTTCCCTTGATTACACGGTGGATTTACTCGTACACGCCGTGCAGGAACGTGCCGTTGAGGCCGCGAGTTATGATGTCCGGACGGTGGGAATTTACTGGGGCAAGTATGGTCGGCATTTCCCGGGGGTAAAACAGCCGGACGGAAGTTGGGTGCCGGCGGCCTATGAGGCCGACTACGTCAACGAGTACCGCGTGGAATACCTGACCCGCAAATCCGAGGAGTGGATGCTCCTGCACGAATACAAGGGACTCCCCACCGATGAGAAAGGACAGGATGTTGTGGTCGCGCGAAATCCGGCCTCGGCGAGTTCCAGTGAGGGGGACGTCGTAACCATGTTGGATGACCTGCAGTTGCGGGATGTGGTCGCGATTCGACTCCGGGCGTCCGGCGCACATTGGATTGGCGTCTATGAACTGGTGGTTTTGGGGGCGCCGTCCCGGTCAGGTCGGTAGCGGGACGTGAGAAGGCAGTCGATCCTGCTTGACCGTCAAACCTGTTTGCCAATCCTGAGCGGCCCGGCATGGCAATGCGCTTAATCTGTTTCTGATTGATGCCCTCCTTTTCTCATGCTAACTTTCCGCCTCATTTTCGCAGGGTCAAATAGGGCCCGAATAGCAGGAGTTGTGCCGTGTATCTGAAATCACTTCATATGGTGGGGTTCAAGAGTTTCGCCAATGCCACCACATTATCCTTTGAGCCCGGCATGACGTCCATCGTCGGCCCGAATGGGTGCGGTAAAAGCAACGTCTCCGACGCCGTTCGCTGGGTTCTCGGCGAAACCAGCGCCAAGGCCCTCCGCGGCAGCAAGATGGAGGATGTCATCTTCAGTGGCACCGACAACCGAAAGCCCGTTGGCATGGCGGAGGTCAGCATCACCTTCGCCGACTGCGAGAAAACGCTTGGAACCGACTACAATGAAGTCACCGTTACCCGACGCGTCTTTCGCTCAGGCGAAGGCCAGTATTTCCTCAATAAAACCGCCTGCCGCCTCAAGGACATCGCCCGGTTGTTCATGGACACCGGTATCGGCACCTCCTCTTACTCCCTCATGGAACAGGGCCGTATCGACCAGGTTCTGAGTTCGCGCCCTGAAGACCGCCGCGAAATCTTCGAGGAGGCCAGCGGTATCACCCGTTTTAAAGCCGACAAGAAGGAAGCGCTTCGCAAACTGGAACAGACCGAGGCCAACCTGCTTCGCCTGGATGATGTCGTCCGCGAGGTCAAGCGCCAGATCGGCTCACTCCAGCGGCAGGCCGGCAAGGCGCGCCGCTATAAGGAACTTCGCGACGAACTCCGCAAATTCGACGTTTTCTGGACGGCCCGTAAACTGGAAAAGATGGATGGAGACCTCCATCTTCTGGACACTAAAATTGTCGAATTGGGCCACTCCATCCAGGAACTCCACGACGGACTCCAGCAGGGCGAGGCCCAAGGCGCGGAATGGCGTTCCCTCGTCATGGAAATTGAACAGGCTATCGGGGAGGCCACGGAGGATCGCGCTACCGCCCAGACCCGTCTGGAACATAATCACGATCTGATCCGCATCAATCGCGACCGGATCGAGGAACTCCGCAACCTGGCGGAACGCGACCGGCGCGACAGTGTTCTCGCGACCGCCCAGGCCGAGCAACAGCGCCACACCCTTTCCGAACTCCAGCAGGCCCTCGTCAAAACGGTTTCCGAACGGGATGGATCCGAAAAAGAATGGATCCGGAAAAACACTGAATTGACAACCCACGAGACCCAGACTGAAAACGCCCGCAAAGAAATCCAGTCGCTCCGGTCGAGCACCATGGCGCTTGACCATACCATCGCCCAACTTCAAAACCAACTCAGCCAACTTGAGGCGAGGCAGCAGGCCGTCATTGTCCAACGTGAACGCATGGCCGCCGAGCATGCCCAGATTGCCCGCGGCGCCACGGAGACGGAAACCCAACTCGGCCAAATCGCCGACCACCTGGGTTCATTGCAGCAGGAACTCGAAATCCGTGACGGGCGTCTGGAGGAACTCCAGTCGCAACGCCACGAAAAGACAATTCAAATCGAGGCGCTCCGCAAGGAATGCAGCGACCTGCATGCCCACTTGGCGGTCAAGAAGGCGCAGATCGAAATCCTCGAGGCTGACGAACAAGCCGCCAAGGATTTCCCCGAAGGCGCCCGACTGGTCATGGACGGCGCCAATCCACTGGGAATCAACGCCAAGACGGTGCTGGGCGCCCTGGCCAGCCACATCCAGACCAATCCCGAATACCGCACCGCCCTGGAGTCCATCCTCCGTGCCTGGCTTGATGCGGTTGTCATCGCGGATGCGCCGGAGGCCCTGGCGATCCTGAAGAAACTGCAATCACAAAAAGCCGGCGCCGCACGCCTGCTTGCCGCCGATTCCTCCGCCAATGCCGTACCCGCCATTCCACAACCTGCAGGGGCGCGTCGGTTGTTCGACCTGATCACCTGCACCTCCTTTGCCCGACCGGCCGTGGAACGATTCCTGGCCAATGTCTTCGTTGTGGGCTCTGCTGACAACATTCCCGCGCCGGTGCCCGAGGGCGCCGCCATCGTCACCCTCGACGGCATTGTGGCCCGGGCGAATGGCGCTTTTGAATACTGGAGCACCGACGCCAGGGCCAGTAATCCCCTGACCCGACGCCACCAACTCTCTGATCTCCACGAGGGACTGGATGGCATCGATGAGGGTCTGTCCCGGCGGAATCATGCCGTCGCCACACTGGCCGCCGAGTTGACTGAACTGAATCGGGCCATCACCGAAGCCACCACCCTCCTCACCGAACAACGTCGCGCCGTCGCGTTGAAGGAAGGCGAATTCCAAGTCGTTTCCAACGACGCCCGCCAGGCAAAGCAGAAACTCGAGGTCATGACGTTTGAACTCGGGAAACTCCGGGAACAGTCCGGCAGTGATGATGAACGCCAGGATCTCAGCCGCCGCATCGGCGAGGGTCGCACCCGGCAAGCCGAGGCGCTTACCCGATTGGAGACCCTCACTCATTCCCTTCAGGATATGGAAGGGAGACGGGCGGCCCTCCAGGCCAGCGCCACCGAGGCGCGCCTTCTCTTCTCCGAGGTTCGGCAGAAGGCCGAGCACATGGAGTCGCAAATCGGCCCGATCCAACACCGCCTCACCGAACTCGATGCCGTTGTCAAATCACGATCCGAGGGCCTGATCCAGTACGAGAAGACCATCGAACAACTGACCCAGGCCACGACCGAAGCCGAAGGCCAACTCTCCGCCCTTCAGGCGAATGCCGCCACCCTTTCGGAAAAACTGGAACGGCTCAAACACCAGCGCAGTGGCAAGGTGAAAGAATTATCCGTTCTGGAATCCGACCTGGCCTCCAAACGCAAAACCATGGATGAAATCCGCGAGCAACGCTCCAAACTGGAGGTTAACAACGCCGAGCATAAGATGCGAAGGCAGAACCTCGCCGATCGCGTCACCGCCGAATGGGGGCTGACCCTTGATGAGGTCATCAACACCCCCGCCCCTGAAGTGGAAGGGCAAGCCGCTGACACCACGCTGAATTATGAGCAACTGATCACCGAGGCGCGCGCCAAGATCGAGGCCATGGGCCCGGTCAACCTGGTGGCCATCGAGGAATATCAGGAACTGGAAGAACGCTACGCCTTCCTGACCGGACAGCAACAGGATCTGATCAACGCCAAGAATCAACTCATGGAAATGATCAAGAAAATCAATGTCACAACCTCGGAACTCTTCACCGCCACCTTCGCGAAGATCAACGAGAATTTCCAGATTATGTTCGAACGGCTGTTCAACGGCGGGTCGGCGAAACTGGTCATGGTGACCGAGGACGACGTGCTGGAAAGCGGAATCGACATCATTGCCCGCCCCCCGGGAAAACGCCTGCAAAGCGTCTCGCTCCTATCGGGTGGCGAGCGCACCATGACCGCCGTCGCGCTCCTGTTTTCCATCTATTTGATCAAACCCAGTCCATTCTGTCTTCTGGACGAACTGGACGCCGCCCTGGACGAGTCGAATATCGGCCGTTTTGTCAATGTTCTGGCCGACTTTCTCAAACAGTCCCAATTCATTGTCATCACGCATAACCGGCGAACCATCGCCGCCGCTGACGTGATTTACGGCGTAACCATGCAGGAAAGCGGCATCTCCCGGACTGTCTCGATGAAGTTTTCGGAATATGAACAGAGCAAGGAAATGCAGGCCAACAGCCGGAAAATCGTGATTCCGGTGAAATAACAAGTCATGACCCTCCCCGCAGAAGTCGCGTCGTCTGTTCTCCTGGAAACCGCCGTTAAAGCCGCGCGCACCGCCGGTCTTCATGCCCTGAATAACCGTCACCGGAAATCGGAAACGGTTCTGGTGGCCGCGCACGACGTGAAGTTGAAACTCGACCTGGAATGCCAGGCCATCGCTGAAGGGATTGTGCGAGAGGCTTATCCCCGGCACGCGATTCTGTCTGAGGAAAGCGCCGACAAAGGACAACCTGCCTGCAACCCTCACGAATCCCCTTTCATGTGGATCATTGATCCCATTGACGGCACTGTCAATTTCACCCACGGAATGCCCTGGTGGTGTTGCTCGGTCGCCGTCACCCATCATGGACAATCCCTGGCGGGCGCCGTGTTCGCGCCATCATTCAATGAACTGTTCACCGCCGCACGGGGAGGGCGGTCTCACTGTAACGGTCAGCCCATCTCGGTTTCCGGAGTCGAGACCCTGAAGGAATCGATGATCCTGACAGGGCTTGACCAGAAGTTAACAACAAACATGCCCCGACTGGCGCTCTTCCGGGATATTGCGGACACGGTCCAAAAGGCGCGCGTCATGGGCGCCGCCGCGCTGGATTTGTGCCGGGTCGCATCCGGTCATGCCGAAGGTTATTTTGAAACGGGCGTCTACACCTGGGATGTCGCCGCCGGCAGCCTGATCGTCGAGATGGCCGGGGGACGAAGCGAGACCCTGTCCGAGCCCAGTCCGCATCAAATCTTCCACATGGCCACCAACAGCGCCATCCACGACGAATTCAAAGGCTTTCTGAAATCACGCCTGAACATTTGATCGGTTCAAATCGAGCTACTTCAAGGACGCGCAGAAGCGCCGTCTTCCGGTCGGGTCATGATTTTGAAGCAACGACGGCAATCGGCGCCAGCGGGCCTGATTTTCCGCAATGAGGACAGCGATAGGTTTGAACGTTGGGGTTCTTATCCTGCTCCGTCAACATCATACCACACTTGCAATACCCTCGGAAGGGACGCAGAACAAGGGTCTTCGACAAGGCGCGGGCAAGATCCTCCTGCCCGGTCTTCATCTCTGCCTCCTTGCGGCGGAGAAAGGCTTCCTGACTATTCATAATGGTTCCAATTCTGCATTGGCATTTGCTTAGCCGGAAAGCGCCCGTAGCATAATGCACGGTTTAAGGCGGGAGACCCGCTTCTCATTGAATTCGTCACGGGCACAGTATGGCACCGACGGCGCCGAACCGCCAGACTATTCATGTCAGCAATTGATCCTTGTCAACGCCGGCCTAAATAGTTAACCATTATTTATGGAAGCGGTAGCCGATACATCCAAATTGGACGGTTAACATCCAAAAAAGAAAAGGGGCGGCATGAAGCAACTGAATGTGGGGCTGATCGGATACAAGTTCATGGGCAAGGCTCACAGCAGCGGATGGCAGCGAGTGGGTATGTTCTTTGACCCATCAACCAAGATAGGCCTGAAAGCCATTTGTGGTCGGGATGCCGGCTGGGTGGAACAAAGCCGCGCCAAGTTCGGATGGGAGTCAGCAGAGACGTCATGGAAAAAACTGGTTGCCCGCAAGGACATTGATATTGTGGACATCACAACACCGAGCAATGTTCACAAGGAGATTGCTCTTCGTGCCGCAGCGGAGGGAAAGCATCTATTCTGCGAGAAGCCGCTGGCGCTCACCCTCAGCGATGCCCGAGAGATGCTGGCGGCCGCCAATAAGGCCGGAGTCAAGCATCAGGTGGGCTTTAATTATCGATTCTGTCCCGCCATTGCCCTTGCCAAAAAATTGATCAAAGAAGGGAAACTCGGCACGATCTACCATTTCAGGGGGCGTTTTCTTCAGGATTGGATTGTTGATCCCGAGTTCCCCCTGGTATGGCGGCTCGATAAAAAAGTAGCTGGTTCCGGTTCTCTCGGCGACTTGGGAGCGCATGTCATTGATGTGGCCCGTTATCTTGTTGGCGAATTCGGGAGCGTGATCGGGTTGAGCAAGACCTTCATCAAGAAACGTCCCATCGTTGAACGGATGGAAGGGCTTTCCGGGAAGGCCGGGAGCGGGGCGCCTCGCGGGAAAGTGACCGTCGATGACGCCACCTTGTTCATGATTGAATTCAAAAACGGGGGCCTCGGACAGATAGAAGCGACCCGCTTTGCCCAGGGACATCGGAACGATATGGGGTTTGAGATCAATGGCAGCAAAGGGAGTATCAGTTTTGATTTCGAACGCATGAACGAACTGCGCTATTACAGCGCCGATGATGCGCCCGGCACCCAGGGGTTCCGCCTCATCCAGGCGAGCGAAGGGCAACATCCCTACATGAAAGCCTGGTGGCCTGCCGGTCATGTGATCGGTTACGATACCACGTTTGTCCATGAATTATACGAGTTTGTGGAAGCCATCGTGAACGATACGTCGGCAAGCCCTGATTTTATGGATGGCGTGGCCTGTTGCCAGATATTGGAAGCCGTTGAACTTTCCATTGAGAGAAAAAAGTGGGTGCAGGTGGACAGCCTTTAACCTAGCGGACGCTATGAACAGTCACTCCATCGCACTGAGGAAGCAACTGAACTCGCTCCAGTCGGCACGTCCATTGATCCGATGGATCTTGTCGGCATCTCTCTTGACCGTCGTCGCAGGATGTGCGACCCGGCGCCCGCCCCCTCCCGCGACGCCGGTCTTACAGAAAGGCATTCCCGTCAACACCCCTTCTCCTGTTCCCGAGTCCATCCCTCCGCCCATCCAACCCATAAATCTTGTCATTGCGCCCAATACGGATATCTCGAAGGAATTGAAACGACTTTGGGACAAGGCCACGCCTTCTGAGCGCAGGGCGTTTCTCGAATCCATGACCCCGCCGCCCTGCGAATTCACGAAACCGGTTCCCGCGCCTTAACCCGATCTGACTTTCCGGCGCTTCCGGTACTGGTGCAACATGGCAAGAAACCGAATCGCATCCCTGACCGGACGGATTTTACTCGTTTCGGTGCCGTAAATCGTCGCCACGGGAACACTCCCGATCCGAACCCCCTGCCCGCTCAACTCCAGCAGTATTTCTGATTCGGCGGCAAAGTGATTGGATGCGGAGGTTCGTTCGGGAATGACCGACAGATGATAGAGTCTGTACCCGCATTGGGTATCCGGTACCCGCTGCCCCATCTCCCGGCTTAACAGCCAACTCATTGTCCGGTTGACCACTCTGCGTACCAGCGGCATCGAGCGCGCATCCACCATCCGGTTCCCCACCAGAACCGGATAGTTGCCACGGGCCTGGGTTTCCAGAAAACGGGAAAGATCGGAGGCGGCATGTTGACCATCCCCGTCCATCGTGATCACAAAGTCAAAACCATGTTCCCGGGCCGCCTGGAATCCCGTCTCCAACGCCGCCCCTTTCCCGCGGTTCATGTCATGACGAATCACTATGGCTCCGGCCTGTTCGGCCTCGCGGGCCGTATCATCGGGGGATCCGTCATCGATAACCATCACGGACGGCATATAGGGAAGAATCCCGGCCACGACCAAACCGATCCGCCCCCCCTCCCGGTATGCCGGCACAATCACACAACCCCGTTTGTTGATGGTCTCTTTCATGACTCTCTTTATACCACAGGAGGCAAGTGTTCTATCCTTCCGGCTCCGTAACTGTGGCCATCCCACACTTTCTGGAACATGAACCACTGATGCGGATAGGCGCTGATGGCCTCTTCTAGAACATGACTAATCTTCCCCTGGATTTCATCCTGGGTCATTCCGGGCACGGGCACGATCAGCGGATACATCTTCATGAGAAAGGTGTCATCCTCTTTTCGCAGGACAAATCCGGGCAGGATCACCGCGCCGGTCTTCTCCGCCAGCCAGGCGGCGCCGCGCGGAAGACAGGCCGGCGCCCCGCACAACATGGTGAAGTCCTTGTGATCGGAGTAATCCCGATCCGCGAGAAGGGCGACAAACTCATTCTGTCTCAAGGCTCTGATCAACCGCTTGACCGACGCCCCGAGCGGCATCACCACCATACCCCGCTTCCGGCGATGCTTCTGGAAAAAATCATTCAATTTGTCCGACGGTTGCCGCAAGGCGACAACATTGATCGGATATCCCAACCCCGCCAGCACCGCCCCTCCGATTTCCCAATTGCCGAGATGGGCGGTCACGGCGATGACGCCCTTTCCCGCCCGATAGGCCTGCTCGATGTATTCGGGATGTTCAATCGCCACTAGACGCCGGATATCCGCTTCGTCCAGGCGCTGAAACCGGAAGAAATCCACGAGATATTTCCCAAAAAATTGAAATGTTGTTCGCGCCGTCAGCCGGAGTTCCCGCTCCGTGGGATTCCACCCCTTGAAGGCCATGACCTGCTTCAAATTGGCCATGACCGCCCCCCTCCCCCTGCGCTCGAAAAAGTAATAGAGATCCGAAATTCTCAGGGCAAACCAATAGGCAACGTGCCGGGGAATCGTCCGGCTGACGAAGTCCGCCAGCCAATATGCGCCGTATTCAAACACAGGAAGACTCCCCGTGGTACTGGGCATCCGCCCGATACGATGACCGTACCAGGGGCCCGGAAGCCACGTTTTTGAACCCCATTGCCAGCCCGCGCCGGGCATAGTCGTCAAATTGGGCGGGCGGAACATAGCGATGAACGGAAGCATGGCCCCCGGAGGGCGCCAGATACTGACCGATCGTCAACAGGTCAACCCCCGCCGCCCGTAAATCGCTCATCGCCTCCATGATTTCCGCGTCCGTCTCCCCAAGCCCGACCATCAACCCTGATTTCACAAGAGTATGACGCGGCCCGTTCTGTTTCAGATCTCCCATTCCATGATCGTTCACTCTGCCAGCTTCTTCCGCGACATACGCCAGAACCGCCAGTGATCGATCATAATCGGCCGCCGGCCGGATATCCTTCTGAAGTCGTCTGACGGTTTCCAGATTGTGGTTGAAAACATCAGGCCCCGCCGTGAGCACCGTATCAATATCCCCATGAACCCCCTTGAAATCAGGAGTCAATGCCTCAACGGTCACACCGGAAATCTGTTCATGCAACCGTCTGATGGTGGCGGCGAAGTGCCCGGCCCCGCCATCGGGAAGATCGTCACGGGTCACACTGGTGATGACCGCATGCCGGAGTTTCAACCGGGCCGCCGCCTCGGCCACCCGGCGCGGCTCGTCGGAATCCACGACGCCGGGTTCCCCGGTTGTGACTGCGCAAAAACGGCAATTCCGCGTGCAGACATCGCCCAAAATCATAAAGGTGGCCACCCCGCGACTGAAGCATTCATGCTGGTTCGGACAATGCGCCCCCTGGCAGACCGTATGCAACGACTGATCCGCAAGCAGTTCATTCACAACATCTTGCGAGCCACTTCCAAAATATCGCGTCCGGATCCAGGGAGGAAGTCGTGATCCGTCATTATTTTCATTTCCAACAGCCATTATGTGAGTCTTTCGCCGCCAGCACCCCATTGCAACTCCGGCGTCCACTTTCTGTTCAACCGAACCATTTTCACCACTCCACCGTTTATGTATTTGAGACTCGCTTCAGGGAGTATATACTTGTCACATTTCAGATAAAGAAGGAATCCTAATATGAAACATCGTAAGTCGCTCATTACATTCGGACTGATCTGCCTTGCCACCGGGTCGTTTGCAGAGCCCGCCCCGGAACAACCCACGGCCCTGGTTCTCAAACAGGCGGTGGGTGGGACGTTGAACCTCTCGACGGCCAAGGAAGCCGCCGCCGCCACCACACGGGGCCTGGATTGGCTGGCGGCCCAGCAAAAGGACGATGGATCATGGTCGGAAGGCAATTTCCCCGCCCTCACCGCCCTGCCGCTCTGGGCCTTTTCCATGAGCGACCACCCCCGGAAAGCCGAAATCACCGCCAAGGCTGCCGCATTCATCAGAACCTGCATCCAGGCGGATGGCGGAATCTACCGCAAGATTCCCGGCAAAGGCGGCGGCTTGAGCAATTACAACACCGCCCTGTGTATGGTGGCCCTGCATGCCCTGAATAACCCGCAGGACATGCCCGCCATTCTCAAGGCCCGCAAATTCGTCGCCGCAGGCCAGCATTTTGGCAACGACATGTATGAGGGCGGCATGGGCTACGATCAGGGCACCGGCCGGGCCTATACCGATTTGAGCGACTCCGTCATTGCCTACGAGGCCATGCGACTCACCCAGGGTGTCGAGGATCTCCGCAGCAAGTCCGAGGGCCATGTCGATCTGGATTGGGAAGCCGCCAAGCGCTTCCTTGACCGCGTGCAGAACAAGGAGGCAACGGGAACCAATAATGCCGGGGGGTTCGCCTATCGCCCGGATGAGAGCAAGGCTGGCACGACTACCAACAAGGAAGGCGTCGTGGTCTTCCGTTCTTATGGCAGCATGACTTATGCCGGCTTGTTGAGTCTGATCTATGCGGATGTGAAGAAAGACGACCCGCGGGTGTTATCCGCCTTCGACTGGGCAGCCAGGCATTGGAGTCTTGAGGAAAACCCCGGCATGAAGGATGAAGGCCTGTTCTACTTCTACAATATCCTCAGCAAATCGCTGGCCGCCTTCGGACGCGAAACGATCCCGGTGAAGGGCAAGGATCCGATATTCTGGCGTGATGCGCTCGTCAAGAAACTGATCGGTCTCCAGAAAGTGGATTCAAAAACCGGCCACGGATATTGGGTCAACCAGAACAACCGGTTCTGGGAGGCCAATGACGTCCTGGTGACCTCCTATACCCTGATCGCCTTGGAGGTGGCGCAGGGAAAATAGCCCCTTGGAAAAGGATGACTGTTGTGGTATTTCAATGTCGTCAAGAAAGGGAATGACAATGAAATATGATGGACGTTTCTGGCTTGCTGGATGGATGGGGGTCGCGCTGATCGGGTTTTCTCCGTTGTCGCGAGGAGCGGCCGAACCGGTTTCCGTGATCGTGGATAGGCCAACGGGCGTGGAGTCGGGCGGCCGACATGGCGAGTTCAGCAAGGCTTTTCTGCAGGGGCCGCACGCCGTCACGAGAGTCGCCACCTACTTCGGCGGGCCCGGTGCTGAGGAGTTTGTTGCAGCGGCGGCTTTGGCCGACGGACGTGTCGTGGCGTTTGGAAACTCCTGGGGACCGGACTTCCCTTCCGTGCCGTCGATCAAGGTTTTGGGCAAGGGCGCCCATAGCGGCCAGCCGACGCTCAAGAAGGATAAGAATGGGCGTGAAGGCGTAATCATGAATTCGCCGGATCGTTCCGGTATGCTGGTCTTCTATGACCGTGAATTGCGGCATGTCGAGAAGGCCGTTCGTTTTGACTGGGGCGTTGCCTCCATCGAGACGGGATGCGCGCGGAAAGTCGGCAAGGCATTGGCCATCGCCGGACGGTGCGGACCCAATTTCCAAAGTTTCCTTGACTCCGTGAAGGTTCGCCAGACCATTGCTTGCGAACCCGCGCGCAAAACGGCCGCCGTTCGTCAGGACGCCTTCCTGGCCGGACTCTCCGACGAAGGCGCCGTGGAATGGGTCGTCGTTCTGGAAAAAGCGGGCGAACCGCCGAAGTCGTTTTTCACGGACGACCTGGGCCGCCTGTGGTTCGACGCCAACGGCCTGCGGCGCGTGGATGCCGACGGTGGCAATATGATCGTCTTCAATAAACGCGCGGGCGGCAGCACTACCGCCTGGCTCGGCGTGCATCCGGACGGCAACGCCGCCTGGTTCGGGGGTGACCGCAACACAAACACGGGATCCGAACCGTATCGCCAGCCATTCCTCTACAAATACGGTGAGGACGACAAGAAACTGTACACGCTCTGGGAACCCACTCCGCGGGATGTCGGCGGCAAAGCCGCGAACCTGCAGTCTGATTCCAGCCCGCGCGCCATGGCCGTGATGCACAGCGGCAAACTGCTGATCACGGGCTGGTCCGACGGAGGCAACACCGTCTTCGCCTGCCAGGCGCTTGATTTCCACAAGCCCGCCACCTCTCAGGGACTGGGCATGTCGCCCTGGGGGATGAAGAACGCCAACTCCCTTTCGCATCTCATGGTCATCGATGACCGCACCCAGCACACCGACGCCTATTCCAGTTGGCTCGCCTACATTCCGGACTGGTTTTTTACTCCAAGGAACCGCGGCGCTCCGAGCGGAACCGGTATTGGAAAGGTGTTGCTGACGGAAAAGACCGGCATGGTGGTCTTCTGTGGCGGCGCGGCCACGGGTTTGATCCAGGCGCCGGGTTGCTACTGGAAGGATCCGAAGGATGGCGCCAAGTACAGTGGCACGTACGTGACCATCCTGAGCAAGGACATGAAGCAGGCCGTCTTCTCGTCTTACATCCCCGGCTACGAAACAGTTTCTCTGGCTGTCCGGAACGACGATGTGATCGTGGTGGGCCGAACCGCCGGTCAGGATTTCCGTAGCAGCAACCCAACCGCCTCTCCCATAATCAATGCCGCGCAACCAAAGTTCGGCGGCGCAACGGACGGGCATCTGATCCTGCTGCAAATGCCCTGACAGGAATCCGGATTGAATAGTCTATAAGTCAGGAGCCCTACTCTCCCCGCAGGGCCTCCATGAGATGCATACGCGAGGCGGCGATAACGGCGGCGAGTGTGCCAAGAAGGCCTGAGGCAAACATCGCGGCGATGAGCCACGTCATGGCGCCAACAGGCATCTGCTGGCCCAGATTGTTCATGGCCGGCCGCACGGCCAATAGCGCGGGAACCGCCCCCGCCACCAGTCCCGCCAAAACAACATACACATATTCCGCCGCCAGATACGCGAGCACTTTCCGGGACGGCACTCCCACGGCGCGCAACACCGCCAACTCGCCGCGCCGCGCCGCCGCATTGCGC
>Ga0194060_10001406_pt1 | contig 17195 bp, 16 predicted proteins | sample SepL225m_MetaG_FD_163427 | JGI IMG/M metagenome (GOLD analysis project Ga0194060, IMG submission 163427) | Anoxic zone freshwater microbial communities from boreal shield lake in IISD Experimental Lakes Area, Ontario, Canada - Sep2016-L222-5m | ecosystem: Environmental > Aquatic > Freshwater >...
CCTGGGAGAAGGCAATGCTGGCGCGGCGGGACGTGGCGCTGGCCGCTTTGTCCGATGCGGCCGCGGCCGCGAAATACCTGGCGCGAATGGAGCAGGGTGCGGCAGCGCGCCGCGACGGCCTGCTCGAACTCGAATTGCTGCTCGGCATGGACAGCCCGCCCGAGGTTCAGCAACAGCGGCTGGCGCTGCAGGTAAAGAAGCTGAAGGAGCGGTTCAGCAGTGCTGCGAGCTCCGGCGCCGCCACCGCGGCCGAGCGCCTCGTCGCGTGGTGCGCGCAACCGGGTGCGGCCGATGCGCCAGACTGGCAGCGCTTCGAGCGAATTCTCTCGAGAGTGGCGACAGCGCGCTAGGAATTCGGGCCGTCTTGCGATTGCGTCTCCTTGAGCCTCCAGGCGGCGACGGGACGCTCACGTTGTGGCGGACTTTCGACTCACTACCAGTACCGGCGGATGCGCCAGGGTTTGGTAGACCACGCAGTAGCGCTCGGTCAGGCGCAGCAAAGTTGAAAGCTGTTCCTCCGAAGCGTCGGTGTCCAGCGTGAACTGCAGGCGGATATTCTGAAAGCCGACCGGCACCTCCTTGGACAGTCCCAGCGTTCCGCGAAAGTCGAGATCGCCTTCCGCCTGCAGCGTCGCATCCCGCAACTCAATGCCCAGTGCCGTGGCAACGGCGTTCATCGTCACACCGGCGCAGGCGACCAAAGCCTCCAGCAGCATGTCGCCGGAGCAGGCGCTGTGGCCGCTTCCCCCGGTGGCGGGATGCAAGCCGGCAACCACCAGTGCTTTGCCGGTTTCGATGCTGCAGCTGACACCTTCGCCCAGGCGCCCTCGGGCGCGAAGTGTGATGACCGCTGATTCGGGCGACGCCCGATAGTGCTCTTTCAGTGGTGCCTGGATAGACCGCAAGTCGCCTTCATGCATTGTGAGCCCTCCCCAGAATATGCATTGCTGCGCCGGGATTGGATGCGATTTCCGGTACGCTGACCGGCCTTTTTTGCAGGGCGCCGGGAATGCTACGCCGGCAGGTTGGTTCATTCAACCATGTTCAAGGCAAGGTTATGCAGCGGCCGGTCTGCGGATTTGCGCTCTCCCTCTGAACGTCGATATCGGCTCTTTGGCGGTGCAGAAATCGAGTATGGCGTTCGCGTGCAATTTATCGGCTATCGGTTTGTCCAAGTTTGTCACGGACGCTTGTTTACGCATTTTTAGACTGAGAAATGTCAACATTTGCAAAACCTGGCTTTGGCTATTGACGTCCGTTCCGCATAGGCGCGTAATCGTAATCATTGTCAGGAGCAAGGTCTGCGGAAGGTTGCGGCGCAAGGATTTGGGCGGGCCTAAGCGCTTGATGTGAGCGCATGGTCGAGGGCGGTGGAATGCCGCCATTCCGCTTCAGGCCGGGTTGCAGCGCCCTTTTTTCGAGTAACCTACTATGGGAAGGTTCACCATGCAGCGCGATGAGCCAAAAGGTAATTTGCAAATCGACCGGCGGAAAGTGTAGAGTCACGAGCGTGCCCAACACAGATCAAATGTACGAGCGCCGGTCGCAACTCGATCCAACCGGCGAGGTCGACCTGGAGAATTTGGACACTGTCGAACTGGCGGTGCGCGCAATTCTTGATCGACAATACTCCGGCAGCTATGATGCGGGCCTCCTTCACCTGGCCATGGCCGACGTATTGCGCGCCTACCGCGGCGAATACCCCGGCTTGTTGCGTTGCGACGCCCTTTATCACGATCTGCGCCACTCCTTGGAAACGGCGCTCACCATGACTCGCCTGCTCGATGGCTACGCAGTCAGCCACCCTCCGGGCAGCGCCGGTGGCATCGATGCGGACCACGCGCTGCTAGGCATTTTGCTGGCTCTTTTCCACGACATTGGCATGCTGCGGCGCGACTCCGAGGCTCACTTGTGGGGGCCGGCTCTGGCGCCGATCCATGAAGAGCGCGGAGTCGAGTTTGCGAGCGCCTATCTCGCGGCAACGACGCTTAGTACCCATGTCGGGCAAGCCAAGCTGATTATGGCGACCAAACTTGTCTATGAAATGCCCGACCATTGGACCGCCGATGAACGCATGCTGGCAAGCCTGGTGTCGACGGCTGACTTGATCAGCCAGATTTCCGATCGCTGCTACCTGGAAAAGTGCCGCGACTTTCTGTTTCTCGAGTTCAGCGCGATCGGCATGGCCGGAAAGCCCGATAGCCCCTATCCGGACAGCCAGACGCTGCTCGAAAAGACGCCGACTTTTGTCGAGGATTTTCTGCAAAAACGGCTGGATGTGGAGTTCCAGGGCGTACGCCGGTATCTGCGCGTTCACATGGCAGGCGCCGATCCGTGGGAAGAGTCGATACGGCGTAACATTTCCTACCTGAAGACACTGCTGGAAAGCAACACGCTGGACCGGTTGCGGCGAAAACCGACGCTTTACATCGGAGAAACAGCGGAACCAGCCCCGGACTAGCGCTAGGCCTTGTTACACCCGGCGTTGCGACAACCCTGCCGGACAATGCCCCAGATAACGCAAATGGCTGCCGCAGCCGTTCCGGCAATCGGACGCGCCAAATCCGGCAACGACGACCACGCCGGCATTGCTTTGATTAAGGGCGCATTCCTCCTTGCCGGAGCGCTTCACCGACGCTACCTTGACCCCGGGCGCCGAGAGCAGCCAGTCGATGTGCCAGCGCAACGATTTTTCCTGGCGCAGATGCCTGGCGATACGCGCTTCGAGGTTTCGCCTTGCGCTGCCGGTGTAGACATACCGGCCGTTGGGAAACAGGAAACGACCGAGGCACCCGACGCGTATGCGAAGCGGCCGCTCGACGTCGATCAAAATCTGGTAGGAGATTGCTGCTTTCATGGCGTACCCGTGTAGTGGCGGCCATCATCCCACGTACCGCGAGTGCGCGGCATTCCAGCGCGGCGCCCGCGTTTGTTCTACAGGTGAGGTTGGGCGGAGCGCCTTACACGGCGCGCTGGTACGCAGCTTTATGCCAAGCGAGGCGCCAGGAGTAATCGAGGCTGACATACAGTCGCCAGGCGAGATAGAGTCGACGGGGCATCAGCACCCTCCGCATCGATGGCAATCGCCGGACGATTTTCGCAAATGGTGCGCCATTATCTGCCACCCGGTGAAATGTTGAAACATCGTGCGTGAATTACAATCCGAACGCCGCAGATCGGCCATGGGGGCGAGACCTTAATTTTTGTGAATTTAATGCTTATATTGTGCTGCTGTCCGCTGGCCTTCAACTGCAGTGTTGACCGTATCGGTGAGCAATTCGGGCGACCCAACCCACTGGTAACGCACAGGCTTTCCGGCGTAGACTGGACGGCAGATTTTCGCGGTCGGGCGCCGGAGCCCGAACCCGCGAAGGAAGTAGATGGGCCAGCCGCCCATGGCTGAGGAAAGCGTCGAAGGATCGTTTTTGTTGCCGGAATCGCCGTGATGAACATAACTACCCAAGACATATCCAATTCCCAACTTGGCAAGGTTTTTCTCAGGCTGATCCTGTTCTGGTCGGTGGTGATCGCGGTCCTGGGTACCTGGGACTATCTGGACACCTACGTCGAAATCGTGGGGCAGGCGAGATCCTGGGCAAACGAAAGCTTCAGCAAGGATCTGAATTATCGACGCTGGGCCACCCTGCACGGCGGCATTTATGTGCCCGTTACGCCCGAGACGCCCGCCAATCCGTATCTGTCCGAAATTGCGGAACGAGACATCAGCACGCCGTCGGGCAGGAAACTGACGTTGATGAATCCGGCGTACATGTTGCGGCAAGTCTATGAACTGGGAAATTCGACGCTGGGCGCCAAGGCGCACATTACGAGCCTGAAGCCGATCAGGCCCGAGAACGCGCCGGATGCATGGGAGACAAAAGCATTGCAAGCCTTCGACAGAGGCGAAAAGGAGGTGTCGTCGTTTGACCAGCTTGGCGATCAGGTGTATCTGCGCTTCATGCGACCGTTGCTGGTTGAAACCGGGTGCTTGAAGTGTCATGCGAAACAGGGCTACAAGGTCGGGGATATCAGGGGCGGGGTCAGCGTTTCCATCCCCTGGACTTCCTATCACGAACTGCTGCAATCGGAGCTTTTGTCGCACATAGTCAGATACGGCGCAATCTGGGCGATCGGAATCCTTGGCCTGCGCCTCGGCAGGACGCGGATACAAAGCCATCTATCCGAGCGCAACCGGGCCGAAGACGAATTGAGCAAGAGCGAAGCGCGTTTCCGCGGCTTGATCGAGTGGTCGTCGGACGCGCTAGTCGTTCATCGCGACGGGAAGCTCATTTATTTGAACCCGGCCGCGATCAAGCTGTTTGGCGCAGCTTCCGCGCAAGACCTGCTGGGGACTTCCGTGCTCGATCGTGTTCACCCGGACTACCATCAAATTGTGCTGTCGCGGGCGAAGCGCGTTTCCGAACACGGAGGCACCGCGCCGATGATCGAGGAGCAATACCTCAGGCTGGATGGCACGGCGATAGACGTGGAAGTCCAGGGCACGCATATCGTGTATGACGGGGAAGCCGCGGTTTGCGCCTCCGTTCACGATATCACCGCGCGCAAGCGCGAGGAACGGCTGCTTGGACTGGAGCACGCAATCGCGCGCAGCCTGGCGCTGGAACGGGATGCGGCCTCGGGACTGAAAGCGGTCATGCGCGCCATCTGCGAATCGATGGCCTGGGAGCGCAGCACCTACTGGCGCGCGGACGAGGCCGCAGGAGTCATGCGCTTCGCCGAGTCCTGGGCTTCGCCGGCGTCGGAGCCCGACCGCTACGCGGAAGCCTCGCGCAGCAAAGTGTTTGAGCGGGGCGCGGGCCTGGTCGGGCGCGTGTGGGAATCCGGCGAGCCCATCTGGGTCGCCGACTTCAGCAATGATCCGCGGGTATTGCAGCTGGCGCTTGCGCAGGAATCCGGAATCCACGGCGTATTTGTGTTCCCGGTCAAATCCGAAGGGCGAGCCATAGGGGCGCTCGCATTCTTCAGCCGTGAAGTGCGCGCGCCCGACGAACGCCTGCTGGCGCTGACCCAGGTGATCGGCAGCGAACTGGGCCAGTTTCTGCAGCGCAAATACGCCGAGGAACAGGTTCTCAGCTTGAATGCCGATCTGGAGCGGCGCGTGACGGAGCGCACCGGCGAACTGAAGGTCGCGAATCGTGAATTGGAGTCCTTCGCCTACTCGGTTTCGCACGATTTGCGCGCGCCGCTGCGCGCGATCGAGGGGTTCAGCCGCCTGATCGAGAGCGAGTATGCTGCGCGACTCGACGAGCGGGGCAAGGATTATTTCAGGCGCATACGCGGCGGCGCCACGCGCATGGGAGTTCTGATCGACGACTTGCTGAAATTGTCCAGGATTTCGCGCCAGGCGATGCGTCGGGAGCTGGTTGATCTGTCGGCGCTGGTGAGCGAGGCGGCGGAGGACTTGCGAGGGGCTGAGCCCGGACGCAAGGTGGAATGGGTGATCGCGCCAAATATCACCGCGGAAGGCGACCCGGGTCTGCTGCGAGTCGCCATCCACAATCTGATTGGCAATGCCTGGAAATACAGCTCAAAGCGCGAGGCGGCCAGAATCGAGTTCGGTGTATGTGAGCGGGAAGGCAGGCAGTCCTATTTTGTGCGCGACAACGGCGCAGGATTCGACATGGCCTATGCCGACAAGTTGTTTGGGGCATTCCAGCGATTGCATTCCCCGGGCGAATTTCCGGGAACGGGGATCGGTCTGGCGACGGTCAGGCGCATCCTCCATCGCCACGGGGGTGAAGTCGGCGCGGAAGGAAAGGTGAACGAAGGCGCGACGTTCTATTTCGCGTTTTGAATCCGCTGGCGGCGCGGCATGGACGTCGCGCTGTCAGCAGCCGGCGTCGGCTGCAGTTTTGCAGGCGCCTTGTGTGAACGCGGTCTCGCCTCGCGTCAAACCTGTTTTTCGGCGAAGTCGCCTATGACGGGGATGCGCCAGGTCTGATTCTGGTAAGCCTTTACCGCCCCGACCACTGCGAGGGCCAGGATGAGCAGCGACCACAGCGGCATCAGCGCCCAGCCGACGAACGGGATCAGCGTCAGCACGATGTGTCCTGCGATCGATGCCAATCCGAGGAACAGCGACTGAAACGAATGAAAACGGACGAACTTGTCCTTGCTGTACGGTTCGAGCACCAGGAAGACGATGGCAGTGATCCAGAGATAGGCGATCGCTCCCGCGAGATTGTTCTGCAACCCGGCCGGGGGTCCCGCCTGATCGGATACCTTGCTGCCAGCCGCAGCCTGTTCGGCCGCTTTGCCGCAGGACGGGCAGAATGTTGCAGCGACGGGCATTTCTTTGCCGCAGCTTTCGCAGAATCGAGCCATCGCTTACTCCCCTGGATTATTGATAGAGGCGAAGGGTATCAAGATCACCCGGTCTGTGCAACGCAAGCGGTTGACCAGATTTCACCCCGTGCAGGAGTGCGCTATCCCCGGGCGCTTGCCCTCACTCCGCCGTGCTGCCGTGCGCCTGCAGCCGGTGTATGAATGGCCCGGGCTTGGTCGACCGAGGTCGGCTATCTAGCCACGCCTGCGCTTCAAAATGAAAAAAGCCCGCCGAAGCGGGCTTGTCTCCGCTTGCGCGGGATCAGAATTTGTAGCCGATATCGATCATCCAGACGGCATCGCGACTGGACGAGGAAGTGCCGGTCCTGTAGCTATCGAGGTCAAATCGAGCGAACACGGTTTTCGTAAAGTCATATTTCACGCCCAGGCCATAGGTCAAGGCGGATTTTGAATTGAATTGGGATGCATCGCCGGCAGGCCCCGCCAGTCTGGTCGAAACTTTGAGGTTTGAAGCGCCCAGTTTTCCCAATAAACTGAACTGTGCGTTCAGTGGCATCAGACCGACCCAGGTTAAGTTCCAGCCGTTCACCTTGGCGGATGCATTGATGGGTGCCGCAAGGTTACCGCCGGATGCGCTGTACGTCGCGTTATTCGAACCCAGAAAGCCGCCCTCAACGGCAAGACGTTTTTCCAATTGATAGCCGGCCTGCAGCTTAAAAAAACCGGGATTGCCGTAGGATGATCCGAATCCTCTGCCTCCCACGCCAGTCAGAGCATCATCCATGACTGATTTGACATTGCCGCCCGTCATCTGCCCGGCGCCCCCCATCACATAAAAGCCGGTGTCGTCGCCGTCCGCAGCCGTTGCGGCAGATGCCCCTGCCAGGCAAGCGACTGCAATTGACGACGCCAAGGAATTCTTCATGTTTTTCTCCATTAGCCCGCGAACCGAAAACATTTGATACATTAGCCTTACCGTCTCGATATGTCTATCGCAAAATGCCAGTCCTGCCGCCAAAACGCAATATCGACTTTTCCTGGAACCACAGCCCGCCGAAGTTCTGGGCGCCTCCCGGACTAGCGTAGACCCGGATGCTTTCTTCCACCCGCCTGCGGATCACGCATGAGTCCGGCCCGTCGCGAATCGACGCGATCGTCGCTGCGATGCTCGTGGATTTGCATGGCGGCCACCATATCGAGTTGCATACCAAGGCGCTGAAGGGCTATGGCGGGGCCGCGGTTCCCGGCCTGCTGCCCGCCCTGAACGACCCAGCACTGCGCTCGGTCTCGCTCTATGCGCTGCAGCACTGCTGGTCGCAGCAAGCGCGCTCGCCGGTCGCGGCGCTGCTCGCCGATCCCGACCCGGAGACGCGCCACATGGCGGCAATCGTTCTGGCGAAGAATGAAGGCATAGCTGACCTGGCAAGGCTGAACGAGCCGCTGCTCGAGGACCGCCGGCCTGAGGTCTCCGGTTTTGCCTACGAACGCATCGAGGCCCAGACTCCGGCACTCGAGCGCACGCAGAAATTCCTGCAGAGGCCGCAGCTTTGGGACCATGTGTGCAAGTTTTTGCCGCGCTACCATGCGCCTGCGCTCACGCCGCAGACCCGGAATGTCTTGAATCAAGGGGGCATGTACGCCGCGTTTGCCGCGATCGCGTCCCTGATCCGGCAGAACGACTGCTCTGCCGCAACCCGCAAGCGCATGGGCGAAGTGCTCCAGGACCCGACGCCGGAGGCGCGCGAATTCGCCGCCGAGTATCTGTCATGGCACGGGACCGCCGCGGAACGTCCGTTGCTGCGGAACGCGCTTGAATCCGAGGCGGATATTTACGCCGCAGCATCGATGCGCCAGGCACTGGCGGCGATCGAGCGCCGCGCTGCGCATGGCGATGCCGCGCTGCACGGGAGCGAAATTGCCGGCGGAAAAGTTCTTCACCTACGCTATCAACGCGCCGCGCATTTGCTCGATGGCTCTCCGACGCTGGAAGATCGCCGCGCCGCCTTCGAGCTTTACCGGGATGCCGAAGCGGTCGAGCCGCTGTTTGCCTACGATGGGCAGCCGGTGCCGCAGGACTTTGTCTTGGAGCGGGAAAGCCGGTTTGCCCTGCAGGCGCGGCTGTTTTCGATTCCGATGCAGGGGCGCTTGTTTCCGCGTGCCGGGGGCAAGGCCGAAACTGAATGGCGCGAGGATTTTTCCGGTGCCGCCGCCGCATCGCTCGTGCCCCCGCTGCGCGACTACTTCGATCCGGAGCGCGATTCCTATGGCAGGATTCAGGAGGAGAGCGACGGAACCTTCGATGGCATGGTCCATGTCGGCGAAGACCTCGGCTGGTATCGCGATCACCAGACCGTGGTCGCCATCGCCGACGGTCTCGTGCGCCATGTCAGTTGCCAGTGGTCGTGGGGGTTCATGGTGATCATCGAGCATGGCGACGCGTCCGGGGAGCGTTTCTGTTCGCTCTATGCGCACCTGGGCCCTTTCGTGTGCGTGGTACCCGGGGAGCAGGTGAGCGCGGGGCAGAAAATAGGCAGCATCGGCCGCAGCTTCACTTGGGAGAATGGCGGCTATTTCGCACATCTGCATTTCGGCATCCATCTGGGCTGGTACTGGCAGATCTACCGCGCCGGCGCCCTGATCGACGTGCGCTTCAAGGGCAGGCAGTACCTCGGGCGGGTGGTCGACTCCGACCCGCGCACCACGCGACTGGAAATTCATACCCCGGGCGGCATGCGTTTGGTGCACCAGCCGACTTCGTGGATCTGCGGTTATCTTTCCAAGCCCTTCTGGAGGCAAAAGCGCCACGGCTGGGTGGATCCGCAGAAGTTTCTCAGGGGCGAGAGATGAGAGCCGCGTGCAGTGCCTTCAATTCCGCCTGGCCTTTTCTGTCCTCGTCCGGCGGCCGGATTTGCGGCCGGGCACGCTCAGCTTTCGTGATCCGATCTTCATCAGGAACCTTGCAATGAACGCAGATGTCGACGTACTCATCATCGGCGCCGGCGCCTCGGGCGCGGCTTTCGCCTGGAGCATGGCCGATACGCGGATGCGCATTCTCTGCCTGGAACAGGGCGACTGGATGAATCCGGCCAACTATCCGAGCACCCGGCGCGACTGGGAGGTGCGCATGGATCGCGAGTACTCGCCGAATCCGAACCTGCGCCGCCGTCCGGAGGACTATCCGGTCAACGACGACGACTCGCCGATCTCCGTGCTCAACTTCAACGGCGTGGGCGGCAGCACGATCCTGTACGCGGCGCACTTCCCGCGTCCTCACCCGTCGGACTTCCGCGTCAGGTCGCTGGACGGGGTCGCCGACGACTGGCCGATCGATTATGCGGCTCTCGAACCGTACTACGCCCTGAACGACCGCCAGATGGGGGTCGCGGGCCTCGCCGGCGACCCGGCATATCCGCCGCACGAGCCGAACCTGCCGCCTATTCCGCTCGGCTTGGCCGGCGAGACCATGGGCCGCGGGTTCAATGCTCTCGGCTGGCACTGGTGGCCCTCGGATACCGCGATCGCGACCCAGGAGTACGAAGGCCGCGCCGCGTGCGTGAACCTGGGGCCGTGCAAGTCCGGGTGCGCACAGGGCGCCAAGGGGAGCGTCGACATCACCTACTGGCCCATCGCCCGGCGCGCGGGCGTACAGCTGCGCACGCGCTGCCGGGTGCGCGAGATACTGGTCGACGACAAGGACATGGCCACCGGTGTCGTCTACTATGATGAACGCGGTGTCGAGCACGCGCAGCGCGCGGAAGTGGTCGTCCTCGCCTGCAACGGGGTGGGCACGCCGCGGCTGCTGCTCAATTCCAGGTCTGCACGCTTCCCCGACGGCCTGGCGAATCGCTCCGGTCTGGTCGGCAGGAACCTGATGATCCATCCCTGGGGCATGGTGCGGGGCGCATTCGACGCACCCCTCGATTCGCACCGTGGCCCGCTCTCCTGCTGCATCTGGAGTCAGCAGTTCTACGAAACCGACCTGAGCCGTGGTTTCGTGCGCGGCTACAACATGCAGGTCACCCGCGGCCTGGGCCCGGTCGCTACCGCACGCATGGGCGTGGCCCGCGGCGACATCCCGTGGGGCGAAGGCCACCACGAGGCGTTCGCGCGCCGCCACGGCCGCAGCATCGGTATCGGGATCTGTTGCGAAGACCTTCCAGAGGAATGCAACACGGTCACGCTGGACCCGGTGCTGACGGATTCGAACGGCATACCCGCGCCGAAGATCACCTACCGCCTGAGCGAGAATACCGAGCGCATGCTGCGCCACGGCCTGGCCCGCGGCACCGAGGTGATGAAGGCGGCCGGGGCCTGGGACGTCTACTGCGAGGGCCCGGTGCGGCAAACGGGCTGGCACCTGCTGGGCACGGCGCGCATGGGTGAGGACCCCGAACGCTCGGTCGTCAACGGATGGGGCCGCAGCCACGATGTGAAGAACCTGTTCATCATCGACGGCAGCGTGTTCGTGACTTCGGGCGGCGTGAACCCGACGCCGACCATCCAGGCCGTCGCGCTGTACATCGCGGCTGCGATGAAGCAGCGCCTTGCCAACCTGTTCGACTGAGGAGCGACCGTGACCACCGTTCGCGTCGAAATCGCCGAGCCAAGCCAGTCGCTCACACCCGGGCAGCGCGCCAGCCTGGATATCGTCCTGAACATGATCGTGCCGCCTAGTGCCGACGGGCGCATGCCCGGCGCCGCCGAGGTCGGCGTGCCCGACTACCTGTACGCCGAGGCCCGGGACGCCTTGCCCGAGCTATGCCGGGAACTGGATGAACTCGACCGGCGCTCGCTCGAGCGGTTTGCGCGCGGGTTCGCGCAGTTGCAGGACCGCGAGCGAAAGCCCTTGATTGAGGAGATGCGCGCGCGGGAGCCGTCGTTCATGAGCCGCCTGGCCATGGAAACGCTGGCGTGCTACTACCTGCACGATCGCGTGCTCGAGGGACTGGGCATGGAGGCGCGTCCGCCTTACCCGAAGGGATATCAAGTCGTGCAGGGCGATTTGTCGCTGCTCAATCCCGTGCGCGAACGAGGAAAGATCTACCGCGATGCGCCCTGACGGAGCATCTTGCTTAAACCTGCGACCGGGTGGATGCCTTATAAAGCGTGTTGGTGCGCCGCCTTATGCCAAGCGACGCGCCAGGAATAGCGGAGGGCGCTATGCAGGCGCCAAGCAAGATAGAGTCTGCTGGACATCAGAGATCTGCGTTCGTCACGTAGCGCGCCGTACACACGCCTCGATAAACCGGACGAACTCATCGGCTATCTCCATGTAGCCGTCGTCAATCGCCTTCATCGCGATTTGCCCCCAAGGTTCGTGCTGATCGATTGCCTGTGCCAATGCGGTACTTCTTGGCAGCGTGGGACGAAGCTGCGCGACAAGTTCTTCAAAATGCGTAGCCATCTGCGCCATGACTGCCTCCGATCGACGGAACGTTGAAGCCGTATTGCTGCATGTAACGCTTATCGCCCAATTTCGGCTATAGGGTGGAAACCTTACTTTCTTGGGGAATAATTGCCCATCCCTTCCTACTGCCGGGTGCCCTCCCGTCTATGCGGTGGTGTCTACCTTCCGTCCAAGCAGGATGTCACTCTCCGCCGGTACCGGATCGGCAACCGCCGGAGCATTCGTGTCGTCCAATGTCCCGTTGCGGATCTCCTTTCGCGCAGATTTACCCCTGTCCTGGCTCGGTCTGCGTCCGCCAAGGCTGTTCTCCGCATATTTGACGCTTCTTATCAAGTCCATGATCCGTTTCCATGTCAATTGGAACATCGGCAGTCCCATTGATTGCTTTAGGGCGCGAACCGGCTTCCTTGCGTTCTAGTATCTGATTCCTGGAGAGGGGGCGGCTTGTTTCATGGAGGGAAGTGGGTTGTGCAATGCAATATGCAATTCCGGTAGGGGAAATAAGCAAATCGGTTGGTCGTCCCAATCCGGCCGGTTGGCTCCGGAATTTCAGCGATATTGATTTTGGCCGTGGCACAATGCCGAAGGAATCCTCTAAATCGTACGCCGCCCCCCCCCACACACACCATCACAACATGATCATCAGCGATCCGTTCTTTTACCTCATTGCGATCCCGGTAGTACTGCTGACCGGCTTGTCCAAGACCGGGATTCCTGGCCTGTTCGGTGGTATGGCAGTCCCGCTTTTTTCGCTCGTCATCTCACCGCTCCAAGCGGCCGCTGTCATGCTGCCAATACTTTGCTTCATTGATCTTTTCGGGTTGCGCGCTTTCTGGGGTGTCTACGACCGTCCCAATATGCCAATCCTTCTCGTCGGCCTGGCTATTGGCATCGTGGTTGGCACACTCATATTCGGTTTGGTGCGGCAAGACGCTCTGCGTTTGGCGATCGGTGGCATTGCGATCGCATTCGCGTTGAACAATCTTGTTGGCTGGGCGAAGAACCGGCCACCCAGTAAGGCCTCCTGGTCGCGCGGCGTGTTCTGGTCTTCCGTTTCCGGAATCACCAGCTTTCTCGCACATGCAGGCGCGGCACCGATCATGGCCTATTTGTTGCCGCTGCGCCTCGACAGACGGGCCTATATTGGAACGACGGTGTGGTTCTTCTTTGCGTCGAATTACGCCAAGATAATCCCGTACGCTTTCCTCGGGCAACTGGACACAAGCAATTTCCTCACGGCGCTCGTGCTGTTGCCCTTGGTTCCGATCGGCGTCAAACTCGGTGTATTGATTCAGGGCAGGCTCAATGAGCGCGTGTTCTACCAGATCAGTTATTGGGCGCTGCTTGGCATCGGCGTCAAGCTGATCTATGACGGCATGACACAATCGTAGGCCAGAGGTTCGATTCATGTTCGACCCCAAACACCGCAATTCAGGGGCGCCTTCAGCGGGCTTGCCCGCATGCGCGCACTTCTCGCAAACTGCGCGGAACCGACAGATTCAGATCAGTGAGTTACAGCCGCATCATTGATCCGCGGTTCCGTATTTCAGAAGCATCCATTTGAATTTCGACACGGCGTGAAAGGGCCGGGTATTGGCGGCCGGGTCGGCGACCGGGCGTCCCTTTGCCATTACCAGTGTGATTGACCTCGGACTGTCGCCGCCTGCCTGGCACGTCCAGTTCGCCCTGCTCTCGACTTCGCAAGGCGAGAGGCGGCCGGAGGGTTCGGTGGAACCCGGAACCCAAAACAATACCTCTTTGCGCCGCTGCAACGCGCGATATCGGTACCGATCCGACGCCGCCAGCTTGCCCGTACACTGGTTGTCACTCCATGTACCCTGGATGCATTCCACCGTATAGATAGTCCACTCTCCCTGCAGCGTGAGAAAGTCGATGCCCCACAGAAATACTCCGAGCATGATTGCCACAATGAGCAAGGGCGCGAACCGCACCATGCGGGTTAGATTCACTTCACTCCCCCTTATTCTTCAATATTCCGCGTTCAATCATATCCCACACAGACGGAAAACGTCGCGGCAGCCGAAGGAGCGGCGGAATACGATCCCGCTGGAACTTGCCGCTGCCCGCCACGAGCTCAAGCAGCCACGGCCTTCTTGCCGGACGGATACTACTGCACCGTGATGCCGCCCTTACGGATGAGCAATAGCGGCGCGACGGCAAGGCGCAGGAGCGTTTGACCTTCGAGATCGATTGCAGGGACGCGCAATCGGATTCGGCATTGTGTTGAAACACTGGATCATTCATGTCAACATCCCGCCTGCGTCCGGAAGAAATGCTTTTGCGACTGTGGCGCGATGCCGGCACGTTGGGGCATCCGGCGTCCGGGGGCACCCGCCATTTTCGAGAAGGAGCACTATGCGTTCCGCCTGCCTGAGTTTCCCGCTCGCAATCGCCCTTGCGTTCTTTACCGCCCTGGCGCAGGCGCAGGCTTACCCCGCCAAGTCAATACGCATGATCGTCGGCTTTCCGCCCGGCGGCACCACCGACGTGATCGGCCGGTTGGTCGCCGCAAAGCTGGGCGAACGCCTGGGCCAGCAGGTGGTGGTGGAAAACCGGCCGGGCGCCAGCGGCATGATCGGTGCCGACGCGGTCGCCAAGGCTGCGCCGGACGGCTACACGCTTCTGATGTCTAGCAGTACGCATGCGACCTATATGAGCCTGTACAGCAGGGTACCGTTCGATCCGGTCAGGGATTTTGAGCCGGTGTCATTCGTCGGCACGACACCTTACGTGATGGTGGTGCATCCCTCGCTGCCGGTGCATTCGATAGCGGATTTAGTGCGCTATGCGAAAGCCCGACCCGGGCAGCTGAATTATGCCGCGTCGACTCCCGGGACGGCGCAGCACCTTGCCTGGGAGTTGTTCAAGCGGTCCACGGGAACCGACCTTACCTACGTTCCCTATAAAGGCACCGGCGCGCTGATGCCCGATCTGCTCTCGGGCAGGCTGCACGCCGCGATCGACAACGTGGCGGTGATGACGCAGCACGTGCGCAACGGCGCACTGCGCGGCATTGCGGTTACCAGCCCCAGGCGCTCTCCGGTGCTGCCGGAGTTGCCGACGGTCGCCGAATCCGGTGTCCCGGGTTTCCAGGCCATAGGCTGGTTCGGGGTTTTCGCTCCGACTGGCACGCCGGAGCCGGTGATCAGGACTTTGTCCGAAAAAATCGCGAGCGTGCTGAAGCAGCCCGAGATGCTGGAGCGCATGGTCGAGTTGGGCGCCGAAGCCGCGTCGGGCGGCCAGGACGATTTGCGCAAGCTGCTGGCGAACGAGATGGCGGTGTGGGGCAGGGTGATCCGCGACGCGGGCGTCAAAATTGACCAGTAAGGTTTGTCGCGCCGACCGCGCCGCGACAGTTCTGAATTGCCGCATTGCTTGCGCTTAGTCCCTTTACGCCGGAGGCCTGCAGCACCGGTCCCCATTTTGCGATTTCGTTTTTCACGAATGCGGCGAATTCGTCCGGCGCTGTCGGCGCGAAGCGTGCTCCATCCGCAGCCGCACTGCGTCCAGAACCCGTTTGCGGGTAACGATGCGGCCGCAGGCAAGCGGCAGGTCTTGGTACAAATCCTATTTTGGCGCGATTTTCGAGTAGGTCTCGGCGGTCGCCATGATGGCGTGCTTCGCCACGGCCTGCTCGCGATGCAGGTTTGCCGCCGCGTATTCGGGCGAACGGACCATGTCGAGGAAGGCCGCGCGCGAGGGATAGCGCACCAGCACCACATAGTCCCAGTGATCCGCGTGCGGGTCGCCGTAGGCCACCGCCTCGCCGTCACCAGCCCAGAGCACCGTGCCGCCGCGCGCCTTGATCAGGGGCATGGTGATTTCGCTGTAGCGCTTGTAGGCGGCGCGGTCCCGCAGCTGCAGCAGGTTCACCATGACTACCGGGCCCGCATCCGGAAGATTTGCGATAAGTTCCTCGTTGACTTCTTTCGGTCCGCCCATGCGCTTCTCCCGTGGTGCAGTTTCCGCCATTGTATGTCGGTGGCGCAGCATCATTGATTCAACATTCATGCGGCGCGGCGGTACAATTTCCTTCCGGCGACGAAACGCGGCATATGATGACCTGGATACGGAAGCTGCTTCCCGCACTGCTGGCGCTGCTAGCGGCCTGTGCCCCGGTGCCGCAGCGCGCGGGCATCTCGACTGACTGGCAGGGCTCGCCGAACTTCAATGAGCGAAAGCCCAACTTCGTCGTCATTCATCATACCAGCGACGACAGCGTGGACCAGGCGTTGCGCACACTGACCGGTCTGTTTCGCCCGGTGAGCGCGCATTATCTGATCGGGCGCGAAGGGACCATCATCCAAATGGTGGACGAGCGCGCGCGCGCCTGGCACGCGGGCGATTCGAAATGGGGTGCGGCGACGGATCTCAACTCGGCCTCCCTGGGGGTGGAACTCGACAACAACGGGCGCGAGCCGTTTTCCGATGCGCAGATTGCGTCCCTGCTGCGGCTGCTCGCCGACATCAGGGAACGCTATCGCATCCCTGCCGCGAATTTCCTGGGTCACGCCGATGTCGCGCCCAGGCGAAAAACAGATCCAAGCCGCTACTTCCCGTGGAAGACGCTGGCGGAGCAGGGCTTCGGCCTCTGGTGCGATCTGCCGCTTCCTGAGCCGCCGGCTGCTTTCGACGCGGCGATGGCATTGCGCGCTCTCGGTTACGACACCGTCGATGCCGCTGCGGCGATCCAGGCGTTCAGGCTGCACTTCCTGCCGGACGAGGCATCGCCGGAACTGACCGATCGCAGCCGGGCACTGGTGTATTGCCTGTATCAGAAAGCGGGGCGCTGAGATACGCAATTCGCGGGAGCCGCGAATCCTGGCCAAATCACCACCGCGTGGCATCAGGCGAGTTGCGCGGTCAATCCGACGTTCTAGCGGCCTTTGAATTTCGGTTTGCGCTTTTCCGTGAACGCCACGACGGCTTCGTGCTGGTCTTCGGTATGCTGCGCCAGCGCCTGCATCGAGGAGGCCATCTCGAGGGCAATCGGCAGGCTGACCTGCTGCGAGTCGCGCAGAAGGCGCTTGGTCAGTCGCAGCGAGTGCACGGGTTGGGCGGCGATGCGGCGGGCGAGGGCCATGGCTTCTTCCATCAATTTGTCGTCGTCGGCCACCTTCGACACCAGGCCGATGCGCAGCGCTTCCTCTGCCTCGATGAAATCGCCGGTGAAGGTCATTTCGCAGGCTTTGGACATGCCGACTGCGCGCGGCAGGAACCAGGCGCCGCCATCGCCCGAGACCAGACCGACGCGAAGAAAGCTTTCGGCGAAGGTCGCACTGCGGCCGGCGATGCGTATGTCGCACATGGACGCGAGGTCGCAGCCCGCGCCCACCGCCGCGCCGTTGACCGCGGCGATCGACGGGGCTTCCAGATCGTACATCGCCAGCGGAATGCGCTGGATGCCATGCAGGTAACCGCGGCGGATTTCGGCTGGGCTTCCGCCGAACAGGCCGGTGCG
>Ga0194060_10001407_pt1 | contig 17194 bp, 17 predicted proteins | sample SepL225m_MetaG_FD_163427 | JGI IMG/M metagenome (GOLD analysis project Ga0194060, IMG submission 163427) | Anoxic zone freshwater microbial communities from boreal shield lake in IISD Experimental Lakes Area, Ontario, Canada - Sep2016-L222-5m | ecosystem: Environmental > Aquatic > Freshwater >...
GATTTGCGGCTTATAAAGTATCCTTCAAGAGCGACACTATTGCAACTGGGGGAATGGGCATTGAGCTGTGGTAATCCTTCTCAAGCCATGATTGACAAACAATTTGAGAGTCTTGGGATATGTCACGGCTTTTCAGAACCGTTTTGTTATGGCACGGTATCTCTCTGAAATAGCATGGGAAACTGAAGGATGGGCTGCTGACTCACCGTCGCATCTCATTCATTTCAATGGCGAGCGTTTTTTTGGGCCTTATCGATAAATGTGAAATGGATAGGGAGAGAATGATGTTACTTTTGATCAAGGTATCTCCAACTGCAAAAACGTCATTCTGAAATGCCTCCCTCACCAACAATAACTGTCGATATCAACCAATCATCCCTCAATGCCGCTGCCGACGAGCCAGTCCTCAACATCAGCGAGCTGTCGAAATCCTACGTTATGGGAGAGGTGCAGGTTGATGCGCTGAAGGGTGTGTCGGTGAAGTTTTATGCGGGTGAGCTGGTGGTGCTGCTGGGTGCTTCAGGAAGCGGGAAATCGACGTTGATTAACATTATCGGAGGGCTGGATGTGCCCTCATCGGGGAAGCTCTTTTTTCATGGGCGTGAGATTACAGCGGCGACTGAGGCGGAGTTGACGTCCTACCGGCGGCGCTCAATCGGGTTTGTGTTTCAGTTTTACAACCTGATATCGAGCCTGACGGCGCTTGAAAATGTGCAGCTTGTGACGGAGATTGCTGAACATCCGATGTCGGCAAAGGAGGCGCTTCTGCTGGTGGGGCTTGGCCATCGTCTCGACCATTTTCCGGCGCAGCTTTCGGGTGGTGAGCAGCAGCGGGTGGCTATTGCGCGGGCTATTGCCAAGCGGCCGGAGCTGCTGCTCTGTGATGAGCCTACCGGGGCGCTTGATTTTCAGACCGGCAAGCTGGTGCTTGATGTGCTTGAGAAGGTAAATCGTGAACTGGGGACAACAACGCTGGTGATCACTCATAACGCTTCGATTGCCGGTATGGCTGACCGGGTTGTGCGCCTGCGAAGCGGTGAAATTGTTGAAGATCGGAAAAATCTTGAGCGTCTCTCGCCTTCTGAACTTGTCTGGTAGGGGAGTGCGATGAAACCCCTGCAGAGAAAGTTGTGGCGTGAACTGCTTCACCTGAAGGGGCAGATGCTTGCTGTGGCTGCGGTGGTGGCCTGCGGAATCTCGGTCTTTGTCTCCATGAGCAGTGTGAAGTACTCGCTGGAGGCTTCGCGGGAGCGCTATTACAGTCGGTTCCGCTTTGCGGATATATTTGTTGAGGTCAAGCGTGTGCCGGAGTTATACCGTGAGATGGTGAGCCGTATTCCGGGGGTGGCCTCGGTCAGCACTCGCATTATTGCCGATGTGACGCTTGATGTGCCGGGTCTTGATGAACCTGCCACCGCGAGGCTGGTGTCGATTCCCGAGTACCGGACGCCGGTGCTGAACGATATCTTTCTGAAAAAGGGACGCTACATCGAACCGGGCAAGCCGGAGGAGGTGATTGTCAGCAAACCTTTTCTTGAGGCCAACCATCTGGCACCGGGCGACCATATCAGTGCGGTGATCAACGGACGAAAGAAGGAGCTGCTGATTGTCGGCATGGGTCTCTCTCCGGAGTACATCTATGAGGTGCAGCCTGGCTCCTTTTTCCCCGACAAGCGCCGGTTCGGAGTCTTCTGGATGAGCCGCAGGGCTCTTGAGTCGGCCATGAACATGAGCGGCGCATTCAATAACATGTCGCTGACGCTGGCGCACGGTGCATCAGAAAAGGATGTGATCATGCAGCTCGACAACCTCTTCAGGCGCTATGGGTCGCTTGGGGCGTACGGGCGGAGTGAGCAGCTCTCTGACCGCTTTATTGTTGATGAAATCAAGCAGGTTGGCATCCAGATCACCTTTCTTCCCGTTGTTTTTCTTGCGGTTGCGGTCTTTCTGCTCAATGTGGTGCTTCGCCGTCTTGTGGCGACCCAGCGCGACCAGATTGCGGTGCTCAAGGCGATGGGTTACTCGAACGAGGATGTCGGGCTGCATTACCTCGGTTTTGCCCTGATTCCCACCGCTGTAGGGTCGGTTGCAGGGACGCTGCTTGGCGCCTGGCTCGGCAGGGGGCTGATGAATATCTACGGCGATTTTTACAATTTTGCGGAGCTGGTCTACTCTTTCCGTTTTGAGGATGTCGCCCTGTCGGTGCTGTTGAGCTTCGGTGCGGCGGTTTTCGGTGCCCTTGGCGCTGTCCGAAAGGCGGTGCAGCTTCCTCCGGCAGAGGCGATGCGGCCCGAATCACCAGCAATCTATAAACCAGGCTTTTTTGATCGCGAGTCGTTGCGGAGCAAAATACCGGTCTCGTTAAGGATTATTGTGCGCAACCTGGAGCGTCGTCGCTGGAAGGCGGCCATGACGGTGTTGATGATTTCGCTGGCGGTGGCTATTCTTGTTGCCGGACGCTTCACCTACGATTCAACGGAACGAATGGTGCAGGTTGAGTTTAGCGAGAAGCATCGTGAAGATGTGACGGTGCTCTTCAACACCCCCATGCCTCCGTCGGTAGCTTATGCAATTGCTTCACTTGACGGGGTGCTGGAGCATGAATATTATCGGGAAGAGTCGGTAAAAATGGGCTTCGGCCACCGGGTCCGTCGTCAGTCGATCAGGGGACTCCAATCCTCAGAGGGGTTGCAGCGGTTGGTTGACAAAAACAACCGGCGATTGACTCTTCCGCCGGATGGTGTGGTGCTCACCAAAACGCTGGCGGATATTCTGGGTGTCAGGGTGGGCGACAGGATGCAGGTGGATTTTCTTCAGGGAAAACAGCTTCATCGTGAAGTGGTGGTCAGTGGCACGATTGATGAAATTCTGGGTCTTTCGGCCTATATGAATCTTGGAGCGCTCAACCGGCTTGCGGGGGATGGCGGGGCGTTGAATGCTGCCTATCTGCGTATTGATCAGGCAAAGGCCGCTTCTCTCTACACCACCTTCAAAAAGATGCCGGGTGTTGCCGGTATAATGATGCTGAAGGCGATGAAGGAGAGTTTCGATGAGCTGATTGCTCAAAGCATGACCACGTCGACGCTCATTCTCACCACTTTTGCCTGTGTGCTGGCCTTCGCTGTGGTCTACAACGGGGCACGTATCTCGCTCTCGGAACGGGCGCGTGAACTCTCAAGCCTCAGGGTTCTTGGCATGACAGAAGCTGAGGTCTCGGTTATTCTGCTTGGCGAACAGGCGCTGCTCACCATTCTGGCCATTCCGGTTGGCTTTCTGATTGGGATCGGGCTCTCCTGGTTGCTGGCCGAAGGGCTCAGCTCTGAACTTTACCGGCTGCCGCTCGTATTCAGCGCCTATAACTTTCTTTTTGCTTTTACAGTTATCATTATTGTTTCAGCGCTTTCCGGCCTTCTGGTCAGACGGCGGCTGGTGACGCTTGATCTGGTTGAGGTATTGAAAACAAGGGAATAGATTATGATATTTTTTGCTGACGACTGATCTGGCATGGACTGATGTGATCTTAGCAACGATAATGCAGAGCGGTTTGAGGATGACACCTGGAACATGGCGCTATCCGGAAACCTTTATGCAAGAAATGGGTAAGCCAATGGCGGAGGTGATGAAAAAAGCTATATTGAAAGACTGTTGTGCCGGTTTGGACTGCTCTATAAGCCGGATGAAAAACGTATGAAAAACGCATCTATCAGTGAGGATACCATGCAGACACTAACGGCAAGCCAAGCACGCTCAAATCTCTATCGCATCATTGACGAAGCCGCTGCAAACCATGAACCAGTAGTGATCACCGGCAAAAGAAATAATGCCGTGCTCATCTCGACAGAAGATTGGGCATCTATCCAGGAAACCATGTACCTGCTCTCCGTTCCGGGCATGCGCGAGTCTATTATGGAAGGGCTACAGACTTCAGTTGGCGAATGTACCAAAGAGTTAGAGTGGTGAAGTGGGAGTTGGTTTATACAAAGCAGGCCAGGAAAGATGCCCAGAAACTCTCTTCAGCAGGTCTGAAAGAAAAGACGCAGGCTCTTTTGATGGTTCTGCGTGAAAATCCATTTCAAAATCCACCACCCTATGAAAAATTGGTTGGTGATTTATCCGGAGCTTATTCCCGGAGGATCAACATTCAGCATCGGTTGGTTTATCAAGTTTTAGAAGAGCTTCATGTCGTCAAGGTGCTGAGGATGTGGTCACATTATGAATGAAATTGTGCCGATAACAAGCGGATCAACCAGACGGCAAGGAGCAGCGTTGTGCTCATCGCGCTCAAGTTCAGTGGCCGCTGATGTTTACACTTGGCGTTCGGTATAGGAACTTTATGATACTCTCAAAAACACAGCGCCTTATCGGGATCTCAGTGGCAATTGCTGCACTGATCCTCTTTTTTGTCATGCGACCCTCTCCGCTGCCTGTGGATTCCGGTGTGGTGAAGCGTAGCCCACTTCAGGTAACGCTTGACGGAGAGGGTGTTACCCGGGTGAATGAGCGCTTTGTTCTTGCTGCTCCGGTGACCGGAAAGCTGGTAAGAATAGCGCTTGAAGAGGGCGATTTTGTCAAGAAGGGGAGTGTTGTTGCCTCGGTGTTACCGGCTGAACTTGATGCCCGGTCGTACAGTGAAGCCTCTTCACGGGTAGGGTCAGCCCGTGCAGCGCTTGACGAAGCTGTTGCCCGGCAGCGACGCGTGCAGCTCTCCCTTCAGCAGGCCGAACGCCGCCTTGCCCGCTATCAGAATCTCTATCGTGAAGGAGCTGTTCCGAAAGAGAGCTATGAACTTGCTGAAACCGAAGCTAACATCGCACAAAAAGAGGCTGATCAGGCACGTTCCAGCGTTGAAGCTGCTCGTTTCAATTTTGCGGCGCTTCAGGCAACGATAGATTGGCAGGTGGGAGGTAAAGCAGTTACAGTGCTCTCTCCGGTTGATGGGCGTGTGCTGAAGATTCATGAAAAAAGCGAACGCCTCGTTACTGCCGGTTCGCCACTGGTTGACATCGGCGACCCTTCGGCAATTGAACTTGTGATTGATGTGCTCTCGTCCGACGCCATTATGGTCAGGCAGGGGAGCAGGGTGTTGATTACCAACTGGGGTGGCGACAAGCAGTTGCAGGGCGTGGTGAAAACCGTTGTGCCTGCGGCATTCAACAAAGTGTCAGCACTCGGTATTGAGGAAAAACGGGTCAACATCGTAGCGGTACTTGGCGCAAATGAACCGCTGCTCGGCGATAACTTCCGTGTTCAGGCGAGCATTGTGCTCCGTGAAGCCAAAAGTGTGCTTCAGGTGCCGGTCAGCAGCCTGTTCAGAGGCAAGAATGGCTGGCATCTTTTTGTGATCGAAGATGGCAAGTCGGTCGAAAAGGCAGTAGCTCTCGGGATGCGGGGCACCTGGCAAGCAGAGGTGCTTACCGGGCTTAAAGAAGGGCAGCGGGTTGTGGTTCATCCCTCCAATGAGCTGAAGGATGGAATGGCGGTGCAGGTTCAGGAGTAAGTGAGGCGAGGAGTCAGTCTCTGTTTCTCTTCTCCCTTCCTTTTCGGCCACAATACGACGCTTATTGGTCTGTTCGATATCCGACGAGCTACTTCACCAGCTTGTTGATGATCACCGCATAAACCATGGCGAGTAAGATAGAGAGCAGGTTTCCAGTGAGGAAGTAAGTGTTCGACATCCGATTTTTTTGATTTTCGCTCAATCGAGTACTGATCTTCAGTGCACCATAGGCTGTCAAGACGTGCGGGAACCCCGCCAACAGTCCCACGAGAAGAGTTCCCCGTTCAAGTATCCCTTTCAGAACCGATTCCCAGCGTGAGACCCCACTTTGGTTGGGACCAAGGCGTTTCTTCAGGATATGAAAAGCAAGCCCTGCTATCAGCTCACCGGTCATCAGAGTTATAGCCACCCACAGGTATTTCAACGTGCCACCTCTTTAGGGCTTCCTGAACAAACCCTCGTTTTAAAAAAACCTCAACGGCAGGGCAAATCTCGCATCAATGCACCAATCCCCTAATCGCTGTAATTTTGGCTTCAAGAGGCTGTGTCGCCCATTTATAGCCATCAAAAACGACATGACACCTCTAAAATAGCGTAAAAAATGAACCCCCAGCAGTTTCTGCAGGTTCATAATCATAACAATGAGCGCGACAACCGTTTCACTGGTTGCAGCGAGCTTGGCCATGATGCGATTCATGCCGAGCCGTCGCTTGCCTTGGCCAAACTTGCCTTCGACAGCGTTACGGATTCCCTCATCTTTGCGGTGTCTGTCGTTTGCGTTCAGCGTTCACTTCAGGATCTTTTGGAGGGCGTCCCAAGGGTACTCCACTTAGGCGAATCCCATGCCCCTTGCACCACTGGAGGTTGGCTCTGTTTCGATAAATCTTGTCGACATGCACTGACTCCGGGTAGTATCCTTCACGGTCGCAGTAGCGCTGTGTCTCGGTAATCAGGTCACAGCCTTCATTGTAGGCTGACCATGACATTTTTTCAATACTACTCCATCCGTCAACAACGCTTAGAGACAGTTTCATACCGAACTCAACTTTGGCACCAGCCTTACCCCGGACTATCGGACGGACGTGTGGTTGACTGACATCAGATACCGCCTCAGTGACCACTGGCAGCGGTTCTGGCCCTGCTTCGAGCAGCAGTGTCTCTGGAGATATCTCTACGCCTTGAGGCTCTTCTGAAGCTGAACTCTTGGTGGTAGATGCTTTACTGCTATCTTCTTTTTTTTTAACCAATTGCTCACGCTCCTCAAGTATTTTTCGATACTGTTTGCGAAGATTCTCGCTCACATTTGCAATATCAATCGAAGTGATGCGTTTACGGAAATGAGTCATCAACGAAGAGTCGAATGGCACTTCATTTTGAAAACTTTTAAGTCCTATAAAAAATTGTAGATAAGGGTTTTCCTGGATTTGAAAAACAGTTTCTTCATCCGTAATGCTTAAGGTCTCCTTGATGATCAATGCGCCCAGTGCGGAACGAACACTCAACGCAGGCGAGCCATTCGCCGCAGTAAAATTATTGGCATAAATCTCTTCTGCAGCAAACCATGGAACGGCATTGGACAACTTTACCCAACGATTTTCGGCATCCAGCTTCCCACCAAATGGTAGGTAAAAATCATCAACTAACGTGAGCTGCTTGAATTCGCGCTTATACATTATTTTTTAGGTGCAAGGGTTTTTGGCCATTTCCTTAGTTTTCCTTGCACCAATATACAAAAAATATTGACTTAATCAAATATAATATATAGCTTTAAGGCTTTTTCAGTAGGCCCTAATTCCGTCTATTGAGTGCCTGCCATGCTGATGGTGCTTGTGGATCGTATACGGATAATAGATTGTAATGGGTTTGTTCAGCGGCAGCGGGGCAACAAATTCCGGATACAGGACAGGACGATGGGCTGCCGAGACAAGATTTCCAAAAGTATATTTCAACAAGGAAGATGGCGGTGTTGGATCGTCTCCTTTTTGGGAGCAATGGAGGATACCAAATCGTATGGAAATAACGTTTGCTGTGTGCTCTCTGACGTGATTATATTCAGCTCAAGGGGTTTCAAATACTAACTGCTTTTGTCGTCTCCACAGAACGTGAAAAAAGCCTGGATACCAATGAAGAAGCCAAAGCCATGCACATACCGGATGGATATTTAAGCCCTGCGACTTGCGGGGTATTTGGTGCAGTGATGATCCCGATTTGGATGGCTGCTTCAAAGAGGGTTAAAAAAACATTGAAGGTGAGGCAGGTTTCTTTTCTGGCAATTGGCGCAGCGTTCAGCTTTGTCATCATGATGTTCAATGTGCCCATTCCCGGAGGATCGACGTGTCATGCGGTTGGCGGCTTTCTTGTTGCCCTTCTTTTAGGGTACTGGGCGGCTTGTATTGCCCTTACGGTTGCCCTGCTCATTCAGGCGCTCCTGTTTGGAGATGGCGGCATAACGGCCATTGGTGCAAATTGTTTTAACATGGCAGTTGTGCTTCCGTGTTCAGGCAAGTATGGTGCTCCATGAAGCCCGGAGTGTGCTCCATGAAGCCCGGAGTGTGCTCCATGAAGCCCGGAGTGTGCTTCAGGTGCCGGTCAGCAGCCTCTTCAGAGGAAAGAGTGGATGGCATCTCTTTGCAATTGAGAATGGCAAGGCGATTGACAGAAGCGTTACTCTCGGAATGCGCGGTACCTGGCAGGCCGAGGTGCTTGCCGGTGTCAGCGAGGGGCAGAGGGTTGTGGTTCATCCCTCCAATGAGCTGAAGGATGGGATGGTGGTGCTGGTTCAGGAGTGAGTGAGGTGAAGAGTCTCTCTGTTTTTATTTTGTAAAAGTGATGTAAACCCTTAAAGTAAATATAAATGGCAAAGAAACAGTCCGAATCCGTTCCAAAAGCCTTAGAACCTGCCTTCTCGGCAATTGTCAATCTGACAGAGAGCATTTGCAAACAACACTTGAACAGCGATTATGCAACGCTTGCTCGTCGGTTGGCAGCAGCACTTGCGCGCAAACGCCCCTCTCCCATCATGCGGGGAAAACCCGAAATTTGGGCCTGCGGTATTCTCTATGCGCTCGGCACCGTCAATTTTCTTTTCGACAAAACGCAAACGCCACATCTCCGGGCGGATGAGTTATGCGCAGTATGTGGTGTCAGTAAAAGTAGCGGAGAAAATAAGGGAAAACTTATTCGTGATCTGCTCAACATGTATCCACTTGACCCAAACTGGTGCTTGCCTGGCCATGTAGATAACAATCCTTTGATTTGGACATTACAGGTCAACGGGTTCATGGTAGATATTCGCAGTATGCCGCGTGAAGTTCAGGTTATTGCCTATGAAAAGGGGCTAATTCCGTATATCCCTGCAGACCAATGAACGTATTTTGTTCCAAGAGTTTTTATTATATTGATCTTAAAATGATCAAACATTTCGGTAATGGTGTGTTACTGTTGCCGCTTGATACATCGTGGACAATGCTCGAATCTTCTTTGCAGGAATTCGAGCCGGGTTTTATAGTAAAGAGAGAACAACCTGAGGAACAGCGATGGGAGGAGGTTGCCCAGTGAGCTATTTTCTCAATACAAATATCTGCATCTCCATCATCAATGCACGACCGCCGCATGTTCTGGAACGGTTCAGGCAGGTAAGTCTTGGCGATGTCGATATAAAATTGGGCTGAATGATGTGAAGACGCTCAATCACACCATAGTCCCACTCTCCGGCACCAACCTTATCGAGGCAAGCGCCGGAACGGGGAAGACCTACGCTATTGCCTCGCTCTATCTGCGGCTGCTGGTGGAGCAGGAGCTGTTGCCGGAGCAGATTCTTGTGGTGACCTATACCGAGGCGGCGACGCAGGAGCTTCGTGCCAGAATCCGCGCTCGTATCCGTGAGGCGCTTGAGGTGATGGAGGGGGGCAACACCAGCGACGCATTTCTTGAAGAGCTGCACGAAAAGGCCTCTCAAACCGGCATGAAAAGGGTGCGCGATCTCCTGGAGCGGGCTCTTGGTGCCTTCGATACGGCCTCGATTTTCACTATTCACGGTTTCTGCCTGCGGGCGTTGCAGGATAATGCTTTTGAAAGCGGTTCACTGTACGATACCGAACTGGTGACTGACCAGACAGGGCTGCTTCGCGATATTGTGGAGGATTTCTGGAGAATGCACTTTTTCCGCGAACCTTCACCGCTGCTTGGCTATACCCTGCGCAATCGTCACTCGCCTGAAACCTTTATCTCGCTGCTGAGAAATCTTCATGCCGGTACCGGGGTGGAGGTTATCCCCGACTTCAGCGACGAGGAGATACGGATGCTTGACGAGGCGTGCTGCGCCGCATACTCGGAGACAAGCACTCTCTGGAAGCGTGAACGTGAGAGCATTACAGAGCTCTTGACAACAAACAAGGGGCTGAAGCGATCGCAGGATACTTACCGGATAGACCTGCTTGAGCCACTCTTTGCCGACATGGATGCCTTTGTTGCTGCTGGCAACCCTTATGACCTTTTCGCTGACTTTAACAAGTTTACAGCAAGTGCCATCAGTGAAGGGACGAAGTTGAAAAACACGCCACCGGATCACCCTCTCTTCGCGAACTGCCAGCGGTTGCACGATGCGGTGCAGAGTCGCTTTCTTGCACTCAAGGCTGAGCTGGTTCGCTTTTACCGAAAGAGCCTGCCGCAACGCAAACGGGCCAGCAATGTTCGCTTTTTCGACGACCTGCTCGAAGATCTCTATCGAGCGCTCCTTTCGGATGGAGGCGGGGTGATACTGGCTGGGCTGCTTCGAGCCAAGTACCGGGCGGCGCTGATTGACGAGTTTCAGGATACCGATCCGGTGCAGTATGAGATTTTCATGAGCATTTACGCTGGCAGTGACTTGCCGCTCTTTCTTATTGGCGACCCTAAACAGGCGATCTACAGCTTTCGTGGCGCGGATATTTTCGCCTACATGCGGGCGGCCCGTGAAGTGAGTGAGGAGTGTCGTTTTACCCTGACGGATAACTGGCGCTCATCTCCGCCGCTGCTCAATGCTTTCAATACCTTGTTCGACAATGAAAGGCGACCCTTTCTCTATGATGAAATTCTCTACCATCCTCTTGCTGCGGGAAACCGTAAAGAGAGTGAGAGCGGGGAGGGGAGCGAGAGTGAGCCGATGCAGCTCTGGTTCATGGACTCCAGTGATGAAAAGAGCGGCGTATGGACGGTTGAGGATGCTGGCACTTTTGCCTCCAAAGCGCTGGCCGGGGAAATTGTGCGTCTCCTGAAGGATGGTGAAATCCTTGTAGGGGGCAACGCTCTCACCGCTGGCGACATTGCCGTGATTGTGCGCACGCACCGGCAGGCAGCCATGGTGCTCAACGCCCTCAGTGCACGAGGTATTGCGGGGGTGATGCGGAGCGACAAAAGCATCTTTGCAACAAGGGAGGCCGAAGAGGTGCGCATTCTGCTCTCTGCTCTTGGCGATCCAGGTAATGAAGCGAAGCTGCGGGCTGCGCTGGTGACCGATCTCCTCGGCAGGTCAGGCAACGAGATTGCCAGCTTGCTTGATGATGAGGAGTTGTGGACGGAGTGCCTCAGGTCGTTCCGTCACTTTCATGAGCTTTGGCTTCAGCGGGGTTGTATGGTGATGAGCCGTGAGCTGATGTCGAGGGAGGGGGTTCGCGGTCGTCTGCTCGGTTATGCTGATGGAGAACGGCGGCTCACCAATATTCTGCACTGTTTTGAGCTGCTCCACGGTGAGGAGCATGAGCGGGGAGTCGGCATGGAGGGGTTGATTGTCTGGTTCAGCGAACGGCTCGGGGCTGAGGATGAGCAGGAGGAGCACCAGATTCGCCTTGAAACGGATGAGGCGGCGGTGAAGATTGTCACCATCCATGTCAGCAAGGGGCTCGAGTATCCGGTGGTCTTCTGCCCTTTTCTCTGGGGCGGTGCAACCCATAAGGGCGAGGTGGTGATGTTCCACAATGAGCAGTGGCAGCTCGTGAAGGATTTCGGCTCTTCCGATATTGACCTTCACCGCTCCCTGGCCGGAAAGGAGTCGCTGGCGGAGAGTCTCCGGCTGCTCTATGTGGCACTGACGAGAGCAAAGTACCGCTGCTATCTTTTTGCAGGCAAAACCCGTGCGGACACCTCGCCGATCAACTATCTGCTTCATGCTTCAGGTGATACTCGCGAAAGGGAGAATCCTGCGGAGGCCCTGGTTGCTGAAATGAAAGCCATGAGCGCAGCAACGATGGCCAGCCAGTTACAGGAGTTTGCCGGGAGTTCAGGGGGAACAATTGGCTTCAGACTGATGAATCGGGAGGATGTTGTGGAGAAGTCACTCCTTCCCCGTTTAGCCATAGCCTCTGATCAGCCCCACCTGCGCAGCTTCAGCGGCAGGGTTGACACCGGCTGGCGCGTTTCAAGTTTCACCTCTTTCAGCCGCCACGAATCCGGCCCCAGGCAACAGAGCGAGGAGTTGCCGGATCGCGATGAGGCGCGTCAGGCAGGCGAGGTGCCGATTACAGCCGCAGGCGGGCAGAGTATCTTTACCTTTCCGAAAGGTGCGCAGGCGGGTATCTTTATGCACGGGATTTTTGAAAAGCTCGATTTTGCCTCGCCCTCTGATGAGTCAATTCGTGATTGGGTGATAAAAGGTCTGGAGCGGTACAACTATAAACCGGAGTGGGAACCGCATATTTCCATGATGGTGCACAATGTTCTCAGGACGTCACTCTCGTCGCATGACGCTCTCTTTACCCTTGGCTCTCTCAAGAAGGGGAACTGGAGCACCGAGCTGGAGTTTTTCTTCCCTCTCCGCTTTATCAACTCATCGACGCTTGGCGAGCTTCTTGCGCGTCACGGGTTTTTGTCGGGCGGGATTGACCTTGCCCAGCTTGCAGAGGCTCTCCAGTTCAAGCCTGTCAAGGGAATGCTCATGGGGTTCATGGATATGGTTTTCGAGGAGGGAGGTCGCTATTACCTGCTCGACTGGAAATCCAATCATCTTGGCAACTCTCTTGATGACTACGGTCAATCTTCAATGACACAGGCGATGCAGAGTAACCTTTATCCGCTCCAATACCTGCTCTACACGGTGGCGCTCAACCGGTATCTTTCTTTGCGGGTTAAAAAATATCGATACGCCACCCATTTCGGCGGCGTGATCTACGTTTTTCTGCGCGGAGTGAGCCAGGAGCAGGGGGAGAGCAGAGGATTTTTCCGCGACCTTCCCTCTGAGGGGCTGATCGAGGCATTGACCGATATTCTCATTGAGGAGGGAGGATAAGCCTATGACTCTTGAGTTTCAGGAACGGGCCATTGACCGCCATTTTGCAGCCTTTATAGGCAAGCTGACCGATGGTGAGGTCAGTGAGATCTTCCGGGTTGTGATTTCTCTTGCCAGCAGCGCTGTCGGGCGGGGCAATCTTTGCCTGGAGCTTGCCGATATTGCAGGGCAAATGGTCAGGGTGAACGGGAGAGAGCTGCTGTTGCCTCAGCTTGATTTTTTGCTTGACATGCTTGGAAAAAGCCCGATCGTCAGCCTGAACGGTCAGCATCACCGTCCTCTGGTGCTTGATTCTGCAGGTCGCCTTTATCTCTATCGCTACTGGAGAAACGAGCATGATCTTGCAGAGACCATTCTCCACAAAGCTGGCGCAGTTGCTCAAAACATTGATGAGGCGACACTGCAAAGCTCCCTCAAACGACTTTTCCCCGAAAGCGCTGATGAGTTACAGAAAAAAGCCGCCACAGTAGCACTCCAGAGGCAGTTCTGTCTCATCTCCGGTGGCCCGGGGACGGGCAAAACATCGACCGTCGTCCGCATTCTGGCGCTGCTGCTTGAGCAGGAGGGGAGAAAAAAACAACGGATTGCCATGGCAGCCCCGACGGGCAAGGCTGCTGCAAGGTTGAAAGTGTCGGTCAACTCCATCCGTCAAAGCCTCGACTGTACCGATGGGGTCAAAGCTGCAATTCCTGATGATGTTGTTACCATCCAGCGGCTGCTTGGGGCTATTTCCGATTCAACCCTTTTTCGATACTCCGCCCGCAATCAGCTTCCTTTCGATACTGTCATTATTGATGAGGCTTCAATGGTTGCCTTGCCACTGATGAGCGCTCTTGTGGCGGCGCTGAAGCCAAACTCCCGCCTTATTCTGCTTGGCGATAAAGATCAGCTCTCCTCGGTTGAGCCCGGTGCGGTGCTTGGTGATATATGCCATGCTGCCGGGGAGGAGAACCCCATATCGCCACTCTCCTCTTCACTTATTGTGCTTGAAAAGAACTACCGCTTTCAGCCGGGAAGCGGCATTGCTGAACTCAGCCGAGCGGTGAATGCCGGTCAGGAGAGTGAGGCACTGGCACTCTTGAAAGGTCATGAGTCGGGCACTCTTCTCTGGCAGCCGTCGCCCGACCGCGCAGAGTTGCGAAATGCTCTTGTAACAAAAGTGTTCGAAGGCTATCAAGGTTATCTTGAGGCACCCTCCCCTGAAAAGGCGCTTGAGCAGTTTGATCGCTTCAGGATACTCTGTGCCCTTCGAGAGGGTGCTTATGGTGTGAGTGGTCTCAACTTGCTGGTTGAAAATATTCTTGCCCGAAAAGGGCTGATTGCTCCATCAACCATCTTCTATGCGGGACGTCCTGTTCTTGTCACTGTCAACGACTACTCTATGCGCCTCTTTAACGGTGACACCGGCATCCTCTTCCCTGACCCAGAAAAGGGAGGCGCACTCAGAGTCTTTTTCTCAACTCCCACCGGAGGAGTCCGCAGCATCCCCCCGGAACGTCTCCCCGTTCATGAAACAGCCTACGCCATGACGATTCACAAAAGCCAGGGGTCAGAGTTTGAACGCGTGCTGATGCTGCTTCCGCCCGTTGACAGCGAACTCCTGACCAGGGAGCTCATCTATACCGGCCTGACAAGAGCAAAAAAAAGTGTTGAAATATGGGCGGACGAAGATATATTTTACTCTCTTGTCAGGAATAAGACAGAACGAAACTCAGGGCTCAGGGAGGCACTGTGCAGGAATAAACAGCAGTGATCGTCAATAGAGTTATGGCAGATTGATTTTTAACACTTTAACGCAAGGGGGAGAGGTATGAGCAAAAAACTATGGCTGGCCGCTGGAATTGCAGGAGCACTGCTTGGTTCTCCCGCCACTGATGCAAAGGCGGAGGTAAGCATCCATATTGGTTTGGGCGAGAGAGCCCCGGAGCGCGCTCCCTTTGTGTTTGACATGCGTCCCCGATTTGTTCTTCTACCGGATATGGGCTTTTCAGTCGCGGTTGGAACTCCTTATGATATCATCTTTTTTGGCAACTCTTATTATGTTTTCCATAATGGTATCTGGTATGGATCAGGTGATTATCGCGGCCCGTGGATGGTTGTGCATGAGAGTCGGCTGCCATACGGCATAAGGCGACACCGCTGGGAAGAGATAAGAAGGTCTCGGGATGTCGAATACCGTCGGCACGACCGTCGGTATGATGGTCGCTACGACTGGAAGGATAACAGGGGTAAGCGATTTGAGGGTCATGAGCGCGATAATGGTAAGAGGAGTGATCGTTTTGACAACAAGGACGAGAGGGACAACCGTCCCAACGACAATCCTCGTGATCAACGCAATGATAACCAAAACCAGCGAAACCAGGGAAACGACAATCGTCGGGGTGAACGGGGCAGAAGAGAGTGATGCCGTTCTTGTATGATTGCATAAGGTGACCGCAAAAGAGGCAGGTATCTCCTTTTTTGCGGTTACGCCACGGACACACCACTCCCCTCTATTTCGCGGGTTCCCAGTAACAGCGTTTTGGAGAGACGATGGTCCCTTCATCCTTCAACGCCTTCATTGCTTTGTCAACCTCTTTTCGATCCAGGCCGCTGAGTTCAGTAATCTTGCCAGCGTTCAGAGGTTCGCTCTCCTTTTTCAGGATGTCAAGGACAATATCTTTTGCCTCCATGTTTTCTCCTCCGGTTTTGTTCATTTGATGTGCAGAATGTTTTTCCGTCACAATGTACAAGTTTTTCATTTATAATAGGTGAGGAGGAGTTTTTTCCTTTCGTTTCACAATTTTTTCATTGAAGAGTTGTAACTTGGTATTGTACGAATTCTTGAAAAATCGAGTCGTCACATTGATTCTCAGTGTTCATTCTATTGGTAACTCAAAAAACGAGGGAACCGTTATGAAGAAAAAGTTTGCATCAATAGTTGCGGCCGCCTTGCTGGCTTTGCCGATGCTGCTCCATGCAGCTCCGGTCAGGATAGGCTTCATCAACTCAATTACTGGCAAAGAGGCTCAGATCGGGGAAAATCTTACCAATGGAGCCACTATGGCCATTGAGGATTTGAAAATAAAGGGTATTCAGGTTGAACTGATCAAGGAGGATGATGGCGGCGATCCAAAAAATGCGCTTGCCGCTTATGAAAAGCTGGTAACCCGCGATGCCGTTATGGGCGTTGTTGGCCCCTACACCTCAGGCTGTGCCAATGTCGTTGCCTCAAGGGCTGACCAGTATCAGGTGCCACTCCTTGTTCCTGCTGCTGCCAAAGAGGAGATTACCATGAAAGGGTACAGGAATGTTTTCAGGCTGAATGCTCCTGCAAATGTCTATTCAATGGTGCTGATGGATGCTGTCAAGTCGTACAAGCCAAAAACCATTGCGTTTGTCTATGCTGCCACTGATTTCGGAGTTTCAACAGTAAAGACGGCCCAGGAGAATGCTTTAAAAATGGGCTTGAAAGAGGTCGCCAACGAAAAGTACCAGCAGGGTCAGCCAGACTATCGCCCATCACTGTCAAAAGTCAAGGCAGCCAATCCTGATCTTGTCTTTCTTGTCTCCTATGATGCTGATGCTATTCTCCTGATGCGTCAGGCAAAGGAGATAGGCCTTTCCCCCAAGGCTTTTCTTGGTGCAGGCGCAGGCTATACGACAGCTCAGTTTGCTCAACAGACGGAGATATCCAATTTAGTTGTCTCTGCGACTCAATGGACAGATGATGTTAACTGGGCAGGTGCCGCTGATTTTGGCAGCCGCTATAAGGCGAAATTTGGCAAAGAGCCATCCTATCATGCAGCCTGTGCTTATGAGGCAATCAGGATTATGTCGGAGAGTGCTTCAAAGTCAAAAAATCCTGCTGCACTTCGTACAGCTCTCAAGGCCGGAAGCTGGAGTGGCATTATGGGTCCGGTAAAATTTGCTGACTACAGCGGCTTTACCAACCAGAACAACCATCCTATGCTGGTACAGCAAATTCAGAACGGTAAATATGAAACGGTCTATCCTGCAACGTTCAGCAAGAAAAAGCTTGTTTATCCCTTTAAACGATAAGATTTCCTGTGCCTTTGCCAATCGTGCCTGAGGTGCTATTGCCTTCTGGATGAGTTCATTACACAAGGAGAATCACTATGTCATTTCTTCAGCCCCTCCTGTCAGGCATACTGACAGGAGGAGTTTACGCCCTTGCAGGGATTGGTATGTCCCTTGTTTTTGGTGTGATGAACATCAGTAACTTTGCGCATGGTGATCTTATGATGCTTGGGATGTATCTCGCCTATTTTGCCTTTACCCTGCTGCATATTGATCCCTATCTCTCGCTTGTGCTGATTCTTCCAACAGCCTTTCTTTTTGGTTACCTGCTGGAAAGGCTCTTTATCAACAGGGTGATCAATCATCCCCATCAAAACCAGATTCTGCTGACCATCGGCCTTGGTTTGATTATGAGC
>Ga0194060_10001408_pt1 | contig 17190 bp, 15 predicted proteins | sample SepL225m_MetaG_FD_163427 | JGI IMG/M metagenome (GOLD analysis project Ga0194060, IMG submission 163427) | Anoxic zone freshwater microbial communities from boreal shield lake in IISD Experimental Lakes Area, Ontario, Canada - Sep2016-L222-5m | ecosystem: Environmental > Aquatic > Freshwater >...
TCTCCAAAGTGGTAAGTAATCAGACTCAAGGCCATCACGCGGATGACGTTGGCGGTGAAGGAGATGGGTACGATCAAGATGGCCAGGCCGACGTTTCTAAACAGGGAGTCACGTCGCACAATGTTGAGATACAGCAGTCCTAGAGCTTCCAGCGTCAGCAGCGTGTGCAGGCCGGCGCAGGCGTCGGCCACCAGCAACATGTACTGGCCAATTTGCAGGATGACGCCGTTGCGGCCGATTGGGTAGCCTGCAAAGAACAGAACTTGCTCGGCAACATAAGACACAGCCATTTTCATCGGCATGGTGACCATGTCCACCACAGTAATTGGTAATGGCACCATGAACAGCATGAAAAACAGCGCAAACCACTGCGCCTTGAGGGCTGCTGTGCTGCGTTGTAATAGCAGTAGGGCCACCAACAGCCAGATGACTGAGCCTATTTCGAACAGCATGATGTCTTGCGAGCGGCCTACGGCGTACAGCAGCAGGCCAGCGATGAAGATGGGCCAGCCCCAATTGCTTGCCTTCTTGCCCTGCGCGGCTGCTTCCATGGCGGACCAGTTGCGATACAGCAGCCAGACACTGATGCCCAGCACGATGGGGCCGTGCATTTGCTCGTCAGAGCTCCAGATGCCGGTGAACAGGTCGTACAGGCTGGGTAGGTACAAGACGGCCAGGCCCAGGATGATGGGGAGCCAGGGGACGAGTTGCGCGGAGATGGATTGCCGCGCTTCGCTCGCAATGACGGGGGTGGCGCTCGCAATGACGGGAGGGGGGGAGGTCATGGTTTGCTGCGCACTTTCCAATGGCCACCATGATCGGCGCCGATACGGACAATGCGACCGTCTTGTTGGAGCTTGGTCAAAGTCCGCTCGATCGTTCGGGTGGTAACACCAACGACGGCGGCAAGTTCCGCGATGGTGTACGAGGAGTTGGTGCCCAGAGCCGAAAAAACTCTTTCGGGGGTTTTCTCCGACATTTTCTCCGACATTTTCTCCGACATTTTCTCCGACATTTTGTCGCTCACCCCCTCATTTACTCCCCCTGACTCTGGCTGTTGCAAGACATTTTTTTGGATGTTGTCTTTGAACACGGTAACCGCCATGCCGCCTTGAGTGGCTTCGAATTCAGGTTCAGGCAGGCCGTAGGCAATGCAGGTGTCGATGACGCGGCGCACGCCGCTGCCATATTTCTCGATCAGGTCAAGCTCTCGGAAGATGGAGGCGACTTGCTTGTTGCGCAGGTGCGATTTGAAGTTGCCTGTTTTGATTTTTTCAACTGTCAGACCATCCAGCAGCGCGCCCGGGTTGAAAAATTCGATGCGGTCGTCAAACACCTTGATCGTCGAGTCGTTGGCACTGCGGTAATCACGGTGCACGATCATGTTGATGATGATTTCGCGCAGGGCATCCATCGGGTAGTCCCAGCGCTCCGTGCGCTTTGGGTTCCCGGTGATGATGTAGGCCTTGTTGATGTGTTTGACCATAAAGTCCATGATGCGCTGGACTTGTTCAATCAGCGTGTCGCGGCTGGTGATGCTGTCTTTGATGATGGTCGGGCTGGCAAAGCGCCCGGCTTCTATGGTGCTTAGAAAGACATCGTTCTTGGAAAACAACAGGTGGCAGGCAAAGGTGGGCCGGCCTTGTTTGACGAGCTCAAATTTTTCCAGCACCGCGTCAAATGATGCATTGAGCTTGAGTGCATCGGCAAAAGCCTGCACCTTGGGCGCAGAGATGGACGTGAGCGCGTGCTCGGGGTCGGGGTGATAGTCCCAACTGGAGTTGATGAGCTTGATGTGCGCATCGGATATTTCAGTGGCGGTCATTTGGTGGTTGGCATTGCCAACGCGTTTGTAATACCGCCCTTTGCATGCCACGGGCTTGATCGGGTATTCATCCACGCTGATCACGGCCACGGCTTTGCCGTCGATGGCCACCAGATCAACATCCGGAATGATTCTGGGGCTGGTGATTTGCTTGCACTGGTTGATCCAGCCCTGAATGGTTTCGGCCTGCACCGTCACACCGGCAACTTGCCCGGCATCGTTAACCCCCAGCAGCACCGCTCCGCCCTTCGCGTTGGCAAAGGCCGCGAGTGTTTCAATGACTTCTCTTTGAAAGCTGCTCTTGAACTCCACACGCGCCTCCTCGCCTTGCGCGATGAGTTCAAGTAGTTGGGCGGCGTTCATTACAAAATTCAGCTGGATGCCGGATCGGGTCCGGCATGACAAGTGGGTGGATTGCCGCGCTTCGCTCGCAATGACGGGAGGGGCGTGTTCATAAGCAACGGTAGCCGCCGGTCTTGGGTGAGCCGATGAATCCGATCCTTTGATCTTGGCGTAGCTGCCTGATCCAATGCTCCACTTTTTTGGGTGTCAGCCCCATTAGCTTGGCGAGTGCAGGTGCTCTGAGACCCGGGTTCTTGCTTATGACATCAAACAGGTCATTTACTCCCCCATTTACTCCCCCATTTACTCCCCCTGACTCAGGCTGCTGCACGTCAGGCCGTTTGAGGACGACACGGAACTGGTTGGCGGCGCGCTCGTCGATGAATTCGATTTGTGGCCAAGCTTCAATGGCGCGGAGGATGCCGCTGCCCATGCCCTGGTAGGGCAGGATGTGAAAGGCATGGGACGCCAGCGCCGGGTTACGCAGGTTAGACAGGCCAAACCGGATTTGCTCGGTGTTGAGGTGGTTGGGCAGGTGGCCGGGGCTGATGATTTCGACTCGGTCTACAAAAATAATCAAACGAATGGTGGCGCTGATGAGGTAGTCGCGGTGCACCAGTGCGTTGACCAGAATTTCTTGCAACACCTGAGGTGGGATCTCCAGTTGACCTGGGCTGTTGAATCCACGGTCACCTTGAACATGACGCAGGTTGCGCTTGAAGAAAGCCATGCCGCGTTCATATTGCTCAGCCAGCGTGCCTTCAATGTTTTCGTTGTCGATGTAGAGGTTGTCGTGCAGTACCGTGCCAGGAAAGGCGACAGCTTTGACGATAAAGGCGGGTAGGTAATGGTGGGGCTCGCTGCCAAAAAGCAGCATGCAAGCCAGATTGGGGTGGCCGTTGCAGATCAGGTTCAGGTTTGGCAGCAAGCGCTCAAGCGGCATACCCGTTGCCGTTATGGGCTTGCCATATCGGCGCTCGAAGTATTTGGCAAATTCAGCCTGGTCGATGTTTTCCAGGTTGGCTGCACTGACGGCTTGCTCGTCGGCATGCAGCAGGCCAGCCTGCTGGAATATGCGTTGCATTTCTTCGCGGGCGGTTACCTGGCGCTTGTCGGCGCCAGTTTTGACCCAGATGCGGCCGTGCGTGTCGACATAGGGTTTGTTTAGCCCCTCGGGTACCTCAATCAGCATCACCAAACCCTGCGGGGTCTTGACGTTGGTGGTGGTGGGGTTGATGGGGGGCTTGACGTGTTGCGAGGCGGCGTTGGACAGCAGTTGGTTAAGCCGGCTGATGTCGCTGCTGGCCAGGCCAGCAACTTTGCCGTCATCACCTACGCCCACCAGCATCATCCCGCCACCCATGTTGGCAAACGCCGCCAGCTCTGCTGCCAGGCTTTCAGCGTTGGTGAAGTCGCGCTTGAACTGGTGACGGCTGTCTTCGCCGCACGCAATGATGGCGCGTAGTTGGGTGGGGGTCATGGTTGGTCAAGCACCATCGGTCGTGTCGTTGCAGCCGTGCGTGTAATTGCAGTTGTGCGTGTCATTGCAGTTGTGCGTGTCATTGCGGGTGCCAGGACTGTCATTGCGGGTGCCAGGACTGTCATTGCGGGCTTGACCCGCAATCCATGACCCCTGGCTGCATGGATCCCGGATCGAGTCCGGGATGACAATACAGGGTTCGGCATGACAAGCGGGTGGATTGCCGCGCTTCTGTCATTGCGAGGAGCGGATGCGACGCGGCAATCGCAATGACGGGGGTGCCGCTCGCAGAGCGAATTGGAGTCTGACCCCAATTTAACTATGAGTCTCATGGCTGATTCAACTGCAACTTGACGACCTCAGCAAATGCCGAGAAGTCGGTCAGGTGGTCTTTGACGATGCTGTGAACAATGTGCCAGTTAATGGCGTCGTAGTTGTGTACTGCGATGTTGCGAAAGCCAACCGCCTTTTTGAGGCTGAGCGCCAGGTCAGCGTTCAGCATTCCGGTCTGTGCCAGCACGTCAAAGGTGAGTCCCATGGTGTTGGGCGCCAACGCACCGGTGCCCGCAAGGAGGTGGGCACCAATGTCCACGCACAACTGCACAGCGCGGCTCAGGTTAAGCGCGACGATGTCTTGTATATCAAAGTTGCTGGCGAGGGTGGCCGCATCAGGTGGGCACTTGGCCTCAATGCGCTGCAGGCAGCGGCGCAGGGATTCGAGCTTTTGTTCGACGACTACCCGATCCATGCCGTGCGCCTTTCAGCAAGGATTCTGTTGTGCAGCGGCATGAAGTCAGCCGCGTCTATAAGGTACCGGCTAACCATCTGGGCATAAGCAGTGTCGCTGCCCAGCAGGCGGCGACCATGGTGCACGATTTGGCCGAGTAGGGGCAAACCCACAGTTTTCAGGTCGATCAGGTCAATCGGGCGGCCGGTGCGCTCCGCCAAGGCACCGATGATGGCGATGTGTTCGGCAACCGTGAGCGGCTGCTTGGCAGCCACAGCAATGTCAAGGTCACTGTCTGGACGCTCGCTTCCTTGGGCCACCGAGCCGAACACAAGCGCAAGTACCAACTGGGGAAAGCGCGCCAACACATCTGACAGATCGGCGGCAATTGCTGGCATGGCCTGATATGGATTGCCGTGCTTCGCTCGCAATGACGGGATCGGCGCTCGCGGTGGTTGAAGCTTATCCATCATTCAGCACGGAGCCTACCAGCGTCACGCCGCCTTCTTGCAGGCGACGCGCCAGCAGGGCTACGTTGGGTAGCAGGCTTTTGTTCTTACGCGCCAGCATCAGTGCGGCGCCGCCGCGGGCCGCGATGATTTCGGCGTCAGAAAAATCGCCACCGGCCGGGGTGTCGATGATGATTACATCAAACTGCTGGGCAGCGTTGCCCAGCAGTTGACCAAATTCCGGGCGACCCAGCAGCTCTTGCGGGTTCGGTGGCGCAGCACCCGTGGGCAGCACAGTCAGACCCGGCAAGCTGGGCACGGGCGCGGCGGCAGCTTCAAGGGTTGCGCGGCCGGCCAAAATGCCAGACAGGCCCGCACTTTTACCCAGTTTGAACAGGGCCTGTTGACCGGCGCCCGGTACGGCGCGCAGGTCGGCGTCGAGCAACAGGGTGCGCTGCCCCTGCTGGGCAAACACGATTGCAAGGTTGGCGGCAATAAAGCTGCGGCCGTCGCCCTTGCCGGGGCTCACGACCGCCAGCACTTTGTGCAGCGCATCGGTGTTAAACCAACGCAGCATAAGCTGGCTGCGCACGGCGCGCAGGTTCTCACCGGTGGCGCTAAAGGGTTTGTAGGCTGCCACCAGGTCAGGGCTCAGGCTCGTGTCTTGCTGCGCCAGGTAGGTGTAATCAAATTGCCTGGCCAGGGCAAAGTCGATGTCATCCTTGGTGAGCAGCTTCAAGGCAAGGGCTGCGTCACCAAATTGAATCTTGTGCTGGCGCTGGTGCTCCATGATCAGGCTTGCGTCTGCGCTGCTGAGGCGGCCAGCGGCCACCAGGATGTCGCCAATGGAGCGCCGGGTGCTGGAGGTAACGACGGTATTCATGCGCGCACCCTGCGCGGCCAGCGCTTGAGCCAGGGCGTGAGCCACGATTTGAGCCGCGGCTTACGCGGGGCAACAGCAGAACCGATGCTGCCGAGCACCGGCAGTTCCAGCGCTTCTGCCAGGTCTTGTGCCGAGCGCACATAGCGCTGGCTTAGCTCCAGCATCAGCGCCAACCCGACTCCCAAAAGGGTGCCCAAAAAGATGGAAACCAATACGTTCAAAAACACCCGGGGCTTGGACGGCTCGGTAGGCGCGGAGGCGGGATTCAGCACCAAAATATTGGTCTGGTTGGTCTGGCTCTCGATGTTGGTTTGTGAGGCGCGTTGGCTCACCATCTCAAAGGCGCGTTGCGCGGACTCAATGTCGCGGCGCAGCACATTGAGTTCATCGCGTTGCTTGTTGATTTTGAGCACGCGGCTTTTTTGTGAAGACAGCGCGCTCTTGAGTTGCTTCTCGCGCTGTTTGCCTACCTGGTAGGTGGTCTCAATCGAGCTCGTGATCTTGCGGGTTTCTGCCTCCAGTTGGCTCTTGAGCGTGGCCAGTTCAGCCACGGTGCGTTGCGTCTGCGGGTGGTTTTTGCCCAGGTTGATATTGCTCTCGGTCAGCTTGGATTCCACCCGCGCAATGTCCATCTTCAGGCCATTGATGAGAGAGCTTTGCATCACCTCGGCCACCGTGTCGGCCTTGGCGTTTTGGCGCTTGCTTTGGCTGTCGGTGGTTAGCCCCTCAATGCCGGTGAGCTGACTTGAGGTCTCGTTGAGCTTGGTGGTCTCAAAGTCGAGCCGCTCGTCAATGGAGGTGATGCCATTTTTTTGCTGGTAGGCAGAAAGCGCCTTTTGGGCAACTTCAAGCTTCTCACGCGCGGCTTTGGTTTGCGCTTCAAAAAAAGTGGCATATTGACGCGCAGGAGCGAGGCGCAGCTCCAGATTGACATCCATATAGGCCTGGGCATAGGCGTTGGCCACTGCAGCACTAAAGTCAGGGTCGGCACCGGAGTAGTTGATGTTGATGACATTGCTCTCGCGCGAGGGCTTGACATCCAGATTCTTCTGCAACAAGTTGGCCAGCCATTCGATCAGTTGCCCCTTGCCTTTGGTCGCCGCTTGCCATTGCTGCTTGATGACGGCGCTCTCGTCCATGCGCAGCAACTTGACCACCGCTTTGGCCACACGGTCGCTGTTGATGATGTCGATCTGCGTGGCCATATAGCCCGGTGCCAGCATGCTTTGCAGCAGCATGCCGCTCACCGCGTCAGGCGATTTGACATCGACCACCATGGCAGCGCTGGCGGTGTACTGCTTGGGCAGCAGCAAGCTGACCAGCAAAGTCGTGGCGACGGTTACCAGCAAGGCAAGCAGCGCCACGCGGTAGCGGGCGCGCAGGATGAGCAGGAATTGCTGGAGCGTCAAAATATACTTTCTTTGACATAAATGACGTCATTGGGCAGCACGGGGTCGGTTAGCTGTGACTCCATCTGTTGCACGCTGCCGTCGGCAGCTTTGCGATGCAAGCGCAGGCGCTTTTCGCTGCCGCGCACCGTGGGGCCGCCGCCTTGCGCCAGCGCTTGCATGACGGTCATGTCGCGCTCGATGCGAAAGCCCCCGGGGCGCTGAACTTCGCCGTAGATGTAATAGACCGGTGCTCGATGCACGTAGATGCTGTCGCCACCCTGCAGCACGATGTTGTCTTGCAGTTTGTCGTCCAGAAAGATGGAAGGGATGTCGATCTGTTTGCGAAACTGCTTGCCGTTGCGCACGCCGACGACGATGGCAATGTCGTCACCGCCCGCCGTGGCGCCGCCCGCATTGGCCAGCATGTCGCTCAGGCGCGTGTTGGCTGTTTCGAGTGGAAAGCGGCCGGGGCGATTGACCTGCCCTAATACCGATACCTGGTTGCCACGAATCTGGATCAGTACGATGTTGACCTGCGGGTTCTGAATAAAGCCACCGCTAAGCAGGGCGTCTGCAATTTTCTTCTCGGCCACGGCAATCGACAAACCGCCAAGTTCCACGGTACCAATCAGCGGATAAGTGATGGCGCCGTTTTCTGAAACACGGGTTTCAATGGTGAGGTCGGGGTTTTGGAACACCTGAATCCGGATGGCGTCACCCGCACCCAATGGGTAGTCGGTGTTTTGCGCGTGAGCGGGGATGTACAGCAACAGGAGGGCGGCGATCAAGATGCGTGACAGGGCAAGAGTCATGGATTGCCGCGCTTCGCTCGCAATGACGGAAGCAGAGCTCGCAACGACGTGACTTGCTCTCGCAACGACGCGACTTGCTCGTGTTATGACGGGAGTAGGGTGGTTCATGGGGTCGTGTTTTTTGCGCTATTTGAGCCCGGCCACGCCTTTTTCTATGGCGGTCTTGCCGTTTGCGGCGGGCGTGGCTTCAGCGGGGGTTGGTGCGGCTGGCGCGGGCGCTGCATCCTTGGCGGCTGCCGCCGGTGGAGTGGCGCTGCCCTCCGTCTTGGCAAATTCCCCCATGTAAGTGATCTTGGCCGCAGCTCGCAGTTGCTTGATGTTGGTGGCCACGGCCTCACTGGCGCGCTGGTTGGTCAAAAACTGTTCGATGCGGGGCAGGGCAGCGGCCTCGGCCACCGGGGACGATTGCGATGAGGCTACGCGCAGCAGGGTGATGGCCTGCGGTGCTTCCATAACGACACTCTGGCCATCTTTCAGAGCATGGATTTGCGCCAGGCGTTCCAGTGGAATCTGCTCTGCGGCGCGCGTGGCGCTGCCGCCGTCAAACTTGATTTCCTTGCTCTTGAGCCAGTTTGCCACCTCCACAATCGGCTTGCCCGAAGCAGCGAAGCTGCGTAACTGCTCGGCCAGACCGGGCGCCGCTGGCACCACAATTTCCTGCACATTGAAAACGCGTCGCTCTGAAAAAAGTTGTGGATGCTCGGCGTAGTATTTCTTGATGTCGTCGGCGCCGGGTTTGGGCAGGGCACCTGCAATCTTCTGCATATAGGCGCGCGCCAGAATGTCGCGCCGGGCCGCTTCAATTTGCGATACCACCTCGGGTGAGCGGTGCAGTTTTTCTTCGGTGGCCTGCTCTACGGCCAGTTGCTGGTCGATGAGCTTTTCAAGTACTTCGCGGCTCAGTGCTTGCACCGCTGCGGGCGTCGCGCCAGCACTGCTGCCGCGACTCAGCACCTGGTTGATCTGATGCACAGAAATTTCTTCCGAGCCCACTTTGGCGGCCACCTGGGTGGCTGCCTTCTTTTCGTCTTTGTTGCCGCAGGCTGCCAGCCCCAAAAGCAGTGCCGCGCTCAAAATAGCGTGCATGAAGAGGGGCCTGGAATAAGGAAGTTGCGAAGTGGTCATGGTGCTAAAAAATCAGTAACTGAATTGGGCTGAAACAGTGGCCATTTTGCCCTGATAGTCCAGGCCTGCCAAGTTGGACTTGCGGCTGGCATTTTCCAACGAGGTGCTAATGCTAAGGTGTTGGTAGGGTTGCCAGTCAAAAGCCAGACTGGCAGCGCTGGTGGTATCGCTGCGCGGCGTGGCAACGGTTCCGAACGGCGAACCCAGGTAGTCGCTTTGGGCCACCTCGTAGCGCGCCCGGACTACCGCCTTTGGACTCAGTTGCCAAACCGGCCCCAATGATAAACGGCCGGTCTGGCTGTAGTTTGAAGTGCTGGTCTGGTAGCTGGCAAGTTCGCGCGCCCAGCTTGCAACCAGCGCTGATTTGCCACTGAGGCTCCAGTTGAAATTGGCGCCGGCGTTGCGACCACTGTAGTCTCGCTGCACATAGTGCGGATGTGTGCGGCTGATCTGGCTGGTGTAGAGCTCGGCCGTGCTCTTGCCACTGGCGACCCAGCGCAGCCTCAGTTCGCTGTCGATCTGCTGAAAGCCATCGTCGTAAAGGCCCACGGGTGACAGCACACGGTCAATGTAGGTTCCGTTGGCGCTGCGTAGGGTATAGCTCACCGTGCTGCCTGAGCCGGCGTTGTAGCGCAGGCCCAGGTCGGCAGACTGCTCGCGGTAGTCGCCTTCTGCGGTCAAGGCCTGTTGGTTGGTTTGGCTTGCTCTCGACACGCCGGCGGTCAAACTCCAACTGCCATCCAGGTCATAAGCGGCGTCCATACGGCTGCTGCTGTTGGTGCGCAGGTTCTGCAAGCCAAAGCCCTGGTAGTCAGCAAAGTTGTTGATGGTTTCCTGGCGCTGGCTGCCCAGATTGCCGCGCATGGAGGGCGTTAGCGCCCAGCGCCAGGCTGCGTTGTAATTGTGCGCAACGTAGCTCAGGTAACTGAAGTTCTGGTAGCGGAAGTTGGTCAGGCTGGCGGACAACTCGAACTTTTGCAGGCTCAGGGTCGTGCTGAAATTGAGGCTCAGTGAATTGATGTCGATTCTTTCTGCCGCGCTGGCTGTGCCCAGCAGCGCCTCAAGGTTGGCATCTGCGGGCAATCGAAACAGGTTGTTGTCAAAGCGCAGCGACGATTCGACTTTCAGCTTTAGCGTGTCTTCACTCTGAGCCAGAGCGTGTCCACTGCCCAACATCAGCGGCAAGGTCAGAGCTATCCAGTAGCGGCATCGCAGCCACATGGTCAATAGGCCTTTTGGTCTTCGATGACGAGGGCAATGGTCTTGAAAATAATGTACAGGTCTAACCGCACGGACCAATTGCGCAGGTAGTCAAGATCAAAGTCGATACGGCTCTGCATTTTGTCGAGCGTATTGGTTTCACCCCGGTAGCCGTTGACCTGCGCCCAACCGGTGATACCGGGCTTGACCTTGTGGCGCACCATGTAGCCTTTGATGAGCCCGCGATATAGCTCGTTGTGCGCCACCGCGTGTGGGCGCGGACCCACAATGCTCATGTGGCCCTGGAGCACGTTGACGAACTGTGGCAACTCATCACACGAAGTCCGGCGCAGCAGGGCACCCAATGGCGTGATGCGGGCGTCGTCCTTCGTGGCTTGCGCAATGCTGCTGCCGTCTTCGGTGACGGTCATGGAGCGAAACTTGTAGATGACGATTTCTTTGCCATCCAGCCCGCAGCGGCGCTGCTTGAAGATGACGGGGCCAGGTGAACCGATCTTGACAGCCACCGCAATAATGAGCAGCAGCGGCGTGATCAGGATCAGGATCAGCGTTGCCAGGATGATGTCGCTCAGGCGTTTGATGGCACCGTCAGCGCCGGTGAAAGGGGTCTCGCAGACCGAGATCACGGGCATGCCGCAGACCGAGTCTGGATGCGCCTGGATCAGGTCGGTAACAAACATGTCGGGCACAAAATAGATCGAAACGGTCGTGTCTTTAAGTTCGTCAAGAATGTGCAAAATGCGCGGCTGCGAGGCCATGGGCATCGATAGGTAAATGATCTGAATCTGCTCGGACTTGACCAATTCGAGCAACTGCTGCTGCGTGCCCAACAACTTGTGCTCACCGCTGCAATGCAGGCGTGTGCTCTGACGGTCGTCCACAAAGCCAACCAGTTGGATTCGGGCGTAGCGGGCCTGACTGATTCTGGAGGCTAGTGCCAGGCCCTGGTCGTTCATGCCGACAATGATGGCTCGCCGCAACGGGCCCTGCAATTTGAGCAGCATCGGGGCAACGACGCGCAGCACCAAACAAGCACCAAACTTGCTGAGGGGGGCGACCCATAGCCAGGCGTACAAGACCGACTTTGAAAACTCGTGGATGTAGCCAGAGGCAACGCCAAGAAAACCCAGCAGGCTGGCGATCCAGCACCAGGTGAGTAGGATGCTGACAAGGCCTGAATAAATCGAAGACTGCAGTCTTGCATGGCCCGGAAAAGTGAGCGCAAAAACAAGGATCGACAAAACAATGTAAGAGGCGCCAATCTGGCCCTCAAAATAGTAGGCAAGCCCGAAAAGCGAAAAAACCAGAGCAGTTGGGCCGACCGTCATTTCAAAGACGCTAAGCAGGTTGTCCTTGCCCAGCGAAGCGGGATGAGACCGACTGCTGAATGCTGCAGCTGAGTTGATTGGCGGTTTATCAGCCATTGCTCACCAAAGTCTTGAACAGGCCCACAGCCTGCGCGCGGTTGCTGACATCCATTTTCTTGAATACGCGCTGCATGTGGTTCTTCACGGTAAATTCGCTTATGTTGAGGATTTTGCCGATTTCGTGATTGGTCTTGCCAAGGGCCACCCATTGCAGAATTTCAACTTCCCGAGCCGAAAGGCCGCGACTTTGCAAGAGGTCGTAAATCAAGGGCGTTGAGATGACTGCGGGGGCAGTACTTTGATGCGGCAGGAGCTTGACCTGACGCAAGGCGGTGTCAATGTAGGGTAAAGCGGCCGCCATGACTTCTTGCTCGGATTCTGTGAAGTGCCCGTTGGCGCGGAAAGCGGCATACAGGCAGTCGTAGCTGCCGCGCACGTCGTTGATGCAATGCACCATGGCACATCGCATCTTTTGCAGTGCATCGGTCAGAGCACATGGATCTTCCGTCTTTTCAACGGCAAAGCCTTGGTCCCCGGCCGCCACGGCAAACAGCTTTCCACCAAACTCAGTCCAGCGCCTGAACAGGTCAAGCAGCAGCGGCGTGATGGGTTGCAGGTTGGAACTTTGCGAGCGAACACCATCCAGCGCAGAGATGATGTCGTGCTGAATGGCGCCTTTGTCAAAGTCGCCCCAGGCGGCAATCATGATGTCGTGCGCCAGGTACTGCTGCATTTCGCCTTGCAACCACACAAAAAAATCAAAATGGCTGCGCACTTGCGCCGAGTGGGTGACCACCCGATGAAAGTTTTGGAGTTCCTCCGCTGACAAAGAAGGCGCAAAAGACATAACCTTTTGATTCTATGGAATAAATGGTACGGAAATGTGATCGGGTGGCAAGTCAGCGTGATACTTTTCATACATCTGCGTATAGGCGTCTTCGATGTGGCGGGTGAACAACTGAGTGTCAAACAGGGGTGTCGTCAGGCGATTGCGTTCGAGCTTGTTCTTGATGGCTTGAAACCGCTCAGGGTTCGTGGCCAGCTCAATGGCCAGGGCCTCGTAATCGGCTTGGCTTGTTGTGATCAGTTCTGGTAATTCAATGGCGGTGAGCAGGCTGGAAGCCATTCTGCTGGCAAAAGCCTCCCCGGTACAGGTCAACACGGGCACGCCAGCCCAAAGGGCGTCGCTGGCGGTAGTGCCTGCGTTGTAGGGAAGAGTGTCCAAAAACAAGTCGGTCGTGCGGTATCTGGCGAGATGCTCGGGTAGCGGAAGTTTTTTACAGAATGCGAATCTGTTTGCGCTTACGCCTCGGCGCGAGGCTTCCCGGCGGAGATTACCCCGCGTTACTTCGTTATCCGCAAAAAGCATCAGAACGCTGGCGTCAACTTGCTTGAGAATTCGCATCCAGCCATCAAAAGTACTGGGCGAAATCTTGTAGCTGTTGTTAAAGCAGCAGAAGACGAAGCCGCATTGCGGCAGTCCCAATTCCTCACGGGTAAACACCTTGTTGGCAATCGAACGTTTGCTGTCGTTGACCTGAAAGCTGGGCAGGTACACGATCTTTTCAGCGTAGTGCGCCTGCGCTTGTTCCGGGATCAATTGCCGGTCGGCGATCAGATAGTCGATGTAATGGGCGCCCATGGTTCCGGGGTAGCCAAGATAGCTGACCTGCACTGGGGCAGCGCGCCATGCGAACAGGCCCGAGCGTGAACTGCCGGTAAATCCTGCCAGATCAATGGCGATGTCAATCTCCAACTGCCGGGCCAGGTTTGCAATGTCTCTTTCAGATTTGCTTCGGACGTCGATGAACTGGTCGAAAGCTGCCTCCAGCCTGATTCGCATTTCGTCGTGAGTATCGAGTCCGTAAGAAAACGCGTAAACCTCGAATCTGTCGCGGTCGTGGGTCTCAAACAGTTCGGCCGTCAAAAAAGCAACTGGATGCTCCCTGAAGTCCATTGAGAAGTAGCCAATGCGAATCTTCTGCCGCTTGGCGCGTTTGGGCATGACTGCAACTTCATACTTGCCGCCGTGCTTGTCATTGACCCAGATCTCGGCGGCCTTGCGTTGCAGCGCTGGTGAACTGGTCAAGGAGAGAACCGGAAAACTGGGCGCAACCTGCTCACCAAGCTCAATTTTGGTGAGCAACTCGGCGATCCGGGCATCAGCATCTTGCCAGTCGCACACATGCATTCTGGTGTTCAACAGCGTACCTGGCAGATAGGCGTGGTCTTGCTGCAGGGCCAGGGCTTTCTCGTAATTTTCAATGGCTTGCAGGCGCTGCTTGAGGCCGTTGAACGCGTTTCCGCGGTTCGAGTAGGCTTTGGCAAAATCGGGCCGCAAGGCGATGGCCTGGTCGTAACTCGCAATGGCCTGCTCATGCTGCAACAGGTCGTTCAGCGCGGTGCCACGGTTGCTGTAGGCCTCGGCATGGTCAGGCTTGAGCGCAATCGCCTTGTCGTAGTACTTGATTGCCTCCTGTTGTTGCTTCAATACCCGCAAGGTGTTGCCGCAATTGCAATAAGCGTCGGCGTGGTCGGCTTGAACAGCAATCGCCCGCTGGTAGCTTGCCATCGCGGCAGCGTGCTCCTGCAATGCATGCAGCGCGTTACCGCGGTTGCACCAGGCGTCAGCATGATCCGGCTTGAGTGCAATGGCCCGGTCGTAACTGGCAATTGCTTGCGGGTAGCGCTTTAACTCGAGCAGAGCGTTGCCAAGGTTGCACCAGGCCTGCACAAAGTCTGGTTTGAGGGCGGTGGCGCGTTCGTAACTCTCAACGGCTTCTTTGTACTGCTTCAAGGCAGCGAAAGTAAAGCCGCGATTCGAGTAAGCCTCGGCATGGTTTGGCTGCAGCGCAATGGCTCGGTCGTAACTGGCGATCGCTTCCGGGTAGCGCTTCAAGTCGCTCAGTGCATTGCCCAGATTGGAGTAGGCGGCAAAATTGTTTGGTTGGATCTCAATTGATTTGCCAATCAATTCAAGCGCCTGCACCAGCTTGCCGGACTGGCGTGCCAGCATGCCAAGCAAATGCAAGGTGTCAGCGTGCCGGGGCTGCGCCTGCAGTACCTGCTGGTAGAGCGACTTGGCTTGCGCCAGCTGCCCGCTTTGGTGCAGGGCCAGTGCCTGCGTGAATTTGGAGTGAACTTGCCCGGCGGATGCTTTGCTGGTGCCGGGTGCCGGTTTCATCAACTATCGTACAAGCCGCAAATGGGCCACATTGGAGCGGCTGCTCACGCCCACACCGCCATCGCCAAAATAGACGAACCAGGCATTACCGGCATCGCCCGCATAGGGCGATGAAGCCCAGGCGTTGTAGGCCGGTGTGGCGGGGAAAGGGCTGCTGTTGATGGCCGGCCCGATGACGCTGCTGTCCACCAGGCTGGAGAGCTCTTTCACGCTGGGCATGCGCCAGCCAGTCTGCGTCTTGGCGTAGGCCAGTGCCTGCTCGTGGGTAAAGGTGCTTGCGTCGCCTGTGCAGGTGCTTGCGCTAAAGCTTTGACCTTCGCTGCAGCGCCGCCACGTCAGGCCGGTCTTGCTGTCGGTGACCAGCCCATTGGCTGCGCCAAGAGACTCGGTACTGTAGGTGTACACGCTTTGCGCCGGGCACGGGCTGGCTGCCAACAGGCCCAGCAATGCGGCGGTAGCGGCGATTGTTCTTTGCTTCATAAGAGTTCCCTTTGCCAACGTTGCCGCCATGTTTAGCGCACCAGACGCACCTGCAGCTTGCCGCTGCGAGCGTTGCTGCTGACGTAGCCATTGGCAAAGCTGACGTACCACGCCTTGCTGCTGCTACCCAGATAGGGTGAGGCAGTCCAGTAGAAGCCGACCACGGCATTGGGGAACCAAGTGGCATCGAGGGTTGGGCTGGGGTTCGCCACAGAGTAATCGACCAAACCTTGTAGCTCATCGCGCGTAGGCAAGCGCCAGTCGGTAAAGCCGCACAGGCTTGCGGCATTGATTGTCACCACGTAGCTGCTGGCATCGCCAGTGCGGCTGTCGCCGTAGTTGCTGTAGCTGTTAGTGTTGGCACGCGTACCTGAAGTGGTCTTGCCTTCCCAGACGAGGCCGGTCAGATTGTCTTTCACGCATTCTGTGCTGGCGTAGCTGTCTACTGCGCTAAAACTGAAGCCCAGACTGCCGTCCGTGCTGCTGGGGCTGCTAAGGTCGCGCCCAATCATGCCGTCTTGCGCGCTATTGAGCGCGAGGGCCGCCGCACCGGTGCAACTTACCAGGCTGTCGCTGCCTGCGCCGTAGCACTGGCCAGCGGTAACGCCGGTGTCATGCACTTGGGCCGAGGCAATACGCACACTGGCCGGGCTGCTGCTGACGGTACCGTCGCTCACCACAACGCTCGCCACGTAAGTGCCCACCAGGTCGACCGTGAAACTGGGCTTGGCCGCACTCGCATTGGCCAAGACGGCGCTGCTGCCTGATGGCTTGCTGCTTAAGGTCCAACTGTAGCTGAGAGACTTACCCGGCGCCGCTGTGCTTGCGCTGGCATCCAGCGTGACGCTGGCGCTGGGCAATACACTTTGAGCCGTTCCGGCGTTGGCCGTGACCACAGGCACCACCGCAGCGCTGATGCTGGTGGGGCTGGTGCCATAGCTGTAGTTGGCCAGCGCCTGGTTATTGTAGGTAATGGCAGCGCCGCCGTAGGTGGCATCGCTTTCCAGATCAACCAGAAGATTGGTCGCATTGAAAATAATCTGGCCACGCGCAGCCGGACCGTAAGCGGCGAAGAGCTGCCCCAGCGCGTCCAGAAGAAGGGCATATTCGCTTTGACCCAGCGTGTTGACGGCAGGTACTGTGCTTGCGGTAATGCCCAGGTTGTTAAGCACCAGCAGGGCCAGGCTGGTGTCACTGGTATGGGCAAAGCTGCTGACCAGGCTGGTCGCAAAAGCAGGGCCATTGGCGGCCTGCGTGGTGTAGGCCAACAGTTGGTCGTAACTGGGGGCTTGCCCGTACAGCGCCTGAAACACATGCACCGCTGTGGCCACGCTGCCGGTGATTCTGCTTGCCTGCATCGCAGGGCGCACAAGGCCTGCCTGGGCTGTGGGCGCTTGCAGCACCGCATTGGGTGGCTCGTTTCCGCCACCGCAAGAGCTAAGAAAGACAGTCGTCGCGACAAGCGCCGAGTGTCTCAAGATCCGCAAACCAATCGCCATTTGTTTTCTCTCCCTGCAATCCAATCCGCGCCCACCCAGGCCGCCCTTCTCTGAAGCGGGACTGGGTTTATGGGGGTTAAGTCGGCAACTTAGATCAGCAAAGCGCTAATTTGCGCGACCAATAGCGCTCCCGCGCCCGTGTTCACGCCCACCAGCACGATGAAGGTGTCGGTAGCTACATCGAAGCTGGTGTTGCTATCGGTGTTGATCCAGATGCCAGCATTACCGTCTGCGAATCGGTAAACATGCAGTTCACCCGCTGCGTATCCGGAATATGACGACGATATGTGACTGACAAAATCGGAGGCAGAGGCATATGTGGTATTGACGTCCTCTACTTTGCTTGGGTCTAGGACACCAGGCACATCGATCCTGTCAGCGGTGCTCAGCCGCTGATCGTGTCAA